>Ga0065708_1014822_pt1 | contig 13721 bp, 9 predicted proteins | sample Hoacrofraction12_2_FD_59095 | JGI IMG/M metagenome (GOLD analysis project Ga0065708, IMG submission 59095) | Hoatzin crop microbial communities from Cojedes, Venezuela, sample from fiber fraction 12 v1 | ecosystem: Host-associated > Birds > Digestive system > Esophagus > Crop | place: Venezuela... | reverse complement strand
GGAAATCCCCCACCCCTTCATCGCACAGGTGAATGCAGACGGCACGGTGGCAACGCAGGAGAAGGACATCCTCGAAGGTGAGCCTTACGAGTGTCCCGCAGCACCCTTCGGTGGTGCAGAGCAGCTCGCATGGAGCCCCGACTGCAAAAGCATCGCTTACAGCTGCCGCAAAAAGGAGGGCGTGGCCTACGCCATCAGCACCGACACAGACATCTTCCTCTATGACATCGAAAGTGGCAAAACTCACAACCTCTGCAAACCCGAGGGATACAAAGAGCCGGAAATCGATGCCACGAAGTCGATGAAAAATCAGGCCGTCAACGCAGCCGACAATCTTAAGAACAACCCCGGCTACGACACAAGCCCGCAGTTCTCGCCCGACGGCAAATATATCACTTGGCTCTCAATGCCACGCAACGGATATGAGAGCGACCGTAACCGTCTGTGTCTCTACGATTTAGCCACAGGCAAGAAGAGCTATCTCACAGAGTCGTTCGACTCCCCCGTGGATGACTATTGCTGGGCTTCAGACAACAAAACACTTTATTTCCTCAGCGTGTGGCACGGACAGGAAAACCTCTACCGCACCACGGTGAAAGGCGAGGTAAAACAGCTCACCGACGACTGGGCTGACTTCGGCTCCTTGCAGATGATTGGCTCAAATGTGCTGGCAGAGCGCCATTCACTCAGCGCACCCGCCGACCTGTATATAATTAATGTGAAAGGCGTGAAAGGCATCGAGGCCGGCACCTCGGCAAAAGTAACTGCCAAAGGGGCATCCGCCACTGCTGCCGACCAGAAAGCATCGAAGGCAAAAACACTCGCAGAGCCAAAACAAATCACTTTCGAGAACAAGCATATCCTCGACCGCCTCACCTTCGGAGACTGTGAACAGCGCTGGTGCGCCACCACCGACGGCAAGGAGGAGATGTATTGGATTATAAAACCGCCACATTTCGACCCGGCAAAGAAATACCCCACCCTCCTCTTCTGCGAAGGTGGTCCGCAAAGTCCCGTAAGCCAGTTCTGGAGCTACAGATGGAACTTCCAAATTATGGCCGCACACGGATATGTGGTTATCGCGCCCAACCGCCACGGTCTGCCGGGCTTCGGACAGAAATGGCTCGAAGAGGTGAGCGGAGACTGGACAGGACAGTGCATGGACGACTACCTCAGCGCCATCGACGATGCAAGCTCAAACCTCTCTTTCGTCGATAAAGACCGGCTCGCCGCCGTTGGAGCCAGCTTCGGAGGATACAGCGTGTATTGGCTCGCAGGACACCACAACAAACGCTTCAAATGTTTCATCGCTCACGACGGAGCCTTCAACCTCGAGTCAATGTACACCGACACCGAAGAGGCATGGTTTTCCAACTGGGAATACGAAGACGCTTATTGGAACAAAGACCTCTCCACAGCAGCGAAAAAGACATACGAAAACAGTCCGCATAAGTTCATCGACAACTGGGACACACCTATTCTCTGCATACACGGCGAGAAAGACTACCGCATAAATGCCAACCAAGGCTTCGGAGCCTTCAATGCCGCCCGACTCAAAGGCGTGGAGGCACAACTCCTCATCTTCCCCGACGAAAACCACTGGGTGCTGAAACCACAAAACGGCATCCTCTGGCAGCGCACGTTCTTCAATTGGCTCAGCCGCTGGCTGAAAGCCAATTGAAATTGACAATTGACAATTGACAATTATTACTGCATCGGATTGACGATGCCACCTATAACTAACGAGCTTGCTCGTGTTAAAATAAAAATAATGGAATTAATCGATTTCAGCAAGCAGCACTCGGTGATAAACCAGTATATCGCGGAGATTCGCGACTGCAAGATACAAGGCGACCGCCTGCGTTTCCGCCAAAACATTATGCGCATCGGACAGATGATGGCGTATGAGATAAGCAAACGGTTGAGTTACAACACTATAAGCGTAAAGGCACCCCTTGGCACGGCACAATGCGACGTGCCTTGCGACCCGATGGTGCTTTGCACCATCCTGAGAGCCGGACTGCCCTTCCACGAGGGCTTCCTAAATGTTTTCGACAAAGCAGAGAACGCTTTTGTGTCGGCATACCGCAAATATACCGACCAGAAGCATTTCAACGTGCATATCGAATACCTCGCCTCGCCCCGTATCGACGACAAGACACTCATCATCGCCGACCCGATGCTCGCAACAGGAAGCAGTATGGAGCTCGCTTATCAGGCGATGCTCACAAAAGGACATCCCAAGAAGATACACATAGCATCGGTGATAGCGGCAAAACCGGCTATAGAACTGATGCAGAAAGTGATGCCCGAAGACACCACAATATGGTGTGCAGCCATCGACGACGCTCTGAATGCGCAATCATATATCGTGCCAGGGCTTGGCGACGCCGGCGACCTTATCTACGGCGAAAAGGAATAGCCCCGGAAAGAATTGCGAAACTTTATAACAGGTAAAAAGGTTTATCTAATTCAAAAAGCAACAAATAGCAACCGATGAACAATACTGTTAAAGGATATGCCGCAGGCATCCTCTCGGCAATATGCTACGGCCTCAACCCCCTCGGGGTCTTGTTTATGTATCAAGACGGTATGCACCCCACATCGGTGCTCTTCTACCGTTTCTCACTCGCTGCAGTACTGCTTGCGATGATAATGATTGCGCAGCGCAAATCGTTCGCAATCAACAAGAAAGAGGCTGCCGTGCTAGCAGCCTTGGGAGGATTGTTTGCCATCTCGTCGATAACATACTATTGCAGTTTCCAGTATATGGACGCCGGCGTGGCTTGCACCATCCTATTCTTCTACCCCGTGATGGTGGCGGTGCTGATGGCAGTGATATACAAGGAAAAACTCACGAAAAGCACGATAGCGGCCATAGTGTTGTCGCTAATCGGCATACTGATGCTTTATCAGGGAGGACCTGGGGCCAATGTCTCCGCCCTCGGCATGCTTCTCGTAATACTCTCCTCCCTCACCTACGCCATTTATATCATCGTGGTAAACAAATCACCGATACGTATGTCGTCGATAAAACTCACTTTCTATGCGCTTATCGTATGCGCAGCGGCAATGGCGGTATTCTCATTCGTAAGAGACGGCGGCGTGCAGATGATACCCACCACCCGCTCATTGGTATGCGCCATCGGACTTGCCCTCTTCCCCACCGTCATCTCCTTAGTGATGCTCGCCGTGGCGGTAAACTATGTAGGCTCCACCCCAGCTGCCATCATGGGAGCCTTGGAGCCGGTAACGGCAGTGGTAATAGGAGTGAGCGTTTTCAATGAGACTCTCACGCCGCGGCTCACCGCCGGAATGCTGCTCATCATGCTCGCCGTAATGCTCATCGTAGTGGGCAAAAAAAACTCCACTCACCATATCCTCGCATATATCGGCAACGTCAGAAAGAAAATCAGCAAACACTGGCGATGGAAATAATCCTCTGCTAAGAGCTGCCCCGACTGGGTCGGGTTTGTTTTGAAGCATAATTTTGCCTCTTGTAAGTTTTTTCGATAATTTTTGCCAAAAAATTTGGAGGTTAGAAAAAAACGTTGTACCTTTGTGGCAAAAATAAGTTTTCTTATGAAAATATACAAAAATACCAACAATGCAGAATTGCTGAATGCGGGATATATTTCAGCCAGAACTTACCGTGCCCTGCAAGACTTGCACATCAACACGCCAGGGGAATTGCTCGAACATGTAGGACAACTGTCAAACATTCTCAGGCTTAAAAGAATCGGGCCAAAGTCGTATAAAGAACTCACAGGCGTAATAAGTCAAATGGACAACAGGATGGAGTTCAACATCGAGGAGCAAGATGAGGACAACATGACCTTGTCGGAAACCCATAAAAAAATAATGCGACAAGCTTACGACATGATGGACAAAGGCGAAGGAAAAGTGAAGGAATTTATCGACACCCACATCCCCGACGCCGAGGCTGCATTCAAATACACCTGCATGCACAACCCCATAGAAGTGATAGAAGAACTCTCTAAAGAGGAAAACATACAGCTGCGCACCTCACTGCTGAGTTTCACAAATATACTTCTACAACTGTTGGAAGAAAATGGAATAATACAAGGCGTGTTATATCGCAGCCTCAAAGCCACCAACAGCTATATCAGACACAACAGAAAGCACTTCAAAGAGACCGACGCCATCCAATATCTTATAACTCCAGAAACAAAAGAGTATTTAGAAAGGACATACCAGAAATTATGCCAGCAGCAGCTTAGCGTAAGGGCAAAAAACTACAAAGACAAATACATGCCTCACGTGGAAGACATGCTCGCACTCGCCGACAAACCCATAGAATGCTACTCCATTGCCATGAACGGGCAAAACCCGCCAAAAACAATAACCGAAATATTCGAATTCAACCAGAATTTCAAAAAGAAATTCAATGCCATCTTTAATATGGACAAGGAGGACATAGAAAAAAGAAATCTTAAATACAACTATCCCTTCCTGAAAAGAAAACAAGTGGAATTCGTGTATAATTTCAACAAACAGAAAGGCTACGAGCCTATGCTCTTCCTGCTCTACTACTATCTCATAACATCGGAAAGCAGACCCGAAAAAACTTATACACTCTTCTACGGACTCAAAGACGGCATTAAAAGAGCGCACGAGCAAGTGGCTAAAGCAATGAAACTCACAAGAGAAAGGGTGAGACAGATCACTCTCGGAGACATCGTTATACAAAACGAATTGATCAACGACGAGAAGAAATGGAAGCCATACCAAGAGCTGTTCAAAATTCCATATTACACACCAGAGACACCTCTGTTCCTGAAATATAAAGAGGAGGAATGGCTGCCCAGAGGCCTCGACGTGTTCGCAAGGCTCATCTCACTGAAAGCACCATACAGAAGTGAAATGATCGACAATGTCGTGGTGGCGATAAATAAAAAAATACTACCTAACGTGGAGCTGAAAATAACATCACACAAATTATACAACCTCACTAAAGGAGTAAGGGCGGAAGACAAAACAATAAGCATCTTGGACGAGACGGAAAAACTGCCCGAAAACGAACAGCAGTGCGCAAAAGAACTGCTCACATATCTGCTGAAAAATGTTTATAACGTCGATGTGGATAGCAACGGCACCATACTGTTGAAACAAAATACCATTGACGTGAGAAAGGAACTGTATAAAATACTCGAAGACAACGGCAAACCGATGCACATCGACGACATCTTCGCAGCGTTCAAAAAGAAATATCCACAACATAAATACAAGAGTTCCAAACAGATAAGGTCGTTCCTCTATCTGCAGCCCCACATCAAGGCTATAGGAAAATCATCTCACTATGCACTCGACACCTGGGACGGAATATACTTCGGAAGCATCAGAAATCTTATCGTCGAACTGCTAAGCAAAAGCGACAAACCCATGCACATCGACGACATCTATGAAGAGGTGATTAAATACTATCCGAAAACAAATAAACTGAGTCTGCTCTCAACAATGATTGACAAAGCGGGGCACAGGTTTAAACAAGTGAAAAAAGGATACTACGGATTAACATCAAAAAATTATGACACTCATTAAAATATTATTCTGGATCTGCCTCGCCATAGCCTTCTACACATACATCGGATATGGCATACTGCTTTATATTCTCGTGAGGATAAAAAGAGCGACAAACCCGCGTAAAGAGCCACTCATGCCCAACGACAGTCAACTGCCCGACATGACGCTCATGATTTGCGCATACAACGAGGAGGACATCGTGGAGGAGAAAATGCAAAACTGCAACAACATCGACTACCCGAAAGAAAAACTCACTATTATGTGGGTCACTGACGGCAGCTCCGACGGAACCAACGACAAACTGAAAGCCTACGACAACGTGAAAGTGGTGTTCTCACCGGAAAGAAAAGGGAAAACGGCAGCGCTCAACCATGGCATCAAAGAGGTGACATCGCCCCTATGCTCATTTACCGACGCCAACACGATGATCAACCCCGGGGCCCTCAAAGAAATTGCACGCCTCTTCCAAGACCCCAAAACAGCTTGCGTCTCAGGAGAGAAAAGAGTGGCAGCCAAACAACAGGGCGACACCGCAGCCGAAGGCGAAGGGCTGTACTGGAAATACGAGAGCACACTAAAAAAATGGGACAGCGAGCTCAACTCCGCCATGGGAGCGGCAGGAGAACTCTTCGCTATACGAACCAACCTGTACCAGACAATGCCCGAAGACACGCTCTTGGACGACTTTATGATTAGCATGCTCATGGTGAAAGACGGATACAGAATAGCATATACCAGCGACGCCTATGCACTCGAATACGGCTCCGCCGACATGCAGGAGGAGGCTAAAAGAAAAAGAAGAATCGCCGCAGGAGGACTACAGAGCATCGCAAGGCTCAAACCACTGCTCTCTCCCCTGCCCCAGCCGCTCACCTGGCTGCAATACGTGTCTCACCGCGTACTCAGGTGGAGCGTCACACCGGTATGCATGGTGCTAATGTTCTTTCTCAACATAATCCTCGCCATCGCAATGCCCAAAAGCATCTACCTCATCACTCTGCTCGCGCAGATACTCTTCTATACCCTCGCACTCCTCGGACATACGCAGGCTAATGCAAGAGACGGAAAAGAGAATAAACTCGCTAAAATTTGCTATTACTTTACCTTTATGAATATCAATGTCTTCAGAGGTATGAAGTATCTCGCTAAAAATAAAACGGGGGCTTGGGAAAAAGCAAAGAGAAGTTAGAAAAGTATAATAAAATATAAAAATTTTTCAAGGGTTACACTGGACGAATGAAAAAACAAATATTTTTCGTACCTTTGCAAATTGGTTGAGGTTTCCGCGCGAAGCGAAAACCAATCAAGTTGAATAAAATAAGCTGAAAAAAGATTTTTTGAAAATTTCTTGATGTTATGATTGACGAGAAAGAAGAGCTGATAAAGAGATTAGCAGAAGCGAACAAAAAACTTAAAAAATTCGAAGAGAAAGTGTCGAAAGCGGAGAAGGAGAGTAAAATGAAATCACTCTTCCTCGCCAACATGAGCCACGAAATCAGGACACCTCTCAACGCCATCGAGGGCTTCTCAAGAGTCATCGCTGAAACCGATGACCCCGATGAGAGAATGAAATATCTCGAAATCATTGAAAGCAACAGCAGCAGGCTCACGGTGCTGATAAACGAAATTCTTGATCTCTCAAGGGTGGAAAATGGAGACATCACTATCACTAAGGCCAACACCGACCTCACCACGATGTGCAACGAGATAAAAAACATCTTCCGCTTCAGACTCAACGACTCCGTGAAGCTCATCATCGAAAAACCGGAAAAGAATATCTATATCACCACCGATAAAAACAGACTGATACAGGTGTTCTCCAACCTCATCAGCAACGCCCTCAAACACACGAGAAGAGGTGTCATCACTTTCGGATACAGACTCGTGGAAAACGACACGAAAATAAAATTCTTCGTCTCCGACACAGGAGAGGGCATCAGAAAAGAAGACCTTAACAGCATCTTCGAACTATATACCACCACCGACGACGCTAAAACCGGCACAAAGAAAGGTTTCGGATTAGGTCTGCCACTAAGCAAGATGATCGTTGACAAACTCGGAGGCACAATGTCGGTGGAGTCAACATACGGAAGTGGAAGCACATTCTCATTCACCTTCCCCTACCTCGCTAGCGTCAGTCTCATAGACCCCTCTCTAAGAACAGTTACCAACACCATCAGGGTGGACGCCGTGGCAGAGGCCAACAAAAAGCTCATCCTCGTGGCAGAGGACTCCGACAACAACTACGAGCTGGTGCGCATAGTGTTGGAGAAACTCTACAAACTCGTAAGGGCGAAAGACGGTATCGAGGCAGTGACACTCAACGAGGAGCTCAACCCCGACCTGATTCTTATGGACATGAAAATGCCAAACATGGACGGTATCGATGCCACACATATTATTAAAGAGGTATATCCCGACACACCTATCGTGGCGCTCAGCGCGTATGCCTTCGCCGCCGACGTGAAAAAGGCAAAGGACGCGGGATGCTCTGACTTCCTCGCAAAACCCTTCCGCATAGAAAACCTCAGGGCGGTAATAGAAAAATACATAAAGAAATAACATCATGGCAAAAAAGGCTGTATTCAAATACTTTCAACTACTGATGGTGCTAATCACTGTATTCTGCGCCATAGTAACTTTCGTGGGCCTCTTCGGTGGCAACACCAACCCGGCATCACAAGGCGGCACCTCACAGGCGATGTTCTGCTTCGCACTGCCCCTAATCCTCGTTGCGGATGCTGTATTGCTCATTTTCTGGCTCGTGCAAAAGAAATGGATACTCGCCGCATTGCCTCTCATCGCCATGCTCTCGTGCGTGGGATACGTAGGAACCATCTTCCGAATAGGCTCCGACAATGCCGACGCCGCGAAAACCGAAAAATCACTGAAAGTGGCCACCTACAACGTGTCGCACTTCGGAGTGGGAGCATCTAAATACATAGCCTCCGACATACTCGAAGAGATGAAAGCTCAACAAGCCGACATACTCTGCCTGCAAGAGTATCAGGATGAGACGGGAGACGCCAAAAACTCTGAAAAATACAAGGAGACATACCCCTATATGGCTGAAGGCGTAAGGGGCGACATGGTGATTTACAGCAAATATCCGATTAAAGACTTCAAAGCCACACAGTTTGAGGAGACTAACAACAACTACCTCTATGCCGACATCGACGTGAAAGGCAAGATTGTGAGGGTGTTTAACGTGCACATGCAAACCACAGGCATCAACCGCACACTGCATCACGCAAGTAAGGCAGCGGCACAAGGGAAAGTGGAGAGCAGCGCAGTGCTAAGGGCCATCTACGGCAACTACATGCTCGACTTGATGATCAGGGCCGGACAGTCGCATATCGTCGCAAACGAGATAAGGTCGTCGCAATACCCGGTAATCCTCGCCGGCGACTTCAACGACGTGCCATACTCCTACGTTTATAAAACCCTCAAAGGCAATCTCAAAGACGGGTTCTGCGACGCCGGAGGAGGATGGATGCACACCTATCGGGGAAAGAAAGCCGTGAGAATCGACTATGTCTTCTACGACCAGAATTTCAAAGGCGTAAGCTATTACACCAAAGACCTCACCTACTCCGACCACGTGCCAGTGTTCTCAATGTTTGAAATATGAGGCTTCGCCTCAAGTTGAGATTTGAGATTTGAGAATTAAGCGAACTCCGTTCGCAAAAAGCCCTCCGTTAGGAGCTGCCCCGACTGGGTAAGGGCGAGCAAGCTCGCCAGTTAAAAGGTGGCACGGCAAGCCGTGCAGTGAGAGGTGGCATCGGCTCGCCGATGCAGTAAAAACACTCTGTTAAGAGCAGTCCAGGCAGGGCCTGGTTTATCCTAAAGAAAATATAAAAGAGCTAATCGACTGTGTCGGTTAGCTCTTTTTTAATTGTCAATTGTCAATTATCAATTGCAATAAAGCCTCCGGCTTTATTGCACAATCTTGAACCTTACTCTGAATGTCTTTGTAATTTCATCCCAATTGGTGCCGAGCATTTCGAAGCGCCCTATTTGCGAGGTGCTTCTCACGTGTCGTCCGATGCACGGACAAACGTCGTAGTCGCCGATTCTTACTATGCGAATGGTGTCGCTGACATCATCGGGCAGACGGCTGGCGTCGATGCCCTCTGGCAGGTGGTCGCGGTCAACGAAGTCAAAGGTCACGGGGAGGTCGGCGGCAATGAGCTCATTCATCCGCTTCTCTATTTCCTTCTCTTCCTGACGCGACGGCTTATGGTCAACCACAAAGCTCATCTTGCTCTTCTTCCGCTCTATATGGGCATTGTGCGAACGCTCGCAACCAAACATCCTCACCATGGTCTGATTGAGCAGATGTTCGGCAGTATGAGCAGGCGGAAATTCGTCCTTATGATGCTCGTTGAGCACAATTTTATCTTCTTCCATCTCTTTGAGTTCAAATTTAAAAATCTTCACGTTATAGGGTTCCACGGTCATCTCCACTGGCTCGTCGGCCTTTAGTTTCACCGTCATCCACTCGCCGGTGAGCAGCTCCACCGCATCAACCGTCTGCTCCATAATACCGAGGTATTCAAAGGCATGACCGGGAATCACCACCGCGTCGTTGTGCATCTCACCGCTGAAATTAGCCACCACAAGCAGCAGCTCTTCATTGAATTTCCGCAAGAACGCATATTCGTGATGAGGGTCGAAACGGCCGGTGTTGTTGTTAACATACATCAGGTCGAAAAACTCACCGTCGCTGACACATTTCTCCGTGCGTGCGAGTTTGAGTACACGGGTGTAAACCTGATTAAGCGTCCACGAGCGGTTGGTCCAGTGCTTTTTAGGCAACGTATGGGTGGCTGCCAACTCCTTGCCCTCTCCGTTGAGGCTCGAGATAGCCCAGTAGTCGAAGATGGTGGTGCGGCCGTCGATACCGCTGAAACCTTCCTTGTCCATGCCTCTCTCGCCATATTCCTGACCGGCATAGAGCATAAACGGGTTTTTCTGCATCATCACGCTCACCACGAATCCAGGCAAGTCCTTTGCGTGCCTCGCCGGCGAAGAAGTCGGAGGCTATGCGCTGCTCATCGTGGTTCTCCAAGAAATACAGCAAATGGTTGCCCAAGTAGTCGGTCTCTTGCCAACGGCGGGTTATCTCTGCCGTGTCGCCTCCGCAGATGGCATTGCGCATGGTGTCATACATGCCCACCTTGTCGTAGAGATAGCTGAAGCCGCTTTTCACGAAGGCGTCGTAAAGCCCCGGATTATACACCTCGCCGATGAAGAGCAGGTTTTTGTTCTTCTCCCTCACCCGTGGTATCACCCAGTTCCAAAACTCCACCGGCACCATCTCTGCCATGTCGCACCTGAAGCCGTCCACGCCTTTCGACTGCCAAAAGAGCAGTATGTCGAGCATCTTTTTCCATGTGTCGGGTATCGGGTGGAAGTGTGTGCTGCGCCCACCGGCATCGCAATAGTCCACGCCGTAGTTGAGCTTCACCGTCTCATACCAGTCGTTCACTCCCGGCCAGGAGTCGAAGCGGTCATTGCCGGTGGCCTTCGCCGGAAACTCATAGTAGGGCATCAGCGGCTGCTTAGTGCTGGCAGAGCTCTCTTCGGCGTCCTTCTCCAAAATCTTGTTGAGGGTGTTGGGCACATGCAGTTCCTCGCCCACACAATAGTAGAAGTTATTGTCTTTCGAGAAGCCCTTGCTGTTGTCGTCATCCTCGCCGAGGTCTCTCACGCCTGGCGGTCTCATTATAGAATGATACTCACGTGCCACATGGTTGGGCACGAAGTCGATAATCACTTTCAACCCGGTTTTATGACACCTTTGCACGAGTGCCTCAAACTCTGCCATCCTCTTGCTCACATCCACCGCCAAGTCGGGGTCGATGTCGTAGTAGTCCACGATGGCGTAGGGTGACCCGGCCCTGCCCTTAATCACCTCCGGGTGGTTGCGCGGGATACCGTAATGGCTGTAGTCGGTGGTTGTGGCATGGCGAATGACTCCTGTGAACCACACGTGGCTCACACCCTTCTCCTTGATGCCTTTGAGCACCCTTGGCGTGAAGTCATTTAATTTGCCGCATCCGTTCTCACGTATCGACCCCCATTCCTTGCGGGTCATATTGTGATTGGAATATAGCCGGGTAAATATCTGATAAATAATAATCTTATTCATCACTGCTCTCTTAATATTCTGCGGCATAGCGTCAACAAAGTCAAAGCAATCCGCAGCCCTTTTCGAATCTTTATACGCCGGAACGGCGTAAATTAATTCTCAATTCTCAATTCTCAATTCTCAACTTTTATGATTCCATGTGCTGACACTTCGCGGTTAATCTTTCCGATCATTCCCTGAAGGGCCTTGCCCGGTCCGCACTCTGTGAAGTCGTCGGCTCCGTCGGCAATCATGTTCTGCACCTGTTGTGTCCATTTCACAGGCGAGGTGAGTTGTGCGATAAGGTTTGCTCTTATCTCCTCGGTATCGGTATGCGGTTTTGCGTCCACATTCTGATACACCGGACATTTCGGGGTGTTGAAAGTTGTCTTTTCTATAGCCTCTTGCAACTCGTCTTTTGCGGGTTGCATCAGCGGTGAGTGGAAAGCGCCTCCCACCTTCAGCGGCAGGGCTCTCTTTGCTCCGGCGGCTTTGAGTTCCTCGCAAGCCTTGTTTATAGCCTCCACGCTACCGCTGATAACGAGCTGGCCGGGGCAGTTGTAATTGGCTGCCACGCACACATTGCCGTCGCCATTATATTTTGCGCACACCTCCTCGATTTTCTCATCGGGCAGTGCGATGATGGCTGCCATAGTGCCAGGCTGTTTCTCGCATGCTTTCTGCATTGCCATGGCACGGGCATATACCAAGCGCAGACCGTCCTCGAAGCTCAAAGCTCCGGCTGCCACGAGTGCGCTGAACTCTCCAAGAGAGTGACCTGCCACCATCTCTGGAGCAAAGTCATCACCCATGCACAAAGCGGAAATAACACTGTGGAGGAACACTGCAGGCTGTGTAACCTTGGTCTCTTTCAACTGCTCGTCGGTGCCTGCAAACATAATGTCTGTAATCTTATAACCTAAAATGGCGTCAGCCTCATCAAAGAGTTTCTTTGCCAGTTCATTGCTCTCATAAAGGTCTTTACCCATGCCCACAAACTGGGCTCCCTGACCGGGGAATACAAATGCTTTCATTATCTTTTTACTTTAAAGTTTAATTTTTTGACTTGCAAAGGTACACATTTTTTTTGAGATAACACCTTATTTATTGAAAAAGTGTTCTATTTATTGAAAAAAGTGTTCCTTTTACGTCTTATTTTGGAAAAAAAGGGAACTTTTTTTGTTCAAGAGCGAAAAAAAACGTACCTTTGCAGCGCATTTACACAAAATATAGCAGAACCGAATATAGCGGAACTGAATATAACTGACTTAAACGGAATATGTATAAAATAGGGCTCGACATAGGCAGCACCACGGCGAAAATCGTCGTCATCGACGATGCAGACAAAATGGTGTATTCACGCTATGAACGTCACAACGCACAGGTGGAGCAGTTGGTACTGCGCTACCTCGACGAGTTGTTGCCTATAGTCGGCGACAACCCCTGCTCCATTTCCGTCACCGGCAGCGTGGGAATGGCCACGGCAAAACAACTCGACGCGGAATTCGTGCAAGAGGTGGTGGCGGCTGTAACCTATACCCGACATTGCCACCCGGAGGCGAAAGCCCTTATCGACATCGGTGGAGAGGACGCCAAGGTGGTGTTCTTCAACTCAAAAACCACCGACCTGCGAATGAACGGCAACTGCGCTGGAGGCACCGGGGCGTTCATCGACCAAATGGCACTACTTATGGGCACCGACAACAAAGGGCTCAACGACCTGGCGATGCAAGCCACAAGCGTCTATCCCATCGCGGCAAGGTGCGGCGTGTTTGCAAAAACAGACGTGCAAAACCTTATCAGCCGTAATGCCACACCCGCCGACATCGCCGCGTCGATATTCCATTCCATTACTATTCAAACTGTCACCACCCTATCCCACGGATGCTCTTTCCAACCCCCGATATTGCTTTGCGGAGGCCCGCTCACTTTCCTGCCGGCACTGCGGAAGGCATTCGCGGAATACCTCCACATCAGCGAGAGCGATTTCATAGTAAGCACACAAAGCAACCTGATTCCGGCAATGGGATGCGCATTGAGATGC
>Ga0065708_1006922_pt1 | contig 13762 bp, 9 predicted proteins | sample Hoacrofraction12_2_FD_59095 | JGI IMG/M metagenome (GOLD analysis project Ga0065708, IMG submission 59095) | Hoatzin crop microbial communities from Cojedes, Venezuela, sample from fiber fraction 12 v1 | ecosystem: Host-associated > Birds > Digestive system > Esophagus > Crop | place: Venezuela... | reverse complement strand
GGGGAAAATGTAAGGGCAATCGCGTGCGATGCCCGCTCAGCGACAACGACCCTCTAAAAATTAATCGCCAAAACCTCAATATCATGATAAAATGAATGTAGGGGCGAGGACTTGCCTCGCCCGCCAACAGCGAGGAGGGGATAGCGAGGGGAGAAGTTGTGACGACGATGCCCGCCAACAGCGAGGGGGAGAATGTAAGGGCTTTTCGCTAACGATACCCGCGTTACCGCGACGAAAGAAAAACAGTAGCAAAAAGAAGAAGGGGACACGCCTATCTTGACGCATCCCCCCTAGGATTATCTGTAAACAACGATGGCGAAATAACCATCGCTATTCAATTATTTCACAAGCACCTTTTGTGCGCTACCATCGCTATATTTCACAATTTGCACACCCTGATAATTGGCATCCACTTCGCGGCCACTGAGGTCATAACGATTAACAACAACCTTGCTAGCCTCATCGCTCAACTCGGTTACGCCACTAGGATCATCGGGATTGTTGAGGTCAATACACATCACGCGCAGGCCACCCTCAGCGGGGTCATCATAGTCTTCGTCAGTGGCGATGAAGAAGTAAGCATACTTGTCATCGTTGACGATAGTATAGCTATTGGCCACAAAGTTTTCCTCACAGATGGGGCGTGACCATACCAAATTGCCATTGTCGTCAATGCGCATGATGTAGAGGTTGGCAGCATTGTAGCTCTGTGAGTTGGCATACATGATATCCCAACCATCAGGCATGCGGATAACTTTGAGGGCTGTCATGCCCCACATCTCGTTAGTGTCGTATGACACACCCTTGCTGTGGTCAAATGGCCATTCGGGCCAGATAAATGAGCCTTCGCCTTCGACCGAAACGGCATTGGCATATAGATTGTTTTCGGTGGTCTCGTAATTCCAAGCAACAAGCAGTGAATCGCCATTGAGAGCGGCACGCATGCTACTAGCATCGCCATCGGTAGCATCTGTCAACGACTTGCCTGTGCCAAAGGTGGTGCCATCAGCATCCAAACGGTTATAAGCAGCATAGCCCGAGAAGCTAGTGAGTTTGCGATAGACAAGCACGATGCCACCATTATCAGTAGGCACTATGGTAGGTTCCGACATATAGTAGTTACCAAGCAACTCGCTCTCTACTACCACGTCTTCGTCCCACACAGCATTGCCATTAGCATCCACACGGCGAGCACTGATGCCCTTGGTGTTGTTGTCAAATAGCACAAAAGCGTCACCCTCGGCACATGGAGCTAGTTTCACCATAGCTAAGTCGGTGTTGAAAATAATAGGTTCCTCCCAAGCTATAGTGCCATTGTCGTTGAGACGGTAGAGCTGGAAGTTGTTGGTGCTCACCTTTTTGTTTTTCTCGTTGCGATAGACATCGCTGTGCGAAAATAGTACATAGATGTTGTCGCCATTAACCATCATGTCAGTCTTCATCTCATAGCTCGAAATGAGGGTCTGGTCGGGTGTCTCATAGGCGGGTAAAGCGATACCCTCGGCATCCCATACGGGATTACCTTGTTGGTCAAAGCGATACACGTAGGGATGTATTGCTGCACGCTTAGCGGCATCGTAGCGGCAGTCGCAATAACAGATAACAATATCGCCATTGGGAGCTAGGGCTACTCCATAGTCCGAAATATAAGTTTTAGTGGCATTATCGCTCACAAGGATACCTTCATCACCAAACAATGGATTACCATCGGGATCAAAGATTTGGAGATGCAAAAAGTAACCAAAAGTGGAGTCGCTAGCCATCACGCCCTTAGGGGTGCGCAACCAAGTGTGATAGATAACACCATTGTCGGCTCGCAGGGCTTTCAAACCCGTTTGTCCATACACACTGTCCAAGTCCATCAAGCGATAGTCGGTGTCGCTGGGTGTCCAGGCAAACAAACTAGTGATGCAGGCTATTGCTGCAATCAGTAGAGTAGAAATTCTCTTCATAAACAACTTTCGATTTAAAGGTTAATAGAAATAAATCAAAAAATATTTAATTAATTGTTGCTGCGAAGTTACTGTTTTTTACTCAAAAAAGCAACAACTGGATGTAGATTGTGATATAGACAAATTGGTAAATGGCTTATATAGAGGATATAAAGTCGTTGAGATTGATGCTGTTTTGTAGCTTGAGTTTCTTGCGCAACCGATATCGGGCAGTGTTGAGGCTGCGCATCGAGATGTTGAGAGCCATAGCAATGACTTTAGGTTGCACCTGCATCTTGATAAATCCCATCAAACGCACATCGCTATCGGTAAGCTCTGGGTAACGTTGATGCACATCATGCAACCAATCGGCATACTGCGACTTGAGGGTGGTCTCTAGCGTGAATAGCGATTGACTATCATCAGGGATAGACTGGTGCATCTCGGTAATCAACTCTGCCATACTCACATTGTTGCGGTGTGCCTCTTCGAGTTTTGCTTCATTCTTGAGCATGCGCATGCGCAATAGCTCTTTTTCGAGCATCTCGCGCTGATTAGCAGCCTCGGCCAATCGTTGCTCATCGTGCCATCGACGACGGGTCAGCCTTAGCACAACTATAAGGGCAGTGACCGTCACCATCAGCAAGATAATGCACATCAGGGCAAACAGATGCTTTTTCTCGTTGCGTTGGGCGATATGGTCAATCTTGCTTTGCTCCTCGATAGCTGCAATTTTATAGGCAACCTTGCTGCCTTGCAACTCTTGGATACAACTATCTGCTGCCCGTCGGTGCGTGATATAGGCATCGATATTGCAACGCATGCTATCGATGCGACACAATTGCTTGAGGCAGGCAATTTCATTATCGTGTGAGGCATATTTGGCAGAAACTTGACTACCTATTAGGGCATAATGATAAGAGGAATCAATGTCGTGAGTGAGTAGGCTATTGAGGTAATAGATTTGACAAAGATAAATTTGATAGTTGGATTGTGGCATGGCTTTAACTTGGTTGAGCACCTGCAAGGCAGTAGTTGAATCGCCTTGCAGCATGAGCGATTCGGCCAAGTTGGCCATATCGATAAGCACATGCACCTGATTGTGTGGATAAAGCCTTCGGTCTAGGTCAATTGCTTGTTGTGCATAGTAGATGGCAGAGTCGTAGCTATGCGAAATAGTAGCGTAATAAATGCTTAAAAGTCGATAGTAGTATTGTGATGAACAAGCCTGTGGGTTAGAAGTTGCCTCGACATAGGGGGTATGGCGTAACAACTCGTAGGCTTTGTCCTGCTGACCCGCTTGGTCATAGAGCAGAGCTAGATAGACAATGGCCTCAAAGCGTGTCTCACTATCACCCACTTTCTGAGCCTCGTACATAGCTTATTGCAGGTTGATGAGCGCATCATAGATGCTATTGTCTTGAAACGCTTGTTGCCCTTGCTCAAGCAGTTGTCTAGCTCGGTTGGCATGGTTAGTACACCCCGCTAGCGATGCGATAGCAACGGTAATCAAGGCATAGATGAGTGCTATGTGTGAGCGTAATGTCGTTCTCATGATGGTCAAGCGTGACTACAAAGTTAAGGTTTTTTAAAAAGATAGCCAAACTAGTTGTGGTTGCGGGCAATGATAGCTATTGATTCCAATATAAAAATAAACTCCTCACTATTGGGCATCAATATGCCGAAGTGAGGAGCTTGTCTTTTTATGGGGATGGAGTATGTTAACGCTCGCTACTGGCCGCACGCTGAAGCCATTTGGCGGCTAATGCTTTGTTTTTGGTGACGTATTTCCCTTTTTGATAGCATTCTGCAAGTTGGCGTTGCCAATGGGGATTGTCATCGGCAGCTAGCTCAAACCAATACAAGGCCCTGTCTGCGTCTTTAACTACACCATTGCCTGTGGCAAGTCGTTCACCCAATTGCCACTTATAGTAGTCATCATCGGTGGCAGCCCGCTCAAACCATTGCAAGGCCTTGGCAGGGTCACGTTCCACACCGATGCCGTTGGCATAACATTCGGCCACTGCCCATTGGGCTGAGGTGAAATCGTCTTGGGCTGATGCTAGGTAACATTCAAAACCTCGCTTGAGGTTTTGGGGAATCATCACGCCATCGATATAGCGCTCAGCTAGCACCATACGCAGGTAGTCCTCTTGGGCGGCAGCACGTTCAAAGCACTCGATGGCTTTGTTCTTGTCTTTGGGTACTACGTCACCATCAAGATAATGCTCTCCTAACGCCCAACAATAGCTGGGGTCAATCTCGGCAGCCCGCTCAAACCATCGCAAGGCTTCTACGGTATCCTTTTTCACTGCACGGCCATGAGCATAAAACTCGCCTATCATCCACAGACCCACAAAGTCGTTGTTCTCGGCTGCCTTGCGATAGTAAGCCAAGGCTTTAGCATCGTTTTGAGGCAGATAGATGCCTTGGTCGTAGCAATTGCCGATGCTATTGAGATATCGTGTATCGGTAGTAGCAGCCCGCTCAAACCATCGCAGGGCTTCTACAGTGTCTTTTGTTACTCCTCGTCCTAGTGCATAACATTCACCCACTGCCCATTGGGCTGATGGGTCATTCTGCACTGTAGCCTGTTCATACAGTTCTTGGCTAAACACGGGTGGCTCGTCATGACCATAAGCACTTGCACTTACCATCAACATGGCCACTAGCATCCATAACGTCCGTTTCATAAATTTGATGAATCTTAAAAAATTACCTTGATGAATCTTTTGCAAATAATTTCTTCTATTAGACACTTGTGGTGGCAAAAAGTTTATTCACAATAGGATAAAAACTAAGAAATTCCACCACCTCTAAGCGATAGGGATGGCGGAATTCCTTAAATTAAAAATGGTATTGCAGGTTTAAAACATCACTTGAGTTTTAGAACGTGAACTGCAAGCGAGCTTGTGCTACATGCACATTCTTGTCGTAGGGCAGCCAGTCCTTTTGCAAACGGTGATAGGTATAGTCAAGCATCACCTGAGCATATTTGTTGAAGCTATAGTTCAAGCCGATGGTGTAGCTGTTCACTTTGCCACCACCTACGCTGCTCGATGCGTATGGCCAATCCTCCATATATCCATTAGGATAGTACTGGTCACGACCCACGGCGTAGTATTCGCCTTTGTTCACATCGTTGAGGCTAGTGTAGTTCCAACGAGCAACCACTTCCATTGCTTTTCCATCAAGACCGCCCAAGATACCTTCGGCGCTATTGTAATGATAAGGATTGCCAAACAGCAAGAAACCTGCTTCTACATAGCCACCATGGAAGTTATCGTTGCGCAAGGGGTTGGCGGCATACCACCAATCATAGCTACCCCATGTGTCGATATTGTTGTTGCTAGCTTCCCACAAGGTTTCACTGTCGCGCTTTTTAGTGGTGTGCTTGTAGAGATATTCACCACGTACAAAGAACTTCTGGTTGTGGTAGAGAACCTCAGCACCAGCATCAAACACATTGTTAATCCATGGCAACTCGCACGATATAAATTCATCGTCCTCGTCAACATAGGTCTCTAGGCTTTGACCTAGATAGAGGGTTTTCTTGAGCACATTGTTATAGACTTCACCGCCACCGATGTGAGCAAAACGTACGTTAGCACCAATGTGCAACGTCTGGTTAGCATCGGCAATGGGGCGGAAGATATAGCGACCAGCAACAGTCACACCATTAAAGCCAGCGTCAATCTTGTTGTACTGGTTCTCGGTGAACACACCTTGATAGGCCATGAAACGGTCGTTGTTAAATTTGTAGGTGATACCTAACTCACGTCCTTCGCCTAGGGCATTGGTAGAGCCTGGACGGCTGATGAAGTGATAGCTACCCAACGAGGTGTTACGTGCCATTGAACCAGCAGGGTCGTTATAGTAACCAGCTTTGATGGCATGCAGATTGTTATTGTTGTCGTGTAGGCTATATTGCAAGAAGATGTTCTTCTGCGAGAACTTGCCACCACCAAAACCGAAGTCAGCATAGAAGTACCAATCCTTATAGCTCATCGATGTGCGGATGCGAGCATCAGTAATCGAAGCACCACTTTGCAGTGGGGTGAAGTCGGTGTGATAGTAGGCAGCATCGGCCATCATGCGTGCGCCGACGGTGAATTTTACTTCCTTCTCGGCATTTTCCAGTTGCAGCGTCGGGTCAGTGTCAAAGTCCTGAGCAGCGGCTGTGAGGGCAAAGATTGCCAAAGCTGGCATCAAAATATATTTTTTCATATCAATTATTGTCGTTTTATTGAGTGGTTAATGTATGTTTTAACTTACCTCTTATCATCAATTACATGGTGTAACCAAGACGCTCTAGAGTCTGCTTAGCATCGGGAACGGTGCTAGGTGCTTGCGAGTTGTCATAGTATTGACCGCTGTGGAATGGATTTGGAATCTTGCTGTTGCAACGGAATCCGTTCTCAATCAGGTAGGCGAGGGTGATTTCGCTACGGTTGGTGAACAAGCCATCCAGATAAACGGGAACAGTCTTGGTACCACTGAAGTTGGTATAGCTAGTGGCAGGCAGGGTCACGTTGAGCAAATCGTCAAACATGGTGGTGTTGCCCTGGCCATAATAGTCGGTGTAGTAACCCATATACTTGGCCATCTGAGCGTAGCTGTCAAACGAATAGGGGTGGTTGAGCATACCACTCTTCTTAATCATATAGGCCTGCCAAGGTTGGTTCATCTCAGGATAGTTGTTAGGTGCACCTGAGATAGCTGGGCCCATGATGTGAGCACCATACTCCTGTCCATAGCGGATGAAGTCGGCATAGCCTGTTGGGGTGTCATAGGCAATATCGGTAGCATAAGCTGGTTCGCTAATCCACAACAAGAAGCACATAGGAATTTGACCCTTGAATACCTCATAAGCGCGGCGCAATGCATCAAACGAGAAGGTTTGTAGCACGACCTTGCCGTTGGTGTTGCCCACGTTGACCTTGCCATTCTTGTAGAAGGCGGTCTCGGTGGCACCCTTGGTCATGATGTTCCAGCCACACTCGGCGAGCACGTTGTAAACGCGCACTTCCATATCTTTGGGGTTGAGCCAGCTCTCTTTGAACTCGATGTAGACGCCAGGACGATTGCCAGTATCTTGGGGGTCGTCAACGTAGGCGTTGTCGAAGTCGTACTCCACAAAGTCCATGTACTTGGCAGCATAGCTGTAGGTCACGTTGGGGTCGTCGCACTTGGCGGTCACCTTTTCGCTATTGTAAATCTGCTCCAAGGTCATGCCTCTGTATTTCTCCTTGATCTTGTAGGGCAGCACGCGGCGACCGTTCTCGTCACGTTTGAGCTTCTTGCCCTCGGCGAAAGCGATCTGGTCCTGCAATGCCGAAACATACAGACCGTCGCTGTAGTTCACCTCGTACTGGGTGCGACCCTTGCCGTCAACCCAGGTGCTAACGCTACCATTGTTGTTGGCAACGTAGGTGCTGCGAGCCTCCTCGGGGGAGTCCTCGTTGAACCAGCGACCGGCGTCAAGCATCAGCAGCTCGGCATAGTAGTAGGACATGGTGTAGTAGGTGCGGAAGTCGTTCACATCGCGCTGATATTGAGCTTCGATGTCCTCCTCACTGAAGATCTGGTTACCAGCCTCGTCAACAAAGCTGCGATAGAAGTCTTTACGCGTGGTGGGCACATAGTCACTGAACATGCTCTGGATGTTGGTGGTGCGCTTGAGGTTCTCGTCGTGGTTGGCGAGCACGATACCGTCTTTGGTAGCCTGCATATCGCTCTCCAAATAGTCTGCACCCATTTCACGAGCCCAACGCCACGAAGCCTCGGTCTCCTCAGGAGTCCAAAAGATGGAGCCACGGTGAGCCATGACGGCATACAAGGGTACATAGTCACGCACCTTAGCCATAGCATCAGAGATTACGGAAACCTCGATTTTACGAGCATCGGTGTTCTCGTTAGTGAACTGTTGTTCATCATCACATGATGTGAAGGTTGCAAGTGCAACGGCACTCAACAAACCTACTCGAACAAGATTCTTAAACATAGTAAATAAAGATGAGTATTAATGATTAATATTAGTATGAAATTAAATTATTTGTTTGCTTGAGTTTTCTCTTGCTTCACTAGATATTGCTCCTCGCGATAGGTCAAGCCCATAAACAGAATGGCAACCACACAAGCACCAATCAGCAAAATGAATGTCCAATCCCATCCAGCATTCTCGGCTACATAGCCAATCACAATATTGGCAAGCAGAGCAGTACCTAGCACATAGCCCATAAAGCCTGTTAGACCAGCAGCAGTGCCAGCAGCATTCTTGGGAGCTAGGTCAAGGGCTTGCACACCCACTAGCATCACTGGACCATAGATGAGGAAACCAATGGCAATCAGACAGCCAATCACTACATTGATGTTGTCAAGATTCTGCCAATAGATGACGATAACAACGGCAACGAGTGCCATAAACAGGATGGTAGGTAATGCACGACGACCATGGAATACGTGGTCACTGAGCCAACCACAGATAATGGTACCAGGAATGGCTGCAATTTCGTAGGCAAAATAAGCCCAGCCTGCACTCTTGATGTCGATGCCCTTCTCGGTTAGAATAGTTGGCGCCCAATCAAGACAACCATAGCGCACCATATAGATAAAGGCGTTGGCCAATGCAATGTACCACAAGAAACGGTTGGTGAGCACAGTCTTGAAGATTTCCTTCGTCGAGAGCACTTCTTCGCTCTTGGCATCATAGGTCTTGGCATAGTCGTTACGCCACTTCTCAATCGATGGCAAGCCACACGATTGGGGCGTGTCGCGTATCATACAATAAGCAATAATTGCAATCAAGATAGCTACAGCAGCAGGGAAGGCAAAGGTACCAATCAAGAAGTAGTAATCACTCTGGTTGCCATAGAACCATGAGCCAAACCACATAGCACCATACACGGCCATAGGACCTACAAGGGCTCCACCCACATTGTGGGCGCAGTTCCAAAACGACATCCACGTGCCACGTTCTTTGATGCTGAACCAGTGCGTCATCACACGGCCACACGGAGGCCAACCCATGCCGTTGAACCAACCCACTAGGAAGTTGAGCACGGCCATGAGTGCGATAGCTGCAGACTTGTGCTCTGCACCCAACCACTGGACGGGAACAATCATAAACAACATCGAGATGGCAGCGCATATCAAGCCTAGAGGCAAGAACTTGCGCGCATCGCTGCGGTCGCTGATGCTCGCCATCAAGAACTTAGAAAAGCCGTAGGCGATAGCATTCATCGACAGCACAACACCCAACTCGCCCTTCTCGAAGCCAAATGGCGCCAACATGGGTATCGCCATCGAGAAGTTCTTACGAACAATGTAGAAACCGGCATAGCCAATAAAGATGCCTAAGAACACCTGCCAACGCAGGCTCTTGTAGCGTGCATCGGCTTTGGGACCGGTCTGCTCAGCCTTATAGGCTGGAGGAGCTAGAAAATTTGACATAATTAATTGGTTTTTATATGGTTAAATTTATTTTATGAGGTTTTGGTTTAAGTCCTATTTATTTGACGGGTGGCTTCTACATCAAGGGCATCGGCAAGCACACTGATGGGATTTTCAACAGGCAGGCCTGTTGACATCTCGATTTGCCACTTGCAGGTTTCGCAGTCGGTGGTTACAGCCTCTACTTGGGCCTTGGCAATGTCGTTAAACAACGTCTGACCGATTTGTTGCGAGCGTTCGTAGTTCTCTTTCTTGAAACCATAGGTGCCTGAAATACCACAACAGTTTTGGTCTAGCACAATGAGTTGCAAACCAGGTATCATGCGCAGTAGTTCGATACTATAGATGGCCCAGCCCATACGTTGGATGTGGCATGCAGTGTGGTATGCCATTCGCCGCTTGTAGTCTTGGCGGAATACCAACTTTACCTGACCCTCATCTATCAGATTGTAGATAAAGCGGGTGGCTAGCATCAGACTATCGCGCACATCGCTGGTGTCGATACCTAACACGTGTTCATACTCATCACGCATGTTATAGGTGCAACTGCTGCTAGTAGTCAGCACTATGCGGTGGTCAATAACTGCGCTCTTGCGTATCGATGCTACGTTGGTTTGGGCTTGGCGACGAGCCTGCTTATACAGGCCATTGGCCATAAGGGCTACGCCACAACACTTTTCCTTATCGAGCAAGTGAACGCCATAGCCAATGGCATTGAGTACCTTGACCAAGTCCTGACCCAACTTTGGAAAATTGTAGTTGACATAGCAACCGTGAAAATAGCTCACATGGTGGGCAAAAGCATCTTGCTCATGAGCGGCATGACGCTTATACCAAGTAGTGAACTTTGTGCCACTATAGGCAGGAAATGTGCGGTGCTTGTCGATAGCCATCACGCTATCCATAATAGCCTTGACAGGTTTCAATCCCAACGTGAAGTTGGTCACGGGGGCTACCATCGTTGCCATCGTACCCACAACATCAGTGTTGGCGAGCATCGTATCGCGTAGGCTAGCACGGCCTCCATGACTCATGCGAGCATGCTGGATGATATCGGCAATGCGCACACCACTTGGACAGGCTACTTCACAACGTTTGCAGTTGAGACACATCTTCAAGGCTTTGTCAAAGTAGCGGGCGTCTTTGAGGCGATAGCGCTCACCATCTGGACCTGCTTGCTTGGGTCCGGGATAGTCGGTCGTTACAGCGGCAACTGGGCAATAGACCGTGCAGATGGAGCACTTGGTGCATTGCTCAAAGTTGTTCTCGCTTAGGCTGCATATTTGCATTTTCTCAACCATATCCCTTTTAAATATTCATCAATCGGTTATCTTATTTCGTTGTCTTTCTATGCTTGTTAGAAGAACAGATTTTATTTAGCGGTCTGTTGGGTGCTGATTTTTTTTGCAACGGCCATAGCTGTTATCAACGACACACCTGTGCCATCGCCCATCTTGATAGCATCATGACCACTTAGCACCGAGCCAATAGCCCATAGATTGCTAATTGTAGCGCCTCCTTTGATGCAATGCAAATCGCTATCGGTGGCTACGCCATAGTGCATATATGGCTGTTCGTTCATGAAACCAAAGCGACTCCATTGCTTGCGTTCATCGTCAGCATCTACATCCACGTCTAGTATGGGCTCATACACGCGCTCGTAGTTGGCAACCAAGCCTTTACTCACAAATGTACCTGTGGCTAGCACATAATTGGATGCACGCAATGGCATATCTCCTAGATTGATCGTTTGCACATTAGTGAGACGATCACCCTCAAGAGTGCCACTTACAACAGTGTCACCTAATAGGTAGGTTCCACCCAGCATCTGGAAGTAATGACGCAATTGGGCTTGCATGCGCGCGCCACTCACCGAGGGCGGCAATGTGGCCACAAAGCGTATGGGCTTTTCAATCATAGCTTGGAGGCTTGCTGTTGAGTCATCATCACTCAAGTTAAGCACAGCTGGCAACAAGATGAGGTCAGCCTCTTGAGCAAGGCGGTTGATTTCATGGGCTACTCGTTCTAGAGCACTATGGCTGACAAGGCGCTTAGCAATGCTTGTAGGTCGCATTTCGCTCGGACTACGTCGTAGTGAGGTCAACTCATCGGTGGTGAAATCATGCACATCAATAGTCAACCCTAGTTTACGCAACCCATTGGCAAGCATCCCTATGGGTTGGTCCAAAAAGCCCTTAATGTTCATCAGGGCAACCCGCTGCCACGATAGATGATGGAGATCCTCGATGCGCACATAGTCATTGAGCGTTAGCCATGCGGGCTTAGCAACACCCATAGGCGTGATGCGCCAATGGTTAACAGAGGCGCTACCACTCATATTGATGCCAGCATCAGCCAGCAACTGCTGAGCTTCTTGAGCAAGTTGCTCTATCGACTGCACACCCACTTTGCTATAAGGATGAGTAGCGGGCAAAGAGGCAATAGCTTCTAGGGGATGCGTCACCGTTTGCCCTTCGATTTGCCCCAATAGCTCCATGGAACCACCATAAAAGTGCAACTGGCTTTGTCCACTCGACACAATAGCTACACGCTGGCCACAACGTGCCAAGGCAATGCCACACATCAAGCCACTCAGGCCCCCACCCATTATCACGGTATCCATTCTCATTGTGCATCCTCCTCTCTAGCGGTCACCGCCATATCTAATCCACATAGGCCTTCATAGATGATGGCCGTTAGCTGTGCCTCGCGCAGAGTGTCACCCCATGCAACGGGTTTCATGCCTTTCCATCGCTCATCGAGAAATTCGGCCAAATCAACTTGCGCTCTAGTGATATCGTGATTTAACTCACCCAATAGGCTAGCAGCACGGCACGAGCACAATTTGCCTTGACAAGTTCCCATACCCACACGGGTACGGCGACGCAAGTTCACCAAGTTGTGCACATGCAATTGGTTGACAGCATATTTAATCTCGCCAACGGTCACACCCTCACATTCACACACCAAAGCCCTATCAATATCGTTAGTAGCCTCAATGCGCTCAGCGAGCGTGCCATGTCGTCCGATGGCTGCTCGTTGTCCAAAACTATATATCTTATGCTGGGATTCTTGTGATGTGCTATCGTTGGGCGCATCTTCTGAACCAGGAAGTGGCTGACTGGCCGTTACACATGGAGTGGTGTTACCCAACTTGCGACAAGCGACATCGGTTACCGTTTCGGCCATGAGGCGATAGGTCATCATTTTGCCACCTGTGATAGTCAAGAAACCTGCTAGCCCATCACGAGTCTCATGGTCCAAGCACACAATGCCTCGGCTGATGCTACGTCCCGTAGGGTCATCATCACTAGCTACCAATGGCCGCACACCAGCGTATGCTCGTATCACGCGAGTGCTTGCCAACGATGGCGCTAGTTTCGCACCTTCACGCAGCAAAACTTCTACTTCTTCATCGGTAACACGCATATCGTCAACGGTCTCTATGGGCACTCGGTCGCTAGTCGTACCAATCACACACACGGTGTCATCAGGAACTAAGATGTCGGCATTGGCTGGTTTGCGACACCGATTGATAACCATGCGATTGACACGGTGGCCAAAAATGAGTAAGGCACCACGTGAAGGGAATAACCCGACCTTCACACCAGCCATCGCTGCGATGCCCTGTCCCCAGATGCCACTTGCATTAATCACTAACATGGCGCGCACGCACACGTGTGAGCCATTTCGCTTGTTGAGCAATTTTACGCCCTCAACACGGTTCTGATTGATAATCAGGCCTTCAACTTCGTGATAGTTGAGTGTCTGCGCTCCATGCAATCGAGCATCAAGCAGGTTGGCCATCGTCAAACGGAATGGGTCAATCGATGCATCAGGAATACGCACAGCCCCCGTCAATTCAGGGTTTACGGCGGGTTCTAGCTCTCGCGCCTCAGCAGGATCAATGACCTCGGCACGAATTCCCGCGCGCGAGCACGCGTCCACAAATATTCCCTGATAAGCCAAATCGTCCTCAGGTAGGGTGATAAACAGACCATCAGTCTCTTCTACACAGTGGCGTGCGATGCGACGCAAAATCATATTCTCTTTGATGCACTCTGTCGCACTTTCACTATCGGTCACTGCATAACGCGCACCGCTATGCATTAAACCATGATTACGGCCCGTTGCCCCAGTGCTATAATCGTTGCGTTCAACTAGTAGCACACGCAATCCACGCAATGCGCAATCGCGTGCCGTGCCAGCGCCTGTAGCACCGCCGCCAATCACGATTACATCGTACTCCATATTATAGATCTCATTCGTTACCATAAGATTTTAACTTTTTTCATGTAGCAAAGTTAATAAAAAGGCGCGAGTTGATATCACATTTTGTGATATCTCGTGGTAGAATGATATTTGTATATTTCGAAATT
>Ga0065708_1040193_pt1 | contig 13769 bp, 11 predicted proteins | sample Hoacrofraction12_2_FD_59095 | JGI IMG/M metagenome (GOLD analysis project Ga0065708, IMG submission 59095) | Hoatzin crop microbial communities from Cojedes, Venezuela, sample from fiber fraction 12 v1 | ecosystem: Host-associated > Birds > Digestive system > Esophagus > Crop | place: Venezuela... | reverse complement strand
TTAGAGTTGCGCTGCGTGGCCTTTACATCATTATAGGTGTAAGAGAAACGCAGGCTGCCCCACTTGCCACCGTTGGTCACGGCCAGGTTGTAGCTCTGGTCAAAACCAGTCTGGAACACCTCGTCCCACAGGTTGCCGCTCATCGGGCTGTACTTGCGAGTGGTGCCATCCCAGTAGTAAACATCGCTGCCGTCATACTTGGGACCCCAAGCATAATAGGTAGCCAGCAAACTCTTAACCTTGTTGCCATTGGCATCAGTACGCTCATAGAAGCCACCCGTCTGATAAGCATAGTCGTTCACTACATACAAGTTACCGTAGCCAGGACCAAACTCCTTCTGGATTTCGGGCATATAAGCCACCTTCTGCCAGTCCATCGACATGTTGAAGTCAACGCCGACGCCTTGGTTGCCAGCGTGACCAGTCTTGGTAGTAATCATCACAACGCCGTTGGCAGCCTCGGAACCATACAGTGCCGATGCGGCTGCACCCTTCAGGATCGAGACGTTCTCGATATCCTCGGGGTTGATGTCAACCAGACCGTTGCTGCGGATGCGCTGGTTGTCCCAGTAGCCCTCGTTGTTGGTGTCACCGTTGTGGATGGGCATACCGTCGAGCACAATCAGCGGCTGGGTGGTACCCGTGATTGACGAGTAGCCACGCACGTTGATAGATACTGCCGACACGTTACCACCAGGAGCGGCCGAGATGCGCACACCAGCAGCCTTACCATAAAGGGCGGTAGCAAAGTTGGGGGCACCACTCTTGACCAGCTCATCGGCGGTCACCGAGCTAACGGCATAACCCAGCTTCTTCTGGTCCTTCTTGATACCCATGGCGGTAACAACCACCTCATTCAGCATACTTGACGCTTCTTGCATCACGATGTCAATCGTGGAGCGTCCCTTCACATCAACAGCCTGGGTCTGGAAACCAATCGAGCTGATTTCCAGCGTGGCAGTCGAGGGGCAGGTCAACGAGTAACGACCATCCAGGTCTGTCACCGTACCAGTGGTCCCGCCCAGCACTTTTACCGAGGCGCCAATCACAGGTTCATTGTTCGGGTCAACGATGGTGCCACTCACAGTTGAGCTCTGTGCATAGCCGATGACCGCAAACAGCATGAGCACCATGCTCATGGCGACCCTCTTGAAATACAAAGAGGTCTTCTTCTGTTTCATGCTTTTTACAGTTTTTAAATTGTTAATAATTAAAGTTATTGTTTCTTGTTTCACACATGTTTGTTACGAGGGTTAAAAGTTAAAACTATTTACTTTTAACACCTTTTGAGCCCGTAAAATTAGGTTTTTTTGAGAATTGCGACAAAAAAAGCGGGTATTTTTTCACAAAACAATGCTATTTTTAATATTTTTAAACACTTCAAGGGCCATATTTGCACATTTTGGGCTCCTCAACCAATGGTTGCGAGCTCTTATTGTTATAAAAAAGGAACGCGCGCGTGAGGGAACAATTAACCGCCATCCAGGCCTCTCCCTCCCCCACCCTCTCGACACCTGTCGTGACGCGCAAGCGGCACCGACAGACCATAATCACCATTGCAACAGCACAATCAACTTGCGCCACATGCCTGCTGCATTAACTGGCATTTACAAAGTCAAATAATTTTTTTTCACAAATTTGCTGTTTTGTTTTGCAAATTCAAAAAATGTGCTTACCTTTGTAGCCCAAAGCAAAGAATAAGAAGCTATGGAATACAAATGTTATACGCAAGCTGTGATAGCCGCGAATGACTTTAAGTGCTTAGTAATGGTTTGTTTTACAGAACGATAGTCTTGACATCAATCAGGCTATCGTTTCTTTTTTCTATCCCCGTTCAACCATTCATGCTTCCCCCACCGCTGCTCCACTCTCATGAATTTGAAAATCCAAACAGGTCATCCCTAATTCACGTTTTCAAACGCTCACATGGACATGAAGGACACGAACAAAATAACAATGGCGCTCACCTCATGCGGCAGCGCCATCGTCACTATTGTCAACAATGATAATTGTCTTGAATGAACAGGAAAATGGCATCTCGTGCCACTGCCTGCACAATTGGTCATCAGGCCAGTGATACAATCACATCGGCTTCACCCTCGGCAAAGTTCAACTTGCCTTCCTTGGCAAGCCAACCCAGTCCAGCGTGCATCTCATTGACTTTGAGCTTTGAAGCCTTCTTCAAGTCCTTCAATGCGAGAGGACTGTTAGCGTCATTCAACGTGTTCCACAGGATACCAGCCCATGTTCCAATACTTTCTACGTTCATAATTTTAAAACCTTTAATAAAAACAATCTTTAGTACTTAAAACCGCTGCAAAGGTACACTTTTTTGTTGACAGTGCAAATTTTTAATGCAAAAAGTTTATGCAACACCCCTTTACTCTACCGAAAGCGATAATCCACCCATGTTAAAATAGTCGTCAATTCCTACATTTCACTACCCAATATTGCCAATTTTCAAGACAAGTTGCCAATGCAGGATGATGTGTCTGAAATGAGCTCAACATCGTACTGGAAACAGATAAAATGACGAGAAAAATGGATTGTTCTTCCAGTTTTCACCAAAATTTGACAGAAAATTCTTAACTTTTTGCCAAAAAATTTGCGGGGTCCGAAAAAGCGTTGTACCTTTGCACCCGCAATAAACGGAAATGGCGGGATAGCTCAGGTGGTTAGAGCGTCGGATTCATAACCCGGAGGTCGTGAGTTCAAATCTCACTCCCGCTACCACATTGCTAAACAACGCTGCGCCTCAATCATTATCGGTGAGGCGCAGCGCTTTTATTTGTTTATTGGCCAATTGATCATCCTTGCCACAGATAGCACGTCATGGACATAGACCCCAGCTCGCGGTAGTCATTCCACACACTCAGCCTGTCACTAGCAGCGCTGGCACCCAGTGCCGTGAGCAATGGCATGTAGTGCTCGGCTGTGGGGATAGCCAGATGGCTGTCGGGCAACTTGTCATAGTTGACCAGAGCCTCGACATCACGCTTCACCACTGCATCATGCACCATGATGTCAAACTTGTCGGCCCACTCATATCCGTCACGCATTCGCCAGTTGACACGCCCCAGGTTGTGCACCACATTGCCACTGCACAATATCATCACTCCCTGCTCGCGCAACGAGCGCAGGCGTTCACCCACCTCCAGATGATGCCTCGCTGCGGCATGGCCATCCACACTCACTGGCACCACGGGCACGTCGGCATCGGGATACATGTTGCACAACACCGACCAAGCCCCATGGTCAATGCCCCAGTTGTTGTCCACGCGGGCATCGCTACCCAGCAGGTCCAGCACTGCATCGGCCAGTTGCACATCACCAGCGGGTGAATACTTGACTTCATACAAGGCTTGTGGGAAGCCATACATGTCATTAACCTGCGGATTGGTAGCATGACGGCGCACACACTGGCCGGCTGTCAGCCAGTGAGCCGACACTGCCACAATCGCACGTGGCTTGCCCAGTTGTTCTCCCATGCGAGCCCACTGGGGGCGCGCCTTGTTGTCACCGATGGCATTCATCGGTGAGCCATGACCCACAAACACCACAGGTGCCAGATTGCTCACATTGCTGTCTTTTTTCTCGCTTGTCATGAGACAATTTTCCTTTCTTTTTTAATTACAGTCAGTAATAGTTTCAATTGTTATTGCAGGCCACAAAATTATATACAAGTATCTATTCAAACAAGAACACACTTTAAAGTAACCTAGTTACATAAAATATAGTATTACTAAAAATCAACACATTGACAAGACAAACATTAACACACATTAACCATGTCTGTTTCAAGAGAAAACAATTATGGTGCGTCACGCTGTTGATGTGACGCACCATCATGCCATAGCTTTGCAGGCAAGCATCAATAACACTTGAGACGATACATGAAGCCCAGCTCCACCCTGTTGGTATTGTAGTTTTCCAGACCGCTCTTGGCACTGAAACCATAGTGATGGCCGATGTAGGCCAAGAAGATGCGGAAATCCTGCTTCTCGACAGGATAATATTCCACGCTGCCCAGATAACCTGTTGACTTGCGATAGTTCTTGAATTGCTCGATGCGGCTCACACTGGTGATCTCATAGGTGCCCTTGAGCATGAGGTTCCACTTGGGCGCAAATTGCCACATCAACTTGGTAATCCATGTGTTAGAATGAACCTTGCCCACATAGCAGTTGCCCTCAGGCAAATAATCCGCCAGGTCGGCCGTGGCATAACCCAGACGGTCAAAGTCGTCCCATTCACCAAAGTAATCCACATACCACTGCACGGTGGGCAGATTGAGCCTTGTGCCCAATGTGAGCATACGCGAATAGGTGCCACGCGCCTGTGTCTGCAATCCCCACGCCCATCGGGTCTGGATAACGTCACCCTTGAGGAAATTACCGTTCCAGTTCACAATATAGGTGAGCGGCGCGTGGCTGCTGTGCAGTTCGATGGTCTTGTTCAGGTCATCCTTGACAAGCTTGACGTCGTCGCCATAGTCACCATTGAAGGTGCCATTGTTGGCGTTACACACCTCAACGGCAATCTCCTGACTGGGAATGGGGCGATAGGACACCGTGAGGCCAGCGGTGAAGATATCCATATTGTTAATCAGGTCGCTGTATCGATAAATCTCCATTGGGTTCTGGTCATACTCAAAACCGCCCCATATCTGGCACAACTTGCCTGCCATCACATCCACCTTGTCGCTCAACTTGTAACCCACCATCATGATGTCGGTGGCCTTGCCAAAGCCATCGCGGTCATAGGCAGCCTGTGTCTTGTTCAGACGATGACGCAGACGGTAATACAGCCGGTGAGTAATGTTTCCCTTGATTTCCAGACGCAAATCGCGATTGGCAAACCCTGTGTTCCACTCATTGCCATCATGCTCGCTGCTGACCCCCGCGGCATAGTTAAAATAGACATTAAATGCATCTGTCTTTTTTTCCAGCTTCAGCAAGCGCTCGGCCAACGACTGATAGTCACCGTCCTCGCCTCCCATGCGCGTGTTGTTGCCTTGCGCAACAGCGTTGAGAGCCAGAGCCACGGTCAGGAATATCAATAATAATTTCTTCATTTTCAATGAGGTTTAGTTGAAAATATGGTTTGATTGGTTAATTAATATTTCTTGAAACATGCCCAAAACTGATGCCTGGCACTGTCAACACCTCCAGTCAAGCATGCGCCCATGCTTGCCCGCGCGATGCCGTCAACACGTGCACCGAGAAATATTAACACCAGCACAATTGCCAACTGCAAGAGAATGAATGCGGTTGCCATGGTCAGTTTTGTCAAGTTAATATGGGTTTAATAAATGATTAATACTCTAATTTTGCGCAAAGGTAAAGCCTTTTTTGCAAACCAACTAACACGGCAACGAGTTTTTTTTAACACACAGCAACATTTTTGGAAGAAACCACTGTCGTGGCTGCTAAAAAAGGCGCCCCGCTATTCACATAGCATGACCGCCAGGCAAAGTTACATTTAAATCATGCGCAAATTTAGACATTTCATTTCAATTAAGCACCATCATGCCACCATTTTTTCACTCAACACCTGATTTTTTATGTAATTTTGCCTCCCAACGTGTGATTTGGGTAGCTTTTTTCCAATGGTCACGAACAATTGAAGCAAACTAATCAACAGCATCAAGAAAAAGCACTCAAGGACATGCACTCTCTTGCATTCCGAAAGACGAAATGACACAAAAACCACAAAATTTATTAACAAGATTTGCCACAGTGAGCAGAAATTGCTAATTTTGTTCATCTCAAATTGCACTTACAGGTTGAATAAACGCCCCGACCAGTCAGGATGCATTCTCAATCATCTGAGGCTCGCAAATTACTTGCCAAGGCAATAATGACAAGTTGGGATACGTTATAAATTTGTTAGATAGATAATTAACGTAACCGAAAACTAAGTAAACAAGAATATGAATAACAAACGACAACTACTATTGGGACTGGATATTGGCAGCAGCAGCATCAAGGCATCACTAGTGGATGCCGAGACAGGACGCTGTGCAGCCAGTGCCTTCTTTCCTGAGCATGAAGCACCCATTCGCGCTGTCAAGCCTGGATGGGCCGAGCAAGACCCGCGTCAGTGGTGGGACAACGCTTGTCTGGCATTGCGCAAGGCCCTGAGCGACGCCACCGCCAGTGCCAGCGAGATAGCCGCCATCGGCATCAGCTACCAGATGCACGGGCTGGTGTGCGTTGACGAGCAGCAACGCGTGTTGCGCGACAGCATCATCTGGTGCGACTCACGAGCCGTGCCACTGGGCGAGCGCGCAGCACAAGCCCTGGGTCATGACGTGTGCCTTGAGCGATTGTTGAACCTGCCGGGCAATTTCACCGCATCCAAGCTAGCCTGGGTCAAGGAGAACGAGCCAGACGTGTTTGGCCGCATCCACAAGGTGATGCTGCCTGGCGACTACATCGCAATGCGTCTGAGTGGCGAGATTGGCACGACCGTCAGCGGACTGAGCGAGGGCATGTTCTGGGACTTCAAGAACCAGCAACCCGCCCAATTCTTGCTGGACTACTATGGCATACCAGCCAGCATGCTTGCCACTGTGGTGCCCACGTTTGGCATTCAGGCGCAGGTGAGCCAGGCCATTAGCGACGAGCTGGGCATTCCTGCTGGCACCCCCATCAGCTATCGCGCCGGAGACCAACCCAACAACGCCTTGTCGCTGGCCGTGCTCGAGCCTGGCGAGGTGGCGGCGACAGCAGGCACCAGCGGCGTTGTCTATGGCGTGCTGGGCGAGGTGAATCGCGACCCGTTGAGCCGCGTCAACACGTTTGCCCACGTCAACCACAAGCGCGACCTCACGCGACTGGGCGTGTTGCTGTGCATCAATGGCACGGGCATCCTCAACGCATGGATGCGGCGCAATGTCGCTCCCGATTTGAGTTATGACCAGATTAACGACTTGTGTGCTACGGTGCCTGTGGGCAGTCAGGGTATGACGGTCATCCCCTTTGGCAACGGCGCCGAGCGTGTACTCGAGAACCGCGACACGGGCTGCAGCGTGCACGGGCTGGACTTTAACCACCACACGCGCGCCCACCTGCTGCGAGCCGCTCAGGAGGGCATCGTGTTCAGTTTTGCCTACGGCATGGACATCATGCGCGAGATGGGCATGGACATCAGCCGCATCCATGCTGGCAATGCCAACATGTTTCTCAGTCCCGTGTTCCGCGAGACACTGGCGGGCGTGAGCGGTGCGACCATCGAGTTGATGGACACCGATGGCAGCATCGGAGCTGCTCGCGGTGCGGGCATGGGTTGTGGCATCTACAAGGATGCCCGTGAGGCATTTGCCCCATTGCAGCGTCTGGCCGTGATTGAACCCGACGTGTCACGCCACGACGAGTACCAGTGCGCCTATCAGCGGTGGCGCAACTGTCTGCAACAAGCTTTGAACCAACAACAACAATAATTAAACATTAACCTATAAAATAACAACAAAAAAAATTATGGCTAAAGAGTATTTTCCTGAGATTGGCAAAATCCCGTTTGAGGGTGCAGCAAGCAAGAATGTGATGGCGTTCCACTACTATGAGCCAGAGCGCATGGTCATGGGCAAGAAGATGAAAGATTGGCTCAAGTTTGCCATGGCATGGTGGCACACCCTGGGACAAGCCAGCGGTGACCAGTTTGGCGGTCAGACACGCTCCTACGAGTGGGACAAGGCCGATGACCCATTGCAACGCGCCAAGGACAAGATGGATGCTGGATTTGAAATCATGCAGAAACTGGGCATCGAGTACTTCTGTTTCCATGATGTGGACATCATCGAGGAGGCCGACACCATTGAGGAATATGAGCAGCGCATGAATGCGATTACCGACTATGCCCTCGAGAAGATGAAGGCCACGGGCATCAAGCTGTTGTGGGGCACTGCCAACGTGTTTGGCCACAAACGCTACATGAATGGCGCAGCCACCAACCCCGACTTCAATGTGGTTGCCCGTGCTGCCGTGCAAATCAAGGCCGCTATCGATGCCACCATCAAGCTGGGAGGCACCAACTACGTCTTCTGGGGCGGTCGTGAGGGCTATCAGAGCTTGCTCAACACCCAGATGCAGCGTGAGAAGGACCACCTGGCTCGCATGCTCACCGCCGCACGCGACTATGGCCGTGCACATGGCTTCAAAGGCACATTCCTGGTTGAGCCCAAGCCCATGGAACCCACCAAGCACCAGTATGATGTGGACACCGAGACCGTCATCGGTTTCTTGCGAGCCAATGGTCTGGACAAGGACTTCAAGGTGAACATCGAGGTGAACCATGCCACCCTGGCCGGTCACACGTTTGAGCACGAGCTGGCAGTGGCTGTGGACAATGGCTTGCTGGGCAGCATCGACGCCAACCGTGGTGACGCACAGAATGGCTGGGACACCGACCAGTTCCCCATTGACAACTTTGAGCTCACTCAGGCCATGCTGCAAATCATTCGCAACGGTGGTTTCAAGGACGGCGGCACCAACTTTGATGCCAAGTTGCGTCGCAACAGCACCGACCCCGAGGATATCTTTATTGCCCACATCAGTGGCATGGATGCCATGGCACGCGCCCTGCTGAGTGCCGCCGCCATCCTGGAAGAGAGCGAGCTGCCCCAGATGCTCAAGGAGCGTTATGACAGCTTTGACAGCGGCGAGGGCAAGCGCTACGAGGAAGGCAAGATGACACTCGAGGAGATGGTGGATTATGCCAAGGCTCACGGCGAGCCTGCCCAGATTAGTGGCAAGCAGGAGAAATATGAAACGATTGTGGCGCTTTATGCCCAGTAAATCCTTGTCGATATCACACCATGAGTTACAATGATAACGGCAGCAAGGCCTACCTCATCAGCATCGTTCTGGTGGCAGTATTGGGAGGCTTGCTATTTGGATATGACACTGCCGTCATTTCGGGAGCCGAGAAAGGGTTGCAGGCGTTTTTCATGCAGGCCACCGATTTCCAGTACACCGATGGCTTGCACGGCATCACTTGCGCCAGTGCGCTCATTGGCTGCATCATCGGCAGTGCCATTTCGGGACTGTTGGCATCACGGTGGGGGCGCAAGCGTGCACTGGTGTTTGCCGGCATCATGTTCTTTGTGTCAGCGTTGGGCAGCATGAAGCCTGAGTTCTTGTTCTTCAATGAGGGTGAAGCCACCTGGAGCCTGCTCATTGCGTTCAACATCTATCGCATCATCGGTGGTGTGGGCGTCGGACTAGCATCCGCCATCTGCCCCATGTACATCGGTGAGGTGGCACCCAGCAACATCCGCGGCATGCTCGTGTCCTGGAACCAGTTTGCCATCATTTTTGGTCAACTGGTGGTCTATTTTGTCAACTTCCTCATCCTGGGCAGTCATGAGAACCCCATCATCGAGGCTGTGGGCAAGGTCAATCAAGTGATGAACCCCGAGGCCGCCGCATGGTCCACCAGCACTGGCTGGCGCTACATGTTTGGTAGCGAGGCTGTTCCAGCAGGATTATTCACTATCCTCATCTGCCTCGTGCCCGAGACTCCGCGCTATCTGGTGATGATTGGTCGCGACGACAAGGCACTGGGCGTGCTGTCCCGCATCAATGGTGAGAGCAAGGCGCGACAGATTTTACAAGAAATCAAGTCAACCATCACTCAGAAGACCGAGCGTCTGTTCTCCTACGGCTATCTGTGCATCTTCATCGGCATCATGCTCAGCGTGTTCCAGCAGATTGTCGGCATCAATGCCGTGCTCTACTATGCTCCGCGCATTTTTGAGGACATGGGCATGACCAACCCCATGGTGAACACGGTGGTGATGGGTGTGGTGAACATCATCTTCACGCTCATTGCTGTGTTCACGGTCGAGAAGGTAGGACGCAAGCCGCTGCTCATCACTGGGTCGCTGGGAATGGGTCTGGGCGCCTTTGGCGTGGCCCTGACTTTTGGCAACCCCTCGTTGAGCGTGGTGTGCATGTTGTCCATCATGCTCTATGCCGCTTGCTTCATGTTCAGCTGGGGTCCCATCTGCTGGGTACTCATCGCCGAGATTTTCCCAAACACCATCCGTGGTGGTGCTGTGGCGATAGCCGTTGCTTTCCAGTGGATTTTCAACTGGATTGTGAGCTCGTCATTTGTACCCATGTTCAACATGCACCTCACGCCGGGCGATGACTTTGGACACTGGTTCACCTATGGCCTGTATGGCACCATCTGTGTGATTGCAGCCATCTTTGTCTGGAAACTTGTCCCCGAGACCAAGGGAAAGACACTTGAAGACATGACCAAGTTGTGGCGCAAGAAATCTTAATCGTTCACTCACAATAACGATGTGGGGCAACCTGTTGTTGACAACGGCAGTTGCCCCACATCGTTTTTATTGCGAAATGGTCTCACGGTATCTAGACACGGCCTAGCGGCTGCCCAGATAGAGGAAGTACATGCCCAATAGCACGAGTGCAAGGTCGATGGCTTTGCTCTTGACATTCTTCTCGTTAAAGACCAGGGCTCCACACAAGAAGGAAACCACCACACTGCCACGGCGCACCATCGACACGATGGAGACCATTGCTCCGTCTTGACTTAAGGCATAGTAATACAAAAAGTCGGCAGCTGCAAGGAAAATGGCAATGAATGGGATGCACCAGCTCCACGTGAACGCCTGACCCGCCTCGTGGCGATGAGGCCACCACACCAGCAACACGACAACACCCATCATCACCATCTGGTAAACATTGAACCACGACTGCACGACCATCTTATCAATTCCCAGACCTCCAGCACTTGTGGGGGCAAGCAAAAATTTGTCATATAGCCCGCTCACAGCACCCATCATGGCCGCAAGCACGATGCAGACAATCCATCTGTTGTGCCAGAAATCAATCCCTTCCTTCTTGCCACTGCGCTTGAGCAGGAAGAAAGACACAATGGCTAAAACCACACCTATCCACTGATAGAGATTGAGCCGCTCACCATAAATCACCATGGCACCAACGAGCACGAGCACAGGACGGGTGGCATTGATGGGGCCAACAATAGTCAGCGGAAGGTGCTTGATGCCAATATAGCCCAATGCCCACGATGAAAGCACGATGAGTGCCTTGAGCAAAATGTACTTGTGGACATGCCAATCAACCTGCGGCACACAAAAGTGGGTATCACTCAGTGCAGCAGGACTATAGGCCGAAACAAGAATGAATGGCAAGAAAATGCATGTGGCAAATAGCGTGTTGAGAAAAAGCACAGGCATCACTGCATTGGCCTTGAGCGACTGTTTCTTGAAAACATCATAAAAACCGAGCAGTACGGCAGAGCAGAATGCAAGAGTGAGCCACATACATTGACATTGATAAAAACAAAGTCAATATCCCAAATTCTCGCCCACCAGAAGGACAGTGTGGCGGTTGGATGGGAACGAATTGCGCAACACGTGGATGTGATTGCATATGCACTGGGCCGACAAGCAGTCATGACACACTCCATCGATGTTGCAGGGCGTGTCGGTGCCCAGTCGAGACGTGTTGATGGGAGCGGCGATGCCACGGGCACGGGCAATGGCGGCATCCAGTGTCTGTACCACCTTGTTCATGCCAATGACAAACAGCACATTGCGTGGCCCCCAGGTGATGGCGGCCACTCGATTGCCACGTCCGTCCACATTCACGATGAGCCCATCCTGAGTGACGGCATTGGCGCTGGTCAGATAGTAGTCACAATCCATGGCGGCAAGGTAACAACGGCGCTTCTCGTCATCACTGGTGGCGAGGTCGCGGTCCACAACGCGGTAATCGCCATCGATGAGGGCTTGGGTCAATCCCATGTCACGCACCGTGACACTGCCACCCCACGTCACAATGCTGCCTGTGGGGATGAGTTGCAACGCTTGTTTCACAGCTTGGGCTGCGGTGGGGCAATAATAGCCATTGATGTGACGTCGTTTGAGATGATTAATCAATGTCTGTGCCAGTTTCTCGTTTCTTGCTTCAATTGATGTCATGATGATGTTATCGTTATTATCGTTTCAGGTAGTGTTCAAATCAACGAAATGAGCTTGAGTGAGCCCCAGATAATGAACGCATAGCGCAAGAACTTGCCCAACGTCATGGTGAGGAACACAATCACAGGGTTGCTGCGCACATAGCCCAACGCAACCGTGATGGCTGTGCCCAGCATCGGTATGAAAGCAAAAAAGCCCATCCACGCGCCACGGTTTTTCATGAAGCGCAAGGCACGATCCAGCTTCTCTTGATTGACCCGCGTGAAGCGTTCAATCCACTCAATCTTGCCTTGCCGTCCCACCCAGTAACATGTCATGCCGCCTGACACATTGCCTGCAAGCGCCACAAACAGACAATTGACAGCATCCAGATGCAATGGCCCCACACACGCTATCAGCAAGGCCTCGCTACTGAACGGTATCAGGCTGCCTGCAAGGAAACTGCCTGCAAACAACCCCCAATAGCCCCAATGGGCAAAAAATGCAACTAAACTATCCAACATAATTCATCAATGGAATAGCAGGGGAACAAAAGTCATCAGATAGTCTCGCCAATTGCGCCACTCATGGCCTCCCTCACTCTCATGATAGGTGTAGCGCAGCCCGTTGCGGTCAAGCAATTCGCGCAATCTCACATTATCTTGATAAAGAAAATCCTCCTTACCAATGCCAATCCAGTAGAGGCGTGGGCGCGACTGGAATTGCAAACGCAACTTGCTCTCCAGGTCATTGTAGATGCGGCTGTGGTTCTTGTCCATCCGCTTCACCGCAGCCGAGAACAAACCCACATATCCAAAGTCATCGGGCTGGTTGGCACTGATGTACAACGCATGATAACCGCCCATCGACAAGCCCGCAATGGCACGGTGGCGCTTGCCCGTCTGGGTTCGATAATGGCTGTCAATCCATTGCACAATGTCATCAAATGATTTCTCAAACTTGCCGTCCATCGTGTGGGTGTGTTGCAATGTGGGTTGCACCATGCCCGCCGGTGCCATGCCTGGCGTGGCTTGCTCGTCCACATTGCCATTGGGCATCACTACCAGCATGGGCATCGCCTGGCCAGTTGCCAGCAGGTTGTCCATCACCTGCGCGACGCGCCCCAGCTCAAGCCATGACGTCTCGTCTCCACCCGAGCCATGCAACAGATACAGCACGGGGTATCGCCGGCGCGTGGCATCATACCCTGGAGGGGTATAAATCATCATGCGCCGCTTGCAGTGCAACGTGGGTGATTCATACCACACCGCGCTCACAGTGCCATGTGGCACATCACGCACCGCTAGCGGGGACTTGCCCTCGCGGTCCACCAGCAGCACATTCATCACCGATGCGACATCACGCGCGGTGTGCGCGTTAGCATTATCTAGTGTCATGAGGCCATCCACCTTGAAGGCATACCGGTACAAGCCATCAGGCAATGGCTCACTGGTCACGCGCCACACTCCTGTGTTGTCACGTGTCATGGCGGTGGTGGGTTGCGTGTCAAGCACCAGCTGCACACTGTCTGCCCCTGGAGCACGCAATGCAAAAGCCACACTTCCGTCTGGTTTCACTTGCGGTGTCGTGCTCACGGTGGCAGTGGGTTGTGCATTTGTCGTCATCATGCAGCAGGTCATCATCGCCACTGTTGTCAAGACTGTTAATGAGTGATAAAGGCTTGTTTTCACATTGATGCTTCCTTTTTTTGAGATTATTGTTTCTTACACCTCCTCGAGGCACAGCATCTGGGTGCCGCGCACTTGCAGCACCAGCGTGTGCAGCGTGGTGCCCTCGCGCATCGCCACGGCTC
>Ga0065708_1040189_pt1 | contig 13813 bp, 10 predicted proteins | sample Hoacrofraction12_2_FD_59095 | JGI IMG/M metagenome (GOLD analysis project Ga0065708, IMG submission 59095) | Hoatzin crop microbial communities from Cojedes, Venezuela, sample from fiber fraction 12 v1 | ecosystem: Host-associated > Birds > Digestive system > Esophagus > Crop | place: Venezuela... | reverse complement strand
TTTAAGTGTTTTGTTGATATTTTGTTGATATTCTGAATTTGTATTTGTGAAGGAACGTCCCCTCGTGAGAGAGGACGTTTTCTGTTGCATACGGGCCAGGCTGAGCGCATTGAACGCGAAGGAAGGAGGTATGCCGAGAGAGTAAATCTTATTTGGGTAGGGGAAGGCTGGAGCGTATTTACATGCGCATTCTTCTTCTTATCCCCATACTTCGTCAATATGTCACCCTGGCGCCATCGAAAACTGCGCTTCCTGCTATATACCGCGCAAGATCGCATGTCTTGGAAACCATTCACTCCATAGGCGCCTCTATTGGGTGATGTGCTGACGCTTTTATTTCAGTAGAGCCATCTATTGATGACTATGACCTGGTGGTTCTGCAACGCCTCATCTCTCTTGCAGGGGCCTTGTGGCGGAAAAGAAAAAGGAGTGACACACCAGAGAGCCACTCCTTTGAATTATGCATTTAGAACTTCTGTTTCTATTTTGAGAACTTTCCTACACCCTTGAATGTGCAGGGGATGATGTTTCTTCCGTTGATGTCAATGAATCCGTACATTCCGGCTTCCCTGACGGCGGCCAGGCCCTGTGAGTAGTTCTCTGCCCACTCGTACTTGTTGGGGATTACCATTACGCCGTTCACGTCGATAAAGCCGTACTTGCCGTTCTCCTTAACCCTTGCAAGGCCGTCGCTGAAGTTGTAGGCTGCGTCATACTGGCAAGGGATCTCTATCTCTCCCGATTTGTTCGCAAATCCCATCTTTCCATTTACCTCGACAGCTACAAGGTCCTCGCTGAAATCGTAGGCATAGTCGAACTGGCAGGGTATTGCAATCTCTCCTTTCTTGTTGATAAAGCCCCTCTTTCCATCCATTTCAATCTTGGCAAGTCCCTCATGGAAGTCTGTAGCATATTCGTATGTGCAGGGGATGGCCATGTTGCCTTCCTTGTCCACGAATCCGTACTTGCCATCGGACTTTACCCTGGCGAGGCCCTCGAAGAACTCCCACGCTACGTCAAACTGGCATGGAATCACAAGTTCGCCATGACTGTTTATGTATCCTTCCTTTCCGTCGACCTCGACGTTGGTGTATCCTTCCGAGAAATTTCCGGAATAGTTGTATGTGCAGGGTATTACTATGTCACCGCTGAGGTTTATGTATCCGTTCAGTCCGTCTACTACAACCCTGGCAAGGTCGTCGCAGAAGCTTCCTGCATGGTCGAACTTGTTTGGTATGACCATGTTGTCGTACTTGTCGATAAAGCCGTACTTGCCATCGACGAGCACCGGAGCCCTTCCCTCGGAGAAACTGCCGGCCCAGTTGTACTTGGGTTCTATGACTATATTGCCCTTGTCGTCTATGAAGCCCCACTTGCCTCCTTCCATGAACAGGGCCAGACGGTCGCCCACCTCTGCTTTAGGCTTGGTATTCTTGCAACCACAGGCGGCAAACACTAGAACTGCGGCCAGAGTTAGTATCGACAGAATTCTTTTCATAAAATCAATAACATGCCTTGCAAAAAGCAAAGATATGAAAAATAAAGGTCAAATCCTTGTACTTGTTTCTTTTTGTGCCTTTTGGCTCCGGCATGTTGGTTGGCGGCATTTCCCGATGGATCCTTTGGTATTCCTTTTGAGGCATTTTGCAAAGTGCGTCTTTTTTATCGGGAGTTTTTGGCTATATTTGTGATATGATTCCATTGGAGATTTTCGGGTTTCTGAACCTGTCCCTGACGGACATGCTGGACGTCCTTCTTGTCGCCCTCCTCATCTTCTTTGGATTCAAGTGGATAAAGAACTCTTCGGCGTACAACCTCTTCATAGCCATCATTATCATATTCATAATCAATGTGGTTGTGGAGGCTCTGAACATGAGGATGACGTCAGCCCTGTTCAAGACGTTCCTGGACGTGGGCGTGCTGGCCCTTATCGTGATATTCCAGCCGGAGATAAGGAGGTTCCTCATGAGGCTTGGATCCCACTCCAATTTCGGGACGAAGAGCCACGAGCTCATAAACAGGATAATGGGTCTCAAGGACAAGAAGATAGATTCTTCTGTACTCCAAGAGATTACGGAGGCCTGCAGGACCATGTCTGACCAGAAGACGGGTGCCCTCATAGTCCTTCCCCAGGTGAATGACCTGGAGTCCATAGTGGAGACTGGCGACAGGATAGATGCCATTGTGAACAGAAGGCTCCTTCTCAACCTTTTCTTCAAGAATTCCCCGCTGCATGACGGAGCCGTAATAATCAGAGGTGACCGGATCGTTGCTGCAAGATGCACCCTCCCCATAACCGACAGGACAGACCTGCCGGCAAGCTACGGAATGCGTCACAAGGCCGCCGTTGGAATATCGGAAGCTACCGATGCGGACGTTATCGTGGTTTCCGAGGAGACGGGAAGGATATCATTCGTAAAAGGCGGTGTCGTGACACCGATTAGAAACATAAACGAGCTGAACCTCCTTCTGAAGTCAGCCCTATCATCAGAGACCGAGAATGGCACAAAGTAGTCAGATACTGGAGGCCAAGCTTGGCTTTGACCGTGTGCGCAAGGCGATATCCGACCGCTGCAGCACAACCTACGCGTCAGATCGCACCCGCGACGAACAGTTCTCTACAGACCCTTCCGAAATACGCCACCGTCTGATGCTTACAGACGAGATGCGTCTTGTGATGATGTTCGAGGAGAATTTCCCCACAAGCGGCTACATAGACTGCCTTGGATTTCTCGAGATCCTCAGCCAGGACGGGTCCAACATCGACCTTCTGTCCCTGGGGAAACTTCGCACCCTACTGGAGACCATGCGAAAGGTGCTGTCGTTCTTCAGGAGCGTGCGTGACGGGGTGTATCCGTGCCTTAAGAAGCTCACTTCCCAGGTCACCATGTTCCCCGAAGTCCAGAGAAGGATAGACATCATACTTGACAAGTACGGGAACGTAAAGGACACTGCATCCGATGAACTTTATGCGATTCGTCGCGCCCTGAAGGACAAGGAAGGAGCCGTGTCAAAGAGAATGGCCGCCCTTCTGAAGAAAGCCCAGAGTGACGGCTACGTAGATGCCGACGCTGGCATAGCCATAAGGGATGGAAAGATGCTGCTCCCTGTCAGCACCCCTCACAAGAGAAAAGTGCCGGGATTCGTATTCGACGAGTCTTCAACCGGAAAGACCACATTCATCCAGCCATCCGAGATAGTCGAGATAGAGAATGAGATAAACGAGCTGCATTTTGCCGAGACACGCGAGATTGCAAGGATCCTTTCCGAGTTCAGCGACTTTGTACGTCCGTATGTACCTGAACTCATAGAGGGCGCCAAGTGCATGGGCGAGGTGGATTTCATAATGGCAAAGGCGCAGACCGCCCTTGACTATATCGCCGGAATGCCCATAATATCCGAAGAAGGGCTTGTGGACCTCAGGAAGGCCCGCCATCCACTGCTTGAAAAGGCCCTTTCCAGGGAAGGGAAGAAGATGGTGCCTATCTCGGTGAAGCTCACTCCTCAGAAGAGAATCCTTTTGATATCAGGACCCAATGCCGGAGGAAAATCCGTATGTCTCAAGACCGTGGGACTTCTCCAGTACATGTTCCAGTGGGGAATGCTCATTCCTACGAGCGAGACCTCCGAAATGAGCGTCTTCGACAGGATAATGGTGGATATCGGTGACGGCCAGTCCATAGACAACGACCTTAGTACCTACAGCTCATTCCTGCTTTCAATGAAGGATATGCTTGCCGAGGCGGATTCGAAGACCCTCGTACTCATAGACGAGCTAGGTAGCGGAACGGAGCCTGAAGCCGGAGGCGCGATAGCGGAGGCCATTCTGGCGGAGCTTGACAGAAGGGGAGTGTACGGAGTGATGACCACCCATTACACCAATCTCAAGCTCTATGCATCCACCCCTGACAGCGGAGTGATAAACGGAGCCATGGCGTTCGATGCCAAGAACATAGTGCCTCTTTTCCAGCTTGAGATAGGGCTTCCTGGAAACTCGTTCGCATTCGAACTGGCGCGAAAGACTGGTCTTCCGGAGGCTATCGTAAAGGATGCCGAGAACAGGGCCGGTGAAGAGTATGTCGGAATAGAGAGGAACCTTCGCAAGATAGTCCGCAACCGCCGCGCCCTTGATGAGAAGCTTCAGAAGATAAGGGCCACGGACAAGACTCTCGAAAACATAACGGACCGTTATCAGAGGGAGCTGCAGGACATAAAGAAGACACGTGACGAGATACTCTCCCAGGCACGGAAGGAGGCTGAGGAGATTGTGAAGGGAGCCAACCGTCAGGTGGAGAATACCATAAGGACCATAAAGGAGACCCAGGCTGACAAACAGAAGACCCAGGAGGCCAGAAAGGACCTTCAGGATTTCATCGGGGCCCTTGCAAAGAGCAAGCAGCAGAGGGAGGATTACATAGAAGAGAAGCTCCACACCGTAGAGGAGAGGGCAAGGCGTCAGCAACAGAGAAAGGAGAAGCGGGGAGAGGCTCCAAAAGAAGACACAAAGCAGGAGTCTAAGGAGGAAAGGAGGTCGGCAGATCCCATAATGGTTGGTGAGAAGGTCAGGATAAAGGACAATGGAATGGTCGGGGAGGTTTCCAAGGTGTCGGGTAAATCTGTGACCATAATCGTGGGAGCCCTCAATACGAAGATTCCCATAGACAGGGTTGAAAGGATATCATCCAACGAATATCGCTCGAAGGTGAAAGACCTTGGAATCGAGAACCGTCCAACCCAGGTGCGGGATCCTGAGATTGAAAGGAGGAAGCTTACTTTCCGGCCAGAGATAGACGTAAGGGGACAGAGGGTCGAGGAAGCCCTAGAGAGTGTCATGAAGTTCGTCGATGACGCCATAATGCTCGGATTTCCTACGGTCAGGATAATACACGGCAAGGGTACCGGTGCCCTGAGAGTCGAGTTGCAGAAGTTTCTGCGCGCCACACCGGGAGTTTCCTCTGTGAAGGATGAGCACATCCAGCAGGGTGGAACCGGAGTCACGATAGTGACTTTTGATTGAGATTGAATAACACTGAAAACCACATAGACGAATACTAGACCATGGATAACCAGAGATTTTGTGTAATCATGGCGGGAGGCTACGGAAACCATTTCTGGCCTATGAGCCGTGAGGACCGCCCCAAGCAGTTTCTCATAGGACTCACCAAGGACGGCAAGTCCCTCACCCGTTCAGCTTACGAGCAGTGCCTTGAGGTGGTTCCAAAGGAGAACATCCTTGTCGTGACACTGGACAAGTTCGCACATTTCGTGCGGGATCAGATTCCTGAAATAGGGGAGGAGAACCTGCTCCTCGAACCATACGGGAGGAAGACTGGACCCTGCATTGTATACTCGATCTACAAGATACTCAAGCGTTGTCCCGACGCAGTTGCTGCATTCATTCCTGCGGACATAGTCATACCTGATTCCGAACAGTTCCGCTCTACAGTCTCATCGGCCCTGGACTATGCGCAGGAGCACAAGGTGCTGCTTTCAATTGGTATACGCCCCAAGAGTCCGTCACCGAACTACGGATATCTGCAGGTGGCAGGCGGACGTCTTGACGCCGCATCAAAGAAGCCGGTCAAGGTGAAGACCTTTGTTGAGAAACCGTCAAAGGAACTCGCTGAAATCTTCTGCAAGAGCGGAGAGTTCCTGTGGAACTCGGGAATCTTCGTATGGAAAGCTTCCGTGATAAAGGAGGAGATGGAGAAGTGCATGCCTGAAATAACTTCCATGTTCACCGGATGGGAGGGCGCTTTCGGCACATCTGCCGAGAGGGAGCTCCTTGAAAAGGCCTATGCCGACTGCTTCAAGATATCAATTGACAATGGGGTCATGGAGAGGACCGACAAGGCATGGGTGTTCCTTGCGAACTTCGACTGGTATGATATCGACAACTGGACTACGCTTTGCAACTACGTAAACGAGAAAGACCGCGACGGGAATATCGTAAGGGTCGGGAAGGAGTACCTCAGTTCAAACAAGGACTCCATAATAGCCAGCTCTTCAAGAAACAAGCTTGTGGCTGTGAAGGGACTAAAGGACTATATCGTCATTGACACCCCGGACGTGCTTCTCATATGTCCTCGTGACGACAGCGAGTACAAGAATTTCCTCGGGGACCTTCTTCTCCCGGGATATGAGGACTACAAATAGGAAAAACCAAACCTTAAAAAATATGACGGATACTAAAAGCTTTCTTTCTGAGATTTCACAGACGATGACGGACAACATCCTCAAGTTCTGGCTTGAAAGGATGAAGGATCCCTTAGGCGGGTTCTATGGACAGATGAAGGGAGACGGTACGCTTGTGAAGGACGCCCCCAGGGGAGAAATCCTCTATGCGAGGATAATCTGGTCCTTCTCTGCCGCATACCGTGCGACAGGAAAGAGGGAGTACCTCCTTACCGCGATGAAGACGGCTGACTACTTCCTTGAAAAGTTTGTCGACCACAAGCACGGCGGGGTATACTGGTCTGTGGATAGTGACGGAAAGCGTCTGGATACCAAGAAACAGCTTTATGCCCAGGCATTTGCAATATACGCACTGAGTGAGTACTACAAGGCTTCCGCTGACGAGGAGGCTATAAAGTGGGCAAAGAACATCTACCGCATAGTCGAGAAGAAATTCTCTGATGATGTGAACGGCGGCTATGTCGAGGCCCTTGCAAGGGATTTCAAGCCCCTTGATGACATGTCCCTAAGCGCTCACGACATAAATGCCGACAAGACAATGAATTCGCACCTCCATCTGCTGGAGGCCTACGCGAACCTTTACAAGGTATGGCCTGATGCCACCCTTGGACAGAAGGTTGCCGCTCTTCTCGACATAATGACCGATAGGATCACTGATCCGTCTACGGGACACCTCCAGCTTTATTTCAAGGCAGACTGGACTCCGATATTCGAAGGATGGTCCTACGGCCATGACATAGAGACTTCGTGGCTGGCTTTGGAGGCGGCATTCATTCTCCATGACATAGATGTTATCAACAAGGTGAAGCCCATGTCTCTGAAGATAGCAAAGGCTGGACTTGAAGGCTACAGGGAGGATGGCAGCATGATATATGAAATCCACAAGGACGGAAGCGTTGACGACTCCCGCCAGTGGTGGGTGCAGGCGGAGACTGTTGTCGGGAACCTCTGGCTCTGGAAATACCATGATGACGAGAATGGCGCCTCAAGGGCTCTTGCGACATGGGAGTACATAAAGACGCATCTCATCGACACGAAGGATGGTGAGTGGATATGGAGCTGCTCTTCTGGCGGCGTTCCCAACAGGGAAGACGACAAGGCAGGATTCTGGAAATGCCCGTATCACAATACCAGAATGTGTCTGGAGGTCTTGTCTATCATATAGGAAATGCTTAAACCTATACTTATTGTTGGAGCGGGGAGTTTCGTAGGAGGAACTCTCCGCTACTTGGTTTCACTGCTTCTGAAACCAGGTGGGGGATTCCCTGTTGCAACATTTGTGGTAAACAGTGCTGGGTGTCTTCTTATTGGACTTCTATACGGACTCTTCACGAGGTTCTCGGATACTTCTTCCCAGTGGTGCCTTCTTCTTACGACAGGTTTCTGCGGAGGATTCACCACGTTCTCGACATTTGCAAATGAGTCCCTGGCCATGCTTCAGAAAGGGCAGTATGGTCTTTTTGCAATTTACATAGGATGTAGCGTGATTGCAGGGCTGCTTGCCGTGTGGATAGGTTACCTTATTGCCAGGTAATTGATAGATAGCGTTTTACTGTTATTGTGATTGGATGACCACACTCATTAAGTGTCAAAATCTCTTCAAATCGGGCACATTTTGACACCTTAAATAATTTTTTCGTACCTAGATTAAAAGTATATTGGTATAGTATCAAATAATTAAATATTAAGCTATTACTACAAGTGTAATTTCCTCTATCATTTACATTTAGTGTCAAAATCTCACTAAAACACACACATTTTGACACTTGTTTGTGATTTTTTCTTATATTGCACCAAAGAATGTTTGATGCCTTATGATAGGAAGAGAATTTGAAAAATCGCGCTTACTCAGCGCATATGCTTCTAATGAGTCAGAGTTTGTTGCTGTTTATGGGCGGCGTCGTGTAGGAAAGACATATCTTGTTAGACAGGTCTTCGAAAACAAGTTCACTTTTTCTCATACAGGAATGGCAAGTAAGAAGACATACGAGCAGTTAAAGCATTTTCAACTGTCTCTTCGTCGCCAAGGAATGCCTGACGCAAAATTACCTGCAAATTGGCTTGAAGCGTTTGAACTTCTAAAGGATCTTGTTGAAAATTCAGATATGGAACGCAAGATCATTTTTCTTGATGAAATTCCTTGGATGGACGTTCCAAGGTCCAATTTTCTGTCTTCTTTTGAAGCTTTTTGGAATGGATGGGCATCAGCTCGTCGTGATATTCTCTTAATTATTTGTGGATCGGCAACTTCATGGATTATCACCAAGATAATACGTAGTCATGGTGGACTTCATAACAGGGTAACATACAATATTCCTCTGGAACCTTTTTCTCTTGATGAATGTGAGAAATATGTGAAAAGTCGAAACCTTGTGATGAATAGGCGGCAAATCCTTGAAACATACATGATAGTAGGTGGAATTCCGTTCTATTGGTCTAAATTGCAGAAAGGGCTTAGTCAGGCATTGAATATTGATCAGCTACTTTTCTCTGCTAAAGGTGAATTGCATAATGAATTTGATTATCTATACTCATCTCTATTCAAGAATCCAAAGCCTTATATCGCTATAGTAACTGCACTTGGAAGAAAGAAGAAAGGTATGACGCGAACGGAGCTGTCAGATGCGTCTGGTGTCTCAAACAATGGAAAGCTTGCAGATTATCTGGAAAGCCTTGAACATTGTGGCTTTATAAGGAAGTACACTTGTCTTGGCAAGAAAAACAAGGATGCTGTTTTTCAGCTCATAGACAATTTTACATTGTTCTATTTCCAGTTTATGGAGAATGCACCAAAGGATGAACATTTTTGGAGCAAGGCAATAGGATCAGCTGCATATAATGTGTGGTGCGGGCTGGCTTTTGAAAGAGTCTGCCTTCTTCATATAAGGCAGGTGAAACGAAAGTTGGGGATAGATGGCGTAATAAGCGAAGAGTATTCCTGGGTGACCAGAAAAGATGAGACGCATCCTGGTGCACAGATAGATCTTCTCATAGACAGGGCAGACGATGTTATCGATATTTTTGAGATGAAGTACAGCAAGAATCCGTATTCCGTAAATGAAGACTTGCTATATGATTTCTCTAGAAAAGCGGAAACATTCCGTCAAGTCACAAAAACAGACAAGGCGATTCATTATGTCCTTATAGCGTCTATGGGAGTTGCAAGGGATGCAAATGCAGATGAAATACAGAACATAGTCACATCTGATGACCTTTTTGCAGAAATCAGCCTGTAGAAGGAGTTCCGACCTATGAAAAAAGCTGGTCCATATCAATGACTTGAGAAACAAGGTCGGAATGTTTGCCATTTTCTGGTAGATATGTCGTAATGAGTGTAGCGACCAGACCGTGCCTTATTCCTGTCTCGGAGCGGAATGCTCCTATCCTCTTCCTTATGTTGGCTTCTTCCGAGGAAGATAATGAATAGCCGTATTTGGAGAACTTCACTTCGCATATGTTTGCAATCTGGTCGTCTCTTTCTATTATAAGGTCGATCTGGGCCTTTACATTCTCATTGCTTCTCCAGGAATAATATTCAGTATGGATGCGATCCACACCAAGGGCGCGGAGTATCTGCGGGATATGTGCGAAACACACCCTCTCGTATGAAAGTCCATACCAGCTATTCTCATCAGATGTGTCCAGCTTGTTGCTCCAGTAGTGCTCATCAGTTGTCCTGAAGGTACAGAAATGAAGATAGAAGATCGTGTAGAAATCAACAAGCTGATAGATACAGTCTTTTCTCCGAATCTTCTTTTCCCGCCTTCTGAAGGGACGGATGAAATCGCAGTATGTCAGGTCTTCCAGAATATCGGTAAGATGCCCGTTACTCTCAGTCTGGGTCGCTTCAGCAATTTCATTTCTCGTCATGCCTTCTCTTCTTTTCGCAAGAACGGAAATGATCTTCATATATTTCTCAGGAGAGCGGAATAGCGATTTGTACAATCTTCGATATTCTCCACGGAGGGGTGCATCTTGCGCAAAATAAAGCCTGTCCAGATTTTGAGGAAGGCTCTTGTCTGCTTCCACCAGAGACAAATAGTACGGAATCCCGCCCATTGCCATATAAAGCTGCGTTATGGATAGCCTGTTCCAATGGCAGCCTTTATTTTTCAAATATTCTTCAGTTTCTTTCAGGGTGAACTGATGGAGATGCACTTCCCTTGTTATCCTATTGTGTAATCCACCGTGATTGTCTATAATGTTTCGAACGATCCATGAAGTGGCCGAACCGCATACAATAAGCAGTATGTCATTGCGTTTGGACGCCCAAGCGTTCCAGAAATGGTCAAGTGCACGGACAAGACCGGATTTTGGCGTGTCAAGGCATGGAAGCTCATCTATAAATACCACCTTTTTCCTTTTCCTAAGGGATTCCAGGTGTCTTTTCAAAGCATCAAATGCATCATGCCAGTTAGTGAGAGCCTTGCCAAGTGGTGCTCCATAGGAAGCCAGGGCATCAGAAAAAGCCTGAAGTTGATCTGTCTTTTTTCCCTCCAGCACTCCACTCATCGAAAATGCGAATTTTCCTCTAAACGTTTCGTCGACTAGAAACGTCTTGCCAACTCTTCTGCGGCCATATATGGCCACGAACTCGGATTTTTCGGATTTCTCCAATGATAGTAGAACCCTTCTCTCCTCCTCTCTTCCAATAAAACTTGCCATAGCATCTATTTATTTCGGGCCAAAACAATGAAAATTTAGCCATTTTGGCCCACTATTATTTCATTTTACAGCAAAGTTATAAGAAAATTATCTGATATACAAGACAGTATTGTTGTCTGATTATGTGGAATTATTTTGGGCCAAAACAAACGATTTCTAATCGTTCTGGCCCATTATTGATTCAACGCGTTGATTTATAGTTTTTTATAAAGTACTTTCGATAGTGCGGCTTATGCGTGACTTATCTGTTTGCTGAAACTCCTTCTTATGGTGTCAAAATCTCTTCAAATCAGGCACATTTTGACACTTGATAAAGTCGCGGCATATCTGTTGAACCAATCAATGTCTTTTTGCGTGCAGGAGGTAAGCATACCAGACAGTCACAGGGATATGATAAAAGTACCAAATTTTGGACTTTTACTTGGCATATTGCAAAGAAAAAGTAGCTAATTGATGCCTAAAAATACCTATATTTGCATTTTAGCCGTGCTTCTCTTCAGGTACGGATTACAAATCGGGTAATATAAATTTAAGCAGATATGAAATTTTCCAGGACTTTAATGGGAATTCTTGCAGGAGCAGGACTTCTTTTCGGTGCAAGCGCCAATGCCCAGACCTATCTTTCATCATCATCTTCATCCTCTGACGACCCCACTCCATGGTTCATTGGTGGAGGACTGGGATACAACCTAGGTTTCCAGTCAGCGAAGAGCAGCCTTGCCGTTGACGGAATGCAGGGATTCAAGGTTCAGCTTTTCGGCGGAAAGTGGTTCACTCCTTCTGTGGGTGCCCGTCTTGCCCTCGACTTCGGCGGATTCAGCCCCTATAGCTACAAGAACGCAACCAACAGGACTCTGAGGGGAAACTACGGCAACCTTCTCAAGGTAAAGAATACCACGGGATACGATGGCGATATCTATTATTTCGGAGAGAAGCCATATGTTCATGCCGACCTCATGTGGAACGTTCTCAATACGTTCATGGGATATGACGAGTACCGTCGTTTCAGCCTCATTCCTTACGCATCCATAGGTGTAATGGCTTTCAGACAGAGCGAAACCTATACAAGGTTAGCTGCAGGAGCAGGTCTCATGCTTGATTTCCGCCTCACGAAGGCTCTTGACCTCTATTTCGACTTTGCCGTACCTGCAGTAGGGTCGAAGGTGGCCAACAAGCTGGTTACGGATAGCAATCTTACAAGTGAAACATATCCCGGCGATGATTTCATGGGCGACCAGAGTGGGCTAAAGCAGCTTGCCGGACTTCCCAGGCTAGGCCTCGGACTCATTTACAGGATTGGCAACTGCTCAAAGGTGGCCCCTGTCGCTCCCGTTTCTCCCAGGACAGACAATTCCATGGAGGACAGGATCTCAAAGGTTCAGAAAGAGGAGACCGAATCCCGCAATACCGTAAGCAATCTCGAAGAGGTTGCGGACGATACCAATGTAAGGGTATACTTCACAATCGGAAACGCAAAGCTTGACGACAGGGCAAAGAGCGCACTTGACAAGTTCGTCGAGAATGTAATGAACAAGAACAGCAAGGTTTACGAGGTTGTCGGAATGGCTGATGCAGGAACTGGATCGGCAAAGCGCAACCAGAAGCTCTCCACCCAGAGGGCCGAGAACGTAAAGAGCTATCTCCTTTCAAAGGGCATCCCCGCATCCCGTCTTACCGTAAAGGGAATCGGTGGTGTTACCGGTGAGAGCGCAGCAGCCTGCAGGGCCGTGGAGGTAAGGTAGCCTACCTAATTATATATAATAGGTCGAATCAAAGAAATCTGAAAGCCGTCCCCTCGGGGCGGTTTTCTTATTGCTCTCCTAGCGTGAAGGTCGTAATGAGGGAGGTCTTCTGCACAGGTATGCTGTCCTGCACCTGCACGCTGCCCTTTGGAAACATCCTGTCGAAAATAGAGTTCTTCTTTCCTCCGTTTGCTATCATTGCGAGGATTGCCAGGATAACGAAAGCGACGAACATTACAAAGTTCCAGTTTTTGGTCTTGTCCAGCGCATCTTTTATCTCATTTGCGCTCTGGGGCCTTTCAGAGGGAAGGGCCTTCATGCACTTTGAAGACAGCTTGTCGTAGGATGGGCAGAGCTTGAAAAGAATGCATCCAAGGGAGAATATGTCGGCCTGGGGCCCGACGGCCTCTCCTGTGGAAATCTCCGGAGCGGAGTATTCGCTGTTTTCGGATGTCACTTTCCCTTTGACACCCATTATCTTCACTTTCCAGTCTTTGCGTGAGACAAGGATATTGTCGGGTGTGAGATTTCCGTGAATGAGTCCTTTCGCATGGATGAATGAAAGGGCGTCGCATATCTGGGATACGACCTTTGATGCATGCTCCCTGTCCAGATGGTTCCCGGTCTTTAGAAGGGTTGACAGAGGATAGCAGTCGAAGTACTCTGTCTCAATGCAGTCGCCAAGGGAGTCAATACTTTCAAATGAAAGGTATCTCAGGATATTGGGATGGTCGAGACTTTTCTCCACGTTGAACTCGGCCTTCATGGATTCCCTTTCAAGGGTGTCATACCTGTCTTTTTCGCCAAGGCACCTGAGCATCCTTGTCACGTCTGCGGATGCCTCTTTATATAATAGGTATGATCCCAGAGAGTACATGAACTCGGGTCCTGCTCCGGGATTCTTGCCAAGGGAAGGGTCTTCTACTTTCAAAATCATTGCTCTGGGCTGTCTTTGATGCAAAATTACTCAAAATAAGGTCATGCTCGCACATATGCGGAATTCTTTGCCGAAGGGCTAAAATACTGTTAATAAAATTGTTGATAATTCGGAAAATAGTCGTATATTTGCAGTCCGCAAAAATATGCGGAAAAAGGTAATTTACTTATAAACAATTAATTAGCGAACCAATGCCTGGTTTAATTGGAAAGAAAATCGGAATGACTTCCGTTTTCGGTGCTGATGGAAAGAACATTCCATGCACCGTCATCGA
>Ga0065708_1000102_pt1 | contig 13834 bp, 7 predicted proteins | sample Hoacrofraction12_2_FD_59095 | JGI IMG/M metagenome (GOLD analysis project Ga0065708, IMG submission 59095) | Hoatzin crop microbial communities from Cojedes, Venezuela, sample from fiber fraction 12 v1 | ecosystem: Host-associated > Birds > Digestive system > Esophagus > Crop | place: Venezuela... | reverse complement strand
ATATGTGCGACCGCCTGTATTTCGACGAGTTGACCTTCGAGAGGGTGATGGACATCATCGACCTTGAGACACCTTTCGGCGTGATCGTCAGCACCGGTGGACAAATCCCCAACAACCTCGCCATCCGTCTCAACGACCAGCACGTGCCTATCCTCGGCACCAGTGCCAAGGACATCGACAACGCCGAGGACCGCGCGAAGTTCTCCTCGATGCTCACCCGCAACGGCATCGACCAGCCGGAGTGGAGCGCGCTGACATCTATGGACGATATCAATAAGTTTATCGACAAGGTGGGCTTCCCGGTGTTAGTGCGTCCCTCGTATGTGCTTTCAGGAGCAGCGATGAATGTGTGCAGTAACAACGACGAGCTGGAGCGTTTCCTGAAACTCGCCGCCAACGTGAGCGAAGACCACCCCGTGGTGGTGAGCCGTTTCATTGAGCATGCCAAAGAGGTGGAGATGGACGCTGTGGCACGCAACGGCGAAATCATCGCCTACGCCATCAGCGAGCATATCGAGTTCGCCGGCGTGCACTCCGGCGACGCCACGATACAGTTCCCGCCGCAGAAACTCTACTGCGAGACCATCAGAAGAATCAAGAGGGTGAGCCGCAAGATCGCAGAAGAGCTGCATATCAGCGGACCCTTCAACATACAGTTCCTCGCCAAGGACAACGACATCAAGGTGATAGAGTGCAACCTGCGCGCCTCACGCTCGTTCCCCTTCGTGAGCAAGGTGCTGAAGATCAACCTCATCGAACTTGCCACGAAGGTGATGCTCGGACTGAATGTCACACCGCCGGAGAAAAACCTCTTCGACCTCGACTATGTGGGCATCAAGGCAAGCCAGTTCTCTTTCAACCGACTGCAGAAAGCCGACCCCGTGCTGGGTGTCGATATGGCATCCACAGGCGAGGTGGGATGCTTGGGCGACGACACCGACCAGGCCCTCATCAAGGCAATGCTCTCCGTGGGGCACCGCATACCGAAGAAGAACATACTGCTCTCCACCGGTAGCGCAAAGCAGAAGGCAGAGATGCTCGACGCGGCGAAGATGCTGCAGGAGAACGGATACAAACTCTACGCCACAGGAGGCACAAGCAAGTATCTCGCTGAAAACGGAGTGGAGAACACCTGCGTGTACTGGCCCAGCGACGAGGGCAAGCAGCCCCAGGCCTTGGAGCTGCTCCACAAGAAAGAGATCGACATGGTGGTGAACATCCCCAAGGACCTCACCGTCAACGAGCTTAGCAACGGCTACAAAATCCGCCGTGCCGCCATCGACCTCAACATACCTCTCATCACCAACAGCCGTTTGGCAAGTGCGTTTATTCATGCCTTCTGCACTATGAAGCCGGAAGACATCGACATCAAGGCTTGGAAAGAATATTAAAATAGCCAATATGGAAGAGCATACATTTGAACAGAGTATAAACAAGGGTGATTATAAAATCCTGATTGTTGACGACGTGATGAGCAATGTGCTTCTGCTGAAGATTTTGCTCACCAAGGAAGGGTTTAAGGTTGACACTGCCAGCGGCGGTCGCGAGTGTATCGAGAAAACCAATGCGCCAGAGCCTCCTGACCTTATCCTGCTCGACGTGATGATGCCCGACCTCAACGGTTTTGAGACTGCCAAAATCCTCAAGGCCGATGAGAAGACCAAAGACATACCCATCATCTTCCTCACTGCCCTCAACAGCTCGCAGGACATCGTGAAAGGTTTCCAGTGCGGAGCCAGCGACTTCCTCGCTAAGCCTTTCAACAAAGACGAGTTGCTTATCCGTGTGATGCACGAGATTTCGCTCGTGGCCGCCAAGAGGCTCATTGAGCAGCGGAACAGAGAACTTAAAAACACCATCGTGGGCCGCGACAAGATGTATTCCGTCATCGCCCACGACCTCCGCTCGCCTATGAGCAGCGTGAAGATGGTGCTGAATATGATTCTTATGACAGCATCACCCGAACAGCTCGGACCGGAGCTTATGGAACTTCTGAACCAGGCTAACCAGCAGTGCGAGGACGTCTTCTCGCTCTTGGACAACCTGCTGAAATGGACGAAGAGTCAGACAGGCCGATTGAATGTGGTGTATCAGGACTTCAACACCGACGACGTGCTGCCCGGCGTGGTGGAGATTTTCAAGATGGTGGCACAGATGAAAGATATCACTTTGGTTTATGACAATAGCGTTCGCTTGGACGTGCGAGGCGATATCGACATGGTAAGCACTGTGGTGCGCAACTACCTGAGCAATGCCATAAAGTTCAGCAACAGCGGCAGCACCGTGGAGCTCTTTGTAACGCAGGAGGGCGACTACGCCAAGATCAGCGTGCGCGACCATGGCAAGGGTATCAGCGAAGAGAATCAGAAGAAACTCTTCCACAGCGACACCGCCTACACCACCTACGGCACTGCCAATGAGGAGGGCAGCGGCTTAGGACTCCTCCTCTGCCAGGACTTCGCCCTTAAGAACGGTGGCAAAGTGGAGCTGGTATCGAAAGAAGGGGAGGGTAGCACCTTCAGCGTGCTTATCCCGCTGCACAAGCCCGGCGACCCCCTGCCAATGATGCAAGAGATAGTCGATGATAAAGACGAAAGGCCTGAACTATAAAAAAAGCGGAGCTTTTTTTAATTGACAATTGTCAATTGTCAATGCGAAGCAGCGTGAGCTGCGAGCCGATAGGTTCTGCCGCCGATTTCTTTGTAGTACACGAACATATCGTATGCGTTTTGTGTCTCAAAGAACGAGCCTTGTGATGGCATTAGCACCCTTGTGCCTCCTCCCTCCGGCTCCATTACATAGCGGTAGTTGTAGTAACCTAATTTTTGCAACACCGAGCAGTAGTACATTCCTGCCTCGTGGTTGTATTCCATTTTATATTCCTCCTTGTCGCCGGTTGTCCAAGCACCGTCCACATACACGTTATATCCGTTGTAATAAGGTGATTTCACCACATAGTTGATATACACGTACTCACTTGTCGTGGTGCTTTCGTAGTCGTCGCTGTTGCGTAGCAGGAAGTATCCGTCGGCATCCTCGTCGTAGAGGTAGTTGGGTTGCGGAAAGTCATACACGAGCGATGCATACCAGTCTCTTCCGTCCCATTTTATGTGGTCCACGTTGGTACTGGCGTGGCTTGTGGAAAGCATTTCGAACTTATGGTATTCGTTGCCTCCCTCGAAGATGAGGCTTCTCACGTGGCTCCATTGCAGTCCGTCGGCCATGATGATGTCGGCTGGCGGATTGTCTGTCCTGAAGCCATGCTCACCGTTTTGCATCACGGTGATGGTTATCTGCTCCCTTGGTTTCATCACCCTCACATTAGAGAAGTTCACCGATGCTTTCACTTGCTGATGACTTCTGTTGATGTCGATGTCGGTGTTGGTTTCCACGGTGAAGCCCGCCGACATGAGGTTATCCACCACATAAAGCCTCGCTTTTATTAATGGTGTTCGGTCGTCATCGTCGTCATAAACGGTTAGCAGATAGTTGCCGCTCATCTTGAATGCGCACTGCTCGTTGGGCAGGGCCAGGGTGTAGTGGGTGTAGATATGGTTGGTGTTCAGCGACAGTTCATAGTCGTCAATCGGACTGTTGTTTATCCCGATGAGATAGTCGCTTTCGAAGATTTCCTCCGAGAGGCTCCAGTCAGGTTCGCAGTGGTTTATAGTATAGGTGTAGCGGTGGTAGTCGTGCGACATCTGGTCGAATTCGATATATATATGTTCATCGGAGTTGAGGTCGATGACAGGCATTCTGTCCCATCCGTCGTCGGTATAAACCATAAGGCTTCTTATGTCATTGCGCAAAACACTATGGGCACTCGTATTGAGTGCCCACAGCATAAGAGTTATTGCCAATGCGCATATTTTGTATATTCGCATAGCTTATAGTTTTAGGGATTAAACGATGCCCTGTGCCATCATAGCCTTAGCCACTTTGAGGAAGCCGGCCACGTTAGCGCCTTTCACGTAGTTGATATAACCGTCGGGCTCAGTACCATATTTCACGCAGTTCTCGTGGATGTCTGCCATGATTCTCTTCAGGTAGTCGTCCACCTCTTCGCGTGTCCAGTGGAGTCTCTCGCTGTTCTGGCTCATTTCGAGACCTGACACAGCCACGCCGCCGGCGTTGGAAGCCTTACCCGGAGTGTAGAGGATTTTAGCGTCCTGGAACACCTTGGTAGCCTCGGGAGTGGTAGGCATGTTGGCACCCTCGCTGACAGCAATCACGCCGTTGGCCACGAGAGCTTTTGCTGCCTCCTCGTTAATCTCGTTCTGTGTTGCGCAAGGACAAGCGATGTCGGCTTTCTCAAACCAGGGTTTTGCGCCCTCCACATATTTGCAACCATATTTCTCAGCATACTCTTTGATGCGTCCGCGCTCCACGTTCTTGAGCTCCATAACGTAAGCGAGCTTTTCTGCGTCGATGCCGTCCGGGTCGTAGATGTAACCGTTGGAGTCTGACAGAGTAACGGGTTTTGCGCCGAGCTGGATGAGTTTCTCGCAAGTATATTGAGCCACGTTACCAGAACCTGATACGAGCACCACCTTACCTTTGATGTCGATGTTGCGTGTCTGAAGCATGCTGTTGAGGAAGTAAACGGTACCATAACCTGTAGCCTCGGGACGGATGAGCGAGCCTCCGAACTCCAGACCTTTTCCTGTGAGCACGCCCTGGAACTGGTGAGTGAGTTTTTTGTACATGCCGAACATATAGCCAACCTCACGTCCGCCTACGCCGATGTCGCCAGCGGGCACGTCCTCATCGGGACCGATGTGGCGGTAGAGCTCAGTCATAAATGCCTGGCAGAAACGCATCACCTCGGCGTTGCTCTTGCCTCTCGGTGAGAAGTCAGAACCACCTTTTGCGCCTCCCATGGGGAGTGTGGTGAGTGAGTTTTTGAATGTCTGCTCGAAAGCGAGGAACTTCAGGATGCTCAGGTTCACGCTTGAGTGGAAACGGATACCACCTTTGTACGGGCCAATAGCATTGTTGTGCTGAATACGGTATCCCATGTTTGTTTGGATTTGACCTTTGTCGTCAACCCATGTAACACGGAACTGCACGAGTCTGTCGGGAATGCAAAGTCTCTCGATGAGGTTTGCTTTCTCAAACTCAGGGTGTTTGTTGTACTCTTCCTCGATAGAAGCGAGGACTTGACTTACTGCCTGGATGTACTCCGGCTCGTTAGGAAATCTCTGTTTGAGAGTTTCAATAACTTTTGCTGCATTCATTTTTTGTATAATTTATAAAGGTGAATTAATATCCTCTTTTATGTCAAAAAGACATCTTTTTACCGAAATCGGTTGCAAAATTACAGTAAAAATCGGAAAAAACAAAACAAATGGCTAATTTTTTTTAATAATTTTCTTTCATTTTTCTTTTCTTTTCCCTGTTTTTGCTGTTAAATCGCATATTTATTCACGCTTTTTATATTTTCTGCTCAATCTCGGCCTTGCTGATGAGGTCTTCAGAGATTTCCACTTGTCTTTTAATTTTCTCCACGTATGCGTCGATGACGGCCACGGCGGTGATGTTCACCACATCGCTCACGCTGCTCTCGAAGTCAGTGAAGTGTATGGCTTTGTTGAGTCCCATCTGTATCGGTCCGATAATTTCCGCGTCGGTGGCCATGGCTTGCAGGAGTTTGTAGCTTGAGTTGGCGCTGCTCATATTCGGGAACACGAGAGTGTTGACATCGAGTCCTTTGAGTCTTGTAAACGGATATTTATCGTCTCTGAGCTCTTTGTTGAGTGCGAAGTTCACCTGCATCTCTCCGTCGATGGGGAGGTCGGGGTATAGCTCTTGCATTTTCGCCACTGCGTTGTGCACAGCCAAAGGTGAGCCAACGGTGTCGGTGCCGAAGTTGGAGTAGCTCACCATAGCTATCACGGGGTCGGCGTTGAAGAATTTCGTGGTGTGTGCGCTGAGCCTTGCCACGTCCACGAGAATGTCTTCAGTGGGGTGCCTGTTGATCAGCGTGTCGGCGAGGAAGTAGGTGCCTCTCTTGCTGTTGATGATGTGCATGGTGCCGAAGGTCTTATAGTTTTTCCTCACTCCAATCACTTCTTTCGCCACCTTGATGGTGTTGGAGTATTTGGTGTAAAGACCGGTGATAAAGGCATCGGCATCGCCGAGTTCCACCATCATCATACCGAAGTAGTTGCGCTCATACATTTTATCATACGCCTCCTGGAAGGTGTATCCCTCCCTTTGTCTCTTCTCTGCGAGGTGCTTGGCGTATGTTGCCCTTCGTCCTTGCTCCTGGTCGGCCCTCATGTCGATGAGGTCGATGCCCTCGAGACTGAGTTTCAGACGCTGTGCCATACGGTTCAGGCGGTCGGGGTTGCCCAAGAGTATCGGCTGGCAGATGCCCTCTGTCTTTGCCTGCACAGCCGCTTTCATCATTGTCTGGTGCTCACCCTCTGCGAACACCACCCTTTGCGGGTGCATGCGTGCTGTCTCATGGAGTTTTTGCGTGAGTTTTGTCTCGAGTCCGAGCATCTGGCGGAGTCCTTTCTTATATTTATCCCAGTCGGTGATTGGTGAGCGTGCCACTCCGCTGTCCATGGCAGCTTTTGCCACTGCTGCGCTCACCTCGGTGATGAGTCTTGGGTCCACGGGTTTCGGAATGAAATATTTGGGTCCGAACTGCAGGTCGCTCACGTGATACACGTCGTTGACCACGTCAGGCACGGGCTGTTTTGCGAGGTCGGCGATGGCGTTCACCGCGGCGAGCTTCATCTCTTCGTTTATTGCTTTCGCATGCACGTCGAGGGCGCCTCTGAAGATATAGGGGAATCCAATCACATTATTTATTTGGTTGGGATAGTCGCTTCTTCCTGTGCTCATGAGCACGTCGGGCCGGCTTGCCATGGCGTCTTCGTATGATATTTCCGGCACGGGGTTGGCGAGTGCGAAGACTATCGGGTTCTCTGCCATCGAGCGTATCATGTCTTGTGTGAGCACGTTGCCTTTTGATAGTCCGAGGAAGACGTCAGCGCCTTTGATGGCCTCTTCGAGAGTGTGTATGTCTGTGCGTGTGGTGGCGAATTGTTTTTTCTGCTCTGTGAGGTTAGGTCTGTCGGCGGTGATCACACCTTTACTGTCGAGCATAACCACGTTCTCTTTCTTCACTCCGAGTGCGCAATAGAGTTTGGTGCAGCTGATGGCTGCAGCTCCGGCTCCGTTGACCACGAGTTTTATCTCGTCTATTTTCTTCCCTGCCACCTCGAGTGCGTTTTTCAGTCCTGCCGCGGAGATGATGGCAGTGCCGTGCTGGTCGTCGTGCATCACGGGGATGTCGAGGGTCTTCTTCAGCCTCTCCTCAATGTAGAAGCATTCCGGGGCTTTGATGTCCTCAAGATTGATGCCTCCGAATGTGGGTGCTATTTTCTCCACTGCCTCGCAGAATTTCTCCGGGTCTTTCTCGTTCACCTCGATATCGAAGACGTCGATGCCTCCGTAGATTTTGAAGAGCAGTCCTTTTCCCTCCATCACGGGTTTGCCGCTCATGGCTCCGATGTCGCCGAGGCCGAGCACAGCCGTGCCGTTGCTGATCACTGCCACGAGGTTGCCCTTGTCAGTGTATTTGTATGCGTCGATGGGGTTTTGCTGTATTTCCAAACATGGGAAGGCCACTCCTGGTGAGTATGCCAAACTTAAGTCTGTTTGTGTTCTGTAGGGCTTTGTGGGCACTACTTCAATCTTTCCTGGTCTGCCTCCTTGCTGGTGGTAGGCGAGAGCCTTTTCTTTTGTAATCTTTGCCATATCTTTCTCAATTAATTTGTTAATCCCGAATAAAATAACTTTAAGACAACCCCGACCCAGTCGGGGCAGCTCCTGCCGGAGAGTTTTTTCTTTAAGACAAACCCGACCCAGTCGGGGCAGCTCCTGCCGGAGGGCTCTATATTGCATCGGCTCGCCGAGCCACCTCTCACTTAGCGGCTTTGCCGCTGCAAAGTTAGTAAAAAAACTTTGATAATCGCTAAATTTTTTTGAACAATGATGCTATTATAACATTTTTTTGTTATCTTTGCAGCGTAAATGAATTAATATGCATAAAATTGTTGAATCTACGAAGTATCGTGAGGTGTTGCGCGAGCAGATTATCGTAGCTGCTTCACAGTTGTTTCGCACTAACGGCATCCGTAGTGTGAAGATGGACGACATAGCCGACAGCGTGTCGTGCAGTAAGCGCACTCTTTATGAGTTGTTTTCCGACAAGGAGGAATTGTTGATTTCGGTGTTGGACTATGTCAGCGAGATTACCAACAAACAGTTGAAGGTTCTTTACGATGAGGGCAACGTGATGCACCTTATTTTGGAGAGCTTCCGTATGCAGCTTCAGAATTTCCGCACTACGAATCCTCTGTTTTATGTTGACACGCCCCGTTTTTCCCGTGCTGCCGCCCACATGGAGTCGCAACGCGCTATGCACCGTAATAATGTGCTTGAGGTGTTCCGCCTTGCCGTGGCCGAGGGTTATTTCCGCGACGATATCGACTATGAACTGATGATCGATGTGTTTTTGAACCGCAGCGGTGGCATCTTCCATGGTGATTTATATCTGAAATACCCGATGACGGATATTTTCAAGAATACCATCTTGGTGTATTTCCGTGGTTTGTGCACCGACAAGGGTTTGGTGGAGCTCGACCAGTTTATTGCCGAAAATTACAAATGACAATTAAGGGCTGACAATTAAGAGTTGACAATTACAAGGCTGCTTCCTTTTGCTTAGCAGCCTCTTTTGCTTCTTTAGCGGCTTTCTTTTCCGCCTTTTCCTTAGCTTTTGCCTCTTTCTCAGCGGCCTTTTCCTTAGCTTTTGCCTCTTTTTCCGCCGCTTTCTGTTGTTTCTTCAGTTCTTTTTGTCTTTTTTTCTCTTCTCTTCTTTTCAGTTTGTCCTCTCCCACATATTTTTGTGCATTTTCAAGTTTGGCTTGATTTTCATTTTTCTCATTTCGTCGGCATTGTCGAAAGTGAAGTCGCAGAGGAGGTCAACAAACATATTCTTTTGCATTACGCTGCCGTTTGCCACCTGCCCGTCGCTTTCTATTTGTCCGGTGATGTCTCTGACAAACACTTTTTTGTAGCTTACCTCGTCGATTTTCGCATCCACGGAGCCGATGGGCAGTTTTCCTTTTTTCCCGTTTCTTATGGCAGCCGTTCTTTGGCTTGAGATATCGAATTTGAAATCGGCGGAGCAAACAATTCTTCCGATGTCGGGTATGTCGAAGACCTTGCCGAGCAGGAAGTCTTTGGTGTTTATGCGTCCGTAGAGATATTTGCTCAGGTTGTCGATAGTGAGGTTGAAAGCCACGTTGCCCGCTTTAGTGTTTAGATTTCCATTAAACAATTCTTTTTTCCAAATCACGTGGAAGTCGCCTATATATTTAATGTACGCGAGGGCATTGAGTTGTTTCATCATAAATTTCCTCTTCAGCGGGAACTGGTTTATTATGTTTTGCACCATGGTCACGCTTGCATACATGCTTCCGACGTTGAAATGCACGTCGAGTGCTTTGCTGTTTTTCAGCCCTTTGATGTTGCCGTTGGCGGTTATGTTCAGTTGTTTGTCTGGTGTGCCAACGATGCAGTTTTTAAACACGAGTATATTTTCGTTTCCGCTAAACACCGTCTGCACGTTTATTGTGGTGGTGAAGTTTTGCAATACCGGTGCGAAGGCTCTTGAGATGTCTTTGAGCTGGGTTTGTCCTGTTACTGTGGAGGTTTGGAAGGCCAGTTTCCTCCCTGCTTTTTTGCTTGGCAGGTTCACTAAGGCGTTGTTGAATTTCAGTGTCGTCAGTTCTCCTTGTTGCACCTCGAAGTTTTTTATCCGGGCTTTTTCCTTGTTTATTATCTCCACGTTGCATTTCAATTTTCTTATGTCGATGCCCGTTTTTTCGTCAAACGCCTTGCACTCGTCTATGTCCACTATAATAGTGTCTTTGCCCTGTTGTCTGAGCTTCGCCTTCACTTGTGCTGTGATATCCAAGTGCTGTGCGTCGAAAAATCCCTTTTTGGGTTTTCCGGCGTTCTTTCTCGGCTTATGGTTGTCGTTGGCGAATTTCAGCGAGTGCGTGGTTATTATTTTCTCGTCCCCATTCTCTTGCAGACTAAGCATTCTGATCGTCGCATGGTTGCTCACTTCGCCGTTTTTCGACATGGAGTTCCATTTTGCGTCTATCTCTTCCACGGAGATTTTTCTTTTTCCTGGTCTTCTGCCTTTAATCCTTAGGTTTTTTAGTGTCCCTTGGTATTGGTTGTATGTCAGTTCCGCGTCTTCGATAGTGATGTTGCCGAGGTTGAGTTCAAATTTCTTTTTCTTTATGGTGTCGTTTTCCTGTTTTTTATTTTTGTGGTGTCTTTTTTGAATGCGTCGAGCACAAACTGATAGTTTGCCCCGTTGATGGTGTCATTCGTGAGGTGTGCTCTCATACCTGCAAACCTCGCCTCGTTGAGGTTTATTTTTCTGTAGAGCAGTGGTATCAGCTCCATGTCCACGTCCACTCTTTCCATTCCGAGCATTCTCCGTTGTTGGCGGTCGTCGATTCTCATTCCGTAGAAATGCAGGTCGGCGTCGAGGAAACTGATGTGCACGCTGTCTATCTCCACTTTCGTCTGCAGTTTTTCTGTCAGCACTTGTGTGGCTTCCTGTATGATTCTGTTTTGCACACTTTTCGAGTTGAGTGCAAACCATGCGCCCCCGGCGAGGGTGAGGAAGAGGGCGATGAGAACTCCTAATATCTTGAGTATGAGTTTCAGAATTTTCATGCGTCTTTATTTTACAGGTAGAGCAGATAGATAGTTGCCACGGTAGTTATCAGCGCCACTATTTTCTGTGGTATTCCGAGAATGAAATAGTCGCTGAATTTGTATCCGCCCGGTCCGTAAATTAGTGTGTTTACCGATGAGCCGGTGGGGGTTGCGACGGCGAGCGACGCACATAGCATGAGCAGGTAGCAAAGGGGTTCGAGCGGCATTCCTGTTTGTTGGGATGTGTTGAGAACGATAGGGAAGAAGAGGGCTGCCACTGCCGTGTTGCTGATTATCTCTGTAGTGATGAGCATGGCGGTGGCGAGGAGGGTGATAGTGAGCAGTTTGCTTTCTCCGCTGAGGCTCAGGATGCCCTGTACGACGATATCGGCGATACCGTTTTGCTCTATTGCCTTTCCGAAAACTATGGATGCGGCAAACACCAGGAGGATGTCCCATTTTACGCTTTCCTGTGCTTGTTTCGGCGTGCAACATTTGAGTACGAGCATGGCTGCGGCGGCGAGCATAGTGGCCTCGAGCATCGGCAGTATTCCCATGGCAGTGACGATGACCATTGCCACGAGTATAATCGATGACAGAACAGTCTTCGGACCTGTCTCTATCAGGTCTTCATTGGCAGTTATTACAAAATCGAGTTTGAGGTTTTTCTCTACTTCCTTGGCTTCTTTCTTCTGCATTTCTATGAGCAGCGTGTCGCCTCCGAGGATAGGGATGTTGCGCGGGCTGTCGTCGATACGTTGTCCGTTTCTCGACAGTGCGACTACCACAATGCCATTCTTCTTCTCGAACCCGCTCTTGGTGATTGTCTTTCCTATCAGGTTGCTGTTGAATTTCACCATTGCCGCCGTCACCTTTCTCTGGGAGTTGTCAACGTCTTCTACGGAGAACACGTGATTTGTCGATGCCACGAGGCCGTGGGATGCTTTCAACTGTTCAATGAGTGGTATCTTTCCTGTGAAGATGAGTCTGTCGCCTCCCATAATAAACTCGTCTTCCGCCACGGGAGTTATGATCTCTTTGTCGAATCTCACAATTTCTATGAGGTGCCCTCCGCCTTTTATACTAAGCAACCCCGCCTCTGTAACTGTTTGCCCTATATGGGGGCAGTCGCTTGGCACGAGCATCTCCACAGTGTATTCCTCTGTCTTCTCGAAACCCTCGTCGGGGTTGGTGCGGTCGGGCAGCAGTTTCCGAAATAATAGCATGGTGGCGCAGAGGGTGATGAAACATATCACCGCCGAGGGGGTGATACTGAAGAACCCGAGATTTTGTTGGGTGTGGTCGTGATAGAGTCCCGCCACAACCACATTGGGTGTGGAGCTGATGATAGTTAATATTCCTCCTATCTGTGCCGCGGAGGTCATGGGGATAAGGAGTTTCGACACTGCGACGTTGATTTTCTTCGCCCACATCTTCATCACTTTCGTGAATATCACAACCACGGTGTTGTCAGACATCACTGCGCTCAAAACTGCCGCGATAGGCATGATTTTCACAAGTGCCTCAAAGTAGTTCTTGGGGTAAGTGATTATATGTTTCACTGCCCATTTGAGCACTCCCGACCAGTAGAGCCCGGCCGCCACGACGAAGAGCACTCCGACTCTCACCACTGCCGATGACGAGAATCCGGAGAGTGCCGTTGGTGTGTCCACGGCTCCTGTGACGAGCAGCACCATTAATCCGAAAAGAAATACGATGTCGGATGGAAGCGACGTTTTTATCAGCACTGTAAAAACAGTTAACAGTGTCACAATGGTAATAATAGCATAAACAGTCATTTGCGTAATCTTTTTAATGGGATTTATCCCCGAAAGGACTTTCCCTGTTTCGTGTTTAGGGTTCTTTCAAGCGGCAAAGTTACACATTTTTTTCCAATCACGCAAAAATTCCCGCTTTTTTATCTGAAAATGTTGGAGGTTTAAGAAATCGAACAAATTGACTTTGAAAGCCATTCCTCTTAAATTTCCCGGATTATAGTAATCATTCCTCTTTATTTTTTCAGATTTCGGCGATTATTCCTCTTTATTTTTGCAATTAAACGCTCCGTGTGCCGCCACATCAATATCTGCCCTCTCTATGCCCTGTCGAATATAACAGAAGATTCCATTTAAGAAGCGATACGTACAGATGCTAACTCGTTCCCCAACTTATGAAGTGCAGATTGTATTTCTTTTTCTTGTTCTTTCGTCGGCTGCTTAAATCCGTGTATGTAATCATAAAGTAAAGTGGGTGTTATACCTATTGTATATGCCAGTTCATCAATATTTATTTCCTTATGAGTAAGGAAAAATTTTTGGAAAGCACTTGGTTCTGCATCTTCGTAGCCGAAACTCTCAAAACTTATATCTTCATCTAAATTTCTCCAATGAATTCCGTCATATTAACTTATTCCACAATTTTCCAGTCTGTGATATTCCTTGTTTTCTTGGAGAAATTCACTCCGACTTTTCTTATTGGTTTTGTTTCTAATGAGAATTTGTCGGCATATTGTTTCAGGTCGATTTGCTCAAGGGCATCTTCTGCTGACTTATTTAGCTTAATCTCAATGAGGTAGATGTATTTTGGCGATTCCACCACCACATCCACCCTTCCGCGTGATGTGCGTGTTTCTACTTGCACATTCTTACTCAAAAGACTGAAAAGCACATAGAGCAAAGACTGATAATGCCCCTCACTGTCTTTAATCGTGGTGTATGGCACAGTGGCGAGGTATGTTTGCAAGAGCTGCATCACCTTGTCGAAATCTTCGGTTTTGAATGCCACGTACATATCATCTGCAAGTTTGCGTGCCGGAATAACACTGTCTATTCCAAGAAATGATACCATACATTCCATCAAACCTATTCTCACCTCTTTATTCGGTATGTCGAGGAAATATGTTTCGGGGTCTTCAATGTAACCTTTTATAGTCAGGTATCCGCTTTGGAAGAGTAGGGGAGTGATGCTCTGCATATCCTCTATAGAGACATCAAAAGCGGAAGCGTATGACTGCTGTCGGCCTAAAAGTTGCGGACTAACGTTAAATTTCTTCATTTGTCTCAATGAGGAACGA
>Ga0065708_1000097_pt1 | contig 13836 bp, 10 predicted proteins | sample Hoacrofraction12_2_FD_59095 | JGI IMG/M metagenome (GOLD analysis project Ga0065708, IMG submission 59095) | Hoatzin crop microbial communities from Cojedes, Venezuela, sample from fiber fraction 12 v1 | ecosystem: Host-associated > Birds > Digestive system > Esophagus > Crop | place: Venezuela... | reverse complement strand
GTATCCGACGATATCGTCCCCGGGCACCGGGCTGCAGCACCGCGCGAAGCGGATCGGAATGTTCAGGTCCTCGTTGCCCTTGAGCACAATACCGTGATTCGCCCGGCGCTCTCTCAGCTGCTTTTCGTCCACCTCTTCGGGCAGCTCCTGCGGAATCTCGGCCGGCGTCTCCGCCGCTTCCCGCGCGCGCTGCTCCTCCATCAGGCGGGCCACCACATAGGTTGCCGCCATGCCGCCGTATCCCACGGCACAGCAGATATCGTCAAAATCGTTGAACCCGTACTTCTTCAGCATGGATTCGTAATACTCGGGCTTCGTAATTTCTCCGAGCCGCACGCCGTGGCGCGCGCACTCGTGCTCCAGCATATCCTTGCCCAGCGCCAGATTATCTGCCCGCAGCTCCTTTTTCAGATACTGCCGGATCTTCGCCTTCGCCTGCGCCGTCTTGCAGATGCGAAGCCAGTCCGTGCTCGGNCCCTTGCTGGCGGCGGATGTCATGATCTCCACCCGGTCGCCGGTCGCCAGCTCGGTATCCAGCGGCACAAGCTTTTCCGTTCACCTTCGCGCCGACACACTTATTGCCCACGGCGGAATGAATCCGGTACGCGAAGTCCAGCGGCGTGGANCCCTTGGGCATGGAAATCACATCGCCCTTGGGCGTAAAAAGGAACACTTCTTCNGAGAAGAGGTCCATCTTCAGCGTATCCAGAAATTCCTTGCTGTCCCGGGTATCGCTCTGCCAGTCCAGAATCTGACGCACCCATGTCAGCTTGTTGTCGAGGTCGTCACTCTTGTCCCGGCCTTCTTTATAACGCCAGTGCGCCGCGATGCCGTACTCCGCGATACGGTGCATTTCCCAGGTACGGATCTGCACCTCAAACGGGAAGGGCATTTTCCGCCCTCCCATCACGGTGGTATGCAGGCTCTGGTACATGTTCGCCTTCGGCACCGAAATATAGTCCTTGAAGCGTCCCGGCACCTGCGTCCACAGGGTATGCACAATGCCCAGCACGGCATAGCAGTCCGGCACGGTGTCCACGATCACGCGGATCGCGATCAGATCATAAATCTGATCAAAGGTNTTGTGCTGCAGCACCATCTTCCGGTAAATGGAATAGAAATGCTTGGACCGCCCGTCAATATCGAAATGAATATGCTGCTCATCCAGCTTCGCGCTCAGCTCGTCGATCACCAGNCGGATGCTTTCCTCNCGCTCGGCGCGCTTCATGCCCACCAGATGCACGATATTGTTGTACCCGTCCGGATCCAGATATTTCAGACTCAGGTCTTCCAGATCCTGCTTCAGCGCGTACACGCCCAGCCGGTGCGCCANCGGCGCGTAAATATCCAGCGTCTCCCGGGCAATGGCCTTCTGCCGNTCCGGAGACTGGTACNTGAGNGTNTACATATTGTGCAGCCGGTCCGCCAGCTTGATCAGCACGACCCGGATATCCTTGCTCATCGCNAGAATCATCTTGCGGACNCTTTCCGCCTGCGCCTCCTCGCGGTTGGCAAAATCCAGCTTATTCAGCTTGGTGACCCCATCCACGAGCTCGGCGACTTCCTCACCGAACTCCTCCCGGAGAGTGTCAAGCGTAATGCCCTCGCAGTCCTCCACCGTNTCATGCAAAAGCCCCGCCGCGATCGTCGGCGGATCAATCATCAGCTCCGTCAGGATGCTCGCCACGAAGCAGGGGTGATTGAAGTACGGCTCACCGCTCTTCCGCTTCTGCCCCTCATGGGCCTTTTCCGCGAAATGCCAGGCCTTCTCGACCAGCAGATATCCGTCCCCCGGATGATATTTTTTCACGCGCGCCAGCATCGTGTCCAGCGGCATCGCCTCATAGCTCGCAAAGCTCATCTTCACCCCTCCTTCCGTTCATATACTGCGCAGATACCGCATCAGCGGGCTCTGCTCNAAATCCGTTTTCCGCGCCGCGGGCAGAAGTTCCGCCTCAAAGGGCAGGAAATTCCACCGNGCGAGACCCACCTCGCTCAGCACGCTCAGTGTTACATACACCTGCTCGGTCGTGGTTTCCGCGCGTGCGGCCANATCTTCGGCGCTGTTTCCGTCAAAATCCCGCAGNGCCAGATACACCTTCGCGATCCCNTCGCGGGACAAATCCACCCGGTCCAGCCGGTCCTTGAGCAGGGCCTCCGGACGCAATCCGGGTTCCCCGGATGGTGCTTGTTTCGCTGCCGACAGGCTCATTTCCTGCAGACAGCCCAGAAAAAAGACATCCGGATTTTCGGTCGNNTCCTCGTCGTCCTCCTCCGCGACCCGGATCGCCTGCACCATCAGCTGAGGCGTCACCCGCCCGCGAAACTCGTTCCGCGCCGGGCAGTACAGCACATCCACATTTCCGGTGGCCATGCTCTCNGCGTCGCCGAGCCCGAACGCNATCCCGCCGCGCACAGCTTCCCCGTCCAGCAGGGAAATCTTCAGATGATCCAGAGTTGTACCGACCCGCCGGGCCTCCTGCACGCTCGCGCCGCGCGTCAGAAACACCGGCGCGGGGTTCCCGCACCCCGTGGGCTCGAGCGCCTCCAGCTCATCAATCAAGTCCAGCGTCACATCTTCCAAGCGCAGCTCCGCGTCATATTCCTTCACCGGAATAAAGCACTCNGGCGCGCAGTGTTCCGCGATCGCGGCGTTCAGCCGCGTCCGGAATTCCGGAATATTCTCCACGGGAATCGTCAGCCCCGCGGCCTGCGCGTGCCCGCCGAAACGGATGAAAAGATCCGCNCACAGGTTCAGCATCTCCCAGATATTCACNCCCGGAATCGACCGNCAGCTGCCCACCGCCTCGCCGTCCTGCCGGCTGAGCACGATGGTCGGATGGTGAAATTTCTCGCAGATTCGCCCCGCGACGAGACCGATCAGGCCCTTGTTCCACCCGTCCCCTTCCAGAATGATCACCCGGTCCCGCCGGAGATTCACCCGGGAAGGAAACAACGCCATCGCTTCATCCAGAATGTCTTTCTCCATCGCCTGACGGGTTTGGTTGTTTTGATTCAGATGATCGGCAATCTTTTTCCCTTCCTCCGCGTCCCGGGTCATCAGCAGCCTGACGCCCTGTGACGCGTCCTCCAGCCGCCCGGCGGCGTTGATCCGCGGGCCCAGCCGGAACCCGATATCGTCCGAACGCATCGGGAAAGTCACCTTTGCGCTNTCGATCAGNGCCTTCAGCCCGGGGCGCTCCGTCTTCTCCATACGGCGCATGCCTTCCCGCACAATCACGCGGTTTTCATCCGTCAGNGGCACCACATCCGCGACCGTCGCGAGCGCCGCGACCTCGATGCGTTTCTCCACGCCGGCCATGCCCTGCAGAGCCTGGCAGATTTTCAGCGCCACGCCCGCTCCGCACAGGCGGCGGAACGGATAATCCCCCAGAAGCGGGTCCAGCACGGCATCCGCCGGCGGCAGGATGTCCGGCACCTCGTGATGATCNGTGACGATCACGGTCATGCCCAGCTCTTTCGCCAGACGCACCTCCGCCACATTCGTGATCCCGCAGTCCACGGTGATCAGCAGCTGATATTCCTCCGCCAGTTCGCGCACGGCCTGCGTATTCAGCCCGTATCCCTCGCTGTGGCGCGCGGGAATCCGGAAGGACGCGTTCGCGCCCTCCTCCAGCANGGTTTCCAGCAGCACCGTCACGGCGCTGACCCCGTCCACGTCGTAATCCCCGTAGACCACAATTTTATCCCCGCGCTTCACGGCCATCCGGATCAACTTGACTGCCTTGTCCATGTCATGCATGCGCATGGGATCGTNCAGGTCANCCAAAGACGGNTGCAGAAAGCGCTCCGCTTTCTCCGGGGTATCTATGCCCCGGGCGCGAAGCAGCGTGCTCTCCCACGCCGGCAGTCCCGGCAGGTTTTCCCCGGGACCGGTGTACCGTTTTCTGAATACCTGCATCTTTTTTTCCTTTCAAAACAGCAAGGAGGGCTGCCGTCCGGACAGCCCCCCGAAATGATGGTTCCTTAATTATTTGGCCTTGCGGCTGAGGCGTTTTTCCTCCAGGAAGGCCCACACATAGGGGTTGATCATGTTGGCGCTGTACACGCCGCTGAGGATACCGACAATGATCGGCAGAGCGAATTCCCGGATGCTCGCCACGCCCAGCACGCACAGAGCCACGATGGTGATCAGCGTGGTCGCGGTGGTGTTGATGGTGCGGCCCAGGCTTTCCTGCACGGACAGGTTCGCCACTTCCTCACGCGCCATGGTCGGATACCGCTTCGCGTTCTCGCGGATGCGGTCGAAAATCACGATGGTNTTGTTGATGGAATAACCCACAATCGTCAGCGCCGCCGCGATGAAGGAGCTGTTCATCTGAATCACGCCNCGGAAGATNACCATGAAGCTGAGCATGATCAGCACATCATGCAGCAGTCCGAACACGGCCGCCAGACCGCTGTTCAGATCGAACCGGATCGCGATGTACACAAGCATCAGCGCCGCGGCCAACAGCACGGAGATGATCGCGTTGCGGATCAGCGTCGCGCCCGCCACGGGACCGACGTAGTTCACATCGCCGATGGAAACGGCATCCGGATACAGGGCCAGAAGCTTTTCCTCAAACTGATCCTGAATATTCTGGATATCGTCTTCCGCGACATCCTTGATGCGGATGACCGCATCGTCCTCATTCGCGCCCTGATAGGTCACGGTATAGGAGCCGACATTCATCTCCGTCAGGATATTCTCAATGTCGCCCTTGTTCGCGGTGGAGCCCAGGCTGTATTCCATGGACAGACCGCCTTCAAAGTCGATGCCCAGATTGACGCCGTAACCGAAAATGGTCATCACCAGCGCGATCAGGATAATGGCGCCGGAAATCATCAGACAGATTTTGGAGCGATTCTGCACTTTCACTGCGCCTCAACCTCCTTTCCGGCTTCCGCTTTGGTGTACAGGCTGACCTTCGTCGCGCCGGCGTTCACCAGGCGGTTCATCAGGAAGCGGGTCACAATCACCGCGGAGAACATGCTCACCACAACGCCCAGCAGCAATGTCCGGGCGAAGCCCTGAATGGAGCCGGTGCCGTAGAAGAGCAGCACCACACCCGCGATCAGGGTGGTCACATTGGAGTCCAGAATCGCGCTCATCGCGTTCTTGAAACCGGTGCGGACCGCGATCTTCACGGTCTTGCCGGCGCGGATTTCTTCGTTAAANCGCTCGAAGATAATGACNTTCGCGTCCACCGCCATGCCGATGCCCAGCACGATACCGGCCAGACCCGGCAGGGTCAGCTGAATGTGGAACACCGCAATCAGCATGAACAGCACAATGATGTAAATCGACAGCGCCCAGGACGCCACGACACCGTTCAGGCGGTAGCGGACGATCATCAGCGCCATGACCAGCAGAATGCCGATGATGGCAGCCTTGACGGAGGTGCTCAGCGCGTCGCGCCCCAGCGTCGCGGACACCTTGTCCACCTTCTGCTGGGTCAGCTCCAACGGCAGGGCACCGCTCTGAATCTTCGCGGCGATGGTGGTCGCGTTCTCCGCGCTNCCCATACCGTTGATCACGCCGGAACCGTTCGTAATGGCGCTCTGCACGGTGGGAGCAATCAGCTCCTCATCNTCCAGATAAATCGCGATCTGCTGACCGATGTATTTCTGGGTCGCCTCGGCAAACAGCTCGGTGCCCTCGTCGGTCAGGGTGAAGGCCACCTGATGGTCGCCCTCNGAGTAGTAATAGGTCGCCGTCTTGACCATGTCACCGGTCATGAAGGTGTTGCCGCTGGGATCCTTGAACTCCAGCTTGGCGGCCGCGCCGATCANGTCGAGCACGGTATCATCCTGCACGTCCGGGATTTCCACGCGGATTCCGTTCGTGCCGATGCGCTGGACATTCACCTCAGTGTAGCCCTTGTCGGCCAGACGCTGCTGAATGATGGAAATCGTACCGTTCATCAGCTCGTCAAAATCAGCCTCGGAGCCTTCCGGCGCCTCAGCGGAATACTCGACATACATACCGCCGCGCAGGTCCAGACCCAGGGGAAGCACCTCGGGCCAGTTGTCCGCATCGGTCGTGGGCAGCCACGGCATGACCTTATACAGCCCGCGGGGCGGGATGCTCCAGCCGTTCACGCCCACGAGGCCCAACAGAACTGTCAGCACCAGCGCGACGCACAGCGCGACAATAGCGCCTGNCCGGCTGCCGCGCTTTTTATTGGATTTCATCGCAAAGCCATCCTCCTTCTGAAAAACACAGTATGAGAATTATAGCCCCATCGGCCTTTTTCGTCAAGAAAAAGCGAAAATCNGCGGGGCCGCGAAATGGGATGTTTCCTTGAAAAGGAGTGCCTTTTATGGTATCATTCCGGCTGTAGAACATCTTTGGAGGCGCCGAATGAGCGAAGAGAAGCAAAAGAAAGGTCTGTTTGCCCGCCTGCGGGAAGGTCTGAGCAAGACCCGGGGNAATATGACCGAGAAGGTCGACGAAATGGTGCGGGACAACCGCAAGGTCGATGAGGATTTTTATGAGGAACTGGAAGACATCCTCGTCATGGCGGACTGCGGGCTGAAAGCCACGGACGCGATCATTGACGAGCTGCGCGACCGGGTCAAAAAAGAGAATATCAAGGATGCCGCCGATGCGCGTGAAGCNCTCAAGGACATCATGGTGAAGCAGATGGACATTCCCCGCCCGCCGCTGAAATGGCCGATGGTCATGCTCGTGGTCGGGGTCAACGGCGTCGGCAAAACGACCACCATCGGCAAGCTCGCCCTGCGGTTCCAGTCCATCGGGCGCAAGGTCATGCTCTGCGCGGGGGACACTTTCCGCGCCGCNGCGGCTGAGCAGCTGACCGTCTGGGCGGACCGGGCACGCGTGCCGATCGTCAAGCACGACGAGGGCGCCGATCCCGCTGCCGTCGTGTATGACGCGATTCAGAGCGCCAAGGCTCAGCAGGCGGACCTGCTGATCGTCGACACCGCCGGGCGCCTGCACAACAAAAAGAACCTGATGGACGAGCTGAACAAAATGCGCCGGGTCATTGACCGGGAATATCCCGAGGCGGACACCCGCTGCATTCTCGTGCTCGACGCCACCACCGGGCAGAACGGTCTCCAGCAGGCCCGTGCCTTCAAGGAGGTCGCGGAGATCGGCGGCATCATCCTGACCAAGCTGGACGGGACCGCCAAGGGCGGCATCGCCCTGGCCATCCGGCAGGAGCTGGAAGTCCCGGTCTGGTACATCGGCGTCGGTGAGGGGATTGACGACCTGCAGCCTTTCAACGCGAAGGATTTTGTCGAAGCGCTGTTCTGAGCTTGACAATCTCCGGCCCTGCATTTAAGATATTTCAGGTTTTTCCATTTATATGAAAGAAAAAACGGGAGGAACAACCATCATGGCGGAACTGACAATGGATAAGCTGGTCGCTCTCTGCAAGGGCAGAGGCTTCATTTTCGCGGGCTCCGAAATCTACGGCGGCCTGGCCAACACCTGGGACTACGGTCCTCTGGGCGTGGAACTCAAAAACAACATCAAAAAAGCCTGGTGGCAGAAATTCGTCCAGGAAAGCAAGTATAACACCGGTCTGGACTCCGCCATCCTGATGAACCGCGAAGTCTGGGTCGCCAGCGGCCATGTCGGCGGCTTCAACGATCCCCTGATGGACTGCAAAGCCTGCAAGGCCCGCTTCCGCGCNGACAAGCTGATTGANGACTTCACCCACGGNGAGGAAACCGGNGACGGCTGGACCAATGCCGAGCTGGAAAAATACATTCAGGAGCATGACATCGTCTGCCCGGTCTGCGGCAAGAAAGATTTCACCGGCATCCGCCAGTTCAACCTGATGTTCAAAACCTTCTCCGGCGTCAATGAGGACAGCGCGAGCGAAATCTACCTGCGGCCCGAAACCGCGCAGGGCATCTTCGTCAATTTCCAGAATGTCATGCGCACCACGCGCAAAAAGCTGCCCGCCGGTATCGCGCAGATCGGCAAATCCTTCCGCAACGAAATCACCCCCGGCAACTTCATCTTCCGCGTCCGCGAGTTTGAACAGATGGAACTGGAGTTCTTCTGCAAGCCCGGTGAGGACCTGGAGTGGTTCAATTACTGGCGTTCCTTCTGCAAGGACTGGCTGCTCAGCCTCGGCATTCCGGAGGAGAAGCTCCGCCTGCGCGACCATGAGCCGGAAAAGCTGGCCTTCTACTCCAAGGCCACGACGGACTTCGAGTTCCTCTTCCCCTTCGGCTGGGGCGAGCTCTGGGGCGTGGCGGACCGGACGGACTATGACCTGACCCAGCACCAGAATCATTCCGGCAAGACCATGGAATACATGGATCCGGTGACCAACGAAAAGTATATCCCCTACTGCATCGAGCCCTCCCTGGGCGTGGACCGGATGCTGCTGGCCTTCATGTGCAGTGCCTATGAGGAGCAGGAACTCGAGGGCGGCGATGTCCGCAATGTGCTGCACCTGCATCCCGCGCTCGCGCCTTACAAGGCCGCGGTGCTTCCCCTGCAGAAGAACAAGCTGGGCGGTCTGGCCTCCGAAATCCACGCCGAGCTGTGCAAGTACTTCCCCGTGGAATATGACGAAACCGGTTCCATCGGCAAGCGGTACCGCCGGCAGGATGAAATCGGCACGCCCTACTGCATCTGCGTGGACTTCGAAACCGAGGAAACGCAGTCCGTCACCATCCGCGACCGGGATACCATGGAGCAGGTCCGCGTCCCGCTGACCGAGGTCCGCGGCTGGATCGAGGAAAGAATGCGCTTCTGATTCCCCTGAAATTCAAAACCCCTTTCCGCGTTTTGCGGAAAGGGGTTTTTCTTATTCCGGAATCAAACGGATAATGTCCTTGAACGGCATCAGCTCCGCGTCGCATTCCTGCGCGCGGTGCGCGTGCAGAATGGATTCCGCGGCGTTTGTCATCGCCGGCACGGCGGCGCGCATCAGCTGATTCGCATAGATGATGATGTTCACGCCCCGCNCGCGGAATTCCTCCTCCGTGACACCGTTGAAGCTGGTCGGTACGACCACCAGCGGCGTCGCGGCGTCCTTCGCGCGGAATTTCTCCACAAACTCGAAAATCTCCGCCGGGTCCTTCTTCCGACTGTGAATCATGATCGCGTCCGCGCCCGCGCCGGTGAAAGCAAACGCGCGCTCCAGCGCGTCCTCCATGCCCCGTTCCAGAATCAGGCTCTCAATCCGGGCACAGATCATGAAATCCTTCGTCCGCTGCGCGCGCTTGCCCGCGGCGATCTTTTCGCAGAAATGCGGAATCGTGTCCTGGGTCTGCACCACTTCCGTACCGAAGAGGGAATTCTTCTTCAGCCCGGTCTTGTCCTCGATGATCACCATGGACACGCCCATCCGCTCCAGCGAGCGCACGGTGTACACAAAATGCTCCGTCATGCCGCCGGTATCCCCGTCAAACACGATGGGTTTGGTCGTCACCTCGCAAATCTCATCCACCGTGCGGAAACGGCTGGTCATGTCCACCAGCTCAATGTCCGGCTTGCCCCGGGAGGTGGAGTCACACAGGGAGGAAATCCACATACCGTCAAACTGATGATATCCGCCATCCTCGGCGACTTTCGTATTTTCCACAATCAGACCGGTCAGCCCGTTGTGCGCCTCCATCAGCGTAACAGTACCCTTCATGGCGAGAAGCTTTCTCAACCGTCCCCGCCGGAGATCCGGCGTCGCCAGCTCCAGCCGGGCACGCTTTTCCAGTTCCTCGTAGGATTCGTCCGCCGCATAGGGGAACTCGACCAGTTCGCCGCCCTGCCGGGAGAGAATCTCAATGACTTCTTCCCGGATCGGCGCTTGAATGCCCTGCCGCCAGTCGTCCCCGTGCACCACATAATCCGGATGATACTTTTCCAAATTTTCCCGATAGCTGAGCGTCTTCTGCTCCACCACGCNGTCCACAAACCCCAGGGACTCCATCAGCGCTTTCCGCTCCGTGAAAGGCACCAGCGGGAACCGCTTATATCCGGCCACTGCCTCATCGTTCAGCACGCCAATGATCAGCTTCCCCAGCCTCCTCGCGCGGCGCAGAAGCGCGATATGCCCGCTGTGCAGGATATCCGTGGAGAAACAAAGATACACGGTCCGGCTTTCCACCTCACGCAAGCGCGCGGACACATTTTCCAGATCCTCCGGCGTGTCGATTTCCGCGCACAGCCGGTCCTGTACATCCAGCGCGCGAATGCCACAGGCCCCGTCCAGCGCGTTCAGCGCCTCCTCGGCGTAGCAATCCGTCCGCCCGGATTCGCAGAAGCTTTCAATCTCCGCCAGCCACTTCTCCCAGTCCGCCGCGTTCAATTTGTACAGCGCCTGAGCTTCCATGAGGTTCCCCGTCACATTCACGCCGACCTTCAACACCCGACCGTCCGCCACCACTGCCTTGAAATCCTTCTCCGGCAGGGGCGCCGTGGAGGAAACCTTCATGCAGCTGTCCGGACAGGAAAGCAGGTCTTCCAGTACACTCGCCTCAAACACCAGATCCCCGTGCATCAGCAGAAGATCCGTGTCCCGCAGGGCATCCCGCGCGCAGAAAATCGAATAGATATAATTGGTCTCCGCGTACCGCGGATTCCGCACGAACTCAATGTTCAGCCCGGTTTCCAGAGCGGCGCAGTAGTCCGTCAGCGCCTGATCATAATATCCGGTGGTGATCACGACATCCCGGACACCCGCTTCCTTGAGCAGTCTCAGCTGGCGGCTGAGAATCGTCTCCGCGGGGGAAATCTCCGTCATGCACTTCGGATGTTCGCTGGTCAGCACGCCCATCCGGTGCCCCAGCCCGGAATTCAGAATCAGTGCCTTCATTCGGCATCCTCCTTCATTTCCTCCGTGCGCTCACTGATAATATACCGCGGACGCTGTTTCGTCTCCAGGAAAATCTTGCCGACATACTCGCCGATCACGCCGAGGGAAATCAACTGAATGCCGCCGATCAGAGCCACAGCGATCAGCGTACTCGCCCATCCGGCCACGGCCCGCCCGGCGATCCAAGCCACCAGCGCGTAAATGATCAGCAGGAAACTGATCACGGAAATCGCGATACCGATGCCGGTGATGATCCGGATCGGCTCCACGCTCAGGCTCGTGATACCGTCAAACGCCAGCGCGAGCATTTTACGCAGCGGATAATGGCTCTTCCCGGCCAGCCGCTCGTGGCGCTCGTAATATACGCTCGTGCTCTTGAACCCGACCAGCGGGAACATGCCGCGCAGAAAGATGTTCACTTCTTTAAAATTCGCGAATTCCTTCAGCACCCGCGCGGACACCAGCCGGTAATCCGCGTGGTTGTACACGGTTTCCGTGCCCATGCGGTTCATCAGCTTGTAAAAGCTCTGCGCGGTAAAACGCTTGAAAAAGGTGTCTGTCTCCCGGCTGCTGCGCACGCCGTAGACGATTTCCGCGCCGGAAAGGTATTCATCCACCATCTGCTCCATGGCGTGGATATCGTCCTGCCCGTCACAATCAATCGAAATCGTAATGTCGCACTGATCCCGGCTTTCCAGCAGCCCCGCCAGCAGCGCGTTCTGATGCCCGCGGTTCCGGCTCAGGCACAGACCCTGAAAATGCGCGTCCTGCCGGTTCAGATCCTGAATAATCTCCCAGGTGCTGTCCTTGCTGCCGTCGTTGACAAACAGCACACGGCTGTCCGGGTCAATCTTGCCGGCGTCGGTCAGGATCCTCAGTTCTTCCCGGAACATCGGCGCGGTAATCGGCAGAACTTCCTGCTCATTGTAGCAGGGAATCACGATATATAATTTCGGCATTTTCACATCCATCCGTCTCAGCCTCCTTTTCCTCCGCGGTGCGCCCGCAGCTCTTTTTATTATACACACTCCGCCCCGTCCGTGGCAAGAGCGGAAAGGCATCAAAAAAGATCACCCGAAGGTGATCCTTTTTGAAAAACTTATTTCGCGTATTCGGTGCTGCGGGTCTCGCGGATGACATTGACCCGGATCTGTCCGGGATATTCCATCTGCTCCTCAATCTGCTTGGCGATTTCCTTCGCCAGGATCCGGATACCGTCATCATTGACATCCTCCGGCTTGACCATGACNCGGATCTCGCGCCCGCTCTGAATGGCGTAGCACTTCTCNACNCCCTCGAAGCTGTTGCCGATTTCCTCCAGCTTCTCCAGCCGCTTGATGTAATTCTCCAGGCTTTCACGCCGGGCACCGGGCCGGGCCGCGGAAATCGCGTCCGCCGCCTGCACCAGCACGGCTTCGACCGTCTGGGGCTCCACATCGTTGTGATGCGCCATGATGCAGTGAATCACCGCNTCGCTCTCGTGATACTTNTTCGCCAGCTCGNCGCCCAGGGTCACATGCGTACCCTCNCTCTCNTGGTCCACCGCCTTGCCGATATCATGCAGCAAGCCCGCGCGCTTGGCCAGCTGGACAGTCCGCGCCCAGCTCCGCCGCCATGAGCCCCGCCAGATGGCTGACCTCGATGGAGTGCTTCAGCACATTCTGACCGTAGCTGGTACGGTACTTCAGGCGGCCCAGAATCTTAACCAGCTCNGGATGAATCCCGTGCTGATTGGTTTCGAACACGGCNTTGTCGCCGGCTTCGCGGATCTGGGTGTCCACTTCCTTGCGGGCCTTTTCGACCATTTCCTCGATACGGGCCGGATGAATCCGCCCGTCCTGAATCAGTTTCTCGACCGCGATCCGCGCGATCTCCCGGCGAACCGGATCAAACGCGGAGACGATCACGGCCTCGGGCGTATCGTCGATAATCAGATCCACACCGGTCGCCGTTTCCAGAGCACGGATATTCCGGCCCTCACGGCCGATGATGCGGCCCTTCATGTCGTCATTNGGCAGGTTGATCACGCTGACCGTGGTTTCGGCCACATGATCCGCCGCGCACCGCTGAATCGCCATGGAAATAATGTTCCGGGCCTTCTTGTCGGCCTCGTCCTTGGCCTGCGCCTCAATGTCGCGGACCGACGCGGCCGCGTCGTGATAGGCCTGCTTCTGCACCTTGTCAATAATAATCTGCTTGGCTTCCTCACGGCTCATGGCCGCGACGCGCTCCAGCTCGGTCAGCTGCTTGCCCTTCAGTTCAGCAATTTCCTCTTCCTGACGGGTCAGGTCATTCGCGCGCTTGTCCAGNTCGGCCGAACGCTGGTTCAGACTGTTCTCCTTGGCTTCCAGGCTGGCCGTTTTCTTGTCCAGGGTTTCTTCCCGCTGAATCACATGGCGCTCGCTGCGCTGCACCTCATTGCGGCGCTCCCGCAGTTCGCGTTCCGTCTCAGCGCGTTCCTTGTCGTTTTCCGCCTTTTGCTTCAGAATTTCTTCTTTCGCTTCCAGGACTTTTTCTTTCTTATACTCATCGGCTTTTTTCACCGCGTCGTCATACAGACGCTTTGCCAGTTCTTCCGTCCGGTCGATTTTCTTTTCCACATAATTCTTCCGGTACATATACCCGACAAACCAACCCGCGGCGACACCGACGAGGATGAGCAGAATCCAGATAATCGGATGCAAGTGTCTTTCCCCTCCTTTTCTTACAAAATTCATGAATCATATTGTTTGTTCAGACCGGCAGACCGTACCCCCGATACCCCTTTCAGGGGCACGACAAAAAGCCGCGAAGATCACTCCCGCGGCTGAACGCTGCTTCCCGCACGCATTGACAAAACAAACACGGAATGAACCGTATCAGCCCACTCAATCTATCGAAAACAGCGAGCGGAAAAAATTTCCGCTTCAGCCGATCACCTTCTTATTATATGGAATATGCGCTTTTTGTCAAGAAGAGCCCCCGGAATCCGGGGGCTCTTCGCAAAGGGGTTCGCTTAAAAATCGCAGTTCATAGGGGTGCGGAAATACGG
>Ga0065708_1014820_pt1 | contig 13875 bp, 12 predicted proteins | sample Hoacrofraction12_2_FD_59095 | JGI IMG/M metagenome (GOLD analysis project Ga0065708, IMG submission 59095) | Hoatzin crop microbial communities from Cojedes, Venezuela, sample from fiber fraction 12 v1 | ecosystem: Host-associated > Birds > Digestive system > Esophagus > Crop | place: Venezuela... | reverse complement strand
AGTGTGAAAATGAAGAAGATATGGAAAAATATAGGAATCGATTAGCAGATGAGATGCTGTCATGGAAGTTGTGCGTAATGGTCTTATAGAAATAAAGCTTGGCGGTGAAAACTTATAGAGGAGGGTGTCAAGAGTTTGAACTCGCTTGCTTCAAAAATAGATGTGGAGAAGATGGGGAAGCCGGCGTTTAAAATGGTTTTAACGGCAGTAGGAAACTATGCCTATAGGAGAAAAGACGGAGTGCTGGTAGTGCCAGTGGGATGCTTAAAACCATAATATAGTAATCACAAGGATGTGGGGCCACAAGGCTCCACATCCTTGTTTGCACTTTAAATGTCGGGGCTACCTTATTTAAGGTCGATTAAGTCGAAATACATATATCGAGTATTAAGTGGCTGGCTTAAACCTATTGTCTTTGCTTCTTGTTCTTCTGTAGAAAACAAAAACTTAAATCCATTTCTTTCGTAAAAATTTAAGGTTCTCTGATTGTTGTAAGAATCAACAGCAAGGTATCTACAAGCTGTAAGGTTATCTCCGTCGATGAGTAGTTGCTTAAGCATTCTCAAAAGTGAAGAACCAATACCTTTATCTGCATATTTTGTATTTACCCCTAATCTGCCTATCAAAGCAGCAGGATATCTACGCATTTGCTTTTCTCTTGGAATGTTCTCATTTATCTTCTTTTTCCTTCCATTTGGTAGAATGTCTGTGCGAAGACTTTCATTAGATAATGTGAAAGCACAAACAATATCTTTTGGATTTTTTGTAAGAACGATGCAATATGTCTTGCCAAGCAGATGTTCTGCATATTTAATAGCATCTTCTCGAAAGAAACCATCAAGGTCTTCGTCACCACAAGTAAAGGTTTCGAATCCTGGCAGAATCTCTTCCGATAACGTATGAATCTCACAAAACTCCTCTATAAAATTCATTTACCCCTTAAAAATTTTGTTCCAAATCCTTCTGGCCTCCTCACGAGTCATTCCCACATCTATGGTGTGGGGATTCCTCTCTGCGGCTTCTGCGGCTTCAACGAACTTTTTAGCGTCTTCACCATAAAGAGTTGGTATTGGTCTGATAGGTGTTGCCATATTATATCCTTTTGTGTGCAAAGTTAGACATTATTTTTGAAACCTCCAAGAAAAATCCGATTTTTTTGCTAATTTTTTCAATATTATCGATATTTGCAAAAAAATATAACCGCAGACGTGAATGGCGGCAGCAGAGATGTGTAAATATTTTTGATAAATAGCGGAATTTTAAGCATCCGTCAGCTAAATTACGAAACAAAAGGCTCAATTCGTAACTATCTGATATTCAGTATAATAATATCCCCCCCCGAAATTTGGAATGCCATTTTTGTCAGTTTCCCCGAAATTTAAAATCCCGAATCTGTCATTTTCCCCGAAATTTAAAACATCGATTTTGTCAGTTTCCCCAGAATTTAAGACGCTAAAATAGATGATTTTTCTAAAAAACCGAAGCGTTTACGTTAAATTTGTAAAGATATTTGCCTAAAACGATGTTTTTCGCAGTTCCCCCGAAATTTTGACGTTAAAAAGTACAAAACAGAGGATGCTTCGTTATTGTCCTCGCAAAACATAAAAATTCGCATAGCCCGAAGCGCATAGCTTGGCAAAAGAACATCCGGGGATGTTCGGAAGAAGAAGCCCTCCGCAAGGAGCAGTCCCGGCTGGGCTGGGGTTGTCCGGAAGTGAGCCTCTGCAAGGAGCGTTCCTCACTGGGTTGATACTGTGGCAAACGGGGTGTTTTCAACAGTAAAAATGTAAAAAAGTGGGGGGAAAAGAAAAAAATCGCATTTTTTTTAAATAATGTGGCGTAATTCATTTTTTTTGTCTAACTTTGCATCTAAATGAAAGTAACTACGTTTTTAAAGAAGATTTTCAGCCCGTATCTGTGGCTGAATTTCATAGCGATGGCGGCACTCATAGTGCTGCTCGCATGGGGTGTGAAAAACGGGCTCGACCTCTACACACACCACGGAGAAAGCATACAGGTGCCAAATGTAGTGGGCAAAAAATTCGAAGACGCAAGGAAACTGCTCGACGCAAAAGACCTCGTCATCGAAGTCGTGGACTCAGGATACAACAAGAAAAAACCGGCCGACTGCGTGCTGGCACAATACCCCGACCCGTCAAACGTGGTGAAACCGGGGCACGTCATCTACGTCACCATCAACTCCGCAAGCTCACCTACCATAGTGCTGCCCGACGTGGTCGATAACAGCTCATTCAGAGAGGCAGAGGCAAGACTCTCATCAATGGGATTCAAACTCCTTCAGCCACAGCTCGTGCACGGCGAAAAAGACTGGGTGTACGGCATCGTGTGCAGAGGAAAGAAAGTGCACGCCGGAGACAGAATACCCGTGGATCAGGGACTTACACTGCAAATCGGAGACGGCACCTTCGACGGAGCTACCATGGACGTGGACTATACCGACCCGCTGCCGGGCATCGAAAGAGACGAATACTATACGCCAAGCGACAGCACAAGCGGTGGAAGCGGCGAGAGCTCTACCGATGACAACACCGACGAGGTGAAAGAAACCGATGAGGTGGAGGAGCCGGCAGAAACAACACCACCCCCAGCGACAGTTACTCCCGTGAATCCGGCACCGGCAAAACAAACTTCAACAGCCAAACCGGCGACTTCCAAACCGACAGCAACAACAAAACCGGCAACACAGGCAGCTAAACCAGCAAAACAAACAGCGGGCGCACCGGCAGAACACTAAATTATTATGGAAACAGAAGAAATCCATAACACGGAAAAACTCAACGAGGCCGGCACTACCAGCGACTGTGTCGGACAAGAGGAAGTTGACGACGACGAGCAGGAGGGGCTTTACGAGCATTTCAGAATCGTGGCCGACAAGGGGCAGGAGAAAGAGAGGATAGACAAATTCCTCTTCATGCACTTGCAGCACTCCTCGCGCAACAGAATACAAAAGGCGGCACAGGCAGGATTCATCCACGTGAACGACAAACCGGTGAAAAGCAACTACAAAGTGAAACCCGGCGACGTCGTAACACTGATGATGGACCGCCCGCACTACGACACCACCATCGAACCGGAAAACATCCCACTCGACATCGTGTATGAGGACGACGACCTCATGGTGGTAAACAAACCCGCCGGAATGGTGGTGCACCCGGGAGTGGGCAACTTCAACGGCACTCTCGTCAACGCCATAGCATGGCACCTCAAAGACATCGACAGCTACGACCCCAACAGCACTGAGGTGGGGCTAGTGCACAGAATAGACAAAGACACCTCCGGACTGCTCGTAATCGCCAAAACACCAGAGGCGAAAACGTCGCTCGGAGTGCAGTTCTTCAATAAGACGACACACAGAAAATACAACGCACTCGTATGGGGACACCTCGCCGAAGACACAGGGACGATAGTCGGCAACATCGGAAGAGACCCCAAAGACCGACAGCGGATGAAGGTGTTCAGCCCCGACAGCGGAATAGGCAAAGACGCCGTTACACACTATAAAGTGCTAGAGAAATACGGATACACCACGCTCGTGGAATGTCAGCTCGAGACAGGGCGCACACACCAAATCCGAGCGCACTTCAAACATATCGGCCATCCCCTCTTCAACGACGAGAAATACGGGGGAAACGAAATTCTCAGAGGGGAGAGAACAGCAAAATATAAGCAGTTTATCAAAAACTGCTTCGACATCTGCCCGCGCCAGGCCCTCCACGCCAAAACCCTCGGCTTCAAACACCCGAGAACCGGCAAAGAAATGCACTTCGACTCAGAGCTGCCAGAGGATATGACGCAGCTGATTGAGAAATGGAGGAAGAGAATTGAGAATTGAGAATTGAGAATTGAGAATTATATCGCCTGTGGCGATGACGGCGAAGCCGTAATTTTTCATTTTTCATTTTTCATTTGCCTACGCAGCAGGCACAGGTCCTCTGCTAAGAGCTTCCCCAACTGGGTTGGGGTTGTCTTGAAGAAAAAACTCTCTGTAAGAGCGGTCCCGGCTGGGCCGGGTTATTCATAAAAAAACTCTATAAGGAGTTTGGCCTGAAGAAAAAACTCTCCGTTAGGAGCGGTCCCGGCTGGGCCGGGTTAGTCCTGATGCCCATAATGGGGGGTTAGTTAGAATATTTGATGACTTAATTATATATTTATATGAGAAACTACAAAAAGACAATTGCGATTGTGTGCGGGGGCGACTCCTCCGAGCACGACGTGTCGATACGCTCCGGACAGGGGCTCTACTCGTTCTTCGACAAAGAAAAATACGACGTTTATATCGTCGATGTGAAGAAAATGAACTGGAAAGTGGTGCTTGAAGACGGCACCTCAATACCATTGGACACAAGAGACTTCTCGTTTCAGAAAGACGGAAAACTCGTGGTCTTCGACTATGCCTACATCACCATTCACGGCACACCGGGAGAAAACGGCATTATGCAAGGCATCTTCGAACTCATGGACCTCCCCTACTCCACAAGCGACGTCCTCGTGGAGGCGCTCACGTTCAATAAGTTCGTGCTGAACCAATACCTCCGCGGCTTCGGCATCAACGTGGCAGAGTCGATGCTCATCAGAAAAGGATACGAGAAACTCGTCAGCGACGATGAAATCGAGGAAAAAATTGGCATGCCCTGTTTCATCAAACCCTCCTCCGACGGCAGCAGCTTCGGAGTGTCGAAAGTGAAGTCGAAAGACCAAATAGCACCCGCCGTAAGAAAGGCAATGATGGAAAGCGACGAGGTGATGGTAGAGAAATACCTCAAAGGAACGGAAATAAGCATCGGATGCTACAAAACAAAGAAAAAGTCTGTAGTGCTGCCCGCCACAGAGGTGGTAACATCCAACGAATTCTTCGACTACAACGCGAAATACAACGGACAGGTGAAGGAGATAACTCCGGCAAGACTCAGCGATGAAACCGCGAAAAAAGTGGCCGAGATAACAAGCCGCATCTACGACATCCTCCACTGCAACGGCATAATACGTATCGACTACATCATCACTAAAGACGACGATGGAAACGATAAAATCTATATGCTCGAAGTGAATACCACTCCAGGAATGACTGCCACCAGTTTCATACCGCAACAGGTGAAAGCAGCAGGGCTTAGCATGACCGACGTGCTCACGGAGATAGTCGAGAACCAGATTGGCTAAAGCCAATCTGGTTCTCGAATTGACAATTGACAATTGACAATTAAAGCGCCGTTCCGGCGCAGGCGGCGAAGCCGCTTCCATTATCCATTATCCATTATCCATTAAAATGTATGAGTGATTTTGATGACATAAGAGCCTTTGACGCGGAAGACCTGCCGGAGGCATACGAGCGGCTCATCAGCGACGATGAGTTCAGGAAAGTGGTGGCCTACGCCATACCGGGCGTGCCCTTCGAGGCAGTGGCGGCAAAACTCAAACAGTGCCGCACAGGCCTGGAATTCCAAAAAACCTTCTGCTACCAGCTCCTCGAAAGGGTGATGGCACAGACAGGGAAATGCCTAACGGGCGACTTCTCGGAGGTGGACAACAAACGGCGATACACGTTCATCAGCAACCACCGCGACATCGTGCTCGACTCGGCTTTCCTCGACAAACTCCTCATCGACGCCGGCTTCTCCACAACCTGCGAAATAGCCATCGGCGACAACCTCTTCGCAAGGCCGTGGATCAAAGACCTCGTGAGGGTAAACAAGGCTTTCATCGTGCAACGCTCGCTACCACCAAGACAAATGCTCCTCGCAAGCAAAAAACTCTCGGAGTATATGCACCACGTCATCAACGATAAAAACGACAATATCTGGATAGCACAGCGAGAAGGAAGGGCGAAAGACGGCAACGACCGCACGCAAGAGGCAGTGCTCAAAATGATGGCAATGGGAGGTACAGGCTCCATAGTGGAAAAACTCAAACAACTGCATATCGCTCCGCTCGCGATAAGCTACGAATACGACGCCTGCGACTTCCTGAAAGCAAAGGAGTTCCAACAAAAACGCGACAACCCGGAGTGGAAAAAGTCAAAACAAGACGACGTTACAAGCATGGTAACAGGATTCACAGGATACAAGGGCGACATATATTATAAGGTGGCACCCTGCATCGACACCTTCCTCGACCAACTGCCAGCAGACACGCCAAAAACGAAAATCTTCGACATTATCGCCCATTTCATCGATAAACAAATACACGCAAGATACCACCTCTTCGCAAATAATTACATCGCTCTCGACATCAAAAACGGAGACGACAAACAATTCCAAGCAGGGAAATATACACAAGAACAAAAACAACAGTTCCTCGAGTATCTCCAAAAACGAATCGATAAAATCGACCTGCAAAACAAAGATGAGGAATTCTTGAAAGAAAGAATGATAACAATGTACGCGAACCCGGCGAGAAATCAGCTCGCTGATTTCTCGATTTGAGATTTGAGATTTGAGATTTGAGATTTGAGATTTGAGATTTGAGATTTGAGATTTGAGAATTGAGAATTAGAGTGCCGTTCCGGCACAAGCGACGTAGTCGCTTTCCATTATCCATTATCCATTATCCATTATCCATTATCCATTATCCATTGGCAAGGGTCTATGACTTTAAAGAAATAAGTATATGAAAGCAAAAATAAGCTTTGTTTTTCTGGCTACTGCAGTTTTACTGTCGGCTTGCGAGACGGAGAATTACACGTCGGGCGACGGAAAGTATTCTTATTTGAGGGCCGACTTCGGCGAGGCATACACAAACAACGACAGTTTAATCAGCAAGGTGATTACTGACGACGGCGACAACGTGGTGCTGGCAAGTCCATACAAGGCATCGTCATACAAACTCAAAAGCGACACAACATACAGATGTATGTTCTATTATAAAGCCTTCGACGACGGGACAATAGAGCCATACGCCTTCGCCACAGTGCCGGTGATGAGACTGCATCAGAAAATCTCTCCCGACTCCACGAAATACGACCCCATGAACCTCGAAAGCGCATGGATGGCGAAAAGCGGAAAATACCTCAACGTGTCGCTGCTGCTGAAAACAGGTACCGAAGACGGCAATAAAAACGTACAGGCAATAGCACTGATGACCGACACAATAATCCCCAATTCATCGGGGAAAAATACCCTCCACCTCGTATTCCTCCACTGGCAAAACAACGTGCCGGAATACTACACCGCACGGCAATACGTCAGCATCTCCTGCGACACACTTCGCAAATACATCTCAACTGGCGATAGCATAAACCTAAAGGTATATACCGGAAAAACAACTTTTTCGGAGAAAAAGTTCGTTTTTCAGTAACTATCCATTTTCCATTATCCATTATCCATTGGAATTGGTTTGGCGATACTCCGTCGGCGACATTCCCATTTTCTCTTTGAAATGTCTTCTGAAGCTTCTCATGGTGTAGAAGCCGGCTTTCGTTGCCACATCCTCCATGTCGAGGTCGGGGTCGTCATGCATCAGTTGCAAGGCATATTCAATGCGTTTCTTAGCGATGAAATCGCTTAAATTGCCCTCCTCGCCTATCACTTCCTTGAGTATCAGCGAGAAGGTGTTCTTGTTTACGCCAAGCATCTGCTCCAGCATAGGTCGGGAGAGGTCGGAATTCAGATATACTTTGTCCTCATCGATGAGTCTGTTAAACTCTATCACCTTGTCCTTAATCTTTTCCGACTGTGCAGCCTCTTTCAGCTGTTTCTGCTCCTCTTGCAACTTTTGCTCCTCAATATGTTTGTTAAGGTCGCTTGCCAAGGCGTCATGCTCTTTTTTTCAGCGAACGACGATTAATATATATGAGAATAGCGACAATGAAGAAAGCCAAAGCAATAAAAAGAGCCAAGAGGGCAGCTTTCACAAACTGTCTCGTCCTTCCCTTCTCCACGTCCAATTTATCATTGGCAGCCTTTGCAAGCATTATGTCGAGTTCATCCTCCTCCGCCCGTTGCCGCTTCTGCAACAATGCTGTAACACGCCTGCTTTTCTTTCCATACCGCAATGCCTCCTTATAGTCGCCCTGCCTTTCGTATGCGCCCGAAATCATCGCAAGCTGCGTGATAAAACGGTTGCAAAGGGTGTCCTTATGGTTCCAATAGTTTTTACTTTCGTTATACCGCTTTATCAGGTTCTCGTCATCGCCGATAGTTTGGTAATAGTTGAGTATCGCTTGTTTGCCCCTCAAGGTATTCGCAAATCGTGTGGCATAATACTTGCGGCAATATTCGGCGGCAGTGGCAGTGTCTTTAAACTTGGCATACATATCAGCCAGCTTGGAATAGAGGAATCCCCGTTCGCGGTCAACATAAAACGGGTCGATATTATAACTTTCGATAAGATTGATGACGGAATCCCTCTTCAGTCCCACGCGAATCGCCACATCGGTGTGGGTAGTCCATGCCGAATTCATCTGCTGGCCGTAGGCGAACGAAAGCAGGCCGAGCGACTTCTTGTCATCGCAATGCTGCTCCAAGTATTTCACTCCACTCTCTAATGTCGGCCAAGCCTTGTTATAGCTTCCCAACATGTGCTGCGAGGCTCCGTTAATCACTTTAAACACAGCCTCCATCTTCAAGTCTCCATATTCAGCGGCATACCTCTGCCCTCTTATGGCATGTATCATCGCACGGGGATAATCGCCTAAGGTTACACGACAGTGGGCAGCGTCTAAAAACATCTGCAAACGAACGTCCTGACTCACTTTCAATGAGCTGTCTGCCAAGTCCTTTTCCACCAAGGCCGTGGCCTCGTTGATGTAAAAGAGTGAGTCGTTAAGATAAATGTTGAAACGGAGTCTGTCTGCCCGCCATTGAGGTAAAAGTTTCTTGTTTTCGATGGAATCGAGGATATTCAGCGCTCCTATCGGGTCTTGGTTGGAATGCACCATAATACTCTGCGCTAATGAGTTCACTTCTTCATTAGCGGCATCAGCCTCCTCAATTCTATCCTCTTTGCACGAAGGCAAAAGCACTGTAATAATTGTTAGGAAAGCAAATAAATATCGTAAATGTAGTCTCATCAACCGACGCTATGTTGGGTCCATTTCGTTGCAAAATTAACAAAAAATTCATTAGTTCCAATGATTTTTCCGATAAAAAATCAATTTGTTTTAGCTTTTTTAACGTTTTTGGGGGGGGTAAAATCTAAAATTGTAAACATAAATTCACATTTTAAGGACAAAAAATCTCATAATTAGACAATTTGTCCGAAAGCCGGGGAAAGTGAAAAATTGTCCGATTGCAAGATTTTCCTGAATACCAGCTAAATTTGGCGATTTCATCCGTTTTTTTATTTTCATTAACCCCATTCCACCGATTTCCACACTAATTTTGCCGATTTCACCGCTGATTCTTCCATTTCACCGTTAAATGAGAATTTATCCCCGCTATCATTTGAATTTTATAGGCATGGCGACAATAAATTCGGTGTAATCAGCCCGGTTGGTATGTGCCTTCACATTAATGCCCACAGTAAGTCCGGCGAGCGGGCGGATATGATAATGAATACCGATTTTCTCGAAGACTTTTGAGTCAACGATGGAAGCGTTGTTGCCGATATGACGATAGAAGTAAGTGCCTATTTGCATCGCCAAGGAGAGATTGCCATAAAACACCTCGTGGCGTGCGGAGAAACCTACCGACACCGGTTTGGCATCGTAGTCAGGGGCCGTCTGTGTCTCAAGCTGGTTCACCCTCCACGCATAGTCGCCATAGTCGAGGTCTATCGAAATACCGCTTGCCCACCGCCGTTGATACCTGTACATCAGAGCCGCCGAGAACGAGTAATTGGGGTAATGGCGCATGTCACTGCGATTGTAAAGCCATTCCTCATTCAGAGTACGACGGGTATAGCCGGCGGTAAATTGCAAATAAAAGTACCGATGAAAGGGTTGACGCTTATGATAATATCCGTTGAAATCGGCGGTTTTATCAGAGTCATAACTGTCTGGGCTCGATTTTTCCAGGCTAAAATTTTCGGAACCTGATTTTTTAGATTCCGATTGTTCCAGGCTAAATTTTTCGGAACACAATTTTTCAGAGCTGGATTTTTCAGAGTTGGATTTTTCGGAGCCGCATTTATCAGAGCCCGATTTTTCGGAGGAAGCGTTTGCAAGCGCTTTCGCCTCCTTCTTTTGCCGATTATATTCCTCAATTTGATTTTGCCTCTCCTCCATTGCGGGGTAATAGATAAGGCCGATGGAGGGGGTGATGGCATTCGAGCCCATATTCGGGCGCGCGAAACAGCCGTTGCTGTGGTGCATAAAGTCAAGACCAGCCCTCACTGCCATTGACTTCCCGATGCGGTAGCGGGCATGGAGACCTAATCCGAAATAAATGCTCCAACGGCTGCCTATAAGTTCATTGTCCTGGTTGTCGTCGGCATTATACGGATGGGTGCAGTAGCCCGCGCCGGCGGAAAGGGTGTAGTCAAACTCCCACCTGTTGCGCCGCAGCCACGGTCTTGAGAAACCGGCATAAACAGTAAACATGCTCCCCATTTTCGAGGTATAGTCCACGCATACCTCCTCCCTCCACAGCTCCCCCGGCTCCTTATGCATCGTTACATTATTATAATTTCCGAAGCGCAGTCCGCCGTAAAACTCGGGGAAGTTATAGTCTTCGGCGAAAGCATCGTCGTCGGATGGCATCGTGAAATAGCGTGCCTCGGCCGCCACCGTCCACATCCCCTGACTTCTCAACCAAGACTTCACGTATTTCGAGTGTTTCAGCACAACGCCGCCGTTAAGGTCAATGGAAGCACCGAAGTGCGGCAGAGCCGCAAGTTGAGATTTGAGATTTGAACTTCGTTCGACCTTTCTCACGCTCGGCAAAGAAAGCGAGCTTTCTCTGCCCTCGCTTAACCGAAAGGGTGAGATTTGAGAGGTGTGAGCCTCCGGCTCATTACGCTCGCTGACGCTCGCTTCTTTGGATATCAATGCCAGTGTAATTTCGTCGGGTTGTATTGCCAGTGAATCATTTGTTTCTGCCGAAGCCGGTGCTGATGTTTCTTCTAAAATCACCGATGATGTATTTGCTGAAATAGCCGATGAAATCAGGAGGAGGGTGGCGATGAGGATTATTTTTGCGATGAAAAGGGAGTTTATTAATGATTGCATTGCCTCTTTCGAGAGTTCTGTGATTCCCTGCTTCTTTTCTGTGGTTTCATCGTTGGTTTGCAGAATAATGTCGGCGTATCTTTCGGCCAGCTGCAAATCGTGCGTGGTCATAATGATTGTTTTTCCCTGTTCGTGGGCAAGAGAGGAGAGGAGTTGCATAAGTGCCACTTTGCTTTTTGGGTCGAGGAAGGCCGTGGGCTCATCGAGCAGCACGATATCCGTCTGTTGCGCCAATGTTTTTGCTATCATCACCTTTTGCATCTCTCCGTCGCTCAGCGTCTCCACTTTTCTGTCTTTCAGACTATCGATGCCAGTGGTTAGCATAGACTCTTCCACTATTTTTTTGTCGGTTTCATCGCCTTTATCCCAAAATCCTGTGTATGGCATCCTTCCTGTCCTCACTACCTCTCCGGCCGTGATATTCGGGGCTTGTATCCTTGTCGCCGCCACGATGCCAATGGTTTTTGAGAGTTCTTTGAGGCTGTAATCGCTCACTGCCCGCCTTTGAATTTCCACGGTTCCACCGAGTGCTGGCAGTTCTCCGGCAATAGTTTTCAGCAGTGTCGATTTCCCGCTGCCGTTATTGCCTGTGATACACGTCAGCGATGCCGAGGGTATCATAAAGTCGATTCCCTCGGCCACCACTCTCCGCCTCTTCCCTTTAGCGTATCCTATGCTCAGTCCCTTTGCCTCAATCATTTTCTATCACCTTAAAATATTGCGACCCTTTTCTGTAAGACAATATTTCTGTTTTGGATGATTAGGATTATCCTCGTATAAAGGAACAACAAAGCCTTCATCTATAGCTGGTCTTATAAAAGTTTTCCTAAAATAGCGTCTGTCTTTGATACCTGTCTCGTTCAATATTTCCGTCAATGATTTCGGATGCTCAAGCATACACAACAATTTATATATCTTAGGAGATATACTTTTATCATTTGAGTCAGCTTGGGGGGTAGCTTGGGGGGTAACTTGGGGGGTATTTCCACCAGCTTGGGGGGTAACTTGGGGGGTATTTCCACCAGCTTGGGGGGTAACTTGGGGGGTATTTTCGCCAGCTTGGGGGGTAACTTGGGGGGTATTTTCGCCAGCTTGGGGGTAAAGTCTCCATTATCATCCGACAAATGCTCTATATCCAGTTCTCTCACCATAGCTTTATGGCAAGGAATATGAATAACGAAATAAGATCTTTCCTCGTCTGTCTCAATAGTAGCCCTATCGCTGCCATTACGCATCAGCTCATCCTGAATAGTCGGGATACCTGTGCAACGTCCTTCAGTGAGATTTAATTCTTTCAAATAATCCCCCAACCTTCTGTTTCTATATTTATACGAGCGCAAGCTCACACCCCTGTTAATATCCTCCATAGGAATAGAGCGGTCGGGGCCAGGTATGCTAAAAATACTGATTTCATTAGGTTCAACAATTATCTGAACAGGTTCGTATGACATATAATCCCTGTGATACATAGCATTCACAATAGCTTCTTCTATGACTTGAATCGGGTAATTAAAATACCTGATACTTTCCGCTACGTATTTCTGCTTTACAACTGTTTCCTGTATTATATTATTATTTAAGTAACTTAAAGCACCATTTATTATACTTGGCACACTTCCTTTTATTATTTTTTCAGAAAACTCATTAGGATTCTTTATCCTTCCATTCTTAAAAATTACTATTTCTATTTGTGTATAGGGGAAAATTCTATCAAGATGCTCGCAAAACATCATTGCTGCGACATTTTTCAACATTCTGTTTTCAGTTGGTCCCCCCATAAGATCCATTTGCTCCAAGGTTTCTTCTATAGGTTGTTGCAATACAACCTTTGCCAAGCGACTTTTGACACTCACTAAATAGTCACGGAGTAATGCCATAGAAATATCCTCGATTTTTATACGCGGGTTCAGGCGTTCATCAAAAGGCTCACGATTTGCCATTCCCCATAATTCCTCCATCACACTACCCTTGGCCTCTATACTGCTAGACCCATTCCTTACATAAAATTTCGAGTGTTTTACCTTAGCAAATAAATCAACAGGAACAGAATACGGGCGGTTTACACCGGAAGGAGCCCAGATTACAAGTATGTTTTGACCATCAATCTCTTCCAATGAGGTACGTGGCATATAATAAGGAGCTATCTGGTTGTTAAAACCAACCATTTGTTTTAATATTCTGTCAACGCTTTCCACAGGAATACCCTTGACAGGGCGTTTTGCCACACCATTCTCCTCTTCAACTCCTATTAAGACATAGCCGCCACCCAAATTGTCGATATCGTTGGCAAAGGCCACAATACTATGGTACACGTCTGAGGGATTCCAACCGGTCTTAAACTCAATACGGTTGGATTCCACTTTGCGCTTGCGCAATAAATCTTCAATACTTACTGGAAGAGCCATATTTATATAAATTTTTTATTTTGCTGCAAAGGTACAAAAAATTCTGATATTATCACTCTATCACCCACTCGCTGATGCTCCTTGTCTCCGAGGAGAAGTTCACGCCGATTTTAAAGAGCTTGCGGCTGTCTTTTTTGAAGGGGTCGGCGTAGCCTTTGTCGTTGATTTGCTTGAGAGCCTCGGCGGCGCTGCCGTCATATTTGAACTCGACGATGTAAACGTATTTGGGATTTTGCAGCACATAGTCGAGCCGCCCGTTGCTTGTGGCCTCCTCCGCCTTGCCGGCGAGGGAGAGCATACGGCAGACGGTGTGAAACACGTTCTGGAAATAAAGCTCCTTTTCGCCCG
>Ga0065708_1006682_pt1 | contig 13915 bp, 11 predicted proteins | sample Hoacrofraction12_2_FD_59095 | JGI IMG/M metagenome (GOLD analysis project Ga0065708, IMG submission 59095) | Hoatzin crop microbial communities from Cojedes, Venezuela, sample from fiber fraction 12 v1 | ecosystem: Host-associated > Birds > Digestive system > Esophagus > Crop | place: Venezuela... | reverse complement strand
CCTTCTTGTTGGCTTTCTCTACAGCCTTGAGGTCGGCAGTGGCATTTTTAAGTTCAGCCTCCGCTTTCTTCTTTTCCTCCGCATTGGCAGCGGCTTTCTTGGCTGCTTCAGCCCTTTGTTTCTTCAGCCGTGCTTCCTCAAGCCTTTTTTGCCTTTCTATTCTTGCTTGTTCAGCTTTTTTCCTTTCGGCAGCTTCCCTCGCTTTCTTCTCCGCTTCAGCCTTTCTCTTTCTTTCCGCCTCAATCTCAAGTTGAATCATACGGTCGATTTGCTGTTGCAATTGAGCCTGTTGCTGCTGGTATTTTGCAATTTCAGCCTGCACCTGCTGCAAGTTGTTGTTAAGGAATTTCACCTTCTTCTCGCAATTCGACTTATCGTTCACAAGAGATTTTTTCTTTTGCTCTATTTTGGAGAGATTCGCCGCCAATTGGGCTTTGGCGTCAAGCAATTCATTCTTTTTTGCCCTGAGCTTTTTCTGTTCCTCCATGATGATATTGCCTTGCGCTTTCTGAAAGGTGGAATATTCCTTCATGTATCTCAACCGGCGGAACATCTGAGTGAATGAGTCGGCAGAGAAAATAAACATCAGCCTGCTCTGCACATCCTTGTTTTTCCTCATATATGTAACAGCCTTGGCGTACTTGGACTTTTTGTCCTCGAGCTGCGCCTGAAGTCTGTTGAGGTCGTTTTCCAGAGAGTCCACTGTTTGCGTGAGCTTGGATATGTCCTTTTGCATTACAGCAATGTCGCGTTCATTAGAAGAAATCTGCTTGTCAAGGATAATCACGCTATCCAGAGTGCTTTTGATGGAAGTGGAGATTTTCCTTGACTCAGCGTTTTTGTTCTGTAATATTTTTTTGTTTGTGTCCTGTTGATTCTTCAGTTGCTTCACGCTCAATTGTGGAGTGCTCTTCTTGCTGTTGCTTTTCGTTGCCTGCTGTGTGGTTTTCTTTTTACCGCTTACAGCAGCGCCTTTCTTCGTTTGCGCGAACGAAGAACACGCCAGCATGCCGCATATAAGACATAAAAGGAATCGTTTCATCATTTGTCTGTAAGAATCTTGAATATCTGGTCAGGGGTAACTTTCGTGTATTTAGAAGTCTGAATCTTTGTTCTGGTTTCCCAATCAGAATCTTGTTCGATGGTTCCAAGTTGCATGTTTATCGATGTAGTCTTCTTTTCCGACTTGAAAGCCAGTTCAATGTTTTTTGGAAATTTCTTGCCAGCAAAGTTCTCATAATCATCATAATCACACGACAGCTCATAGTCGGAAGAGCGTGTGCCAGTGATATAAGTCTTATTGAGCAATGCTTTTGACAAAGACACCATAAATTCATACTTCAGCATTTTGTCGGTGTAATCTATATCCACCACATCACCCACTGCACTGCCTATATTGAATTGCTCTGCTTGCGGGTTTTTAGTTCCAGGCTTGAACAATTCAGCCCAGAACAACGCCTCAAGGCAATTGAAGTCGATGCCAGCCTTATTAAGAAAACTTATGTCGGAATAAGGCACGTCAATATATCTCTTGTTGAACCTGTCGATTATGACGACGTTAGTAGGGGTGAACTCCATGCGTCCCAGTTCGGACACTCCCAGCAACGGGTCGAAAAGCATGAGTTGCACCACCTCGCCTCTTTTCATTCTCAGCCTGCCGCTTGTGGATATGTTCTGTTTTCCGGTCGCCAGTTTCATTTTCACCTTGGCATTTACGCAGGTAGCCTTCGACTTGTTTGCCATGACCTTGTTGAACAGAGTCGCTGTTTCCACTGCGGTATTTGCTGAACCTGCCGTTTCCGTTGTTTTTCTGGATGTGCCGCATGACGAGAACATCAACGTCGTCAGGAAAGCGACGAATATCACAAAATAAGATTTTCTCATGTCCATATTATCTTCTATATAAGTGATTATCTTGTTTGTAAAATATTATATGTACAACAGAAGCCTGCCATCGCACAATTTGATTGTCGGGGCTATTTGCCTGCTTTTATGTTCTTATGTTGGATTTTTTTCCTTAAAGTCGCATTACCCTTGTCAACTTCCAAAGCCCTCTTCCATAATTTCATGGCTCCATCCTTGTCGCCACTCATGAAATAGATGTCACCGGCATGCTCGAGGATGGTGCTGTTGTCGGGACTGTCAATGCCAGTGGAATCCGTGATAAGATTGAGAGCCTTGTCGATGTCGTCCTTCGCCTCGGCGTATTTCTTCTGGCAAAAATGAATCCAAGCATACGTGTCGATATATGTGACGTTATCAGGTTCTTTTTCCAATGACTTTGCGCTCATATTCTCAGCTTTGTCAAGATTGATGTTCTTGAGCGACAAATAGTAAGCGTAGTTATTAAGCGCAAGCGGGTCGTCGGGCGAATACACTAGACAAGAATCGTAGTATTGGAACGCCTTGTTGTCATCACCCAGCTTATGGCACAAATCGCCAGACAAGGAAAACATCCTTGTGACGAGGTCGATGCTGGAGGCGTTGTTGGTGTAATCAAGTCCTTTAGTAACGATGTCGAGCGCTTCCTTCTCTTTTCCCTGCTGATACCTTGCCACCGCCAAATAGAAGTAATATACAGGATTGCTGGAAGAATACTCCACAGCCGACTTGCAAACGTTTGCCACAGCGTCGGTGTTGTTTTCCTCAATAGCGTAAGACAGCAACTGGTTTCTCGCCATGTCGTTCTCGGGGTCTTTGTCAAGCATCTGCCTCAGAACCGGTTTTACGCTGTCAACAGGCATTTTTGTTGTCACCATGTATCTGACGCATAATTCCGCCATGTCATTGTTTTCTTGCGGCAGCGCCAACGCCCTCTTAAACAAAGAATACACCTTTGTGGAATCGTTGTTGTCGCTGATGGCCCTGAATACCAGGCTTCTCATAACCTCAAGCCTTGTCCTCGACTCCAGGTTGCTGTTGGTAATCACCTTGTAGAGCTGTTCCTGATAAAGCGAGTCGTTGTCCACCGTCTTGTAATAGTTGGCCTTAGACAACATAAGGAATACATTATCAGGTTCTTTGCTTTCCACCTCATCGTAGATTTTCTGCGCCTGTTCAATTTGCCCATTGTCAAGATAAAGGTCGCCCAGTTGCACCATGTATCTCAAGTCGTTGGGATATTCGTTTGCCAGATTCTCCATTTCAGCGAACGCTTTCTTCTGGTCGTTCATTCTGGAATAGATCCTGTATTTCTGCATGCTGATTTGCTCCGACTTGCCTTCTATCTCCTCAAGAGTGTTTAATGTGGAAATCACTTTTTCGTAATCCCCCTTCTGATTGTAGAGTGTCACTAGTTGCATAAGCAATTCGCTTTTCGACTTGCTTTGCTGCGTCATCTGCTCTATTATCCGGATAGCGTCGTCTTGTCTGTTTTGCCCTTGATAAAAAGCTGCCAAAGTCTGATTGTACCACAAGTTTTCAGGGGCAAGTTCAACTGCCCTCTTCAAACATTCCTCCGCTCTTTGCGCATCCCTGAGATAAGAATAATATTGCGCCATCTCAAACAAAGCAGCGGCAGAATTTGGGTTGATTTCGTTAGCGTAGGAGAAGAGGTCGAACGATTCGGCTATATTCCCAGCCAATTGTTGCTTTTTTGCTTCATGAAAGATTATGTCGAAACGCCTCTGCTCATCGTATGTCAGAGTTGTTTCCACCCGCTGTTTCGCTTTTTTCTTAGGTTTTTTTCCTTTTGTGAAAGAGAAGGGAAGAACCAGGATTATGCCGACAGCCAAATATTTTAGCAAATTGGATGAAGTCATGTCAGTAGAATGTATAGATTATTTAGAACCCGTATGCCCAAATCCGCCAGTTCCGCGCTGTGTGTCGTCAAGGACTTCAGAATCAAGCCATTCCACGGTCTCATGCCTTGCCACAATCATCTGTGCGATGCGTTCGCCGTCGTTGACCACAAATTCCTCATCCGACAGATTCACGAGTATCACGCATATCTCACCTCTATAGTCAGCGTCGATGGTTCCTGGAGAATTGAGCACCGTTATGCCTTTTTTCAATGCAAGTCCGCTTCTAGGCCTCACCTGAGCCTCAAAACCAGGAGGCAAAGCTATGAACAGGCCGGTTGGAACCAGTATTCTTTGCAGTGGCTTCATAATCATCGGAGCGTCAATGTTTGCCCTCAAATCCATACCAGCAGACAAATTAGTGGAATACTGTGGCAGCGGATGGTGTGATTTGTTTACTATTTTGACTTTCATCTTGTTGGATGTTTTGACACGATTTACAATACAAGTTACCAAATTCCCTGTTAAGGCGGATTCATGCAATTGCCGCCCGACCGATTTGGTTTCATGGCTGTTTGCAAAAGCAATACAGCACAAATATCATGCGAAATTAGCAAATTTATATCACATAACAACACTTTTAAGGTGAATATAAATAATGTGTTGGATTTTTTGGAGTATTTTTGCATAATGTATCAGGTGCCAAAATATTCAAGCCATGGAAGGATTTCAAGCGAAAGCATCCGGCAGGAGCACCACAAAAGGCAATCATCCCACACATCAAACCCAGCATAATATGGAATGGCAAAAATTATTGTCCACAAAGCGTTTCGGTCAGGAAGACCTTGACAACCAGCATCATCATGACCGCACAGAATTTCAGCGCGACTATGACCGTCTGATATTTTCAGCCCCTTTCCGGAGGTTGCAGAACAAGACACAAGTGTTTCCGCTTCCTGGCAGCATATTTGTGCACAACCGCCTCACCCACAGCATAGAAGTGGCAAGCGTGGGCAGGTCGTTGGGCAACGATGTAAGCAAACGCTTGCTGGAATTGCGTCCCAGCCTTGGCTCCACCAACTTGAAGGAGATAGGAGCCATAGTCAGCGCGGCATGCCTGGCTCACGATTTGGGCAACCCGCCTTTTGGCCATTCAGGCGAAAGCGCTATCTCAACATTCTTCTCAGAAGGGGAGGGCCAGAAATACCGTGATAGCATGAGTGAAGCCGAATGGAGCGACATTATCCATTTCGATGGCAACGCCAATACATTCAGATTGTTGACCCACCAATTCTCAGGCAGGCGAAAAGGCGGTTTTGTGATGACCTATTCCACTCTGGCTTCTGTCATAAAATACCCGTATCCATCGACAAAATCGGGCAAAAAGAACAAGTTTGGATTCTTCCAGAGTGAAATCGACGGCTACTTGAGAATAGCAGAAGAATTGGGCATAAAACGCATAGGCGAGGACAATGACCTTGTGTTTGCAAGGCATCCTTTGGTTTATCTTGTAGAGGCAGCAGATGATATATGCTACGAAATCATGGACATAGAGGACTCGCACAAACTGAAGATAACATCTACCGACAAGACACGAGAACTGCTCTTAGGTTTTTTCGATGAAGAGAAACAAGAGCATATCAAGGATGTGCTCAAGGGGGTGAGCGACCTGAATGAGCAGGTGGTGTATCTTCGTTCATGCGTGATAGGCCATTTGGAACATGAGTGCATAAAGACATTCATAGAAAACGAAGAATCAATCCTGAACGGGACATTCAAGGGTTCGTTGCTTGACAACACAGAAGGACGCACCTGCGACGCCTACAAGACCTGCTGTGAATACTCTGTCAGGAAGATTTACAAGAGCAAGGATGTGGTTGACGTTGAACTTGCCGGATACAAGATAATCTACACTCTGATAGAACTGTTCACTACAGCAGTGATGTCGCCGGAGAAGAAATACTCGCAGATGCTTCTCAACCGAGTGTCGGAACAATATGAGATTCACTCGACAGACGCATACGGAAAGATTATGGCAGTGCTCGATTACATATCGGGCATGACAGACGTGTATGCCCTTGACCTCTTCCGCAAAATCAACGGCACAAGCATACCACTCATCTGATTTGTTGTAACACAGTATCCGGTGGAAATGCATCTCATACAATTGCATTTCCACCGGATGCTATTTATATATACCTTAGTCTTTAAGCTGCCTGTTTGCAGAATCTCAGCTTATCACCTTGTTTGCTCCGCTAGTGATTTTGGATGCCTCTGGATGCTCTCTCAAATAAGATTCGATATGGCGGAACAACTTCTCATCCATAACCTCACTGATATTGATTAAGATGCCAGTTTCCTCCACTTCTCCGAATCCGTCGTTGATGGCTGTTCCAAACATCTTCATTGTTGGCGACAAAGTCATGTAGGCATTCACCAGCGGCGGAATGTTGAACCCGCACTTTCTCACTTCGGTATTCAGGATTTTATAGTCTTCTTTGAAGTCTGTTCCGCAGAACAATTCCGCCAATTTGTCGATATCCTCGTCGATTTCCAAAGGCTTTGCTGGAACAATAAGCTTTTCCTTGTCCTCATAATATTTGCTCAGGAAATAGAGGATCATGTTTCTGCAATGCCTGTTGTAAGAAGGATACATGGTCATTTTTCCGAAGAAATATTTCACATCGGGCATTATCACGGAAAGAGCCGCAAGTCCGTCCCACAAGTTGTCGAGCGCGAATATAGCCTTGGTGCCCACTCTTGTGGATTGATATTCCAAAGTGACGAAAGAGCGTCCGAGTTCTATAGTCTTCGGCAAATAATTCTTGAGGAATTCGTCGGAGAAATGGAACATGTGGGATGTGGCGAGTATGGGCTGGCCATTTTCATCGAATTTCATGTCCCCAGGAGTGATGTATCTGTATCCTCCGATGATAGATTCTCTTTCGGGATCCCACACGATAAGCTGTTTGTAGGGCTTATCCATGGTGTCGAAGTCATCGAGGTCGATAGATTTGCCAGTGCCTCCTCCGGCAGCCCTGAAAGCTATTTCTCTCAGTCGTCCGATTTCCTTCACCACATTGGGCGAGTCTTGCCATGTGACAACATATATCTCGTTGTTGCTTCTGTTGGTGAAGCGCATTCTTTTGTCTTCAGTTAATTCCGCTTTAAGCAGATCAACGCTTATAGGAGCAATTATATCTTCCATAATTATAAATATTATGAATATGTCTCTTGTTTACAAGTCGTACACTTTATCTTGAACCCATTGAGCCCATTCCGCTGGCGACTTCGTCTTGTCGAAAGTCTGCCATGGTATAGGCTTTCCGAATTTTATGTTCATTTCCTTTCCTCTGTTCTTGTACATTTCATCCACGAGGAAAATCATTGCCAGATTCATTTTGAGCTTGAATTTCTTGCATAGGTTGGCAATAGTATAGAATCTGTTGGAATTCTCGCCGCTGAATCTCACAGGTATGACATCCCGCTGATACTGTATGCTCTTGGAGATGAATGTTTTTTTCCAGGGCAAATCGCGTATCACTCCCTGACTGTTGCGCCTTGAGCAAAGACCTGCAGGGAACATAAGGACGTTGTTAGGACTTTGGAATGCAGTGTCAACCATCTTAGGCAAGTTTCTCGATTGGTTACCCGTCTTGTTGATAGGGATGCACAAAGGAGCCAGTCCATGAAGATTCATCAATACATCATTGACAAGATATTTGATCTTGCTGTCGTACTTATGGCAGAGCACATCTCCTAGTGCTACTCCGTCGGCACCTCCGAGCGGATGATTAGACGCGAACACATAATATTTGCCTCCGTCATTAGAAGGCAGTTCATCATATCCTTCCACCTTGATTTTCATGTCAAGGTATGTCATGCAAGCGTCCAAAAAGTCTATCCCGACCTTTCCAGAGGCATCTCCCGACAGAAACGTATTGACATCTTCTTGATGCAAAATCTTCTTAAACCACGATACCAAGAATCCAGGCATATATTTATACTTATCGCCCATCTTCTCGCGGAGTATTTGCTCTACATCAATCAGAAAAATACCTTCCTTTTTGTCCATAACATTCTTAATTTACGCAAAAATAATTCTTTATTTTTTAAAATCCGCATAATCTGCCCATTTTTTATTTAATCAAACACTTCCTTTAATATTTCAAGCGACTTGACTTGCGGAAAAGCGGGTATATGCAACCTATAATAATCATTAATGAGCTCAAGGCACCTATTGCGTTCCGACCTATTGAACTTGAAAAGATGCAAATTATAAAAATTCATCCTCGACAGCAGAGGAACCCACTTCGCCAATTGCGGAGGAACGATATCGCCATGAGCGGGATGACTAGCGGTGAACACTCCGGCGCGCATGTCGAAGAAGGCATTTTCGCAATACGTGTCAACATCAGGATAAATGCCAAGGAAATGCATGAGTTTTAACAGGAAAAGGATGTGGAAATTGGCTACGCCCTTCTCGCAGACATCCAACCACCTGGCAGCGTTGGCAATAAATTCAAACAGCGGACGATTGCGTGTCTCATCTCTAAGCGCATAGCAAAGGTATTCCGAGACAAAGAGGGCAACCACAGACTTAACGCTGTCGAAATAAATTGTGGAATATAAATACGAATGCCTTGCCTCCGCAATTCTTGGCAAGGTGTTTTTGCCGCCAGTCTTTTCCACGAACTCAATCTGGCTTAGAGGAGCCCACAGACTGCCGGCGCTGGCATTCTTGCCTTTTGCTGATGACCTTTTGACAAAAAACGACTTGCGTCCGTCATCATCAGTAAACATATCGACAATGACGCCATTGTCTCCATATTTGATGGTTCTCAAAACTATCCCTTTTTTGTGATTCATATCCACTTGCAAATCCAATTATGACGAACAAAGATACAAAATAGGTGTTGAAATAAGACAACTCGTTGTTTTTTTAGTCATCAAACGCAAAAAAAACATGAAAATATTTGGAATAAGAGAAAAAAGCACTAACTTTGCATCCGCAAAAGTCTGAAAAAGATTTTCGCTAGGCAAAAGCCAAGGCTGGTCCCTTCGTCTATCGGCTAGGACGAGAGATTTTCATTCTCTAAAGAGCAGTTCGATTCTGCTAGGGACTACAAAACCACTAACAAAAGTGCCGTTAACTGGCAGAGGTAAGACCACTGCCAGTTTTTATACGATAAAACCAGGTGTCAACTTTGTGTGTGGATTATCAGATGTAAGAATAATAAAGAAATAATATAAAATGGCAAATCACGAAATCAGCATTAAAGCGTGTACGTCAGGCGGAGAAGCGCAGACTGCACAACCGTTATTACGCGAAGACAATGCGTAACGCATTACGCAAGCTCCGTTCTACGACAGAGAAAGAGGAGGCTATGTCAATGTACCCAAAACTTCAGAAGATGTTGGACAAGTTGGCTAAGAACAACATTATCCATTGGAAGAAGGCAGCCAACCTGAAATCGGGTGCAATGAAATATATTTCAAAACTTGCGTAAAGTGAACAAAAAGCCATAGCGGAAAAGACAAGACGACCCTTGACTCATTTGTTGAGCCAAGGGTTTTTTGTGCCATCAGCATTCCTTTTCCGTGTGATTTAGGGGTGGTTTTATTTTTTAGTTTATTTTCTTCATTATTCCAATATTATTTATTAAATTTGTAACGTAAAACAATGCTATGTGACCACGTTACCAAAATCCATTGTGTTCACATGCCAAAAGATAAGAAATGAGCGAAAATAACAACAGAGACATCTATTCAGACGAAGAAATAGACAGGAGTTACTCTGCAAACAACATTCAAGTACTGGAAGGGCTGGAGGCGGTTCGTAAACGCCCAGCCATGTATATAGGCGATATAAGCGAAAAGGGTTTGCATCACCTGGTGTATGAAGTGGTTGACAACTCTATCGACGAGGCATTGGCAGGCTATTGCACCCATATAGAAGTGACCATCAACGAAGACGGTTCGATAACGGTTCAAGACAATGGCCGCGGCATCCCTGTGGATGAGCACGAGAAGGAGCACAAGTCGGCTCTTGAGGTTGTAATGACCGTGCTTCATGCAGGAGGCAAGTTTGACAAAGGTTCTTACAAGGTGTCGGGCGGTCTTCACGGCGTCGGCGTCAGTTGCGTCAACGGCCTGTCGAGCAAGATGATATCGCAGGTGTTCCGTGATGGCAAGATTTACCAGCAGGAGTATTCTTGCGGCAAGCCATTATACGCTGTCAAGGTTGTGGGAGAAACCGAGCTTAGGGGTACACGCCAGCAGTTCTGGCCCGACAAGACCATATTCACTACCACTACATACAAATATGACATCCTCGCCAACAGAATGCGCGAGCTTGCTTACCTGAATGCCGGTTTGCGCATTACGCTCACCGACCTTCGCAAAGACTTCAATGCTGAAGCAGGCTTTGAGGATGTTCGCAAGGAAGTGTTCTATTCAGAGGGTGGTCTGCGCGACTTCGTGCGTTATATCGACAGCACTCGCACACATTTGTTTGACGATGTGATATATCTCAACACAGAGAAGAACAACACTCCTATCGAAGCCGCTATAATGTATAACACCTCATATTCAGAGAACATACATTCATACGTCAACAACATCAACACGATGGAGGGCGGAACCCATTTGACAGGTTTCCGCAGCGCTTTGACAAGGGTTCTCAAGAAATACGCTGAGGAGAACAAGGTGACTGAGAAACTGGAGAAACAAAAGATAGAGATCAGCAGCGAAGACTTCAGGGAAGGTTTGACAGCCGTGATATCCGTAAAAGTGGCTGAGCCGCAGTTTGAAGGCCAGACAAAGACAAAGCTTGGAAACACCGAGGTTGCAGGCGCTGTGAATCAGGCAGTAGGCGAGGCCTTGTCGTTCTACCTTGAGGAGCACCCGAAGGAGGCCAAGATGATTATCGACAAGGTAGTGTTGGCAGCCACAGCCAGAGTAGCAGCCCGCAAGGCACGTGAGAGCGTGCAGCGCAAGAACCCTATGACGGGTGGAGGCCTGCCGGGCAAACTTGCCGACTGCTCAGACCGCGACCCAGCAAATTGCGAGATGTTCATTGTGGAGGGAGACTCTGCGGGCGGCAGCGCAAAGCAAGGACGTGACCGTCATTTCCAGGCCATTCTTCCTATCCGAGGCAAGATATTCAACGTTGAACGTGTGATGTGGCATAAAGCCTTCGAGCACGAGGAGGTGAACAATATAATCCAGGCATTAGGTGTAAGGTTTGGCATCAACCCAGAAGACAACAAGGAGGCCAACTACGACAAGCTGCGTTATTACAAGACCATCATCATGACCGATGCCGATGTCGATGGTTCACACATCGACACCCTTCTGCTGACATTGTTCTACCGTTATATGCCGCAACTCATACGCGACGGACGTCTTTATATAGCCACTCCGCCATTGTATTTGTGCACCAAAGGCAAAGTGAAGGAATACTGCTACACAGAAGCCGACAGAATGCGTTTCATGAGCACGTATGGTGACGGCACAGAAAACAGCGTGCACACTCAAAGATACAAAGGTTTGGGTGAGATGAATCCGGAGCAGTTGTGGGAAACAACAATGAATCCTTCAACACGCCTTCTGAAGCAAGTGACGATAGAAGACGCAGTTGAGGCCGACTACACATTCTCCATGCTGATGGGCGATGATGTTGCTCCGCGCCGAGAGTTCATAGAAAAGAATGCTACATACGCAAACATAGATGCATAGCATCAACATAACAACTTTAATTATTTCATTCAATTCTTACATATTCTCGTTCCGACCAAATAGAAGTGATTCTGACTGAGTCGGTCTCTTTCTAAAAGTCACTTTTACCAAAAAGGTTTTAGAAAGCAAAAAGAGGAAATCAATGATTTGATTTCCTCTTTATTGTGTCCTTAAAATTGAGAGCCTCATGCCTCAATAGCGGACGCAAACATCAAAGCTTTTTAAATTCCTTAAGAATCTTGTCAGAAATTTCCGAAAATTCCTCTGGTGACAATTTCAATTTGTCGTTCGCGAAATTCATGTCCTTTTCGCTTTGCATAGGGATGAGGTGAATATGAGCATGCGGCACCTCAAGCCCCAGCACAGCCTGTCCCACCTTTATGCATGGAAAGGCATTCTTTATTGCAATAGCCACCTTCTTGGCAAAGATTTCAAAACGTCCTATCTCATCATCTTCCATGTCGAAGATATAATCCACTTCTCTGCGAGGTATCACCAAAGTGTGACCCTTGACGATTGGATTGATGTCGAGGAAAGCATAAAACTCCTCGTTTTCCGCACATTTGTAACTTGGAATTTCTCCTGCGGCTATCTTTGAAAATATAGTTGCCATGACTTCTTATTCTCCTACTGAAATGCTTAAAATCTTGAGTTCAATTTTTCCGCTTGGGATTGTAATCTCAGCAATATCACCAACCTTCTTGCCCATAAGGCCTTGGGCTATCGGTGTGCGTACTGAAATCTTATGCTCTTTGAGGTCGGCTTCGCTCTCGCTGACCAAAGTGTAAGTCATGTGCGCGCCATTGCGAACATTCTCCAACTCCACCTTTGACAAGATCTGTACCTCATCTGTTTTGATTTTGGATTGGTCGAGAATCTTAGCATCAGCCAACTCACGCTTTTTCTGCGCAATCTTAGTTTCCAATTTGCCTTGCGCTTCCTTAGCGGCGTCATATTCGGCATTTTCAGAGAGGTCACCCTTCTCCCTTGCTTCAGCTATTTGTCTGATGACTTCAGGTCTCTGCACTTCTTCCATGTATTTCAATTCAGCCCTGAGCTTGTCATACCCAGCTTGAGTCATATATGCCATAGTTTGTTCCTCCTTCTAATTTTAAATAATTGATTAATAAATAGTTCATTTTCAGACGAGAGTTGTTCATGGTCTTAATAAAGACATAAAAGAAAAAGGAATCCCAGTCAGCGCATCTTACACCGGAACCCTTATTATCCTCATCCTAATAACTGCTGCAAATTTAGTGATAATTGTTTAATACATCAAATTTTAATCATTTTTTTTCATGCAAAGTGCATTTTAGGGGGCAAAAGGGTCAAAACAAGAGAAAAAATACCTATCTTTGCAAAGCAATTGAGGCATGTCTGAAAATAGGCGCAATCAATTTGCAATGGGCCCTTGTAGTTCAATGGATAGAATAAGTCTCTCCTAAAGATTAGATACGAGTTCGATTCTCGTCAGGGGTACTACAAATAAATAGAAAAACCCTTGTAAACAACAGTGTTTACAGGGGTTTTTCTGTTTTTGCCGGGCTGATTCAAGTGCAATAATTCAACTAGAAGTGTCTGAAAATGCGCTGAACGTTGACGGAATATGAATACCAGTACTGTCGCTCTGCAATTCGGCTTAGATGTCGGAAGAACCGAACATCGTTGTCAATCCGATATGGATTTCCAGCCCTTTTCAGTCAGGTGGAGCCCATCATCCTCTATAGTTATCAGGCGGTTTTTGTAAAGGTCGCCCACAGCTTTCTTGAATGTTTTCTTGCTGACGTTGAACTCACGGTAGATGTCTTCGGCGCTGCTCTTGTCGTTGAATGGCGTGCTGCCCGATTCGCTCTGAAGAAGATGATTGAGCAATGTGTCGGCAAAGTCCAGGACATGCTGCTGGCCGCTTGTCTGTAGCGTGAGGTCAATCTTGCCGTCTTCCCTGACGTGCTTTATGTATGCTTGCAGACGGTCGCCGGTGTGGAGCGGGCGGAACACCTCGTTGTCGTAAATAAGGCCTGAGAAACGGTCGTCAACAATGGCCTTGAACCCCATGTCGGTCTTTTGCTGTATCAGCACCTCCACTGTGTCGCCATGACGATAGGGAGGAATTTCTTTCAGCAGGAATTTGTCAACCTTTGCTGAAGCCACAATGCGGTAGGTCTTGGAGTCTATATAGCAGAAGATCACGTATTTCTTCCCTTTCTCCATGCGCATCTTTTGTTCTCTGAACGGGCAGAACAAGTCTTTCATGAGTCCCCAGTCGAGGAATGCTCCGTATTCATTCACCCATTTCACTTCAAGATAAGCGAATCGGTTCACTTCCACTTTGGGATGTATGGTGGTGGCTACCAGACGCTCTTCGCTGTCAAGATAGAGGAAAACGTTCACCTTGTCTCCGATGTTTAATGTAGATGGTGATTCCTTAATTGGAA
>Ga0065708_1014819_pt1 | contig 13937 bp, 17 predicted proteins | sample Hoacrofraction12_2_FD_59095 | JGI IMG/M metagenome (GOLD analysis project Ga0065708, IMG submission 59095) | Hoatzin crop microbial communities from Cojedes, Venezuela, sample from fiber fraction 12 v1 | ecosystem: Host-associated > Birds > Digestive system > Esophagus > Crop | place: Venezuela... | reverse complement strand
GTAAAATAAAAAGTAAACCTCTGTAAATCAAAAATTTACAGAGGTTTTTTATTTTTCTACTGGCATATTGCAGGCAAATAGTCTGCTTTTTTTGTCAAAATAGTTTGTTATTTCAGAAAAATAATTATCTTTGCATCGTGAATTGATGCCAGCATTTGGTAGTCTGGGCACTCCGTTAAGGCGTGCTGATAGGAGGTTCAAGTCCTACCCAATTCACAGAAAAAAGGGGCGTTAAGCCCCTATTTTTTTGTAATTCCACAAGTTCTTTTTTCATTTTTGACATCCATTCTTTTTTTGGATTTTGTTTAAAAAATCGTGGTTGCATTGTTGCAAAATTCTAATTAAGCAAATTCTTACTCTTTTTATTGCGTTTGATTTCTAAAATCTTGCCTAAATCATATACAACTTGCTCGGCTACCCACTCTAATGGCTCGCCTGTCTTTGGATCTGTGCCGTGAGTGTACGTGATTGGTTCGCCTTTTTCGTTAACGAACACCTCTGTGTGAGCGTCTTTCACTTCAATCAACATCTCATCGCGGTCTTTGTTGTAACCAACATACAGACGTAGGGCGTCATATTGTATAGGTATGGCGTTAGCATTCTCGTCTTCGATTTCGTAACCGTCTTCGTCTAACTGAATCAGTTTCTTAACAGTCGTCGGTTTAACCTCGCGAAATTCTTGAGTCTTTATTCCAGCAGCAATTTCATCGAAATATTGCTGTTTAATGATTAGGTTTAGTACTTTCATGGTTCTTCGTTTTGTTTTTATATTCAACTTCCTTAAATAAATCTCTTGCAAAAAGCAGACGAATCCCACATCAATCAGTCGAGCGGTTCAACGTTCGACTGTAGCGGTTCAGTCTTTTTCGGTTTCGATTCCGTTGCAGCAGGTTCTTTTTTCTCTGTTTGATTTTCCGTTGGCGCGTTTCCGTTCACCTCAGGCTTCGGCTCTTCGATAATTGTTTCCTCAGGCAAAACTTCCTGTGCAGCAGCTTCCTCTTTTTCTTTCTTCAGTTGCGCCTCCGATTGCTTCGAAAGTTCTTCCTCTTCCTTTAGCAATTTCGCCGCTTCTTCCTCAGTTAGCTGCAGCTCGTATTCCTCTGGAATCGCATTCTTTTGCTTTGTCGTATCCTGTTGCGGCATCGCTTTCGGCTCTTGATAGACTGCCTCTTTCCTGAACACGTTTCCGATGACCACAACCACCACAATAGCGATGAAAAGTGCACAAATCAGTCGCCAAAGACCACGATTTTGATTGCTCGTATTGTTTTCCATAAAATTTTCTTTTACGTTTCTCGTTCGTCGCCAACCCTTTTATATATTTAATAAGGTGTAACCAACAAACTTATTTCTGCACAAATATAGCAAAAAAATGAGATAATCAAAAATTCCACATAAAACTCTTCCAAATCTCACTCAAAAACTTCTCGAAAAAGACTGAACCGCTGCAGTCGAACGTTGAACCGCTCGACTGATTTGGAGTGGATTTCGTCAGCTTTTTGCAAGAAATCTATTTAAGGTAGTTGAATATAAAACATTTGCAAGAGTATTTCTATAAAGGGAGATACCTCCGTGAGGTTTAGACGCTGCGGTTTAAAGGGTGTCTCCCTTCTTTATTTTGTCCGCGATAAACACTTCATGGGCATACAGACGATTTTTGTTGGCGCCCCCCATCGCATAACAGAACAACAATAGTATTTTGCACTATCACAAACAATGTAGACACGCGTTTTGAGTACGCAACCGCTTTTGTAAAGCATCATTCCAAATGCGTAAACCTATTTTCTACAAAAATTATGATGTGAAAAGGTATAAAAAAAGAGTTCTTTATCAGAACCCTTATCGTGTGATCCGTTTGGGGCTCGAACCCAAGACCCCAACATTAAAAGTGTTGTGCTCTACCAGCTGAGCTAACGGATCTCCTAAATTGTGCTTTCTTTTTTCGAAAGCGGTTGCAAAGGTAGGGAGTTTTTTCTGAACCGCCAAATTTTTACGTTGATTTTTCGCAGTTTTTATTTCTTTTCGTCTTCCGAAGTCGTTTGCTGCGATTTTGGGAGCGGTTGATAGTGTTCTATGTCTTCGGTTACGGGTTCTGTTTCTGCAGAAATCGGAGGCGAAGATGGCGTTTCGTCTTCGTCGTATTCACGCGTTACGTAACGCTGCCAGTAGGCGATGATAATCGTTGTAAGTGGAAGGGCGATTATCAGACCGATAAATCCAAGCAATGCACCCCAAACCGAGAGCGAAAGCAGCAGGACGGCAGGGTTAAGTCCCATCGCTTTACCCATAATCTTCGGTGTTACAATCATATCGGTTATGATTTGCACAAGGCAGAACAGTCCGACAGCGAGGCCGAAGATGATCCAGAAATTCTGTCCCGTATCGGCAGCTTTCAGCATCGCGAGAAATGCGGTCGGAATGAGCGCAAAAGTGTGCAAATAAGGCACGAGATCCATGATGCCGATAAGTATTCCAAGACCGATTGCCATAGGAAAATCCATAATCGTAAAGCCAATGCAGAACATAATTCCCATGCAAAGCGCCACCAGTCCTTGTCCACGAATATAATTGTTCAGCTCTCTCTCGACGTCAACCATCAGTTCTTGCCAGAAGGGACGGTGTTTCTTTGGGAAAATTTTAATCCAATTCGAAGTCAGATATTCGTAGTCTAAAAGGATGAAAAACATATACAGCAGCGTGATGAGCGAAGCTACAACGCTAATCACCACGTTTGCCGTTTTTCCAAGCAGTGCAAAAAGTTTCGGAGCTGCGGTCTTGACGATGCTCGAGAAGTCATTGCTACGGAAAAACTTCTCAATTTCGGCTTGATTGTTCGCAATCCAGTCGCGTATATAGCCTGTAATACTGTTCGTGTTGGTCGTTTGATGAACCCATCGCGTAATGATTTCGCCCAGTTTTTGGAACTGTTCAATCATCGGAGGAATGATAAAATAAATGATTCCACCAATAACCACAAGCGCAAACAGCATAGCGAGAAGCACAGCGATAGCGCGTACTCTCACTTTCAGTTTATATTGAATAAATTTTACGAGTGGATAAAGCAAATAAGCAAACAACCAAGCAACAAAAAACGGTAGCAACACACCGCTAAGCTTGTTCAATAGCAACAGAACAACAACGATTATCAGCGCGATTCCAGTCCATCGCGCCACTTTGTCGAATGTGATGCGATTCTCATTCATGGGCTTTGCGTGCTTCGTCTTCTTCAATCGCTTTCTTATAGCATTCTCGGCAGAGCGGTTCATACTCCATTTTCTCTCCCAAGACAACACGTTTGTCGCTATCAACCAATCGGTGACTAATATAAGCCAGCGAACCACAACGAACACAGATGGCATGCACCTTCAGCACTTCATCGGCTATGGCACACAAAGCAGGCATCGGACCAAACGGAACGCCCTTAAAGTCCATGTCGAGCCCTGCAATAATCACGCGAATACCGCGATTGGCAAGTTCATTGCACACGTCAACCAATCCCTCGTCAAGGAATTGCGCCTCGTCAATGCCCACAACGTCGATGTCGGACGATAGCAACAGAATCGAAGCCGACGAGTCTATCGGTGTTGACATAATCGCATTCTGATCGTGACTCACCACTTCCTCGTCAGAATACCGCACATCAATGGCGGGTTTAAAGATTTCTACCTTTTGTTTGGCAAACTTCGCGCGTTTCAAGCGACGGATTAGTTCCTCCGTCTTGCCCGAAAACATCGAACCACAAACAACTTCAATTCTCCCGCGTGTGCGTCTTTCGCCGTTAATTGTTTCTGTCATAACGCTACAAAAATACAAAAGCGATTTCATAAAAGCAAGATTTTCAAACAGTTTTTATTCACCAAAAACGCATTATATATAAAATAAGGTTTGCGTGCGCGCGCAGATGAAAAAAATAATAAAGAATTACGCAATTTTTTGCGCTTTTAACAAAAACACTTATATTTGCGCTCGTTATGGGAACGCTCTATATCGTGCCTACACCAGTGGGAAACATGGAGGACATGACGCTCCGTGCAATCCGAATACTGAAAGAAGTCGATCTGATTCTGGCAGAAGACACCCGTACTTCAGGCATTCTGCTCAAGCACTTCGACATTCAGAACCGACTCATGTCGCACCATAAATTCAATGAACACGGAACAACAGCCAATGTCATCGAACGACTGAAATCGGGCATGAATATCGCACTCATAAGTGATGCAGGTACACCTGGAATCAGCGATCCAGGATTTTTTCTTGCACGCGAAGCCATCAAAGAAGGCATCGACATCCAATGCCTACCTGGTGCAACCGCGCTCATACCTGCCATCGTTTCTTCTGGCCTTCCATGCGACAAATTTTGCTTCGAAGGCTTCCTACCACAAAAAAAAGGCAGACAAACACATCTCGCTTCGCTGAAAGACGAACACCGAACAATGATTTTCTACGAATCGCCCTACCGACTGCTCAAAACACTGCAGCAATTTGCCGAAACATTTGGTGCAGAACGGCAAGCCAGCGTAGCGCGAGAAATCTCTAAAATCCACGAACAACACGTTCGAGGCACACTCTCCGAACTCATACAACACTTTACCGAAACCGAACCTCGTGGCGAAATCGTTATCATCGTCGCAGGTCAGGAAGATAAAAAACAAAAAACTAAACAACAATAGAATGAAACATCTATGGATTTTCGTTGGCATTCTTGCGCTAACGCTATCAAGTTGCAAAGACAAACGACCATCACCCGAAATCATCGCGGCGGTTGAAAAAGACGATTCACTACAAAAAGTCATCGAACAACGCGACTTCGAAATCAACGAAATGATGGGAACCCTTAACCAAATACAAGAAGGATTCCGACAAATCAACGAAGCCGAAGGACAAGTCACCGTCATGCAAGAAGGGGAAGGCGTAAACAAAACCGAAGCCATCAAAGAAAGCATGCAACTCATCGCAAACAACATGGAGCGAAATCGACAACTCATCAAAAAACTCCAACAACAACTGCGTGAAAGCAGCTTCAAAGGCGACCAACTCAAGAAAACAATAGCAGCATTCACGCAACAACTGCAAGAAAAAGACCGAGAACTGCAAGACCTTCGCGCACAACTCGATGCTAAAGACATACACATCACCGAACTTGACGAGACAATCAACAACCTGAACACTGATGTAGCAAATCTGCAAACCGAATCACAGCAGAAAACCGAAACAATCAGCAATCAGGATAAGCAAATCCACACCGCGTGGTTCGTCTATGGAACTAAAAACGAGCTGAAAGAGCAGCACATCCTCGTCGATGGCGACGTGCTTCGACAGAATTTCAACAAGAGTTACTTCACAAAAATCGACATTCGCGTCGATAAAGAAATCAAACTCTACAGCAAATCGGCGCGTCTCCTCACTGCGCATCCGTCGGGCAGCTACACGCTGACGCAAGACGCAAACAAACAGTACATCCTCCGCATCACAAATCCCGACATCTTCTGGTCAACCAGCAAATATCTCGTGATTCTGGTGAAATAAATCAACGCATTTCCAACACAACCAAACCAAATAAAAGCGCAACTCATAGGGTTGCGCTTTTTTTTGCGACCAAAAAGAAAAATAGTTCTCGTAAAACGAAGAAATATTCCATGAAAGACCGAAAAATATTCCATAAAAAACTCAAAAAAAATCCATAAAAAAACTGCAAAAAAGTCCCCATAAAATCCCTCCAAAAAATGCAAAAAAAGGGTCGCGCGACGATAGTTAAAATTTGTCAAATCGTGTAAATTCTCGCTAAAATTTAACGTTTTTCGATGCGCTATTTTTCGATTTTTTTCGCCAAAAAATTTTTTAGCGACCAAAATCGCACGTTTTTTTAGGGTGTTTTTTAGGGTCTTTTTTCAAAAACGAGTCGTTTACAAAAATTTCCCAGTCGTTTTCAAAAATATCTCAGTCGTTTTTGATTGAAAAACGGCACGTTTTTCGGAAGCAAAAAATGCGAAAAATTTTCAAAAATCAACGAAAAAATTGCACAAAACGGCAAAAGTGAGCAAAAAATCGGCGTTTTTTGTAAAGATTTTTCGTTGCACACTTTTCTCGAGTGTGCAATTACAACAAAAAATCGCGTTTTTTCGTTCCAGAATTCCATTTTTTCTCAACAAAAATTTCGCAAAAATTTTAGAGAAATTTCACACTTCAAAATCGCCAATTTCGAACCAAAATTTCGCCAAAAAACAGCCAAAAATTTCCGTTCATTTTCCCACGAAAAAAAAGCACAAAAAAATCACTCAAATTCATCGCGGAATACGATGGAAATTTGAGTGAAATTTCGGCAGAAAGCGTTGCGTTAGGTTTTCAACGCCTATTTCTAAAAAATTTCAACGCTTATTTCTAAAAAAAAGTTGCATCAAGTCGCGACATTTTTCCGCCAAAATGCCCGCGCTGACCTGCGTTTTTGGATGCAGAACGTGGGGCGCGAAGCGGCTAAATCCACGTTTCTCGTCGGCAGTTCCATACACCAGTCTGCCCATTTGCGCCCAACCGATTGCCCCAGCGCACATCGGGCACGGCTCGACCGTCACGTAGAGCGTGCATTCGTTGAGATATTTGCCGCCCAAAGCGTTGGCAGCCGAAGTGATTGCTTGCATTTCCGCATGCGCAGTCACGTCGTTCAGCGTCTCGGTTAGGTTGTGTGCGCGCGCAATGATGCGACCCTTGCACGCCACGACGGCACCTACGGGCACTTCACCGCTGTTTGCTGCCTGCTGAGCCTGCAAAAGCGCCTGCCGCATCATCTGTTCGTCTTCGCGAAGTTGTTCTTCTGCTGTCATAAGTCGATTGTTTTGGCGCGAAGTTAAAACAAATGGCGCAGAAAACAAAACAAAACGGCAGAATGGCGTATGTGAAAAAAAGTTTTATTATTGTGAATGTTGACTAAAATGGGCACATTTTCGCGCCACATCCCACATTTGTTGCATAATTTTGCAGCGCTTTTAGAGAAGAAATATGAAAGAACAAAAAGTTAGTCCATTCGTTGCGGGCACGCTGGGCTTTTTATCAGCTTTAGGACCATTTGTGACAGATTTTTATTTGCCCGTCATGCCAGAGATGGCAACCTATTTTAGCACCACGCCATCGCTCATTGGCGCAAGTTTAACCGCCAGTATGATTGGTTTTGCTGGTGGACAAATTCTCATTGGACCGCTCACCGACAAATACGGAAGACGCAAAATCTTGCTCGCTTCCATGCTTTTGTTTGTCGTTTCTACGGCACTCATCATCGTATCGCCCGACATTCATTTTCTGAATCTCATGCGCGTGTTTCAGGGCTTAGCTGGAGCAGGCGGCATTGTTGTGGCAAAGAGTATGGCAACCGACCTCTATACGGGTCAGGAACTGGTGCGTTTTATGGCTATCTTAGGCGCTATCACAGGCATTGCGCCCGTTGCTGCGCCTGTTTGTGGTGGAATACTGACGTATATCACCAACTGGAAAGGCTTTTTCGTTGCTTTGCTTGTTTTAGGTTTGCTTCTGACGACAGCATCTTTCGCTTTGAAAGAAACGCTGAAACCCGAATTACGCGACAAACGCAACGTGTTGCACGTCTATGTCAACCTATTTAAGGTGATGAAAAACCCACTTTTCACCGTTACAACGCTCGTTCAGATGGCTGGCATGTTTGTTTTCTTTGCCTACATCTCCTCGTCATCGTTTATTTTAGAGCAAACCTACAGCCTATCGCCACTCGTTTACAGCGTATGTCTTGGTTTGAACGCCGTCATGATTAGCGTTGGCAGCGCAGCAAGCATGAAATTCAAATCGATGCAAACAGGTTTACGCGTGATGGGCATTGGTTTTCTGCTTTCGTGCGGACTCATTGCGTTTTGCATCCTCACGCGTCGGTCGATTATCTTGCTGATGGCGGCTTATCTCTTGACGATGTTTTTCTACGGAATCATGATTGCCATCACCAATGCAGTAGCGCTGGATTCTGAACGCAGCAATGCAGGAGCCGCAAGCGCCATCTTCGGAGCGTTTGGCTTTATCGCTGGCGCCATAGCGAGCCCTTTGACGATGATGGGCGACTATCATGTGAGCACGTCAGCGCTGGTTGTGCTTGGCGGTGCACTGTGTTTGTTGCTGACAAAGATGATGATTCACTTGCTAAACAAGCATACGACGATGGAAACGCAAAGAAATAGCGATAAATCTTGACAAACCGAAAATTTATCGTATATTTGCACGATGGCGGAACATAATCAGTTTGGACACTGGGGCGAAGAGTTAGCAGCCGAATACGTGAATGCGCGAGGTTTTAGCATACTCGAAAAGAACTGGCGTTGCGGTGTTCACGACTTGGATATCATCGCTTTGTCGGCAGATAAGACGATGATTGTGTTCGTAGAAGTAAAAGCCAGAGCCGACAGTGAGCTTGTTGAACCCACAAACGGCATCACGAAGAAGAAAATTCGCAGTCTGGCGTTTGCTGCTAATCGCTATTTGCAACTGAATAACATCGACGCAGAGGTGCGTTTCGACGTTCTGACGATTGTGGGAAAGTCGAAAGAAACCGCTAAAATAGACTATTTCGAAGACGCTTTCAACCCTTTACTGCTCTAATCCATGCAAACGAAGATCATCCGACTGCACGAAATCGATTCGACCAATCGCTATCTGATGGAAGAATGTGATGCTTGCGACGACCAAATCATCGTTGCGACAGCCGAATATCAGTCGGCTGGAAAAGGAATGGGCACGAATTCGTGGGAAAGTGAACCGAAAAAAAATTTGCTTTTCAGCATTCTCGTACATCCAAACCGCCTTCCTATCGCACGTCAATTTATGCTTTCGATGACCGAAGCGTTGGCTTTGCACGACGTTTTGAGCCAATTTTCCGACGAAATCCGCATCAAATGGCCTAACGATATCTACTGGCGCGACAAAAAACTCAGTGGAACGCGCATCGATACGACGCTGTCGCAGAAAGGAATTCGCAAATTTGTGATTGGAACGGGCGTGAATGTCAATCAGATTTTATTTAAAAGCGATGCGCCAAACCCTGTTTCGCTGGCGCAAATCGTAGAAAGAGAACTCGATTGCGATGCGTTGCTTCAGCAAATCGTTGGAGCGTTCGCGCAACGCTACGAGATGCTCTACAATGGCGCGTATGCGCAACTCTCAGCCGACTATCACGCAAACCTATATCGAAGTCATGGATTTTTCCCGTATCGCACTGCCGATGGCGAGATGCAGGCTGCGTTGATTGAAGTCGAGGACGACGGTACGCTCGTGCTGCGCGACGAACGTGGTGTGATTAGTTCCTATCATTTCAAAGAGATTGAATACATTATTTAATATAAAATAAAAACCAAACAGACTATGGCACGATTTAAAAGAATTCTTCTGAAACTCAGCGGAGAGAGCCTTGCGGCTGGCGGAACGGGCATCGACCCACAGCGTTTGAGCGATTACGCGCGCCAAATCAAAGAAATCCACGAGATGGGCGTACAGATTGGAATCGTCATTGGTGGCGGCAACATCTTCAGAGGACTTTCTGGCGCACAGAAAGGCTTCGATCGCGTGAAGGGAGACCAAATGGGAATGCTCGCAACCGTCATCAATGCGCTCGCAATTTGCTCTGCGCTCGAAGCGGAAGACGTGAAAGCGAAACTGCTTACAGCCATTCGCATGGAACCGATTGGCGAATTCTATTCAAAACAGAAGGCGATCGATGCGCTAAACGATGGATATATCTGCGTTTTTGCAGCAGGAACAGGTTCGCCTTACTTCACAACTGATACGGGTTCGTCGCTTCGCGGAATTGAAATCGAAGCAGATGTGATGCTAAAGGGTACTCGCGTGGATGGCGTTTACACTGCTGATCCCGAGAAAGACCCAACGGCGACCAAGTTTGACGAGATTTCCTACAGCGAAGTGCTGACTCGCAATCTCAAAGTGATGGATCTCTCGGCTATCGTGATGTGCAACGACAACAACTTGCCGATCTACGTCTTCAATATGGACAAAGTAGGCAACTTAAAGCGCGTGATAGAAGGCGAAAATATTGGAACGCTGGTTCATAAATAACGTTTTGTAAACCAGAAACTTACGCTTTACGCGCTCAACTTATTGTATAAAAACAAAAAGACCTTCCGATACGATTGTCGGAAGGTCTTTTTTTGGTGTATTTCTTGTGGAATTTTTTAGCGATTCTCGTGCTTTTCTTCGTTCATTCTAAGCAATGTAAACACAATGCGATCGGCTGCTCTGCCATCCCATCGCTCTGGGATGCGACTCTCTTTCCATTGTCCGTCGATCATGTGTGAAACATACTCGCCAAGCAGTTCAGGATTTTCGCCAGCCAGCACATTCGTGCCCTGACTCACCGTTTCGGCGTGCTCGGTGTAGCTGTTTAGCGTGATGCAAGGCACGCCATTGAACGTTGCTTCTTCTGCAATATTTCCAGAATCGGTTATGATACCCTTCGCGTGCATCGTCAGATAACCGAATTCCAAGTAACCCAGCGACGGAATGACTATGAAATTCTCGTTTGGTTCAACCAACGACTGCACGATCTGTGCTGGTTGTTCGCGTAAAGGCGCAATGATTTTTGTATCGCCTGCATGACTGAGCATCTCGTGCAGCAGTTCCTTCAAGTGATCTGGGTCGTTCAGCAATTTTTTGCGGTTCAATGTGAACACAATATAGTCGCCATCGGCGATATTTTGCTCGTTTAAGATTGCTGGTTTAACGAAACGCTGTCGGTTGAAGCGCAAAGTATCCATCAGAATATTGCCAACCAGATACACCCGATCGCTGTCCGCGCCTTCGCGTGATACTGCACTGTTGTTGCTACTGCCTGCAGTAAAAAGCAAATCGCTCAATCCGTCGATGACCAATCGATTGATTTCCTTCGGCATATTGATGTCGAACGATCGTGTTCCAGCGACTAAATGCGCCAGCAGAATGCCCTGCTTTTTTGTTACGATAGCCGCTGCCATGGTTGAAGCCAAATCGTCAACGACGATGACGGCATCCGTAGGATGATTTTGCAGATATTGCTCGAAAGCCGACATGACTAATCCCGTCAGTACGTTGAGACTGTCGTTTTCTACGTTGAGATAGACGTCGGGTTTGCTGATTTGCAAGTCATCGAACAGCGAATCTTCGAGCGTGGGATCGCTTTCTGTTCCCGTATAGACAAGGTTGAACGCAATATCATTGCCTTCTGCTTGCGCCTTCTTAATGGCGCGAATAATCGGAGCGACCTTTACGAAGTTCGGTCGTGCTCCAGCGACGATACAAATGTGCATCTTATAGTTCTAAACTGCCTGTTTTGGCTAATTATCTTTAAACAAATCTTTGATTCCACCAATGCTTCCCAACAGGTTTGTAGCCTCATACGGCAAGTAAACCGTCTTGGTCTTGTCGCCATCTGCCACATCCTGAAGCATTTGTATGTATTTCTGCGCCAAGAGATAGTTGGCTGGGTTGGTACTTTGACCAACGGCAGTCGTAATCTTCTCGATTGCCACTGCTTCTGCTTCTGCTTTACGAACGCGAGCGGTCGCTTCACCTTCCGCATTCAATATCGCTTCTTGTTTAGCTGCCTCAGCGCGGTTGATGGTTGACGTCTTTTCGCCTTCCGACTTCAAGATTGCTGCTTGTTTCTGACCTTCACTCGTCAGAATAGTCGCACGTTTGTTACGTTCAGCTTGCATCTGTTTTTCCATCGCTTGAAGCACACTCGCTGGCGGATTGATGTCTTGCAATTCTACGCGGTTGACTTTCACGCCCCATTTATTGCTGGCGTCATCGAGAACCGCACGAAGTTTGGTGTTAATCGTATCGCGCGACGTCAGCGTCTGGTCGAGTTCCATCTCGCCAATGATGTTACGCAGCGTCGTTTGCGTTAGTTTTTCAATAGCGTTTGGCAGGTTGCTGATTTCATAGCATGCTTTGAACGGATCAACGATTTGGAAATAGAGCAGCGCATTGATTTGCATCTGAATATTGTCCTTCGTAATCACATTTTGTTTGTCGAAATCGTAAACTTGTTCACGCAAATCAATCACGTCTGAATACACATAGCGACCGCGATTCATGGTCACTACGGCTTTAGCTCGGTCGATAAAGGGAATGATGATGTTGATACCTGGTTGCAACGTAGCATAATACCTGCCTAATCGTTCTACCACCTTCGTCTCCGACTGCGGAATAATAATCACAGCCATCTTAATAAAAATAATCGCTAAAATAATGATAGCGACAATTACCCAAATTGCTAAGTTTCCCATGGTTGTTTTATAAAATTTTAATGGTTAATAAAATTAGATTTTCTCTACAGTTAAAACAATACTGTCGCGCGCGACGACCTTCACTTTCTCGCCTACCGCGATAGCGCTGCTCGATGTCGAAACAGAGCGCCATTCGTCGCCATCGATGCGCACGTATCCGCTTTCGTTTGGACGTATTTCTTCGATGACAATCGCCTCTCTACCAATCAGCGCATCGGCATTGCTCGGTCGTTCTTCGCCCGAACGATGCAACCACTTCAGGAGTTGCGGTCGTATCAGCGCGATACTCAAAAACGAAAAGACTGCAAACAGCAGCAGTTGACCTAAAAACGGAATGCCAAACAGCGAAATGATGGCTGTCAGAAAGGCGCCTATCGCAAAGCAAGTGATGTAAAAATCGCCTGAAGAAAGCTCCATGACGAGGCAAACGACACCAATGAGTGTCCAAATAAGCCAAAGATTTTGCGTGAAGTAAGTGATGATATCCATAGAATAGATGTTTTTTAGTATGATGACGTTTCAAAGATATCGTTTTTTCAGCGAAACGCCAAATAAAAGTAGAAAAATCCGAATGTAGCGCGCGAAATCAATGAAAAATGGCACGCAAAACGCAAAATTTTTTCGCGTCGGATTCTGCTCGAAAACCATCGACTTTTTTTCGCAGAAAAACGAACGGAAATTTTCGCTTGTTTTTGGGCGAAATTTGGGTTCGAAAATTGAAAAATCTTCCATAAAAAACTGCAAAAAAGTCCCCATAAAATCCCTCCAAAAAGTGCAAAAAAATGGTCGCGTGATAGTAGTTAAAATTTGTCAAATCGTGTAAATTCTCGCTAAATTTTAACAGTTTTCGATGCGTTATTTTTCGATTTTTTCGCCAAAAAAATTTTTAGCGACCAAAAACGCACGTTTTTTGAGGGTGTTTTTTAGGGTCTTTTTTCAGAAACGGGCAGGAAAAAAAAATTTCCTGGCCGTTTACAAAATTTTCCTGCCCGTTTTTGATCGAAAAACGGCCGTTTTTCGGAAGCAAAAAACGCGAAAAATTTTCAAAAATCAACGAAAAAATTGCACAAAACGGCAAAAGTGAGCAAAAAATCGGCGTTTTTTGTAAAGATTTTTCGTTGCACACTTTTTTGGACTGTGCAATTCTGACAAAAAATCGCGTTTTTTCGTTCCAGAATTCAATTTTTTCTCAACAAAATTTTCGCAAAAATTTTAGAGAAATTTCACACTTCAGAATCCCCTTTTTCGAGCCCGAAAAAAAAAGACAAACCAAACGCGAGGGCGAGCAAATCCTCATACTTTCTCCCAAAATTGGGTTGGCAGCAGCCCTTTCTGCTCTTCCATCTGGCAAGTCTTCTGCCGACAAAGATACAGAAAGATGCGGAATTTTTCGTAAAAGAAGCGCAAAAGTTACGAATGATTTAATTTTAAAATGCACAAAAAAAAGCGCGAACCGATTGAGTTCGCGCATTTTTTGTATAAAGAGAAATTGTCAGAACAACTTATGCCAAACGTTTTTCGAGGCGTTCGCGGATGGCAGCGATGAAGTCGGCTGAGTTAACTGACTTCGGAGTGATGCCTTCCATCAGGTTAACGAGATCTTTCGTTGCGATGCCGTCGTTCAGTGTGTCGAAGCAAGCGCCTTCGAGTTGG
>Ga0065708_1007275_pt1 | contig 13938 bp, 10 predicted proteins | sample Hoacrofraction12_2_FD_59095 | JGI IMG/M metagenome (GOLD analysis project Ga0065708, IMG submission 59095) | Hoatzin crop microbial communities from Cojedes, Venezuela, sample from fiber fraction 12 v1 | ecosystem: Host-associated > Birds > Digestive system > Esophagus > Crop | place: Venezuela... | reverse complement strand
ATATCCTTTGGCGCGGCTGACATTTCCAGCGGCAACCTCTGCGATGCCGCTCACAACCTTGGCGCCAGCCTCGAGCTTGATGCAGTCGTACATCAGACCGCCGTGGTTTCCGGCGCTCTGTGTGAGGGCGATGGTGTTGGAGCCCTGCTTGAGTTTCGATGCCGGGAAGCTGAAGGTGCGGAGTCCGTGCCGTCCGCTCTGTGTGGCACTGCGGTAAATGGCGCCGTCGTTGATGTCGGTGCTCCATTGCTTATCCACTTGCGAGCCGTTGAGTTTCACGGTGAGTTTCGGCTTGCTTGTCATTGCTGCCGCGGAGATGGTGAGGTGGGCGGAGTCAGTGTATGTCTCGTCGCAGTTAAATTTTATCGTCCACGTGCCGCTTCCGATTTGTGCGAAATACCAGTCTTTCTTGGGGTCGCTCTCCCCTACTGTGAATGTGAGCGACTTAGGCGTATAGTCCCAAAGTCCGTACATTCTGCAAGTGTCGGAGAGGTTGTATCCGTCGGAGAGGCGGTTGTTCTCGCCTATTCTGAAGATGGTGTGCTCATACATTGTCGGCGTCCAGTCGACGGTTCCGAGGTCGATGTCGTCGGTGCCCACGGTGATGTCGGTTTTTTGCAGCTCATCGGTAACGTCGCCTTTCGTGGCATAGCCGTAGAGGGTATAAGTGCCCGGGCGCACATTCGGGATAGTGAATGAGCCGTCGCTGCGTGAAAGAGTCCAAAAGGCGTATCCGTTGCCCTGGTCGAGGAGGTCGATGCCCGGCTCGCCGAGAATCAGTTTCACGGAGTCGCAAGCCTGCCCTGTAGTAACATTCAGCTTGCCGCTCACGCTTGCCCTGACGGTGGGATAGAGCTCATTCTCAAACCATTGGAACGGCCATTCCTCTTTCTGCTGATGCGCCATTGCCTTGGCATCGGCGATACAGTCTTCTAACAGTCCGTAGTTCACGTATGTCAGGAACGGTCCGTAAATCTTCTTCGAGCCGTTGGCATACAGTCGTGGTGCAGCCCCAAAGTGCTCTCCCTGAATCATTTGCAGGGTGAGCGGGGTTTTGTTGGTGGTGTGCACCATCAGTTCCTGTCGCATCGGTCCGCCGTTTATCCACTCATACGAGCAGGGGATGTTCCAGAAGCCTATACCCTTGTCGTTCATCACTTTAGGACGGAAGAGACCGTGCACGCTGTCGCGGTCGATATAGTTTGCCCAGTCATACTTCGTGTAAATCACGGAGTCGTTGATTTGGTATGTGGCATCCTGTATCGGGTTGGCGTCGGCAGCCTCCATCTCCTCCACTGTGGGCATCGTCGCCTGCTGCTCGTCTCTAACGTAGCAATATGAGAAGTTGGTGTTGAGCCTGCTCACCACCCTCGCCTCTCTCACCTCTGTGGATGCCGAGGCGGCGGTGCCGTTGACGATGACATAGATATAGAGTCCTGGGATGTCTTTCCTAATTATAAAGCCCTCGGAGAACTGCACGTCGCTGGTGTTGTCGGTATAAAGCACCTCGCAAATGTCTTCCGTGTCTTTGATTATCTGCACCGACGAGAACGACGGCACGGCAGCGGCAGTGGTATTGTAGTCGAGATAGATACCGCTGTTTGCCGATGATACAAGTTGCTGACCTTTAAACTTATAGGTCGTAACGTGTCCTTTGCTGTCGATGCCGATGGTAACAGTGCCGTTAGACATCGTGGTGCTCATGCCGCTCACCGACACGGAGCAGACCTTGTCGGCGGCGACGATATTAAGCGATGCCGTCAATGCGGCGATTGTCAAAAGAAATTTTTTCATATAAACCAAATTTTTACTTCGCGACACCACCTCACGATGCCGCATTCTACGAAATCGGCTCGCCGATGCCACCTTTTAACAGCCAAATCGCGACAGCGGCTTTGCCACCTCTTAACTGCGAGCTTTGCTCGCACTTTCGGCTGCAAAAATACAAAAAAATTATTATTTCTGCAATTTTTTCGCTCTTTTATGCATTAAAACGATAAAAAATATCACCTTTACATCCGAAACCGTCAGTTCCGAACTCGTGGTTTCGTAAAAATTTCGTACAATTACAACCTCTAATATATTGGTGAAAAAAATTCCTGCCCGGTGGGCAGGAATTTTTTTAATTCTCTGTTGGAGCGGCGGGAGCCTCGACAGGTGTCTCTGCGGGAGCCTCATCCTCTTTCTTTGCTTTTTTTGCTGGAGTTTTCTTAGCATCGGCGGCTTTAGCTTTCTCTTTCTCTGCTTTTGCCTTTTCTTTCTCGACTTTTTCTTTCAGTTTGTCTTCCGACTCCTCCATTTTGGCGAGTTTCGTTTGCAGACGTGATATTTCGAGGTTCTTCATCTCTATCTCGTCGCCCTGGTTCTTGATTGTGGTGAGCAGCGAGTTGAGCTGGTCGTTATCGATTTCTGGCGGATAGAGGTTGTTCACACGGCTGATGAAGTCACCGAGGATGTTCATATAGTTGGTGAAAGCGTCGAAGGGGCTTGAGTAGATGCCTCTGTCGAGACCCACGTTGGAGGCCTTGGTGGTCATAAACCTGAAGTTGTTGCTTGCCTGCAGGTAGTCCCAGTCCTGGTTGATGCGCGGGTCGTTGGCGATTCTCACGCGGTCGGCGATGCCATAGAGTTTGTCGAAAGCCTCTCTCTGCATCTGGTTGCCCAACCAGCAGCTCACGTCGCGCTCCTCGTCCACCCATGAAAGAGTGTCGGGCACGTTGAGCGGGTCAACGCTCTTCATCTTGGCGCAAATCTCCGACGGAGTGGAGAAGGTGATGCCCTTCTCTTTTGCGCAATCGGGAATGGCGCGGAGGAACTCCAGGATATTCGACGACAGCGGTTGTGCGATACCGAGTGCGGAGAGTTCCATAAAGATATTTATCACCTGCTCCTCCTCGGGGAATGAGGCGATGCGGTTGATATAGTTGTCGGCAAAGAGTGGATAGCCGTCCCAGCTGCTGTTGTTGAAGCGCAGGCTCACGTCGTCGCTGAGGTTCACGTCCCTAAGCAGCAATTTCAAGTTGGGGGCTATAGCGCAGTGATACACATAATGCGGTGATTTCCAGCCGAGCACGTGTTTTGCGCCTTCTGTGAGCATTCCTTTGAATCCCATGGCAGCCACCTGTCCTCCGATGTCGTCGCTATAGATGAGCGAAGAGTTGCGGAGCACCGTCGGTGTCTGGTTGAAATACTCTTGCATTTTCGTCACCTGCTTTTTCACGTCGGCGGCGAAGCTCTCCTCGTTGGCGAGGGATGAAAGACCGTGAGAATAGGGCTCTGCGAGGAATTCCACGCATCCCGTCTTATTGAGTTCCTGCAGTTTCTCTATTACCTGCGGTGCGTGCATCTCGAGTTGCTCGATGCCCACTCCCGAGAGAGAGAACGCCACTTTGAAATAGTCGCCGTGCTTTGCAATCATGTCGCCTATGACGTTGAGTGCCGGCATGTATGAGCGTTCTGCGATGTCGGTGATGCTGCGCTCATTCTCGTAGTCGTCATAGTAATAGTGGTCGGTACCGATATCGAAGAAACGGTAACGTTTGAGATGAATTATCTGGTGTATCTCAAAATATAAACAAATCGTNTTCATATTATCAAAATTAAATTTTTAAGTTTAATAAATCATAGGACTGCTCTTACAGTGGGTTTATCNCCAGCCCAGCGTGCGCTCATAGAGCTCTCTTATCCACAGTCCCACTTTCTCCCAGGTAATCTGGTCCACCTCGTTCTTGCCTTCTCTTTGCAGATATTTGAAGAGGCTGTCGTTGTGGCAGATGCTGTAGATGGCGTCGGCCATGGCATGGATGTCCCAGTAGTCGATTTTAAAGCAGTTGGTGAGTATTTCCGCGCATCCGCTTTGTTTCGAGATGATAGTAGGCGTTCCGCATTGCATTGCCTCGAGTGGCGAGATGCCGAAGGGCTCGCTCACGGAGGGCATCACATACACGTCGGAGTCTTTGAGGCACTGATACACCTCTTTTCCTCTCATAAATCCGGGGAAGTGGAATCTGTCGGCGATGCCTCTCTCTGCTGCGAGGTAAATCATCGCGTCCATCATATCGCCGCTTCCTGCCATGCAGAAGCGCACGTTGCGTGTGCGGTGCAGCACCATAGTTGCAGCTTCCACGAAATACTCCGGTCCTTTCTGCATTGTGATACGTCCGAGGAACGTCACCACCTTGTCTCTATTCGTGTGGTCGGGTCTCGGTATCTCCTGATACTCCTGTTTCAGAGGATACACGGCATTATGCACTGTAAACACCTTTCTCGGGTCCTGGTGATACTGGTAAATCACCGTTTGCCTTGTCAGCTCGCTCACGCACATAATGCAGTCAGCGTTGTCCATACCGTTTTTCTCTATTCCATACACCGTGGGGTTCACCTTTCCGCGGCTTCTGTCGAAGTCGGTGGCGTGCACGTGTATGCAGAGTGGTTTTCCGCTCACCTGCTTAGCGTGAATTCCCGCGGGATATGTCAGCCAGTCGTGGGCGTGGATGATGTCGAAGTCTTCCGACCTTGCCACCACACCGGCGATAATAGAGTAGTTGTTGATTTCCTCGTGCAGGTTGCCCGGGTATCCGCCGGCGAACTCCATACATCCTAAGTCATTGACGTGCATATAGTTGAAGTCGGCGTATATATGGTCGCGGTATTTGAAATAGTCGTCGGGGCTCATAATATTGCCCACTCTCTTTTCCACATAATCCCTGTCAACATCCCTCCATGCTATAGGCACGGAGTTCATAGCCACTATTTTTGCCGGTTCACGGTCCTCATCTCCAAAAGGCTTCGGCAGACAGAGCGTGATCTGCATGTCAGGCTGTGCGTGCAAACCCTCGGAGATGCCATAGTTGGCGGTAGCTAATCCGCCATACACGTGGGGAGGATACTCCCATCCAAACATTAATACTTTCATTGTTTCTCCTTTTTTGGGTTATTGATACGTATATTTCTCGAGCAGTTTGAGTGTGCGCAGGAGCTCTGCCACATTGATGGCGAACGACATTGCGCCTCTTCCCTTGAATGGCGGGTTGCCGTCGTAAACCTCCGAGATTGTTCCTAAGCAGTGTTGCGACATCTCGTCCTCGTATCCCACCATCTGCCTTTCCACGAAGCTGAGCCTCGTGCGTTTGTATATCTTCAGGCAGGCGTCGAGATAGAAGCCTCCGAGCCACGGCCAGGCGGTGCCCATGTGATAGGCGTAGTCGCGCTGTGCCTGCGGTCCCACATACATCGGGTTGTAGCCTCCGCTCTTCGGTGATAGCGAGCGCAGTCCCTTAGGTGTTAGCAGTTCACGTGTGCAGATGTCGAGCACGCTCTTCTGTGCCTTTTGGTCGAGTGGCGAGTAGTCGAGAGCGACGGCGAAAATCATATTCGGCCTTACGCTCCACTCCGTCATATTGCCGTCAACATAGTCGTAGAGATAGCCATATTCGTTGAGGAAGGTGGCGACAAACGACTCCTTGCATTTCTCCGCAGCCTTTTGCAGTTTTTCCACCAGTTCCGCTTCACCGCTCTGCTCTGCCAGACGTGCGGTAAACATCAGTGCGTTGTACCATAAGGCATTGAATTCCACGATAAAACCTGTGCGCGGCACTATCGGGCGTCCGTTGGCGGATGAGTTCATCCAGGTGCAGGCCTTGTCGCGTCCCTGTGCCGAGAGGAGTCCGTTGTCCTCGAGTTTCAGGTTGGGATGCTTGCCTTCGATGATAAAGTTCATTATCTTCTTTATCAGCTTGCCGTATTTGGTGATGCATTTCTTGTCGCCCTCATCCTTGGCATACTGCTGCAGAGCCCAGATGCACCACAGAGGCACGTCTGGCTGTTCTATCTCCGCGAGTTTGCCGAGCGGTTTCTTCTTCTTGTCCATAAACTCGTTCATGGCCTTTGCCGAAGTCTTCATCACGAGCTCGAAATAGTCTGGTTCGTCGATGGCGAGTGTCAGTCCGGGGAGTGCGATAAAGGTGTCGCGCGCGCGGCATTTGAACCACGGGTATCCGGCGATGATGTAGCGGTCGTCGTTCTTCTCTCTTCTGTGGAACTGGTGTGCGGCGTTCACGAGACAGTGGAAGAAGTTGTCGCGCGGGTTTCGCAGCTCCACCTCTTTGTCGAAGAGTTTCGCCACGGTGTGAACGTTGGTCTCCGATGTCGATGCTGCGAAGACGATGCTCTCGCCTTTCTGTATCGGCATCTCAAAATAGCCGGGCACATAGAGGTCCTCATTTGAGGCGTAACCCCTCTCCTGCTCCTTGGGATATTCCACTCCACGATACCAGTCGGGCTGGAAATGGAACTCGCAAGGCACGGAGAACTGCATATAGAGGTCGGGGTACCCGGCGTACATGCACGTCTTTATGCCGTTGTCGATTACCGTGTATTCACGGCTTGCCACTGCGTTCTCGTGAGTGAACTGCCTTACGCTTCTGAATGCCAAGAACGGTCTGAAGCGCAGGAGTGTCTCACTGTGTGCGTCAACGAGCGTGTAGCGTATCAGGATGCGGTCCTCATAATTTTGAAAGAGGAACTCTTTCTTAAGGATTACGCCTCCCACGCGGTAGAGGGTTGTCGGCACTTTGTCGCAGTCAAACTCCCTGATGTACTTGTGCCCCTTAGGGCTGTAATTGTTACCGCTGTACTTGTGCAGTCCAAGATTGAACTCAGCCCCGTGCTGTACCACGGTGGCGTCGAGCGATGAGAGGAGCACATGGTTCTCATCGTCGAGCTCCGGAACGGGCACGACGAGCAGTCCATGATACTTCCTCGTGTTGCAGTCAACGATTGTGGAGCACGAGTAGGCACCTGAGCGGTTTGTACGCAATAATTCCCTCTGAAGCGACTCTTCGAGGTTGGTCATCACGTTTTTCTCAAATTTCAAATAGCTCATAGGCTTTCGTAATAATATTTAATTGGTTAATTCTACATATTCCGACGAGGGAAAAGTATTCTCCATTCCCCTGCCTCGTCATTTCGATTTCAAAAGTACAACTTTTTGGCGACATAGCAAAGGAAAATCGCTTTTTTTTTGAAAAAAAATGCTTTTTTTGTCCGAAATAACACTTTTTTTAGACTTTAGGTCAAAAAATTGCTATGAAGACGTGTCAATTTGAAAGTTTTTTACTACCTTTGCACGCGGAAAGGGAAATACCCGGGTAGAATTTTGTATTTAGGTAGAAAGAGAATTTAGGATGGTAATAAACTCACGCGAATACGATAAGCTGGAGACGGCACGTGCCATATCCCAGATTTGGGATGTGCTCACTGCCGACGAGCGCACGCTCCTGCTTCAGCGAATCCAGATAAACACGTATCAGAAGAACGAGATAATCCACGATGAGGGTACCGACCCGCAGTTTATGATGTGTCTGATGCAGGGCAAGGTGAAGGTGTATATGAGCGGTGAGGTGGGCCGCAACTCCATCATCAGGGTAATCAAGCCTTTGGAGCTCTTCGGATACCGTGCCTTTTTCACCGACGACAAATACCATACCTCCGCGGCGGCCTTCGAAGACTGTGTCATCGCCGCCATTCCTTTGGTGATTATCGACAAGCTGGTAAATGAGAACCCCAAAGTGGGATTGTGCCTGATTAAAGACCTCTGCGGATACTTAGGACATGCCGACAACCGCACGGTGTCGCTGACACAGAAACACGTGAGAGGACGAATGGCCGAAACCCTGCTCTTCCTTGAGGAGACATACGGCTACGAGCAAGACCAGCACACGCTGAGCATTTATATCAGCAGAGAAGACATCGCCTGCATGTCGAACATGACCACCGCTAATGCCATACGCACACTCTCCTCTTTCGTCAACGATAAGATAATTACCACCGACGGAAGAAAAATAAAAATCATCGACGAACAGAAACTTCGCGAGACTTCGCGAACGGGATAGCGAGCTCTGCTCGCTACGGAATAATGAAATTAATCCGCTCTTGCTCGACTCCTATTTCCATTTCGCCGTCGTCGGCATCCACGAGTCTGCCGTCTAAGCTGACGAGTGATTTTCCTTTGTCTTTCACGATTACTTTTCTGCCCCGGAACGGTTTCACGTTACGGTGGTTAAGTATGCGGTTGCTCAGGAGCAGGTAGAAGCCCTGGAGGAGTTGCGTGATGATGGGGTTCGACACCACGCTGATGTCGAGCAAACCGTTATAAGGCACGCCGTTGGGTGTGAGTCCGTATCCCCGGGCATTTCCTGCGCACACGGTCATTATCTTGCCTTTCACCTCGTCGGTGCCTATTTTCAGATGCATTTTAAATTCCATTCTTTTAAAGAGCATCATCACAAACGAGAAGAGGATGGAGAGTGTGCGTGAGCCGGTGAAATGGCGGGTGCGGTTGCGCATGTCCATCAGCGACGCCACAAGGCCGATGTTCACGCAGTTGAGGAAATAGTCTTTCTGCTGTTTTCCCTCCTTATTATATATAAGGTATCCTGTGTCCACGCGCCTTGTCTTGCCAGCGGCCACGACATTAATATTCTCCTCCACCTCGCCCTCTTTCATCTGCCAGAAGCCGGCGAAGTCGTTCATAATGCCAAAGGGGATAAGTCCTATCTTCACTTTCTCCCTCACCCCCTCGCTCTCGTTCATCAAGACGTTTACAGCATCGTTGAGGGCACTGTCGCCGCCCATAATCACGATGGTGGTGTAGCCGTTGTCGATAAACATCTTCACGAGTCTTTGCACACTGCCGGGGTTTTCGCTTTGCACAAAGTCATAATCTATGCCTTTCTCCTCAATGGCATGCTTCACCTTCTGCCATACTCTTGGCAGTGCTCTTACGTTTTCCTTTAGGGCAAACTATAANCCCCCATTTGGCGTCATTNTCCATACTTTATAAATGTAAAATGAATCTTACTTTTTCCTCTGTTGTCAGTTCCGCGGGTACCCAATTTATTTTGATGCCTCTCCTTTCCATTCCCCTGAACCACGTCATTTGTCGTTTGGCAAACTGGTGTATGGCGATTTCGAGGCGGTCGTGCATCTCTTGAAACGTGGTGCGCCCGATGACGTATTCGGTAACATATTTGTATTCCAAGCCGTAGTATATCAGGTCTTCGGGGTTTACTCCGCTGTCGATGATAGCCTTTATCTCCTCCACCATTCCGTCTTTGAGTCTTTGGTCGAGCCGGCGGCTGATCTTTTCCCTCCGCAGCTCCCGGTCGATATCGATGCCGACGACAACCGAGGGAACGGCCTCGAAAGCACTGCGACTTTCCTCTTTCGCCTCTTGAGAAGCCTCAACATCTTGCATCACCTCTGTTGCTTGAGAGCTTACCTTTCTATCCTCGGCCTCCCTTTGCAAGCCTTCCTTTTGTTTCAGCAGTGCCGTTTCCACCTCTATCGCCCTTATCGCCCTCTGCGCGGTGTCGATGTCGGTGGTGTTGTGCATATTCGTTCCGGTTTTCTTTTTCAGGTCGGCGAGGATTTGCGTGAGCTCTTCGAGGCTTTTTCCCTCCAAACTTTCGCGCAGTTGTTTGTTTTCCCCCGCCTCGGGCAGGTTGTATCCTTTCAGCACCGCCTCGATATAGAGTCCTGTCCCTCCGCAGAGAATCGCTTGTCTGCCTCTCGCCCGTATATCGTCGTAGGCCTTGTGGAAGTCGCAGAGGTACCGGTACACATTATATTTTTCCCCCGGTTCGGCGATATCGATAAGATGATATGGTATCTGCTTGCCATCTACGGTGTAGTCGGCGAGGTCTTTGCCGGTGCCGATGTCCATCCGCCTATATACCTGTCGGCTGTCGGCGCTGATTATTTCCGCGCCGGTGCTGGCGGCGAGGGCTGCTGCCACCGCCGTCTTTCCGCTTGCCGTAGGTCCGAGTATGGTTATCATCTTATTCATTTTCGGGTGCTAAGTTAGCAAAAAAAAACCGTCTGACAAAATCAGACGGTCTTTTTTTCACTTTTTGTTGGCTATTAATGCTTTTTTGGCATTATTTTACCGCTATTTCCTTATTATTTGAGCTCAGCGAGGTATTTGATAGTGCGTACCATCTGTGATGTGTACGAGTTCTCGTTGTCATACCATGACACTACCTGTACCTGATATGTGTCGTCGTCGATCTTCGATACCATAGTCTGTGTAGCGTCGAAGAGAGAACCGAACTTCATACCGATGATATCAGAAGAAACGATAGGATCCTCGTTGTAGCCGAAGCTCTCTGTCTGAGCAGCCTTCATAGCCTCGTTGATACCCTCTACGGTGATGTCCTTGCCCTTAACCACAGCGATGAGGATGGTTGTTGAGCCTGTAGGAGTCGGAACGCGCTGTGCAGAACCGATGAGTTTGCCGTTGAGCTCGGGGATTACCAGACCGATAGCTTTAGCAGCACCTGTTGAGTTAGGAACGATGTTGCAAGCACCTGCGCGGCTACGACGGAGGTCGCCTTTACGCTGCGGGCCGTCGAGAATCATCTGGTCGCCAGTGTAAGCGTGGATTGTTGACATAATACCAGAGGCGATAGGAGCGTAGTTGTTCAGGGCTGCTGCCATAGGAGCCAAGCAGTTGGTGGTGCAAGAAGCAGCTGAAATCACGGTGTCCTCAGGTTTGAGAGTCTTGTGGTTCACATTGTAAACGATAGTGGGGAGGTCGTTGCCTGCGGGAGCAGAGATCACCACTTTCTTAGCGCCTGCCTGAATGTGTGCAGAAGCTTTTGCCTTTGATGTGTAGAAACCTGTGCACTCGAGCACTACGTCAACGTCGAGCTCTTTCCAGGGGAGGTCAGCAGCGTTGGGTTTTGCATAGATAGTGATTTCTTTGCCGTCAACGGTGATGCTGCCCGGAGTAACAACAGTCTTGCCATCCTCAGCTTTTACATCGTCTTTGTATGTCACTGTGTGTTTGCCCTCGCCGAATTTACCAGCGAAACCACCCTGTGCAGTATCATACTTAAGCAGGTGAGCAAGCATTTTGGGGCTTGTCAAGTCGTTGATAGCCACTACTTCATAACCTTCTGCCTCGAACATCTGACGGAATGCGAGACGACCGATACGGCCAAAGCCGTTAATTGCTACTTTTGTCATTTTACTTTATTATTTAAAGGGTTAAACATATATCTCCTTACCTTTATTATCCTTTGGCACTCAAAGGTGCCTTTTTCTGTTTCGTTTGTTTATTCTTATATAAATACGCTCCTTATCACTCTTTCCCTTGCTAAAAAAGCTCTTTTTTTGCCTTAAAAAGGCATTTTTTTCTATTTCGGGTGCAAAGTTACAAAAAAATATTCTAACTTTGCACACAAAATAACATTATTTATAATAAAAATTTAGTTATGGGCAATTTTATTAAAGAATTTAAGGAATTTGCCGTTAAAGGCAACGTTATGGACATGGCTGTCGGTGTAATCATCGGCGGTGCGTTCGGAAAAATCGTATCATCATTGGTTGACGACATTATTATGCCGGTAATCGGGTCTCTCACCGGCGGTATCGACTTCAAAGAGCTCGCCGTTACCGTTGGAGACGCCAACATCAAGTATGGCTCATTCATTCAAAACATCATCGACTTCCTCATCATCGCATTCTGTATCTTTATGATGATTAAGGCCGTAAATGCGGTAACAAGAAAGAAAGAGGAAGAGCCGGCACCGGCAGAACCCACAGCAGAGGAGAAACTGCTCACCGAAATCCGCGACTTGCTGAAAAACAAGTAAATAGTTTATTCCCCAATTTACAAGAATGATTTAAAAAGCGACTTCCAAAATCGGGAGCCGCTTTTTATATTTCGAACTATAAATAAGTTTAGGGACGAACCTTTATTCTCAAATTGTAAATATAACCGCAAAAGCTGTTATTATAAGCAGGAAAGCGAGTTGTGCGAACATTGCGCCGCGATACGACGCTTCTTTGTTCGACATTGCCTTCACGGGTATCACCATTAAGAATATCACGATTGGTATTATCACCGCCAATGCCGGGATATGGGTTTTGTCGCTGTGATAGGCGAGGAAACCGGCAGGCGAGGCATTATCATACATTCCGGGGTTCAGCATCTTGCAGACAAGCCACAGCAGTACCTGCGCCACAACCATATACACCGCCATCCACCAGGACTTGCGCCAGTTGCAATGCACGATTCTTACAAGCACATACACCCAGGCGGCAGAGCCGAGAAGCCAATAGAGCAGCGGGGCGATGACGAGGTCGGCAAACAACTGCTTGCGACCCATCAGCATTGCCACGAGCAAGGATATTATTAATGCCACGGGGAAAGCCACAAGCACGTCGCGGTCGCCGGTAATCCAAAGCAACAGCACAGAGGGAATGAAACTCTGCAAGAACAACGCGTCGTTCTTCGCCTCCATATTTTGCCACACAAGCATCTGCAATGGCACCGCCAAAACTAATGTCTGCACTAAGGCTCCAGCAGTCGGGGATTGGAAAAGACTTTGCAGGAAGCTACCTATAAATGCCGCCAAGCCTCCCACGCTCTTCAACGCATCGCCAAAGGTGCCGATGGTGTCGAAATGGGCTATGGAATACTGATGCTCGATTATCCATGGGCGGGCGAAATACCAATACAGGGCCATTGCCACAGCAAAGACTGCGGTAATGCCAACCTTCCAAAAAACACTTCTCTTCTCCATATCAATACAGTTCTAATCTTTATAACAAACCCGACCCAGTCGGGGCAGCTCTTAACAGAGGGTCATTAGGTCTAACCCGGCCCAGCCGGGACCGCTCTTACAGAGAGTTTTTCTTTAAGACAAACCCGACCCGGTCGGGACAGCTCTTACAGAGAGTTTTTTTCTTTAAGACAAACCCAACCCAGTCGGGACAGCTCTTAACAGAGGGTTTCAATTAACACTAATCGGAGAGCGAGCCGAACGGCTTGCTCTCCGATTAGTGTTATTTCTCTTCCGGTGCTTTATCTATGAGCTCCATAAACTGGTCGAGTTTTGGAGTTATGATAATCTGTGTGCGACGGTTGCGCTGTTTTCCAAGCTCTGTGGTATTGGTAGTAAGCGGATTATATTCGCCACGTCCCCCGGCGGTAAGCCTTTTGGGGTCAACACCATATTTGTTTTGCAGTTCCTGCACCACACTCGAGGCTCTCAAGCAGCTGAGGTCCCAGTTATTACGGATGTTCTCTCTTGAGATAGGCACATCGTCGGTGTTGCCCTCTATGAGCACGTCGTAATCCTTGTAGTCCTTGATAATCTTCGCGATTTTGCTGAGTGTCTCTGCTGCACGGTCGTTGATTTCATACGAGCCGCTCTTATAGAGCATATTGTCGGCGAGTGATATATACACCACACCTTTTAATACCTGCACATCCACCTCTTTGAGTTCCTCTTTGCTCAGCGAGCGTGTGAGGTTGTTGGTGAGCACCATATTCAGTGAGTCGCTCTTGCTCTTCACATCCACGAGGTGCCTGATGTACTGGTTTGACTCGTTTATCTGGTCAACGAGTTTGGAGATGTTCACATTGTTCTGGCTTGTCGATGAGAGGCTCTTGTCCAAAGAGCTGTGCAGGCTCGCATTCTCCTGTCGTAGTTGTGCTATCTGCTCCTCAAGGCTTGCCACGCGGCTGTTGCTGGCTGCCAGTTCCTCTTTTGCCCTTTGATAGTCGGCAGTGAGGGCTTTGTTAGTCTGTTGACAATTCTCCAAGTCTTTCTTGCTGGCGCAGCCCTGCATCACGAGGGCCACGGCAGCGATTGCTACAATCGTTTTTCTCATTCTACTCTGTTTTTTATGTTTATCTCAGTTGATCTTTATCTTACTGTGGATACGGTAACTGCCTGTGTGTCGATGGCAGATGCTGTACCTTGTGCCACGGCTGCGGAGAATGTTGCACTTCCGTCTTTAAGGCTCTTATCCGACTTTATGAAAGCCGTATATCTCACAGCTCCCTTTGCCGGGATGCTCTCCACACGTGCGTCGGGCGACACATAGATGTGCTTGTTGCCTGTCGTCTCTTTCACAGAGGGTCGC
>Ga0065708_1006894_pt1 | contig 13940 bp, 10 predicted proteins | sample Hoacrofraction12_2_FD_59095 | JGI IMG/M metagenome (GOLD analysis project Ga0065708, IMG submission 59095) | Hoatzin crop microbial communities from Cojedes, Venezuela, sample from fiber fraction 12 v1 | ecosystem: Host-associated > Birds > Digestive system > Esophagus > Crop | place: Venezuela... | reverse complement strand
AACCGTGGTTAATCCCCATAGATATTCGCTTGTTCCGTACAACTCGGTCTTCATATGACCTAAAGGTCACACGAAGACCTCTTTAGTTTTCATATGATCTAAAGGTCACACGAAGACCTCTTTAGTTTTATTTATGAGGTTTTATTGCAGAAATTCCATTAATGCCTCTTTATTCTCTATGGGTGTTGTCGTTGGCCGTCCAAGGTCATCACGGCTGCCTTTCTTGACCTTTATCTCTAATAGCAGTGGAGCCTCAGCGTCTTTCAAGGTCTTCAACACTTCATTCAAATCATCAGCATTGTCAACGCTGATAGCTGTCTTATAGCCACAGGCGGATGCAATTTCTGGCAAGTCGATTTTATAGCCCACGGTGGGCTGACCGCCAACACTGTCGTGTGCGCCGTTATTGAAAACTATATGAAAGTAATTTTTCGGAGACATACTGCCGATAATGCCCATTCCGCCAAGATGCATTATTGATGCGCCGTCGCCGTCGAAACAATATACATTGCGGTCTGGCTTGCTCAAAGCGATGCCAAGGGCTATTTGGGAGGCATGGCCCATAGAGCCGACCGTAAGGAAATCACGCTGATGGCCTTGACCTGCCGACTCCCGATACTCAAAAAGCTCACGGGAAATCTTGCCTGTGGTTGAAACTATCACGGCCTTGTCGTCCAATGAGGCTGCCACAATCTTTATGGCATCCTCACGCTCAAGTGCACTTACATCTTGTTCAACATTCTGCAGTTTATATTTGTCGAATGTGCCTTTTCTTACAACAAGGGCGAACGCCTCCTTTGTGGATTGCATATATTCCACAGCACGGTTTATCTGACCCTCCAAGTCTGCCTCTTCGGGTGTGAGAACCTCATTAAGGATGCCTATAGTGTCTAACAAAGGTATTGTAACTTTACCCTGTTTTACGTGTTGAGGCTCATCGTGAACGCCCGGCTCTCCGCGCCAGCCGATTACAAGCAGTACGGGGATATTATAAACATCCTTGTCTGTGAGTGAAAGCAGAGGGTTCACGGCATTGCCGATACCGCTGTTTTGCATATAAACCACGGGGATGCTCCCAGTGGCAAGATAATGACCGGCTGCCAGCCCCATCGCCCCGCCCTCATTGGCGGCAATGATGTTGTGGCTGCTGTCTGCGTGGTCGGTAATATAAGCGCAGAGGTTTTTCAAAAGTGAGTCGGGCACACCGGCGTAAAAGTCGATGCCGTGCTTTTTCAGCGTGTCATAAAAATATCCTGGTTGTATCATCTTTCAAAATTCTTTGGTCAAACATTATTTTGTGCCGGGAATAAGCTCAAGTATCTCTTTCACCGACATACAGTAATCTCGTGATGCCTCAAGGGAACGGCCGTTGGCAAGTATCGACTTGGCGCAGTTGACCATTGCCGGGTATGCTGCGCGGAGCAAGTGGTTGGCGTAAATCACCACGTTGGCGCCCCATTCAACAAGCTCATCCTCGGTGAACTGATTATAGGTGGTCGGCACAAGCACTATCGGGGTCTTCTGGTCTTTCTCCCTGAAACGCTGACAGAATGTTTTGATGTCGTCGCCGCTCTTGTCCTTGCTGTGTATCATAATGCCGTCGGCTCCCGCCTCTACGTATGCGAAGCAGCGGATGAGAGCGTCGTCAACGGAATGGCCGGCGATAAGACTCTCGCAACGGGCGATAATCATAAAGTCGTCGGTAATCTGTGCCTGTTTTCCGGCTTTTATCTTGTTGCAGAAATTCTCGATGCTGTCTTGCGTCTGAATGGCATCGGTGCCGAAAAGGGAGTTTTTCTTAAGACCGGTCTTGTCCTCTATGATGACTGCGGAGATGCCAAGGCGTTCAAGGGTGCGCACGGTGAAAATGAAATGCTCGGTCTTGCCTCCTGTGTCGCCATCGAAAATCACAGGCTTCGTGGTAACTTCCAAAGCGTCGTTAAGGTCTTGCAGACGGTTGGTGAGGTCAACGGCCTCAATATCGGGCTTGCCCTTGGCGGTGGAGTCGGTCAAGGAGCTCGACCACATTCCGTCAAACTCGTGCTTCATACCGTTCACCTCAACAAATGTGTTCTCAATGATAAGACCGGTGAGACCGTTGTGGGACTCGCATATCCTTACGATTTTCTTCGCTCCTATCAGACGGCGCAGTCTTTTGAGACGTATCTCCGGAGTGGTGCCGATTTCTTTCAGACGCTGGTTCATCGCGGTGGAGGAGATGCCCTTGGTATAGGGGATGTCAACGACCTTGCCGCCCCACTCTGCCATCTTGTCGATGATGTCCTGGCGGGTCTTTGCCTGCACGCCCTCTTTCCAGTCATCGCCGTGAACCACGAAGTCGGGTTTCAATTTTTCAAGGTTCGGACGGTAGTCAAGGGTGGTCTGGGGTATAACCTCGTCAACACCCTTTATGGCAGCAACTATCTGCGAACGCTGCTCGTATGTAAGATATGGCAGACGTTTATAACTTGCAATTGCCTCATCGGTAAGCACTCCGACTGTTACGCATCCCAGCTTACTTGCTTCTTTGATAATGTTCAAGTGTCCCGGATGTATCATATCGGCACTCATGCCAACATATACTTTCTTTTTGTTTTCCATTACTTATATATTTTATTGTTTTTATTTTTATTCTGTAATCTGTGCAGCCGCTTCCAATAATATTTCGTTTGTAAGGCGCAAAGGATTGTTTTTCGCCCTTTCGGCATTCACGCCGGCAGCAACATTATATATATCGATACAACGTGCTGGGTCGAAGCCCAAACCGATGCCTTTAGTGTATCCTTTCATATATTCGTAAAGTTCGTCGCTCTTCAAAGACAGAAGATTGAGCAGATTGTTCATCTTGCTTTTATATTGGCTATAGTCCTTGCCCAAATAATCCTCTTCCTTGCAATTGATATTAGCCGCAAAGAAATACGGGAACGTGAGGGCCACGGCATGACCATGGGGATAGCCATACTTGGATGTCAGCGTGTATGACATCGCATGAGGAGCTGTGGTGCGTGTGATGTTAATAGCCTTACCAGCTAAATTCGAAGCTTGAGAAAGTGAATATCTTAGAATATGGCTGATATTTTTTGCTTTTATTTCTTTTATCAGCCTGGGTAGTGCATAAAACGCTAATTTAATGGCTTGCCAAGCATAATAATCAGATTCGGCTGTGGCATTCACGTTCCAATATGCCTCAAAGGCCTGTGCTAAAGCGTCAAAGCCTGTACGGGCGGTTAGATCGGAGCCAATGCCGTAGGTAAAGAAAGGGCATACTATGGCCTTGTTGGGCAGAAGATTGGGATTTGATATGGATATCTTTACCTCATCGACATAGCATACGGCAAATTGTGTGCTTTCTGCCCCTGTGCCAGCAGTGGTGGGCACTGCAATATGAGGAATGGTTGCTTTAGATTCTTCCTCACTCATATCCTTAAACTCTCCGCAAGCGAAATATTTTATCAGTTTCGCAGTGTCGATTGCGCTGCCGCCACCAACAGACAGAATTGTATCACATCCTTGCTCTTTAATTTTTTTCGCCCCTCTCTCTGCATCCTCTTTCTTTGGATTCACATAGAAGTCACGAAACTCCACTATCTCATAACCTCCTCGCAGCTTCGCCACTTCCTCCTCCGCTCCACAAGCAGAGAATGATTTGTCGCCACGCACCAACAGTACTTTCTTAGCACGATATTTTTCTAATGCTGTATCAAGTTCCCTTGATATGCTTGCCTTATTATAGATAAAAATGCTTTGTTCTATATTCTGATTATAAGTATCCATTTGTATTTCTTTTTATTCATTTGATAATAATGAAAGTATATTATTCTCTTATAACGTTATCTTAATCAGACAAGGCTGCTGATTTAAGATAACTTTCTATCTTATCTATGATTTCCATATCATCCTCACTGAATTTCCGTGCAAAAAGGAAAGGAGAATTGATAAGTGTATCATAATCTTCTGACTTCCAGACATAAGGGTCGCCTCTTTTCCAATCTATTGCTCTCATACAACCCAAATATTCATCGTTAGGATTATAAATGGCATCTTTAAAACGACTGTGCCATAAAATTGTATGGACAAAAATCTCATCACTGCACAACGTATATTTATACAATTTCTCTATTTCATCTTTATGGCTAACTATCTCTTTAGCAAATTCTTCTGTTATGCTCCACCAGTTGCATCCTTTGTGGAAATAATCCAAATTCTTATATCGGCGTACATTCAAAATTCTCTGTGAGGGAATTAATACCCTTTGTATTAAACGTAATACAGCATTTTGTTGACGCATATAGGCATCAAGAAAATGATAGTATCCTAACTTGTATCTTAATTCCTTAAAATTATCATCTTGGTTAAAACCGACAAATTCTTTTCCTTGATTTGCAGAGAAGAAATCATGAATATACTTGTTCGTTTTCAAAGGGAAATCGACACCAGAAATTAAATGGTAATATCCGTACTCCCCCCCCCCGCACGCATGGCGGTTTCAAGTAATTTTATAGTAGCCATATTTTGCGATACATCGCCCCATCTAACATCCAATCTGTCTTGTAAAAAGACAACCTTGGACATCTTTGCAGAATGAATGAAATCATTAAAATCCATATCACCTGCTTTCTTGTCAACATGTACATATATATCATTATTCTCATCATCCAACTGCATGATGAGTCTCTTAAGAAGTTTAAAACTTCCGTGAGCACAAATAAGGTATGCAAATCTCATATATTTGATTGTTTTAAATTAATCACTACTTTTTATCTTTACAAACATAACTGAGCCATTACGTCTTTCTTACATATGAAGCCTTATAGGAATGCAGGGGAAGATTTATAATATTGTTCAGCCATATTATAAATATTCAAAAACTCTGAGTATTTATTATCAAATAATCCATCTTTTAATGGTTGCCAATTATCCTTTTCTTCAAAAGCCTTATTTATAAATTTTGTATAAAAATTTTCTTCTTTTCTTAAAAGAGTTTTCCTACCCCATAAAAAAGCCCCCATCGGAAACCACTCCCTTTCCCCTATCAAACATCCATAATAATTTAAGGATATTGATAATAGATGTTCCCATGAGTAATACAAGTATGGATAATCGTTATCGAAAGTCAAATATTCTTTGAAATAGCTCTCGAGCTCATCCATAATAAAAGTGCTATATGGGAAATAACCATTAGGTATCTCTAAATACTGATTTAACTCATTTCTATGCCAATGCGTAATACCCAGCAGGTAAGCAATACCAAAAGAAATACTACAGCTTAACGCATTTTCTTGAGGACTCTTCTCTTTAAATAATTCAGGTAAAAGGGCAAATTTATTAAATAATAAACATGCCATACCAAGGGAGTGAAATAAAAATGAAGGAGCAAAAAGATGTAAGTATGTCATATTTTCATACGAAATTTCTCCTTCCTTAAAAGGCTTTTTGCATAGTCGAACTAATTCTTTAACAAATAGCTCTTGCTGTTTCAAAGTTCCATATCGCACGACAATTATGCTGGCACCTATTAATTTCTCGACAGCTTCTATATGTAATTTCTTATAGTAATTAAAAACATCTTTAGTGAGTCTCTGATTATAATCAGCTTTGTCGATGATAATTTTATAGGCCGCTTTCCCCTCTGATTCTATCATCTCTGTAAGGGCTATTTCAGAATAAGGAGATTGTAATAAACGTTTTATATCTTGTACAAAATCACTAAATGACAGTTCCTTTTTTATTGGAGAATTGACTTTTGAATTTACAAAATTAGGAATAGGACCAAGTGCTGGTGGTTGGTTTTCTGGATTATTCCAAATGTCACGGCTTAATCTAAAGAGTGCATCTTCAAAATATGTTTCATCGCTCATATCGAAACCAGCCCTTGTCTCTATAATTGAACTGAATGAAGTAGAAAAGCTACCCTCTCTTAAAACAGGAATAAACTTATGACTATCCATTTTATTTAGAAGTTCTGAAGAAATAATCTGGTCTTCAAAATTGGCACCGCCGCTATTCTTCTCTGATTTTTGCTTGTAGTTTGAAGTTCCTATTATTAAAACTCTGTTAGCTCTTTCGATACCTTTCTTCATAAAGTCTATCAAGCTATACCCTCCTCTGTTATATTGATCAAGCAAAACGTTAATGCCGAATTTGCCTACTAAATTATCAGCCAATTTTCGAACCCACTTCTTATGGTCATCAGAATCCCAGGAGTAGCTTATAAAAACGACAGGGTGCCCCTCTACTATATTATCAAACTGTGATGGTATGTTGTTAAATTCTTGTGACATATATCTTCCTACTTTGAAAAATTCTTATATCCTTTTATTTTCTATAAAACGCATATCTATGATGTTTCCTCTCTGGTAAGTAGAGAAGTTTTCTTTGTAATACTCGCCCTCATTCCACTTTCAGACCGGCATCCTCGCAGGCATTAGCAAAAAATCAATGACTTTTATCTTTGCAAAAGGAATCATTAATCGTATAGTCTGCTTTACGAAGAACTTCTCTATATTCTTGTCTGAGTTCTTGAATAAGACTACGTGTAGTTTTGACCATACTTAATGTATAAACTAATGATTGTGTTGATTCATCTTCGTGTTGTTTTGAATCGGTAACAGCTCGATTTTTGCGATATTCTTTCCATGAAGGAAGAAAATCTAAATTATATAATTCATATTCTATATTTTCTATATTCTCATTAATGATTTTAACCAAAGAATCTAGTTCATTATTACATTCTTCTAATTCTTTATTATATTCATATAAATCTTTAGTTGCATCTTCTTCCAATTCTTGATATGTTATTGGCTCATTGGGATTAAGAATATTATAAATCGCCTCTTGTATATTAGATATAAACCTACAAATCACTTCCGCATAATCTCGAACCATAGATTTGGTATATGTTATGGTTTGATTTGATTCATGACACAACTCATGACGCTCCTTGAAAATCTTTTGAATTGTTTTAACATCCTTGTCATAGCATTCTCCCATCTTGTCTTTAAGCACTGATTTTATGTTTACACCTAATAATACTTTTAAGTTGTAAATTATATCTTCGAATTTATTGCAAGAAAAGCTATATGACAAATATTCGCCCAGCGTAATCACGTCGTCTTGCAAATATTCTAATAGTTCTAAATCCATCTTTCCCGTCTTCGTAAAAAAATCTGCAACATTTTTTCTGTATCTTCTATCATCAATAATCTCTGCATATTGACTTCGCATACTATCTTCCAATATTGCCACGAGGCGTATAGGAATAAGAGAGTAAGCCTCCTCTTCTGATAAATCTATTTCGCCATCTGCAAAACATTTCATCCGAAACCAATTGTCATCAAAGAGATCTCTACGCTTTAGAGCATTATATGCTTCTTTCAGTGGTATATTCTTCATTTTCGTGTAATTATGTTCATTTATCTCACTTTCAGCCCTGCATCCTCACAAGCACTCGCAAGGAAATTAATTTCCAAATCCTGCTGACCTAGCATCTTTATCATACGGTCGTTTTCCGCTTTAAGCCTCGCCATTTCTTTCTTGTCGTTTTCATCATGAGAGAAAGCTGCGGAGGAGTTGCTGATAAGCTCTTCTTTCCAACTACTTATAAGGGAGGAGGATACATTATATTCCTTCGCCAGCTCTTGAAGCGTCTTGTCCTCTTTCAATGCTTCAATCGCAACTTTTGCCTTGAAAGATGCGTCAAAATTATTTTGTTCTGCCATGATTAAATACATTTACACGTAATGTGTAACTTGTCTAAAAATTGAACGCATTTAAAATATTATCTCCACCTCGTATTTGAAGTAACTTATCGTTTCTGTAACTCGAGCTCTATATTTATTTTTAAAATTTGTTATAGCCTGTTTGTTCTGAATGTCAATATTAATTAACTTTGTATAATTAAGAATATAAGGTCTATATTTAGAACCTATAAACTTATAACGTATCTCTACGATTTTACCAACACTTAACAAAGGAGGTTGGTTATAATCTTCGGGAATATTACCTTGATAGACATATAATAATTTACGAGTTTTGTCAATATGGGATATACTAGCATTTAAATAGGTATTGTATTTTGGAATATCAGGTACTATGTCTTTTGTAAGTTCAAAGGGAAGTAAGGCATAATAATCTATTTCCTGTAAAAATAACAAATAATGATTTTCTAGTCTTCTTATAATCTTAAATCGATATATCTGACCAATCTTAAGCTCTTCTATAAGGGTCATAACATTCGCTTCATGTTTTATCTTAGCGAAATACTCTTTGAAACCTGAATAATCATTCTTTTTTATACGCCTTAAAAGTTGAGGAGAAATTTGTACAGGCGTGTTAAAAATTAGATTGTCTATAAGAAGTCCCAAAGTCTTACATTGATAGTCCATACCGCTTAACTCTTTTAACAGGGAGCCTATATATGCGTATGAATATACTTCTACAATAGTAGTATCGTTAATGTATTTACATTCTTTTGCAACTTGATAATATTTGTATAAAGCATATAAAGCTGCTGTATGTGTAATATTTGCTTTAAGGATATTTATGGCTATTGAAGGATGAACATCTAAAAATACAAATACTTTCACGATAAGATCTGGTGAGTCTAACTGGATGCACTGCCTTATAATGTATTCAGACATTTGATATGTTATCTCTTTTTTGCAAGGTTCTACCAACTTAAGGGCATATTTTACCTTATTTGAAGTAATAAACGCTTTTTCCACTATGACATTTAATGTGTCTTCATCACATTTTGGCAAAAGTGCCACATCGGGAGTACCTTTTACTAAAGTTGACAAGAACATTTGAGCATTATAGCTCAACAGACATTCCACAAAAGCCCAATAACGTGTATAATCGAAATCACTTGAATGCATATAATCCAATACTGCTGAAAGAATTTCAGGAACATTTTTTCCAACAGCATTTTCTTGAAGAAAAGCATAAAGAGTTTCACGATTTTGACTGCGTATAATTACTGCAAAATCATCAAGATATGATTTTGTGGAATTTATATTTTCTTGTTTCAAATTTTCCATAGTCTCCCTCTTAATTTATCTGCGATTAGCTGACTGTTTTAAATCAGAATACATATTTTCCAACTCGCTATAAAAACGCTTAAGAAATGCAGATTGTAGATTATACCATTCTTCTGCTGAATAAGGTTCATTTACACAACCAGTCAACTCTAACAGAACATCTCCTTTTGAAAATTGTCCTGGTCTCCTATCAAAATTATCCATTTCATGACCGCCACCAAAAGAATGACGAGCCATATCTACACATTTTGAGAATTTAGAATCTCTGAAATATTTCTTACCTATTCTAATATCTCCACATCTGTCCTTTGATCTTTCAAAATAGGTTTTATATAGAGCTGAAGCAAAATCTGCAAATTGGTCTTTGTTATAGCAGGGCGTCCTTAAATCATTTTCCATAGAGGAGCTGTCGTTTACTGGTTTAAACAAGTAATCCTTCTTCATATTCTTAAGTTGATTGTTTATAGTTTCAATCAAATTCATAATCTTTCGTACTAATTGCTCCAACTCGCTTTTTTGAGGCTTTAATGCTTTTATATCATTATTTTCTGCCAAAATAAATTCTTGTAAAAACTCTCCCTGTATATAGAGTTTACCTTTAGCATCTGATTTTAATATTCCTTTTGATATCAAATTAGATCTGTGGACAGAAGGTTCTATCTTTCGAGGTAATAATGCGATATCTTTTAAAATGCGATATTCGCCTGAAGATATAGCTTTTGTTGATAATTCCTTAAAATGAGGGTTGCAAATACTGAAATCAGGTTGTTTTCTATACTTGTACAAATAAGCACCAATTAAATCTTTGCCATAAAAGGGTACACCACCTGATTTCTTAAATGCAAAATCTCTATTCTGCATCATATATTCATACAATTCTTTGTCCTCTATTTTTTTACATTCCTGTTCCCACATCATATAAAAAGATTCCTCGTCAATGGGTGTTACATATTCTGGTGCTGTTACTGTATTAGCTTCTCCCGAACCAGGCACACTGGCTATTAATGTGTCCCAAGGCATTGAGCCAACAAGCCAAAAGCAGAAATACCTCTCACCCTTGTCGTTTATGTCACTGCTCATAGCTCGCAACTTACTGAATGACATAGGGTTTTCTAAAGCATACTTAAACAAATATTCATACTCATCAATCATAAACAAAATCGCCTTATCCATATAGTCAGAGAAGAATCTTATAATTTTCTCCAATAAATTCTGTACACGGGAAGGTGATAATTGTATCAATTGTTCTTCTATCTCTGACCAATCATCACTTGGTCGGAGATTTATAGAACCAAAGCTCTCTGTATCTGTAAATATTTTATCCTTGAAGAGAATTTCAATCAACTTTGAAATCATATAAATATAAGACGACACAGTCCCAACAATGCTGTCACTTTTAAAGTCAAGATAAACAGGATACACAGAGCTGTTATCATTACTTCTAATTAAATTATATGCAGTTTTTATAAGGCATGTCTTTCCATATCTACGCGAGCCAATAACAGGTATATTTTGGCGCAAGGCAGCATCTGTCAATAATTTTTCCAATAACTTATCACGACCGAAAAGTTCTTCTTTCGATGTAATGTCATGTGGTTGAAAAGGTATCTTATTCATAATAGATATTTGTTAACGATTATACAGTGTATCTATCTCACGGGCCAAATCCTCATGATGGTTGCCCCACCATCTGCGAAATAGGTCAACAGATAATTTATATACAGGTATGTCGTCATCCTGGTATTGAACTAAAACTTTTTTCTCAATAAGCAACTCTATTGACTCTGCCAACATTGCGCGAAAAGCTTGTATGTTTTTCTTAGCCCATAGCTCTTGCAATTCTACTATTCCTACGCCTCGCTGATTCTCATTACCCCTATTAAAATAGGTTAGACTAGTTATAAGAACATTCACCTCACGAGGATCTGAAGGGCTGTACATATTGTTTTGGAATGTATTTTCTGGAAGAGGCATTACCATAGAACCTTGCTCACCCTCTCTTTCTCCAGTTAAAACTTTTATTACCTGCTCTAATTCCGGATATCCAATTATAGATCGTTTTTTCTCAACAGCATAATAGCCACAATATTTGCAGATAATCTGAATGAAATATGGGACATCGCCAGATAATTTATGGATATGGTTGATAGCTTCTTTTGTGAAACGCAACTTATCTCCCATAACATTCATCAATTCTTCCGCTGATTTTTTATCAATTTCATTTATTTGCTTTTCAACAGCATTAACTAACTGCCCTGTGATACCATACTTTTGATCTTTTATCAAGGTCTTTATATCGTAAGTTCCAGCATATACAAAACTTGCCAGCCCCTCCAAAGAATGTTGCCTAAGGGTATGTAAAAAGGCTGTGTTAATAATTTTATTATCCATTAAAACCTTTATAAAAGAGAACTCATCAACTAAGAATAATGGATATAGTCCTTTTTTCTTTAAATATTGTAAAATACTTGACAAATCTTTAGCACGTGGTTTTTCTGATAGTTTAAAATCGCTATAAACCTGTCGGCCAAGATATTTATCTAAATTCTCATAAATCTGGTCGAACAACAAATATTGCCACAAATCTGACGCATTCCCAAAACTGGCTGCTTGCGAGAAATCCCATTCGAATGTAGCAATCGTTAAAGTTTCATTTCTCATAAGCATAGATTTCTTGTCTAATGCGTTCTTTAAATATCTTAGGATAGAACTTTTTCCGGTTCTTGTTAAACCGTATAAAATATACGGTTTGTCTCTTTCAGCTGTAGTATAATGACGCGTAAGAATATCAAGTATCTCATGACGGCCTTTAAACATCTGCTCGTCGGGGATTGGACCATCTTTCCAAGGTATTTCCTCTCTATTTAATGATGATGCTGGTTCCTTTTCTATAGTAAAAGAAAAATTCCTTATTGGGGTCTCCTTGCCTTGGTAGTATGCAGATATACTCATATCTAAATTTATTATATTAGCATCGAATAGAGCCGATGGCAAGTTTAATGGTACTTCAAATGTACTTCCTGCCGGGATTTCATTATTATATTCTTGTTTATCTTTTATAAAATTCTCATCTGTTATTGATTTTACAGAATGAAACATAACGCAACCCTCAGCTGTACTCTCACCTGTGTTTTTAATCATAAGATTTACTATTCTTTTTTCACCATCAGCAACAATGTAGGGAGGGTCAACCAATATTTGTAAATCAGGTAAGGTTTCTGCAATCTTCTTATCAAGTATAGATTGTATATTTATATTCCATTTTGACAGTAACGGAAAGAAAAAAGTTCTGCCATAATATGTGGTGTTTGAATTTATGAATTTAATCTGTCTCTCTAAAAGACGCTGCACCTGAATTAACAGATTTGTCCTTTCTGCTTGGTTGCGCTTTGTGTAAGGCAAAAGAATTTTTAAAATATCCTCAACCACTTTCTTTGATTCTAAATCTGTAGAGGAAAGTAAATCAACATATCCGTCAATGTCTTTCCATTTTTCGGATAAACTTAAAATTGTATGAACGTCAAGATTTAATTTTAATATTTCGTTACAAATAGAGGCGAAATTCTTATTTCTTTCACGGCGATATTGGAATGCTTCTTTCAAAAACGTTCCTGGCATCAACTCTGTATCAATATTAGCTGATAACAATTTGTTTATCATATTAAAAATCATTTTACGGCGACTTGGGCTGGTCATACGGTTATATAGACCACCTGTTCCACCCTTTAACTGGAATAGCTTATTCCAAGCTCCGACACTGGCTGAACCAACAGCTATGACAACGAGCCAAGCAATCTCATTATATTCAGGACTGGCACTTGCAAGACAATTGAAAAAGACGCTGTTAAATTGTCCCGAAAAATTTATCTCATTGTTATTTCTTATATCACATAATGCAATATTAAGTTTTAAATAGTTTGACAACAAGGACAATAATCTTTCTGGTGGAATATTAGACATCAAATTAAGAGACTCTATATAATAGCTACAAGCACTGTCTTTTAATAAAGTGAGATTGTTTATATTTCTTTCGCCTTGAGTTATTGCATTCTTGAAATTTATATATAATGAATCTCCTTTTAAAATAGCATAATAAGCAACAGCCTCAAGGTATTCTTGAGAGTCATAACTCCCAACAGGAAGTTCGCTAAATGCCTTGGCTGCTTCCAAATATACAGGATAACGTTCAGATAAATCTGTATTTCTTGTTGCCTTTGCCTCGTCAAAAATATGCTTGGCAATTATGGAAGTTGGCTTACCGTCGTTGCGCAAAATTTCCTCATTCGTATATTTATGTTCTTTAATATCAATGTCAATCATTTTACTAATCGTAGTCGGGCTATCCTCAAAATCTAAAATCAATTTCTGATCATCATTGTCTTCATCAATTATATCTGTATTGTTAGCTGTACTTCCATTCAGCAGCTGATTGTGAAGAGTTGAAGCAAATGTATTTTTGTTATTATAAAACAATGCTTTCTCGACAGACTTTATAGCTTCATCTTTCTTCGAATTGTCCATTGCTTGAAGTCTGGCCAATTCTGTATATAAATGACTGAGATTGCGAGAATCACTATGAATAGACTCATTAAATTTAATTAGCTCTATATAAGATTCCATTGCATTCTTGTAATCTCTTAAAGAGGAATAGGTCTGTGCTTTTTTAAGCAACATGCTACTCTTTGTCTTCTGATCAGAAATAGGACCTTTAAGGGCTTTATTTATCACATTTATAGCCTCTGTATGCTTACCCTGTCTCAACAGTGTGTTTATTTGAGAATCTATTTCTTTAAAGGATTTTATATTTTCGTCCTGTTTTTTTATTGTATTACTCTCAACTGGTGTATTAACTTTCGTGGAAATTTTAACAGAAACTAATTGGCTAAGGATATTGTCTAAGTT
>Ga0065708_1000096_pt1 | contig 13942 bp, 8 predicted proteins | sample Hoacrofraction12_2_FD_59095 | JGI IMG/M metagenome (GOLD analysis project Ga0065708, IMG submission 59095) | Hoatzin crop microbial communities from Cojedes, Venezuela, sample from fiber fraction 12 v1 | ecosystem: Host-associated > Birds > Digestive system > Esophagus > Crop | place: Venezuela... | reverse complement strand
GTTTTCCGAAAAAGATGTACATGTTTTGGCGAAACGCTGCCTTGTTTTTTTAAGTGATAAGTGACAAGTGACAGGTGACAAGTAATTCCCCTCCCGCGCGCACGCATATATAATTAAGGAACGCGCGCGCGAGGAAATTTGTGAACGCCAACGCACACATTTTGAGCAAAAAAAATCGACTACTTGGCCTCTCTTTTTGGTTTTACGCATAAAATTTTGCAATTTTGTGNCCGAAAAATGGGTTTTGGCACGGCCTTTGCAAAGGAANTNGTGTTTAAACCAAAAAAGGAAGGACGAAAAATGACATTTAAATTCACGAAAAATGCTTCTCGCGCGCTGGCCTACAGCCGCGACGCCGCCCAACAACACGGACTGGAACGCATCAACGCCAACTGCCTGATGCTNGGAATGTTGATGGTGGAGGACGGTGCGACGACGCGCTTGCTCCACAACGGCGGCATCGCCATCGACGTGCTCAAGAGAGGCATCGAAGAAGATATTGCCAACAATCCCACCGGCAGCGTGAGCTCGATTTCGACCACGTTCACGCAGGGGGACGAAGGNATNATGCTCGACGAAGACTGCCAACGCATCATCCGCGTTTCGCAATTGGAAGCGCGTCTGACGGGCGACGGCATCGTGGACGANCGCCACTTATTGCTCGGCTTTCTGCGCGACCGCAACAACACGCCGCGCCGCCTGCTGAACGAAATGGGACTGACATACAGNCAGATTGCCTCGCCCATNTCGCAAGATATGCGCAACGGATTCGGCTTCACCAACGACACGCCCGACGACCCCTTCGCCGCCGGCGACGACGANGGCACGCCGCACCAACGCAAGAACCGCGCCGGCACAAAGGACAAGACCGAGAGCGANACGCCCGTGATTGACAACTTCGGCATCGACCTGAACAAAAAGGCGGCCGACGGCGCGCTCGACCCCGTGATTGGTCGCGAAAAAGAAATCTTGCGCATCGCACAAATTTTGTCGCGTCGCAAGAAAAACAACCCCATACTTATTGGCCCTGCCGGCGTGGGCAAAAGCGCNGTGGTCGAAGGACTTGCGAGCCTCATCGTGCAACGCAAAGTGCCNCGCTCGCTGATTGGCAAGCGCATCGTGGCGCTCGATATGGCGGGCCTCGTGGCAGGCACGCAGTATCGCGGCCAGTTTGAAGAGCGCCTGCGCCGACTCATTCAGGAACTGCGCGCTCACAAAGACATCATNCTTTTTATCGACGAAATCCACACCATCATCGGTGCGGGCGGCGCGGCCGGCAGCCTCGACGCTGCGAACATCNTGAAGCCCGCTCTCGCACGCGGCGAGGTGCAGTGCATTGGTTCGACGACGACCGACGAATATCGNAAATCGATTGAGAAAGANGCCGCGCTCGAACGCCGTTTCCAGAAGATTATGCTTCAAGAAACGACCAACGAGGAGACGCTCCACATCTTGCGCAACATCAANGACCGCTACGAAGACCATCACAACGTGACCTACACCGACGAGGCGCTGCAAGCCTGCGTGAACCTGTCGGANAAGTATATCACCGACCGCGCCCTGCCCGACAAGGCCATCGACGCGCTCGATGAGGCCGGCAGCCGCGTCCACTTNGANGGCGTGGAGGTGCCGAAGGACATCGAAGAGATGGAAGCCAAATTGGCAGACTTGCGCAACCGCAAACTCACGGCCGCGAAGCAGCAAAACTTCGAANTGGCCACCGTGCTGCGCGACGAAGAGACCAAGATGGCCGACGCGCTGCAGAAACGCAATGAGGAATGGCTCGCCACGCANAAGGAAAACCGCGCCGTGGTCGATGTGGCCGACATTGCCGAAGTGGTTTCGCTCATGAGCGGCGTGCCNGTGCAGCGNCTGGCGGCCGAAGAGAGCCTGCGCCTGAAGGGAATGAAGCAAGCATTGAGCGAAAAGGTGATTGCGCAAGACCAAGCCATCGCNCAACTNACGCGCGCCATCACCCGCAACCGCCTCGGCCTGAAAGACCCCAACCGCCCCATCGGAACGTTCCTCTTCGTCGGCCCGACCGGCGTGGGCAAGACCTATCTCGTGCAATGTCTCGCCGAATGGATGTTTGGCAAGAAAGACTCGCTCATCCGCATCGACATGAGCGAATATTCTGAAAAGTATTCGACCTCGCGCCTCGTGGGTGCGCCTCCGGGATACGTGGGATATGAGGAGGGCGGCCAGCTCACCGAGCAAGTGCGCCGCAAGCCTTACAGCGTCGTGCTGCTCGACGAAATCGAAAAGGCCCATCCCGANGTGTTCAACATCTTGCTCCAAGTGATGGACGAGGGACGCATGACCGATGGCAACGGCACGACCGTGGATTTCCGCAACACCATCATCGTGATGACGTCGAACGCCGGCACGCGGCAGCTGCGCGAATTTGGCGGCGGCATCGGCTTCGCNGCCACGGGCAATATCGACGCGCANACCGCCGAGGGCATCGTNCGCAAAGCGNTGCAGAAGCAATTCGCGCCGGAGTTCCTGAACCGTATCGACGACATCATCTGCTTCCAACCGCTCAAGGAGGCCGACGCGCACAAGATTGCCGACTTGGAAATCAANGCCTTGCGCGGTCGCATGGAGAAGATGGGCTACACGCTGACGCTCACCGACGCGGCCAAAGACTTCATCGTGAAGCANGGTTTCAACAGCCAATACGGCGCCCGNTCGCTGAAGCGCGCCATCCAGTCGAACGTCGAAGACCGCGTCTGCGAACTGCTCATCGACGCCGACGAGAACGACCCGCACACCGCCATCACCGTGGACAAAGAGGGCGACGCNCTGAAAGCCACGTTCGACTAAACAGACTGCAAAACTAACAAAAATCGGCAGGAACCCGAAAGTTNCTGCCGATTTTTTTAGGCGGTCAAACTGCCGTTTNAATTGAACCAGCGCACGTAGGCGAAGTCCTGACGGTGAGGCAGTTCNGGGTGNTTGGGATACATGCGATAGGCCACCTTGAACGTGCCGGCCACGTCGANCGTAGTCTTGAGTTCGAAGGTGTAGAGATTGCCTTCGCGCTTCACGACGTTCATGGGCACGACCTTCTCGAGTTTGTCTTGGCCGTCGAGGTTGCTCACGATGACCATGTCCACNCCGATGGCGTCGTCGAGGCCTTGCTCGTCGATGGTGTGGCGCACGAAGATTTCCTCGCCGCTTTCAACGATGTTGTTGCCGGAAGCCTCGGTGCGTTCGCTCGAAACCACGCGGATGCCGTCCCANCGCTCGGCCACGAGTTCCTTCCATGCGGCGATTTCCTTGGCGAGCTTGTTGTCGTTGGCGCTGAGCTTCTGCATGCGCTTTGCCAGCGGGGTGTAGAAGCGCTCNTAGTAGTCGTCGAGCTGGCGTTTCATCGTGTAGTGCGGGGCNATGCGNGCNATGGAGTTCTTCACCGTGCGCACCCAGTTCTCGCTGTAGCCCTTGCGNTTGCGAGCGTANTAGAGCGGGATGATNTCNTGCTCNAGCATNCTGTANATGGTCGAAGCGTCGAGCTTNTCCTGATAGTCTTGGTTCTGNTAGGTGCGCTTGTCGGTGAGGGCCCAACCGGCNCCTTCGCGATAGCCTTCGTACCACCAGCCGTCGAGCACGGAGAGGTTCACAACGCCGTTCATCAGGGCCTTTTCGCCGGATGTGCCGGAGGCTTCGAGCGGGCGNGTCGGCGTGTTCATCCAGATGTCCACACCGCTCACGAGGCGGCGGGCCAAGTGCATGTCGTAGTTCTCGAGGAAGAGAATTTTGCCGATGAATTCGGGACGCTGCGAGATTTCAAAAATTTTCTTGATGAGGCCTTGTCCGGCGCCGTCGGCGGGGTGAGCCTTGCCGGCGAAGATGAACTGCACGGGGTAGTCGGGGTTGTTCACAATCTTGCTCAGACGGTCGAGGTCGGAGAAGAGCAAGTGTGCGCGCTTGTAGGTGGCAAAGCGGCGGGCNAAGCCGATGAGCAGGGCGTTCGGATTGATTTTGTCCATCAGGCTCACTACGCGGCTGGGGTCGCCTTGGTTCTTGAGCCACGTCTCGCGGAAGCGNTCGCGGATGTAGTCGATGAGTTTGGCTTTCAGGGCCACGCGCGTCTTCCAGACTTCTTCGTCGGGCACGTCGTAGATTTTCTCCCAGATGCGCTCGTTCGATTCGTCGTTCAAGAAGTTTTTGTCGAAATACTTATAATATACGGTCTTCCATTCCTTGGCAGCCCACGTGGGGAAGTGTACGCCNTTGGTCACGTAGCCTACGTGGCTTTCTTCGGGNAAGTAGCCCTTCCAAATGCCGTTGAACATCTTTTGGCTCACGCGNCCGTGNAGCCAGCTCACGCCGTTCACNTCTTGGCAGGTCTTGCACANGAAGGTGGACATGCAGAAGCGCTCGCCGTGGTCGTCGGGGTTGGTGCGGCCGAGNCCCATGAAGTCGTCCCAGCTGATGCCGAGTTTTTCGGGCACGNAGCCGAGGTATTTGCTGCAAAGGCTCTCGTCGAAGTAGTCGTGGCCGGCGGGCACGGGCGTGTGTACGGTGTAGAGCGAAGAAGCGCGCACGAGTTCGAGGGCTTGGTCGAAGTCGAGGCCGCTTTCAACGTAGTCGAGCAGACGTTTCACGTTGCAAAGGGCGGCATGGCCCTCGTTGCAGTGNTAAACGTCTTTCTTAATGCCCATTTTCTGCAGGGCGAGCATACCGCCGATGCCGAGCAGGTACTCTTGCTTCATGCGGTTTTCCCAATCGCCGCCGTAGAGCGTGTGGGTGATGCTGCGGTCGAATTCGGAGTTGTCNTGAATGTCGGTGTCGAGCAGATANAGCTTGATGCGGCCCACGTTCACCTGCCAAATGGCGGCCTTCACGACGTAGTTGGGGAAGGGAACGTCCACGATGAGCTGATTGCCGTTCTCGTCGAGCACGCGTTCAATGGGCAGGGTGTCGAAGTCTTGTGCTTCGTAGTTGGCAATCTGTTGGCCGTCCATCGAAAGCGTTTGGGTGAAGTAGCCATAGCGATAGAGGAAGCCCACGCCGCACAGGTCNACGTTGCTGTCGCTGGCTTCTTTCAGGTAGTCGCCGGCGAGGATGCCGAGGCCGCCGGAATAGATTTTCAGAATGTGGAACAAGCCNTATTCCATGCAGAAGTAGGCCACAGAGGGGCGCTTTGCNTCGGGCTTCACGTCCATATAGGCGCGGAAGTGCTTGTACACCTTGTTCATGCGAGCGATGAGCTCGTCGTCTTTTGCGAGTTCCTTGAGTTTGTCGTACTTCATCTGACGGAGCATCAGAATCGGGTTCTGGTCAGTCTTGGCNAAGAGTTCGCGGTCGATGCTGCGGAACAGGTCGCGGCTGTCAACGTTCCAAGTCCACCACAGGTTGTGGGCCATTTCGTCGAGCTTCTTCAGTTCGGCCGGCAGCTGGCTCTTCACGTTCAGCACGTTCCAAGTCGCTTCGTTGGCCTTGTTGGTTTGTACTTTCATAATTGTTTTGTGTTATGGGAATATTAATGTATTTTTGCGTTCGAAAATTCGATTTATTTTTTGNTNAGTGCGAAGTTGTAGGCTTCGAAATAGTGGCCGATGAAATGCTTCCACTGTGCCTTTGCGGCCATGGCTTGCGCGCGTTTGCGCATGGAGGCGATTTCGTTGGCGTCGGCGTGGCCAAAGGCGTCGATNATGTCGGCAATCTGATGGGCCACGTCGAAGTAGTTGTCGTCGTCGCGATGCAGCACCACTACGCCGTCGGCTGCGGTGCCGTCGTGGCCGAGCGTGGCGTTCACCCATTGGCCAAAGCCGCTCAGGTCGGTCGTGATGCACGGCGTGTGGAACGCGCACGCTTCGAGCGGCGTATAGCCCCACGGTTCGTAGTACGACGGATAGATGCACAGGTCGTTGGCCGTCAGCACGTCGTAGTAGGGCAAGTTGATGATGCCGTCGCGGCCGTCAAGATAGCACGGCACGAGCAGCACTTTCACGGGGTCGTCTTTCTCGTTCCAGAGCACGAGGCCGCGCATGGTGTTCAGAATGCGGTCTTCGCCCACGTTGTAGAGGTCGTGCGTCAGCATGGGCAGATTGAGCGGCGTGNGCGTCGNNTCTTCGCCGCTGAGGCGGGCCTGCAGGTCGGCGCGCGGGCCTTTCAGCCAGCAGGGCACCTCGACCAGCGCCAAAACGCGCGTTTCCTGCGTCGTGGCTTTCAGTTTGAGATTCAGTTGCGACAGGGCTTCCAAATAAACGTCGAAACCCTTGCAGCGATAGTCGTTGCGGCCGCTTGTCGATACGATGAGCACGTTCTCGTCGATGTTTGCGCCGGTCAGNGCNTCAGCCACCTCAATCAGGCGTTTGCGGGCGGTGCGGCGCTTCTGCGTGAAGGCGGCGCCTTTNGGCACGATGGCGGAGTCGAAACCGTTGGGCANNACGACGTCGGCGCCCTTGTCGAGCAGCTGCCGACATTCCGCATCGGTGAACGTGCTCACGGTGGTGAAGCAATCGGCCTCTTCGGCGCTGCGTTTTTCGATGCTGTGCTTGGCTTCCATGTTGAGNTCCTGCGCCATCTGGTCGCCGTTGTAGCCGGCAAAGTATTTGTAGAGCAGTTTGTTGTTGCCGGCAATGCTGCGGCCAATGCTGGTGGCGTGGGTGGTGAAGATGGTGGCAATCTGCGGAGCCATCTTCTTCAGGTAGAGCATGCCGAGGCCGCTCATCCATTCATGTGCCTGATAGACAATGCGTTTGAATTTCTTGGCGAGCACGCGGCGATAGAGCGTTTCGACAAATTTGCCGGCCGCAAACGANAACATCGAGGCCTCGTCGTAGTCGCCGTAGGCGTGCAGGGAGTCCACGCCGAAGTCGTTCCAAGCCGCTGTGTAGATTTCGTTTTTTTNGGCGAAGAACGGCGCAAAATCCACCAAAACGGCCACGGGCAAGCCTTCCACTTGCCAGCGGCCTATTCTCACACCAACGCCCTCTGCTTCAGCGGCTTTGCGCCAAGAGAGCAGCAGGCGTTTGTCTTCCTTGAAATCGGGATTTTCCTTGTCTTTCCAAATGTCGGGGCCGATGAAAATCAGGTTGTCACCGTAGGTTTCTTTCAGCGTCTGTGCGCGCGACGACAGCACCGTATAGATGCCGCCGACTTTGTTGCACACTTCCCAACTCGTTTCAAAAATTATTTCGGGTTGAAGTTTGCCTTCTTTCATAAGTTTTTTCTAAATTCGCGGCAAAATTAGCAAATTTGCCCCGCATACCCAAATCAAAAACGGCCTAATTCGGACCATTTCGACCGCAAAGGCNAAAAAAATGTGCNCGCCCGCCGAAATCTGTCGGACTGACAAGCGGACTTGGCACACTTTTTGCTGCAGAGTCTCACCATTGGCGGTCTTTCCACAGCCGGTTCAGGCGCTCGCGCTGCTTGGCTTCTTGGGCGTTGTCGGCCGGCTCCCAGAAGTGNGCNTCGCGCAGTTCGTCGGGCAANTATTGCTGNTCTTTGAAGTGNTCGGGGTAGTCGTGCGGATAGACGTATCCGTCGTGATAGCCAAGNTCTTTCATCAATTTGGTTGGAGCGTTGCGCAAATGCAAGGGAACGGGCANGTTTCCGGTTTCGCGCACCTTCTGCAGGGCGGCGTCCACGCCCATGTAGGCGCTGTTCGACTTCGCNCTGTTGGCCANATAGACGGTCGCCTCGGCCAAGGGGATGCGACCTTCNGGCCAACCTATTTTGTGAACGGCGTCGAAGGCGGCGTTGGCAATCAAGAGCGCGTTCGGATTGGCCAGTCCAATGTCTTCGGCCGCACTAATCACGAGCCGCCGCGCGATGAACTTGGGGTCTTCCCCACCCTCTATCATGCGCGCCAACCAATAGAGCGCCGCGTCGGGGTCGCTGCCGCGCAGGCTTTTTATATAGGCCGAAATGATGTCGTAATGCATCTCCCCGTCTTTGTCGTAGGCCAACGGATTGCGCTGCAGGCACTCGCTCACGCGCTCATTGTCAATCACGACTTTTTCGCCGTCGGGCGTCGCATCGACCACCAACTCAAGGATNTTCAGCAGTTTGCGCGCGTCGCCGCCGCTGTAGCGCAGCAGGGCCTCGTGCTCGCGCACCTCAATCTCGCGCGTCTTGAGCACTTCGTCGGTCTTCAAAGCGCGNTCGAGCAGTTCNAGAAGTTCNTTTTCNCTCAGACTTTCAAGCACATAGACTTGGCAACGCGACAGCAGCGGCCTGATGACTTCGAACGACGGGTTCTCGGTCGTGGCGCCTATGAGGGTGATGTCGCCCGCCTCCACGGCCGCGAGCAAACTGTCCTGCTGCGATTTGGAAAAGCGGTGGATTTCGTCGATGAAAAGGATGGGACTCTGCGTGCCAAAGAAGCGCGAACGCTTGGCCTTATCNATCACTTCGCGCACCTCNTTCACGCCCGAGTTCACGGCCGANAGCGTGAAGAAAGGCGTTTCCAAACGCTGCGCAATAATCTTCGCGAGCGTCGTTTTCCCCACTCCGGGCGGGCCCCAAAGTATGAACGACGAGATGCGACCGCTCTCAATCATGCGGCGCACCACGCCTCCCTCGCCCACAAGGTGTTTTTGTCCGATATAGTCGTCGAGCGTCGTTGGCCGAAGCCGTTCTGCCAGAGGTTTCATAGGCAATCTGCGCGTTTAGTCCGTTTTCAAGCCGCTAAAATACGCACTTTTTGGCGAAACGCGCCTTCTGCGCACAAAAAAAAGCCGCGAACGGTGCTTTTCTCCATATAGAAAAGCCGAACGGCCCCTCCCCTTTCATTTTTCTCCCTATAGAAAATCGCGAAAATCCCTCCAAAATTTTTGAAAATCCCTTCATTTTTCGCGCACAACTCCCCCAAATTTCAAACCTCGGCTTCAAAAATTGCGAAGCCGGCTCCAAAATTTCAAATGCCGCCTTGCTTTTTCAGCGAGGTGCGGAGCAAAAAATAAATTTGTGACTATAATTCTAAAATTATAGCCTGTAATTTTAAAATTATAGCCTATAATTTATAAATTATAGCCACAAATTTGAAACGCCCTGCGCTGCACGCGGTTTTGCGAGGCAGCCGACCGGAAATTCCGGCTTTGCGCGCAGAAAATGCGGCTCGCGACCGACGCAAATCAGATAGGGAAAGTCTTTGTGGTATAAACGTACTCCTGCTCAAACTGCGGCGTGGTCATCGTGAACATGCGCACGCACGAGATGATGCACAGAATGCCAATCACGACGGAGGCAATGCCGCAGGTGAGGAGACTGAGCAGCAGGAAGACGACGCCGCCCGTGTTTTTCCCAAATAGAAATAGTGGATGCCGAAGGTGCCCAAGAAGAGCGCCAGTAGCGCCGCCACGCCGCGGCTTCGCCCGCTCGGTCCGTTGGCAAAGGCATTGTCGACCATGGGTCCCTGCGGCCCGTAAGCATAATTCGGCTGTCCGTAAAACGGCGGCTGCTGCCCGCCATAGTATTGCTGCTGCTGTTGGCCGCATTGCTGCTGCCCGCCGCCATAATTCGGCTGCTGCGGGCCGTATTGCGACTGCTCGCCGCCGTAATTCGGCTGCTGCGGGCCATATTGCGACTGCTCGCCACCGTAATTAGGCTGCTGCGGCCCGTATTGCGACTGCTCGCCGCCATAATTAGGCTGCTGCGGACCATATTGCGACTGCTCGCCACCATAATTAGGCTGCTGCGGGCCATATTGCGACTGCTCGCCGCCGTAATTAGGCTGCTGCTGCCCATATTGCTGCTGTTGTTGCTGCTGATTTTCAGCGCTATAAGTCTGATTGTCTTGCTCGTTCATAATTCTAAACTTCTAACTTATCTCTTTCCGTCGGCAAATATATAGAATTTTTCGCGAAATCAGCAAAATTTTTTGCACAAAAAAAAAGCACCTTCGCTGCCGCGAAAGTGCTTGCGTTTTTTAGTGCTAGGATTAGATGGGAATTGACTTGGAGGTGTTCACGTAATCCTGCTCAAATTGTTCGGTGCTCATCGAGAACATGCGAACGCAAGTGATGAGACACAGCACTTCAATAATGACTGCGCCGACGCCACATGTGACTAGAGAAACCAACAGGAAGACTATGCCGCCGGTGTTCTTACCTAAATAGAAATAGTGAATGCCAAGCGTGCCTAGGATGAGGGCTAAGAGCGCGGCAACGCCACGACTTTTGCCGCTCGGGCCGGCGGAGAAGGCGTCGTCGGAGCGCTGGGGCGGATTGACGGAGTTGTTAGGCTGGTTGTAGTAAGTTTGCTGCGGTTGAGCGGCGCCCGAAACGGGGGTGCCACATTGTGGGCAGACGTTGGCGCCCTCAGGCAGCGAGGAGCCGCAATGTGAACAGAATGATGCCATAATTTATTTTGTTTAGGTTGGGGTTAATTTTTCGTTTTTTAGGATGTGTTGCAATTTCCTTTCGTGGTTTAATTGGCCGAGAGTGGTGATTTTAGGCTTTGACGGCTTCGGCAGCAGATTTACCGGCGGCTTCTTTTGCTGCATCGTTGTCCTTTTTCGGCGCGGCAGGTTTGTCAAAAGAATCTTTGCCTACTTTTTTTAGTTTGAATCGAAGATTGGGATTTTTGGCGTCGAAAGCGCTGCTGTCTTTATAGAGCCATAACCCATCAATTGCGATTTCTGGAAAATGAAGTGTAGTACTCGGTCCTATGTCATTCTTAAAAGACACTTTAGGTGACAAATCAACGAATGAAAGCGAAACTTGGTTCGGGTATAGATTTTTGAAATATTTCCAATTGCCATAACAAATCAATTCACCGCCTTTGCTTTTGTTGCGAATACGAGCTGTACCGTCGGCGTTTAGTTGCAAAGCCCATGTGTTGTAGTTGTCGTTAAATTCATAAGTGCCAATAAAGTTGGACGTCGGTGCTTCTTGCGCGGAAGAATGGGACGAAGACACATAGCTGTCGCCTTGAGCGCCGGCCTCGGCGGAAGGCCGGTCGATGTAAACGGTTTCGGGTGCCGGACGAGAGGGCTGGGAGGTGGAGCCGGCACAAGCAGTGAGCAGACTGCCCAACGCAATAGCCAGCAAAGTGCCGAACAAAATGTTAGTGTTTTTCATATCGCATATTATTTAAACAGAAAATCATTTTCGAATGCGACTGCAAATATATAAGCATTTTTTCGGAAAAAACCAATCCATTTCATCCGTTTCTTCCAAATCGCGCATTTTTTTGATTTCAGAGGCAAATGCGACAAAAAAAGCACCTTCGCTGCCGCAAAAGTGCTTGCGTTTTGGGAGGGAACGCTCAGGCTTTCTCGCTGAGCTCGAGCCAACGCATTTCGGCGGCGTCGAGATCGGTTTGGAGTTCGAAGAGGCGGCGCGACTTGGCGTTCAGGGCGTCGGGCTCGAGCGTGCCGCTGCAAAGCACCGCCTGCAATTCGGCCTTTTCGGCTTCGAGCGCGGCGAGCGTGGCCTCCGTTTGCTCCAACTCGCGCTTCTCCTTGAACGTAAGGCGCTGGCGTGCGGGCTTGTCGGCCGAGCGTCGCTCCGCCTTCGGCTCCGCTCGCTTTTCTGCGGGCTGCGGCGCGTTTTCGGGCAGGGCGGCCCATGCGCGATACTGCGAATAATTGCCGGGAAAGTCCTTCACTTCGCCGTCGCCCTTGAACACGAGCAAGTGATCGACCACGCGGTCCATGAAATAGCGGTCGTGGCTCACGACAATGAGGCAGCCGCGGAAGTTGGCAAGGTATTCTTCGAGCACCTGCAGCGTGGCGATGTCGAGGTCGTTGGTGGGCTCGTCGAGAATGAGGAAGTTGGGATTGCGCAGCAGCGTGACGCAGAGCGAAAGGCGCCGCAGTTCGCCGCCGGACAGCTTGTAAACGTAGTCCTGCTGACGCGCNGGCGGGAAAAGAAAGTGGCTGAGGAATTGCATCGCCGTGAGTCNGCGNCCGCCGCCNAGGTCGATGGTCTCGGCATACTGGCGCACGGCGTCGATGACGCGCATTTGCTTGTCGAANGGCAATCCCTCTTGCGAAAAATAGCCNAAACGCACGGTTTCGCCAACGACAAANCGGCCGGCATCGGGCTTTTCTTCGCCAAGAAGCAAGCGCAGGAACGTGGTCTTGCCGGTGCCGTTGTTCCCCACGATTCCCATCTTCTCAAAACGGGAGAAATTATAATAAAAGTCCTTGAGAATCACGAGTTTGCCGCCNTGCGGATTCGCGTCGGACGGTGCGATGGGGAACGCCTTGCTGACGTATTGCGCTTCGAAAATCTTGGAACCGATGTAGCCGCTCTTGACCTCGAGCCGAGCGGTCTGCTCCTCGCGCCGACGACGCGCCTCCTGCTCGAGTTCGTAGAAGGCATCTTTGCGATATTTGGCCTTTGTGCCTCGCGCACAGGGCATTCGGCGCATCCAATCGAGCTCCTTGCGATAGAGATTCTGGGCGCGCGCAATCGAAGCATTGTCGGCCGCCACGCGTTCGGCGCGCTTTTCGAGATAGTATTCGTAGTTGCCGCGATAGGCGTAGAGACGCTCGTCGGAAAGTTCGAGGATGGAGGAGCAAATGCGGTCGAGGAAATAGCGGTCGTGCGTCACCATCAAAAGCGCCTTCGAACGCCGCTGCAAATAGTTCTCCAGCCACTCAATCATCTCTAAATCAAGGTGATTCGTCGGCTCGTCGAGAATCAGGAGGTCGGGGTCGCTGAGCAGAACATTGGCCAGCGCGACACGTTTGCGCTGCCCGCCGGAGAGCAGGCCCATCGGCTTGGCGAAGTCGGTGATTTTGAGTTTGGTGAGCACTTGCTTGGCCTTCAGTTCGAAGTCCCACGCCTCGCGGCGTTCCATTTCGTCGATGAGCAGGGGGAGTTCGGGGTTGTTGGGCGTGAGGAGCGACCGCTCGTAGCGGCTGATAAGGTCGGCCAGCTCGCCCGCGCGGCTGAAACAGGCGTCGATGACCGTTTGCTCGGGCTCAAACGCCGGCAGCTGCTCCAAATAGCCCACGCTCGCGCCGCGCCGCAGCACGATTTGGCCGTCGTCGTAGGTTTCAAGGCCGGCAATGATGTTCAGCAGGGTCGTTTTGCCCGTGCCATTTTGGGCAATGAGCCCCACGCGCTGGCCCTCGCCCACCGCAAAGGCGATGTCGGCGAAAAGCACGCGGTCGCCCACGGATTTCGTGAGGTGTTGAACGTCGAGAACGGTTTCCATCGGCGCAAAAATTACAAAAAAAATGCGGAACGTCCCCATTCGCAGGGAACATTCCGCAGATTATTTTCTAAAGCGCTGAAAATCAGCCATTCATCGTCACAAGAAATTCCTCATTGTTCTTCGTGTGCGCCATCAACTTCTCGAGTTGCGTCATGGCCTCCACGGGGTTCATGTCGGCCAAGTGCTTGCGCAGCACCCACATGCGATTGCGCTCGAATTCGGTGTGGAGCAGGTCGTCGCGGCGCGTGCCCGAAGCCACAAGGTTGATGGCGGGGAAGATGCGCTTGTTGGCCAAATTGCGGTCGAGTTGGAGCTCCATGTTGCCGGTGCCCTTGAACTCTTCGAAAATCACTTCGTCCATCTTGCTGCCGGTGTCGATGAGGGCCGTGGCAATGATGGTGAGCGAGCCGCCGCCTTCGATGTTGCGCGCGGCACCGAAGAAGCGCTTCGGGTATTGCAGCGAATTGGCTTCCACGCCGCCGGTGAGCACTTTGCCGCTGGCGGGACTCACGGTGTTGTAGGCGCGAGCGAGACGCGTGATGGAGTCGAGGAAAATCACAACGTCGTGGCCACATTCCACCATGCGCTTGGCCTTCTCGATGGCGATGCCGGCAATCTTGACGTGGTGGGCGGCGGGCTCGTCGAACGTCGAAGCAATCACTTCGGCATTCACGGTGCGCGCCATGTCGGTCACTTCTTCGGGACGCTCGTCGATGAGCAGCATCATCAGGTAGGTTTCGGGATTATTGCGCGCGATGGCGTTGGCGATGTCCTTCATCAGCCACGTTTTGCCGGTCTTGGGCTGCGCCACGAT
>Ga0065708_1000395_pt1 | contig 14032 bp, 7 predicted proteins | sample Hoacrofraction12_2_FD_59095 | JGI IMG/M metagenome (GOLD analysis project Ga0065708, IMG submission 59095) | Hoatzin crop microbial communities from Cojedes, Venezuela, sample from fiber fraction 12 v1 | ecosystem: Host-associated > Birds > Digestive system > Esophagus > Crop | place: Venezuela... | reverse complement strand
ATCGTCGTCCTCATCGCGCCGAATCGTGAGGCGGTAATTGCCCGAGACGAGCGGCTGCATGCGTTCGTTGGGGAACGTGAGCGAGTAGTGCGTATAGTTGGTGACCACGCCATACGACGGTTCGAAATCTTCGATGACTTCTTCTTCGGCGGCCGACTGCACATATTCGCTTTCGAAGAGGTCGGCGGTGGGTTGGAAGTCGCAGTCGAGGTGCTCGATGCGATAGAGAAAGCGCGAGAACTCGTGCGTCATTTCGTCGAAGCCGATGAGCAGTGCGTCGTCGCCGTCGAGCGTGATGATGGGCAGGCTGCCGCCGTCTTCGCCGGCCTCCACGGTGAGCGTGCGAATGTTGGGGTCGAGAATGCGATGGCGCTGCGCCTGCGCTGCGAGGCAGACGAGGCNGAGGNCGAGCACGATGNGGAGGGATTTATTCCACATAGAAAATGTAGTCGATAGTGTTTTCGGGAATGTCGGGCGCGAGGGTCGCGATGCCGTTGGCGTAGGAGAAGGGCAGGGCGCGGCCGGAGGGGAACTCGCAGACGCGCTGCGGNTTCTTGGGNAGTTTGAACGCGATGGGCGTGCGGGCGGCGGAGAGCACGTGGACGTAGAGCCGCGAGCCCTTGCGCGTGGAGACGATGTCGGTGCCNTCGCCCACTTCGCCGGCCGTGGTGGCGTAGATGCTCTCGCCGTTGGTGCGCAGCCACTGTCCGATTTCGCGCAGGCGCTCCACNGCGGTTTGCGGCAGGCGGCCGTCGGGCTGCGGGCCGATGTTGAGCANCAGGTTGGCNCCTTTGCCGCTNGTGCGCACCAAGAGGCGGATGAGTTCGGNGGCAGACTTATAATTTTGGTCGATTACCTTATAGCCCCACATGCCGTTCATCGTTTGGCAGGTCTCGAGNGGCAGNCGGCTGATGTNTTGGCCCGACAGTCCGGCCTTGTTTTCGCCCGGCACGTCGCGTTCGAAAATTTGGATGTCCTCNCCTTCGAAAGGCGTTTGGTGGTGATTGTTCCCAATGAGGCAGGCGGGCTGCAGCGANTGGATGAGCGCGTATTGTTCGGGCAGATGCCAGTCGAACGGCACGGCGTCTTCGTCGTGGTCCCACCAACCGTCGAACCAGATGGCNCCGATGCGGCCGTAGTTGGTGAGCAGTTCGCGCAGTTGGGCGTTCATAAAGGCGTAGTAGGAGTCCCAGTCGCCCTTTTTCGAAGCATTTTTCCGCCCCGTTTTCAGGCCCGTTCGACCNANTGGATAGTCTTCGCGCGTCCANTCGAGGTGGGAATAGTAGAGGTGGAGCGGCATGTCNGCCTTGTGGCAGGCGTCGGCGAGTTGGCCGATGATGTCTTTGCCGTAGGGCGTGTGCATGATGTTGTAGTCCGACGCTTTCGTGTCCCACATNGAGAAGCCTTCGTGGTGGCGNGAGGTGAAGCANATGTATTTTGCNCCGCTTTCGCGAAAGATTTTGACCCATTCGTCGGCGTCGAAGTCGTGGGGATAGAAGGCATTGGCNGCTTTGGCATATTCTTGATTGTCAATGCCTACGTTCATATACCATTCGCCCTGCCCGAAGACGCTGTAGAGGCCCCAATGCAGGAAAATGCCGAATTTGGCGTCGGAGAAGGCTTGGCGTGCCGCGAGGTTTTCGGCACTGGGCACGTACTGCGCATGCCCCACGGCAGCGAAGCCGAGCAGGAGCGCGAGAATAGTTCGTTTCATCTGATGTGTTTTTTGGGAATGANGCGCCAACCGAGCGTGANTTGCATACAGTCGGCCTTGTTGAGGTGGGCTTTCACGTTGTAGCCGATGAAGAGTCGGTCGCCGCTGAAGGGGAAGTTGTAGCGCACGCCGATTTTCTCGTAGTANGGGCGTTCGTCGATGTCGGCGGTATAGCCCATTTTGCGAAAGGCGTACCAGCCGAAGGCCATCGAGACGGAGAAGTGGCGGAAGAAGGCTTCGTGGCGCAGGNCGATGCCCAGCACGTGGCGCGAGTAGGAATACTCCGTTTGTCCGCGGCTTTCGTCGAGCGCTTTAATCTTGTCGGCGTAGGGCGCGTAGGTGTAGTCGAGTTCCAAGCCGCTGGCGTATCTCAGTCCGTAGCGCCACATNGGAGCCACGGCGGCCGTGAAGGCGGTGTAGATGGGGTAGTGCTCGCTGCGATACTGCGGGTCCGACGGGTCGCGCGCCCAATAATTAATGGTGTAGTGGTCGAGNAGCGTTTTAGCCGACATGCCCGCAAGGACGTCCACATAGACGTACTTCTTGAAGCCGCTGAGTCCCTTCGCCTTCACTGGCANATGGGTTTCGGCCGGCTCGAGGTCGTAGTTGGCGCGCACGCTGGCGCCGAAAGCGTTGATGCCTTTGTTGGGGCGGTCGAGTGTGCCGTTGCTAAAGTGGCGGAAGGCCAAGTCGAGGCCTACGCTCCAGCGCGATGAAAGGCGATAGTTGGCGAAGAAACCGAAGGCNACGAAGATGTTGTAGGTGCTGCCGATGATTTCGTTGTCCACATTGGTGCGCTTGTTGTAGGGCTGAAAGGCAAAGCCGATGCCATTTTCGGCGTGGTAGCCGAGTGTCCAAGCGTTCTTGCGCAGCAGGTCGCGGCGGAAGCCGGCGTAGAGCGTGAGCATGTCGCCAAAGGTGGATTTGTAGTCCGACGAGCCGTCTTTGCGCCAGAGTTTGATGTGCTTCATCGGGGCNAAAATCACGCCGGCCTCGAGCGTCGGGAAGCCCCACGCGGCATCGTAGGCGTTGGCGTCGCGCGGNGTCGTGCGATACTGCACGTTGGCGCCCACCATGCCGGCCACGTAGTTGTGCATGATGTTTTTGTACACGTCGTCGTAGGGCAGCAGATAGCTCGTGTTCACGTCCGCGCCGATGGTCAGATGGTCGCGAAAGCGGGGGCGAGCGTCTGCCGTGCTATCGACTGCCTGCCCGCGNAGCAGCGTGGGCAGGCAGAGTAGGGTCAGAAGCAGCAGCCGTTTCAAGGCTTCCTATTTGATGAGATTGCCNANGATGTCGCGCGAGAGTTCGCGGGTGATGCTGCGCGTGGCGGCACTGGTGGCATTCTTCACCACCTTCGTCGTGGCNCTCGTCTTGCTTTTCGTCTTTTTGCCGGAGATTTTGTCCGAAACGAAGGTGGCGAGCAGCGTGGCAAACGTGGCGGTGACGGCCGTCCATACGGCTTTGGCCACGCGGCCGAAGATGCTGGTCTTTTTCTTGCCGCCTTTCTTCTTTTCTTCCTTTTCTTCCTCGTCTTCGGCGACTTGAACTTCCTTGTCCTCAGCCTCTACCAAGGCGCCCTGCTCGGCCTCGGCAAGAAGCGTTTCGAAGGCGCTCTCGCGGTCCTCGGGCGTGTCGTATTTGCCGTAGAGGTCGGAGCCTTTGATGAGGTCGAGGCGTTGGCCTTCGCTGATGGCGCCGATTTGGCTCAGGGGGAAGAGAATTTTGGCTTTCTCCACCATGGAAGGAGCGCCTTTCTCGTCGAGGAACGATACGAGGGCTTCGCCCGTTCCGAGGTTGGTGATGGCTTCGGCGGTGTCGAAATCGGGGTTGGCGCGGAAGGTTTCGGCGGCCGTCTTGAGCGCTTTCTGGTCTTTCGGCGTGTAGGCGCGCANGGCGTGCTGNATGCGATTGCCGAGTTGGCTCAANATGATGTCGGGAATGTCGGTCGGGCTCTGACTNACGAAGTANATGCCCACGCCCTTCGAGCGAATCAGGCGAATCACCTGCTCAATCTTGTCGGTCATGGCTTTGCTCGTGCCGTCGAAGAGCATNTGGGCCTCGTCGAAGAAGAAAATCAGCTTCGGCAGGTCTTGGTCGCCCACTTCGGGCAGGGTGGTGTAGAGTTCGCTCAAGAGCCAGAGCAAGAAGGTGGAGTAAACGCGCGGCTTGAGCATGAGTTCGTCGGCGGCAAGCACGTTCATAATGCCTTTGCCGGTCTTGGGGTCTTTCTGCAGCAGGTCGTTGATGTCGAACGAGGGCAGGCCGAAGAATTTGTCGGCGCCGTCGTTTTCGAGCGTCAGCAGGGCGCGTTGAATGGCTCCCACGCTGGCCGTTGCAATATTCCCATATTTTGTTGTATATTCGCCGGCGTGTTTCGAAACGTAGTCGAGCATGGCGCGCAGGTCCTTCAGGTCGTCGATGAGCAAGCCGCGTTCGTCGGCAATGCGGAACACGATGTTGATGACGCCGGTTTGCGTGTCGTTCAGGTCGAGCAGGCGGGCCAAAAGGTCGGGGCCCATGTCGCTNACCCTTGCGCGCATCGGGTGTCCCTGCTTGCCAAACACGTCGAACAGGCGGGTGGGGCAGGCTTGGAACTCCGGATTGGGCACTTCGAACTCGTCCTTGCGCTTTTCGATGAAGCTCGACGTGGCGCCCACTTGGCTGATGCCGCTCANGTCGCCTTTCATATCGGCCATGAAGCACGGCACGCCCACTTGGCAGAACGTCTCGGCCAAAACCTGCAGCGTCACCGTCTTACCCGTACCCGTGGCGCCCGTNANGAGGCCGTGNCNGTTNGCCATNTTNCCCANTATACTCAGAGCGCCCTTGTCGCAGTGGGCAATGTATAAACCTTTTTCCTTGTCGTACATAATGCTGAAAAAATTAGTTGTTGTTTGACTTTTTGCGCGGCTAATTTAGGAAATCCGTTGCGAACGGCCAAAATTCTNGGGCTATACCTTTATATAAAAATGCGTGCGCGTGCGCAGGTGCGCGCGTGCGAGGCGAATTGCATTTTAAACTTTTCCCGTTTTCTNTAGTCAAACAATCAGAAACGTTTAATTTTTAAAACGACAAACAGACTTATGAANAAGATTCTCACTCTCGCCCTCGTGTTCACCCTGTCGTCCGGCTTCTCNGCCGTGGCACAGTATCATCACGACCAAGAGCCGCCTCGCGAGGCTGTGCAGCATCACAAGAAAGCCGCCCCNGCGCCGCAGGTCAAGAAGCACGCCTCGCGTCCCGCCAAGGGCAAGGTGTTCTACAAGCGCCCGGGCCACGGCAAATACGTGANNTACAACCACAAGAAGTGCTGGTACTCCAACGGCGTTTACTACCGCATTCTCAAGGACAAGCGCGGCCGCACTTACTACAAGGTTTATGCCTATCGGCGCTAAGCCCGCACCTTCTGAAAAAACTAAAAAAAACGCCCTCCCCGAATTTCGTTTTTCGGAGAGGGCGAATTATTTTTGCACTTGCGTTTACATCAAGTCCACGCTGCGCTTCAGGAAGGCGTTGAGGGCGGCACCTTTCAGCAGGCCGTTCTGCAGAAGGGCGAGGTCGATGAGTTGGGCGGCCACCTTGTCGTCGGCAGCGTAGTCGGCGAAGATTTTTTGCTTCTTTTCGCGCTCGGCATCCATGGCGGCGTGGCAGTCGGATTGCTCTTTCTTGTCGTCGTCGGTGATTTCGTCGGGCTTCTTGTCGCGGAGCTTCTGTTCGATGGCGGCGTGGCGGGCGTTGAGGCCCTTCAGTTCGGCTTCGATGGGCTCAAGCGAGGGCAGGACGTCGCGCTTCAAGTTGTTCACCGTTTGTTTGATGAGTCGGTGGTCGGCGTTGAGCACCACGTTGTACATGTCGGGCATTTCGCCGTAGAAGGCCATGCCTTGCTGCAGGTTGGCCACGTCTTTCATTCGGCGCATGTACTCGCTCTGCGTAATCACGATGGGCGCTTCGTCTTCGCCCAAGGCTTCGGCCACGACGCGCATCTCGCACTTGTCGATTTTCGGCAGACCGGCTTGGAATACGCCCTCCACGGCCTCGCGTTCGGTGTCGCTGAACTCCACTTTGCGGGCATCATCTTTCGGAATGAGGCTCGAGAGCGTGTCGGAGTCCACGCGGGCGAAGCGGCTCTTCTCGAACTTTTGCTCCAGCATCTGAACAAGTGCCGAATCCAACTGACCGTCCATCAGCAAGACGTTGTAGCCCTTCGACTTAGCCGTCTCAATGTAAGCGTATTGTGCCTCTTTTTGCGTGGCGTAGAGATAGACCAGCGTGCCGTTCTTGTCGGTCTGTGAGCTCTCGATTAGTTTGCGATATTCCTCGTAGGTGTAGAACTTGCCGTCCACGTCTTTGAAGAGGGCGAAGTCTTTGGCGCGGTCGTAGAAGTCGGGTTCCGACAGCATGCCGTAGTGGATGAAGAGTTTCAGGTCGTCCCACTTCTCTTCGAAGGCTTTTCGGTCGGTTTTGAAAATTTGATTCAAACGATCGGCCACTTTTTTTGTGATATATCCCGAAATTTTCTTTACATTTGCATCGCTTTGCAAGAAGCTGCGCGAAACGTTCAGCGGAATGTCGGGCGAGTCGATGACGCCGTGAAGCAGCGTGAGGAAGTCGGGCACGATGTTCTCCACTTGGTCGGTCACGAACACCTGATTGCAATAGAGCTGGATGCGATTGCGGTGAATATCAATGTTTTGCTTGATGCGCGGGAAGTAGAGAATGCCCGTCAGGTGGAACGGGAAATCCACGTTGAGGTGAATCCAGAAGAGCGGTTCGTCGCTCATGGGGAAGAGGTCGCGATAGAACTTGCGGTAGTCCTCGTCTTTGAGCGAGGCCGGCGCCTTGGTCCAGAGCGGCTCGGTGTCGTTCACCACGTGGTCTTTGTCGGTCTCCACTTGTTTGCCGTCTTTCCACTCTTTCTCCTTGCCGCAGACCACTTCGACGGGCAGGAAGCGGCAGTATTTGCCGAGCAGTTGGAGCAGTCGGCTCTCTTCGAGGTATTCCTTGCAGTCGTCGGACACATGGAGCACGATGTCGGTGCCGCGGTCGGCCTTTTCGATTTCTTCCATTTCGAAGGCGGGGGAGCCGTCGCACGTCCACTTCACGGCTTTCTCGTCGTCGCGATAGCTTTTCGACAGGATGTCCACGCGGTCGGCCACCATGAAGGCAGAGTAGAAGCCGAGGCCGAAGTGGCCGATGATGGCGGAGGCGTCGTCCTTGTATTTCTCGAGGAAGTCGGTAGCGCCGGAGAAGGCGATTTGATTGATGTACTTCTCGATTTCGTCGGCGCTCATGCCGATGCCGCGGTCGCTCACGGTCAGCGTGCCGGCCTCTTTGTCGGCCTTCACGCGAATGCGCAGGTCGCCCAGTTCGCCTTTGAAGTCGCCGCGCGTGGCCAGCGTCTTGAGCTTCTGCGTGGCGTCCACAGCGTTGGAAACCAGTTCGCGCAGAAAAATCTCGTGGTCGGAATAGAGAAATTGTTTGATGACCGGAAAAATGTTCTCGGTCGTAATGCCAATTTGTCCTTTTTTCATAATTTTGCAGTTTAGAATTTGTCTGCCCGACACCGTGCAAATTTCGTGCCATACCTCGAAACTGACACCATCTTTTGCAAAAAAATCCTTTCGAGCGGCCAAAAATTCTTTTCTACAAGTCGAAAATTTTTTTTCTACAAGGAGAAACATTTTTTTCTCCCGCTCAAAAATTCCTTTTCTACAGGTCAAAAAAATATTTTCAAGGCTCGAAAATTTTAAACCAAGCCTTCGAAAATTCAAACCGAGCCGGCAAAAATCCGAATGAAGCCGGCAAAAATCCGAATGAAGCCGGCAAAAAACAAATTTGTGCCTATAATTCTAAAATTATAGCCTATAATTTAAAAATTATAGCCACAAATTTATAAATTATAGGCACAAATTTAAGAAAGCAAAGGGGCAAAAGAAAATGCGCGGCACGCAATCGAATTTTGCGTGCCGCGCATTGGTGATGAGTGGGCTTACTTCACGACTTTCTGGCCGTTGATGATGTAGATGCCCTTGTCGGCGCGAGCGGCGCGGCGACCTTGGAGGTCGTAGATTTTGCCGTCGGCTGCGACTTCGCTTGCGAGCGGAACTTCGATGCCGTCGAAGGTGTAGGTGTCGTTGGTGCCTTTCTTCAAGAGGTAGAAGTTCTTGATGAATGCGCTGCTCACGCTGGTGGCGTTCAGCAGGGCGCCGAGCGACAGTTGGGTCTCTTCGGCAATGGTGAAGTTGATTTGCTTGTTGCGAATGTCGGTAAACTTGAACGCTTCGCCCATGTTGTCGGGAATGGTCTCGGCGTTGTCGATGACGAGGTAGGAACCTTCGACGTTGATGTCGTCGTAGGCGGTGATGCCGAAGACGTAGTAGCCGGCGGGCAGGGTGATGGTCTGCCAGAGCTTGAGGTTGTGTACTTCGGTATCAAAGCCGCTTTGGCCGGCGAGGAAGCCGAGGGCGCCCTCATTGTCTTGGTCGACGAAGAACATGGGAGCGGTTTCGCTCTCGCTGTCGGTCGAAATCACCCAAGTGGATTCGGTGGTGCCGGTCTCAAGTTCCAATTTGGCGTCGGCGTTGTCGGCTTGCTCGTTCACGCTGTATTCGGTGTGGCGGAAGGGATTCTCGTAGTTGGTGAGGTAGTCGGCCGTCACGTCGGTGGGCGTGTGGAGCGGCAGGCAGAAGATGCCGAGGGTCTCGGTCCAGGAGTCGCCGTCGGGGCCGAAGCCCGTGCGCTTGCCGGTGCGTGCTCCGCTGGTGGCGTCTTCAACGTCGCCGCTGTCTTGGTTGAACTGATAGTAGAGCGCGAGTCCATTGCTCTCGGCCGTCGTGACATCGCTGATGGGATAGTTGGCGTAGGTCTTGAGGTCGTCGAGCGAAATGGTGTCGTTCCACATCTGGAGTTCGTCGATTACGGCGTTCATCGGGGCAAGCGAGCCGCCAATCTTCCACGTGGAGGGCAGATTGTCCTTGATGTTTCCGGAGAAGGTGAATTGGCCCACTTCCTTGCAGTCGCGGTAAACCGTGCACTGCGTGCCATCGACCACGTAGGCGAAGTGGTGCCACTGGGCGCGCGTGAATTGGTCGCTGGCAGTCTGCTGTGCTTCGCCGCCGGCGTTCATGATGATGCGTCCGTCGGCATCGCCCTCAATGAGGAACTGGCTGCGGGTGCCGCCGAGGCCTTGGCTGTTGGACGAGTTGGCCACGGGATAGAGCCAGTAGGCAATGGTGAAGCGGTCGGAAGTGATGGGGTTGTCGAAGGTGACGTAGGTACTCTTGCTGCCCGAGAAGTTGAGGCCTTGTTCGCCGTCGGTCGTGCAGGTGATGAGGGCGCGTTTTTTGGTCTTATTGCCCCAGCCGAGGTCGTTGCCGGCATAGAGCGTGACGTCCCAAACGCCCGGGGTGCGCATATACATGGAGGCCGTCTTCTTGTCGCGAACAATCACGGTGTCTTCGGCTTCGAACACCCAGTGCCACTTGGTGGGCGAGTAGGTGGAGTTGTCGGTGATTTTGATGTTCTTCGGAACGACGGTGACGTCGGGCGTAAGTTCGAAGTCGGCGGCGGGGAAGTGCACGTTCACCTTGATGTTCACGGTGTAGGTGGTCGAGCCGGCTGCGTTGGTGGCGGTGAGCGTCACGGGGTAGGTGCCGGCGGCATCCCACGAGGTGGCGAAGTGCGTGGTGACGGCTTCGGTGGTCGTGGCGCCTTCGGCCGTCCAGCTGTAGGACGTGGCACCTTCGCTCTTGTTCACGAAGCTGACGCGGTCGCCCTCGTAAACGACGGTGGCGGTGGGTTCGAAAAGTGCGGTGGGAGCACCGAGTGCGCTCACGGTGAACGTCTTGGTGCAGGTGTCGGCTTTTTCTTTGGCGTCCTTCACGATGAGCGTGGCCGTCTTCTCACCGGTCGAGGTGAACACGTGCGACGGGCTGTCGATGGCGTATTCGGTGCCGTCGATGTTCCAAGCGAAGCTGATGGCGTTGCCGCTCGACGCGTTGGTGAAGTCGATGGCGGTGTTGGTGCTCACCACTTCGGGCATGGTGAAGTCGGCGGTGAGGGAGCGCTGGTCGCGCAACGTGACGAAGGCGTTGGCGCTGGCGGGTTTGGCAAGGTAAACAATCTTGTGGCCTTGGGCGTGGTCGGTGATGGTGTCGCCGGTGGCCACTTCGTCCATAGGAATTTCGCACATCAGGCCGGGCATGTTGGTCGGGTCGGTGATGCGCGTGTACATATACTGATTGATTTGCGTTTGCGTGCGGGCCGTCTTCCAAATGCGCACTTCGTCGATTTGGGCGTTGAGGCTCTGGCTCTCTTTGAGCGAACCGAAAGTGAAATCGCCCAGAGCGCCGATGCCGCTGGTGGAGCCGGAGCAAGAGCCGGCGGGCTCGCCGTTCACGTAGAGGGTGAGGTCGCTGCCTTCAACCACGACGGCGATGTGGGTCCAACTGCTGGTGGTGAGCGCTTTGTTGGACGAAACGGCGCGATTGCCCGTGTTCCAACCGGCGTAGAGGGCGCCGTTGGCATCGGTGTGGATGAGGAAAGCACCCCAACCCGGGCCAACGTATTGGTTCCAGCTCGAAAGCGAGGTGGGTTTGAGCCAATACTCAATGGTGGCGTTGGTGAGTGCGGTGGGGAAGAGGTTTTTGATGGTGAATCCGCTGTTGGTGAATTTGGCCACATAGTTCGGATTCGAGAAAGAAGTGCCGCCAAAATTGGAATAGTTGGCAAAGGTGGCACTGGAGGATTCCACGCTGGAGCCGCTGTAGTCGTAAACGGCCGTAATAGCGTAGGAAGCGTTGGCATCGGGGGCGGTGTAGTCGGTGACCGACGGGTCGAGCGTGGCAATGAGCGTGCCGTCTTGATAGACGTTGTAGCCGGTCAGGGTGAAGCTGCTGGCTTCGGGAGCGTCCCACGTGAGGGCGTCGCCGGTCTGGGCGGCATTGCGCGGGGCGTTGATGGCCTCGCCTTTCACGACGTAGGAAATGTAGGTGATGCCGCCATTGGTCTTGATTTCAACGCCTTCGGCATCGAGGGGGAAGGGAATTTCGACGCCGTTCTCATCGAACTCGTAGTCCATCAGGCTGAGTGCGTCGACGGTGCCTTCGCCGCTTGCGCCGCTCTTGCTCTCAATGCGCAAGAAGTATTTGACAGGCTTGCGCACATCGACTTGGGAAGAAATGTCGGTGATATCGTAGCCGAACTCCATGGGTTCGTAGTGCATGCCGTCGGCCCATTCGCCGAGCATCGGGGTTTCGGCATCTTCGCCGTCGCCATCGCCGTCGCCGGCATATTTAAAGTGCTCCATGAGCGTGAAGTATTCGGGCTTGGAGGCGGTGGTGTCTTGCGAGACGCCGGCAGCCAGACGCAGCTCGGAACGCTTGGAGTATTGCATCGTGATTTTGAACGTGCGCAGCGGGCGATAGTCCTTGCGAACGTAGTAGATTTCGGGTTGGTAGTAGCCCGACTTGGCGCTCGTCGGAGTGGCGTTGGCGTAGGGGCAATAGATGAAGCCGTCGTTGCACCAACCGCTGCCCCACGAGTTCACCACAATCCACGCGCCGACCTCGTCTTTGTCGGCTTCGCCATAGACGCCGTTGCCGTCGATGTCGAATTCAATGCGGTCGTCGTATCCCACGATGGTGAGTGCGTGGTCCACGCTGGAGCCCCAAGCATAAACGTATTTCTTTCCGCTCACGCCGGCCGCGTCGTTGGCTTCGGTCGAAGGAATGCTCTTCCACGTGCCGCCGCTGGCCACGCCGATGCCGCAAATGCCGCCCACGCCGTTCCAGTCGGGGTCGCCATTGTGGTTGTAAATCCAGCGCTTCACGGCTTCGCGGCCGGCTTCGGTCTTCACGCTTTGTGCAAAGTTGGCATTGCCGGTGATGCGGCTGCACATGGCGTTGTACCACTTGTCGTAGCCCTGCATCCAGCCGAAGCAGTTGGATTTCCAGTCTTGTACGCCGAAGAGTTTGGAGTAGGTGGTGCCGCCGTAGGTGGTGGCGTTGGGCACGCCGTTGGCAGCGGCCATGCCTTCCTTGCCGCTATTGCAATAGGTGAGCAGCCACGTGAAGTGGGTGGGGTAGATGTTGTCGTTGGTGTTGGCTTTGGCACGTCGCCAAGCGTTCACCTCGTAGGCGAACATGTAGTAGATGCGCGAGGCGCTGCCGCAGGAGCCGCCCACTTGGCTCACCACGGGAGGGAACCAGTCGAATTCGGCATTGTTCCAGTGGTCGGGCAGTTCGGCGTCGTCGTCTTTGGTGACGGGCGTCATGAGCGACCAGTCGGCTTTCACTTCGGGCGAATAGTCGGGGTAGAGCATGTAGTCCACGTCGTAGTCCACAACTTGTGCCCGTGCCGTGGTGCCGAGCAAGAGGCCGGCGCCGAGGAGCATGAGTGCTTTGTAGAGTTTTTTCATTTTGAAGATTATATTAATTTGTGAATTGAATTTATCGCGAGCGCAAATATACTAAACGCTTTCCGAAAATTTAGGCAATTATACAATTTTTAACACGCGAACGCGCGCGTATGTGCGTATGCGGGCACAAAAAAGGCCGTTCCTCGAAAATGAAGAACGGCCGTATGGGGTCGATGGGCGGGGCAAATTATCTAAAGATGAGAATGCCGAGCGAGAGCAAGAACGACGTGATGCTCATCCACGTGCTGATGCGGCGCAGGGAGCCGTCGTTGAAGGAGGCATCGGTCACGCGCACCTCGTCGGGAGCCACGTAGATGATGTCGTTCTGACGCAAGTTGTAAACGGGCGAATTGAAGATGTTTTTCGAACGCAAGTCGACGTAATAGTTCTTGAGCTCGTTCCCCTCTTGGCGTTGCACGAGCACGCGGTCGCGCTGTCCGTGAATGGTGAGGTCGCCGGCCTGTCCGAGCGCTTCGAGCAGGGTGATGTTGTCGCGGTCGAGACTGATGCGGCCCGGGCGGCCCACTTCGCCGAGAATGGTGATGTAGCGGTCGTAGGCGGAGATGGTGACGACGGCGTCGTTGATGATGCCGTTGTGGAAGATGCCCTCGATGCGGTCGGCGGCCTCAGAGCGCGTCAGACCGGCAATGCGAACGCGGCCCACGCTGGGGATGGACACTTCGCCGTTGTCGTCGATGGTGTAAACGCCCACGTAGTTGCCGCTACTACTACCGGAGTTGACTCCTACGCGGTTTTGCGCCACAGAAAGGTTGTATTTCTGTGCGAGTTCGGGCGTGGCCGCGCTGCTCACAATGATGCTCACCTTGTCTCCGCTCTGGAGGGTGAGATATTCAATGCCGCGCACGGGCACACTTTCGCCGTTTTCGATGTCTTGGAAATAAATCACCTTTTCTGCGGAGTGGCAGGAATAAAGGCCAACGAGCAGCACCGCGGCTGCGAGGAGGGAGAGAAAACGTTTCATCAGTTTTATATGTTTTTTCTTGTTTTTACACAACTTTAGCGGTGCGAAGATAGGNAAATATTCGCGAAGTGCAAAAAGAAATGTTAGAAAATTGTAAAAACGGATGGAATTTAGGCGAAAGAAGCGGGGCGCCCGCTCGCTCTGACGCGGCCAAATTGGCGACGCTTGCTCATTGGCTTATAGAAATGCACAAAAANACAGCAGTCTCACCGGCGAGTCTCTGTTTAAGAAAACCAATCTCACACACGCCCGTAGCGTTTCCGGATTTGACTGCTAAGAAGTTGTATGGTCTCTACCCACGGTCGAGAACGNCANACCCACNGATNNCGCAGGGGTTGATTACAGCCATAATAATGGTGGAACTGTTACCAGCGGGAATTCCCCTCAAACAACTTCCGATGGCAAAGATACGACAATTTCCAAACAACTGCAAATAAATTGTGAAAATACGTTCATTTTCAATAGACGTTTTCTCGCCAAGACAAAAAGAATGCCGGTGGTTTCGTAATCTCCGGGATTATTGACNCGGCAACTAAAACCATCGGCAAAGGGTGCGAAAGAGACTTTACAACAAAGGGGGACGCACCTATACCTTCTTCTGAATCTTTCGCAGCCATCGACAAATACCGTGCCATACAAAGATGAATCCTCGTACACGGGCACTGTCGTATTCGTTGATGACGCTGCAAAAATACGACAAGAATTTAGAAAATCCTACGAAAAAGAGAAAAACTTTTGTAATGGGCTGTAGGGGAGCGAGAAAGAGGCGATAAATTTGAAAAAAGTGCGTTTTTTGAGCCGAAAAAAACGATTTTGGGCCAAAGAAATTGGGCGGTATATAAATTATATGTATCTTCGCCGCGTTTTAGACCACATCCAAAACTACACAAAAAAACGAAAATGAAGAAATTTACCT
>Ga0065708_1040179_pt1 | contig 14096 bp, 14 predicted proteins | sample Hoacrofraction12_2_FD_59095 | JGI IMG/M metagenome (GOLD analysis project Ga0065708, IMG submission 59095) | Hoatzin crop microbial communities from Cojedes, Venezuela, sample from fiber fraction 12 v1 | ecosystem: Host-associated > Birds > Digestive system > Esophagus > Crop | place: Venezuela... | reverse complement strand
TGCTCAAAAGTATATTGAGCAAACAAGGATAACAAAAAAAAGGCGCTCCTCCCACCTCTCAAGAGAAGTGGGTTTCCGCGCCTAATAATTTTATGAAAAAAATCCTAGCAATCGCCGCAGCCCTTCTGCTTACTGTAGGCGCTGCCATCGCCCAGACAAGGGACAATCACGCCCGCGGGCAGAAACTCTCCCAGAGTGAGCTCGCCCAGAAAAGGACGGACGACATGATCATGCGCTATGGTCTGAACGACCGCCAGGCAAAGAAGCTGTTCCGCCTCAACAAGCGCTTCGCTCCTTCCATCCGCCATGATCCTGCAACGAGGGGAGGGGAGGCGGTAAGGAACGCTCCTTCACAGGGTGGCTCCCACATGGAGATGGAACGCAAACAGATGATCAGGTACGAAAAGAAGCTTTCGCGGATTCTCACTCCTGAGCAGTACCGGGCATATCAGATGGATGTGAAGAACCATTACTGGGCTCCCGGCGGACATGGGGACGGCCCCAAGGGACATCCCGGCGACGGACCTGGAAGGAGAAGATAGAAGGTGTGATTCCTTCTCTTTACATATTTTTGTTGTTTATTAAGGGGCTGGCAGAGCGATTTGCCAGCCTTTGGCGTATTTTGTACTGGCATTTCGCCTGCATGCAGGCAGGGCTGGATTCCGGCCAGCTTTTCTATTTATATATATTTCTATTTACATATTCATTAATTTTATTATTTATATATTTGCATATCTAAATATATTTCTATATTTTTGTTCACCAAAATACCATACAATGCCACAGGACACTGAAAGGACCATCTCCGAGAAACCCCGCGGAATACTGGTCAGCGAAGAACTCTACCGCAAAGTCAAGGCGGAGTGTGCAATAAGGGGAATACAGGTAAAGCAGGCTGCAAGGGAGGCCTTCGACATGTGGCTCTCCGCTGCACCACTGGAAGATAGGGGGGAGGAGTAGCCATGCCTGAATACAACAACCTCTTCGGACTTCCGCAGCCGATGACATACCATCCGCTGTGCATCGGGACAGGCAACGGAGCGGGGCAGCACCGCTTCCTCCTGGAGCAGGGCGGAGACAATGTGCTTTTCGTAATAGGGCTGAATCCCTCCACTGCAGACTCTTACACTCCGGATCCGACCATGAGAAAGGTGATGAAGGTGTGCGACAGCGGCGACTTTGACGGGTATGTGATGATGAACATCTCTTCGGAACGCTCTACCGAGCCTTCTATGCTCTCCAGCGAACCGGACATCGACATGCACAGGAGAAACCTCGAGGTCATAAGGGGCGCATCACAGCAGTACAGATGGGCTCCGGTGCTTCTCGCCTTCGGAAATGGCATCTCCATCCGGCCATATCTCGCATCATGGCTTCGCGACATACGCGACGTACTTCACCTCCACACACGCTGGCTATGCATAGGAGAGCCCACAAGGGAGGGCTGCCCGCGCCATCCGCTATACACCAGAAACGGCGAGCCGCTGAATGCTTTCGATGTGGACGCTTTCCTTGGGGGACTGTCAACTTTGCAGTCCTCATCCGGAAGCGAAGCCGGTGACGGAAAAACGCTCTGATGGCATGGAGTTTGGTGCTTTTTCTGCGGGCGCTCCCAAGCGCCCAAAGGAACTTAGGTTGGACTAACTCATAATATGTATATGAAAAAGAAATTACTCCCGCTACTAGCGGTGGTTGCAGCTGTCCTTGGCGGACTGTCATCATGCAACCTTGACACTACCGATTCGAACTACTTTGTCCCCCAGGACATAGAACTGGTGTTTGAAGTCCTCAACGAGGAAGGGCAGAACCTCATGGATACCACTGTCACCGGCAACTGGGCCAAGACTCCCATCGCATGTTCGATGAGAGGAAGCTCCTTCGTCCTTGGCGGCAACGCCATAGGCAATGTCAGCTTTGAGAAGTGCACCTATGCGGCCGACTACTACACTTCCATCCCTGCGATATATTTCGGGAAGCTTGACGGAATGACGACATGGGATGACGACCTTGTGATATACTGGCCGGATGACAGCAAAACCACGATTCACATCCTCAACAAGGGAGAGATGAACTCGGAAGGAAAGGGATTCACATCGCTCAGCAGGACGGTGACCATGGATGGTGAGATCCAGACATCCCTTCCTATAGAGATTGTGATAGGGACTAACAGCCACTAGGCCTTGTGGGCTTTGTGTGGAGACCGCTTCACCCTTGCTAGCGAACGAAGGGTATGGCGGCAGATTGTAGAAAGCTGAACAAAATCTTGGCGGTCTTGAAACAATTTGAGAATTTCGCCGTAAATAATAGTGCCGACCCCAAAAGGGAAGGCATCCAACTGGGGCTGTTTTTGGTTTTGACAGCATTGATGCCGGTTGGTAAGCACGCCGGGCGCCTGGAAGTGGGCCCGTTAAACTCGGCTTCCAAAAAATTAGTTGCCAACAACAACTACGCACTCGCTGCCTAATCTGACTAGGTCGATTAGCTTAATTCTGGCCGCCTAGGCTGCGGTTGGAACGAGTATCCCGCGGACTTTAAGCCGGTTATGTTCCGAGTTCGGGGTATCATCCAAACCGGATGCAGCGGGGGACTCCTTTAAACCCGCCCAAGATTCAAAGGATAAGCCAGGGTCGGCCCGCCTTCCGGCAATCCCTGGACGAAAATCAAAGGAAGGATAAGCGTGTAGAAAGCTGATGGGTGCGATGTTTGGACAGCGGTTCGATCCCGCTCAGCTCCACCAGATGCCAAATTGGCTGAAAAGAAGCCGAATTCCACTGTTTGGAGTTCGGCTTCTTCGGTTCTTTGGAATGGCTTGCGTTGAAATAAGTATGGGTATTTATAATTATTTTTCTGCATGTTCACTTGGTGTTTCTGACAAAATTTAGTAATTTGCAAACGAACATAAAGTTGTGAGAACTAAACGCGTTACAGCGTAGGTCTATTCCCGTTTTGTGTTATCGTTTATTCTTAAAGGACTTGATTGCTGATTGGAATATTTGCTCAAAAATCATTGATTTTTTTAACCATGGACCTGAAGAAAATCCAGCTTAAGAATTTTGGACCGTTAGATGATGCCAGTATCATATTGGGTGATCTTACAGTAATTGTCGGTCCTCAAGCAAGTGGGAAAAGCATTTTCCTTGAGATGCTGAAGTATGTGGTAGATAAAAATTCTATCATTAAGAGATTGCGTGAATACAACTACATAATAGGGAATAAACCTGATGAGAAGATTCTCGATTACTATCTTGGAGAAGGAATGTCGGGTGCGTTTAGACGTAATGACTCCAAGATTGTTGTAAATTACAGCGAGCGTGATATACTAAACATTGGGAAGGATAAATCGGGAGATTCTGAGAAGGTGTTTTATATACCTGCACAAAGAATCTTAAGTATCTCTGACGGACGTCCTAAGGGTTTTATGGAATTCGATGTTTCAACTCCCTATGTATTGCGCTCATTCAGTGACTCTATTCGTGTTTTTATGCAGAATAGAATAAGTGATCCAGTTAACATATATCCTTCAGAGAACAGAATAGAAACACCAATAAGACAATCGTTTGATAATAGCATATTCCATGGTGGCAAGGTTGTAATGGAGGAAAGTGCGGGACAGAGAAAAATGAAGATGCAGATTGGAAGCTCAAAGATACCTTTTATGTCATGGAGTGCCGGCCAAAAGGAGTTTATGCCGTTGCTTTTGGGATTCTACTGCATAAATGGTTCATACTATAATGGTTCCAGTGGCAAGGGATATAAATATGTTATTATTGAGGAGCCTGAGATGGGATTGCATCCCCAGGCTATACAGTCAGTCTTATTGGAGGTCCTTAAGCTGCTGAATGCTGGATTGAGAATTATAATTTCAACTCACTCTCAGACAATACTTGATTTTGTATGGGCATTTAATCTGTTAAAGGAGATTAAAGAAAAAGATAGGAGAATGCATGCATTGCTTGATATCTTTGGGCAGGACAGCTTGAATTCACTATCATTAGGCGATAAGATTTTTGAGAAGAATGCCAGAACTTTCTATTTTTACAGGCAGAACACTGGTGGCGTAGTCTCTAAGGATATATCGGTCCTTGATCCAGGCGATGATGATGATGATATTTCAGAATGGGGAGGCTTGTCACAATTTCCATCTCGTGTATCGGACATAATTGGTCGTATTTAATGAATGGCATACAATGAAAAAAAGACCAGAAAAAAAGTCTGAATCAAAGGGAGAAGCCATTTCTCAAAATGAATTCAGAAAGGCGGTAGAGTCAACTTCTGACATAAAGAATGGCTATAAGGAGGGATTGAAGGCATTGAGAACAAATTCTTCTCGGATAAAGTGTCACAATACGGCAAAAATAGAAGGAAGCGTGGATCTCGATGAACAGACTAAACCTTTATATCCAGGTGCTTCACGTTGGGATTATGCTGTGTCTATTAGCGGGGAAGTATATTTTCTGGAAGTGCATCCTGCGGAGACATCCGAGGTAAAGAATGTGATAGAAAAGAAGAAATGGCTTGAGAGTTGGTTGATTGAAAAGGCCCCTCTTATAAAAAAAATGAGTGCAGGGAAGACTCGTTACTGGATACAAAGTGGCAGATGCAATATTTTGAAAGGTAGCAAGCAATACAGAATGATAGCTGCAAATAATATCATCCTGTGTAAGCTATGGGATTATGACTTATTGAAGCATGCGTGATCTTGAGATGGGGATTGTTACTGGGCTTAAAGGATAGCAAATAGAAAGCTGGTGGGTGCGATGTTTGGACAGCGGTTCGATCCCGCTCAGCTCCACCAGAAGCCAAATTTGCCTAAAAGAAGCCGGAGTCCAAATAGCGGAATCCGGCTTCTTCTCCTCCTGTGAAGACCATGCGCCTATTCCTTCGCCTTGGTGGCTAACTGGACGAGGTCGTCGTTTCGGATTACCTCCTTTCTGTTTACAAGGATCTTCATGGCCTGCCCTCTCTGTCCTGAGATCATGATCTTTTCAAGCAGTTCTCCGTCGAACCATTTCGACAGGCGGGCGTTGATCTTTGACTTCCTGATGCTAAGGGGGCTCTTGTCATCGCAGAGCGTTATTCTTTTTGCCGCAAGAGATATCTCATCGTCCATCCTTCCCGGGGATATCCTTCCGTAGATCCCGCGGACCTCGTCCTCGTAGGATGCCATGTCCTTGAAGCGTATCCCTTCGGGATGGTTCAGAAATAGGATGTATACTGTCTTTTCCAGTGGTGGAAGGGGAAACTCCACTCCGTTTACGAGTATCTTGTATGTGGATGTGACCTCTATGGTGTCTGCAATGGAGTAGACGTACTCCACATGGGCATCTCCATTTTTGAGAAGCTCACGGAGCCTTGTCTGGGCTATCTGGATGGCTTGGAGAAGTATGCGGGCATCGTCCTCCTTTGACAGGCTCTCAAGAGCATCCGTCCCGTCGCCGAGAATCCCGTCGGTAGGCGATGGGAACATCATCTGCAGAATGGCCTCGAATACTTTCCCTGCTATGAGGGCGTCATTCGGGCGGCTGCTATCGGCTGGTGCATTCATGGAAGGAGTTTTACTTGCAGAGCATTATGTCAAGGATCATGGAGTCCGTCTCCCTCATTCCGCGGGAGCCTATGCTGCCTATGTTGCGGATGGTCTTTTCGATGTCGTCCTCCACGATGCCGTCCGTCTTGCAGGCGCATCTGCCCCCGAGGGACAGCATTGCCGACTGTACGGCGCTGGACACTCCGGAAGCCACCTTCATAGCGCACCCGGCCTTGGCTCCATCACAGACCATTCCGGTGATGTTCCCGGCCATGTTCTTTATGGCTGCGCAGATCTCTTCGTATCCTCCGCCGCAGAGCATCGCTATCCCGCAGGCGGACCCGGTCGAAGCTACAACGCACCCGCACAGGGCTGAAAGCTTTCCGAGGTATCCCTTTATGTGTATTGCAATGAGGTTGCTAAGAAGCAGGGCCCTTGCAAGAGCCTCGTCGGATGCCCCGCACTCGGTGGCGTAGGCTATTACCGGAACGCTTACGGTTATGCCCTGGTTGCCGCTCCCGCTGTTGCTCATGGCGGGCAGGGTACATCCTGCCATCCTGGCATCGGATGCGGCTGCGGTAAGGGACATCGCCCTGGAGAGGAAGTTCTCCCCGAATATCTTTTCATTCCCGGAAATAGTCCTTCCTACGCTGAGCCCGTACGGGGAGGAGAGCCCCTCTTTTGCCAGGGCCATGTTGTAGCGCCTGTCGTCAAGGATGAATGAGATGGCCTCATACGGGGCCGTAGTCGCTATGTCGTAGATTTCACGGACAGTGAGACCGTAATCCGATATCGCCCTGTCCGATGCCGCGGCTCCGCTCTCGGAGTCGATGAGGATCTGGTCGGCGAAGCTGGCGCGCGCTATCCTGTCGTGGTCGTCCTCTATTGTCACCGATGCGATGGGGGAGAACTCCGCCACGGCCCTTTCCTCGCACATGCTCACATCCGCCTTCACGTACAGGAGGTGTTCCGTCTCCGACAGGCGGATTGTGACATCGCCCCTCTGCAGGAGCTCCTTCGCCCTTTTCACGTCATCTTCCACCATGCCGGAAAGCACTTCGAGCCCCTTTGACGAGTCTCCGCATACGGCGCCCAGGGCGGCTGCAATCGGAAGACCGACCATCCCGGTGCCAGGGATTCCGACACCCATGCCGTTCTTGAGGATGTTGCCGCTTACGCTGACTTCGATCTTGAAGTCTGCAAACCTTCTCCACAGAGGGCAGGATGCCGTGCACGATGTCTCTTTCTGGGAGAGTATCTCGACGGCCTTTGCAACGGCTAGGGCTACCGCTATTGGCTCGGTGCAGCCAAGCGCTGGCTTCACTTCCCTGTGAACGAGGGAGAGAACTTCGGAAAGTCTTTCATCGGATGGTTTCATAAAAAAGTGTATGTGGTGTTTTTGGGTCTGTGAGCTAGTTGTTCCTTGAACGCCTGCGGTTTCGTCTGCGGTCGCGCTCGTGGCTCTCCTCCGTAGCCTTCTCGGGGGTGGACGGCGCCACCTGCTCCTCGGCTTTTCCAAGGAAATACAGGCTCTGGCGCACAAGGTCGCACCTTGCCTGGTCGTCCTTTATAACCTCGAGGGGGAACCCCAGCGATACCGCCCTGTGGCGTGCCCCGCGGTAGCATACCCCGGCTCCAAGGCCCGTATCCTCGTAGCGGAGGAAGGTCTGGGACTTGTCTCCTGCGGGGGCGATGCCGTCGGCGGCCTCCACATAGTATATCTTTCCGTTCTGGGAGTTGTAGAACGAGAAGTTGTCAATCTTTGATACGTCAATGAAGTCGTTCTTCATTATCCAAACGCTTCCGCTCTTGGACGCGTTTCCGCTCATCCACTTGTATCCCAGGATGTCTTCTACGAAGGACTGTGTCTGGGCGAACGCCCCGGCATCCTTCCTCAGGTTGGAGTAGACCTTGTCCCATACGTCGGTCCCTATGTAGGCTCCGGATACCATTACGGCTCCGCCTTTCTGCGTGAACGCCCTGACGGCCTTCTGAAGGGCTATGGGGAAGACTTCGTGGCGGTTGGAGTAGGCACCCTTTCCAACGGGCGTGGAGACCTGCTTTCCGCAGAGTATGTCGATCGCCCAGCCTACGCTCTGGAGGGACTTGTCGGAGGCGAAGGCGCTGCTCTGGGCCGAGCAGAACGGGAATCCCGCATCCATCATGGCCTTGCCGTGGGTGTATATGAAATCGAACGTGTTGCCCTTTATCTTCATTCCTGTCATGTCGTCGAACGACGCCCCGAATCCGGGATTGTCCTCGCTCACCCAGGGAAGGTCCCTCTGGAACTTGTACTGCTCCCCGATGTAGTATATGTCCTCGCCCCAGGGGACACCTATGTCGATCTTTGTGGTGAACCCTGCGTACTGGCCGTCGTCGAACCATGCCGGTGGCGCCACCCTGTCGAAGTTGTCGAGGACCATCATGTACCTGTCGGCAATGGCGTTGCGGGGGGACCCGATGCATACGGTATGCGAGGGGAAGCTCTTTCCGCCTTCGTTGTAGGCCTCTATCCTGTAGCTGTATATGTGCCCCTTCGATACTTCTATGTCCGTGTGGCGGCTTCTCCCGCTTCCGCTGGCGCTTCCAAGGTCGACTCCGGTGTCGAACGCCCCGTTGTCAACCCTCGTGTAGAGGATGTATCCGGTGGGGTTCGCAGTAGGCTCCGCAGGGTCGCTGACCGGAGTCCAGGAAAGGCGTACCTTCCCGTTGTCCAGCGGAACTACAGACATGTCGGTCACGGGCAGGGGCTCGACCACGTAGCGGCAGGCGTACCTGTTGGAGAGGAACTTCAGGATTCCCTTGTAGACGCTCCTTGCCACGGTGAAGCGGAACGCGGGGTCGAGTCCGTAAGTCATGTCGGCGAAGTTCTGGTGCGACAGCAGCTCGAGGATCATAGCCGGCACTCCGGGGTTCCTGGACTCGGCGTAGTTGCGGTTCCAAAGCATCCTCCGTGTCCAGTCGGGGTTGTAGTCGCGGCGTATGTCCTGGGTCACCTGGGTCTGCACGTAGTCGGCAAGCTCCCTTGAAGCCTCCCTGCTGGTACCGTTTGCGAACTTGTCAGATCCTTCGCTTAAAAGAGTATATATGGACAGGGTTCCTATTATGCTTTCGTCGGAGGTGATTCCCGCGTCAGTGTGCCAGGCGAGTGAAAGGTCTATGGGGATGTTGCGCCCGCTCTTTCCCGGAATCATCCACGAGCCGCCTGCCATCTCCTGCACCCAGTTGCCTCTGGTGGCGTAGTCGTTGGTGTAGTCGTCCCTGAAGACCTGGTATGTTTCGGGGTCGCTTCCTGCCCACTGCATCCAGTATATGGCCCCCTCTATGTAGGAGGGGAGTCCGGATGTCTTCCAAAGGCTCCTGTCCTGCCTTGCTCCGCCCCTGGCGATCTTTCCCATGCCGCCGCCGAAACGCACTGCGTCAGCGGTCACGATTCCGCCTGCGCGGGAGTAGTTGTCAAGGTATACGCATCCTCCCTTCCCCTTGTCGAACTCGAAGGTGCCAAGGTATATCCATGTTCCGCCACCCATCTGCTGGTTGACGTAGAACTCGGTCTTTCCTCCCATGTGCTCGACTGTGTAGTGGGCCTGGGCCGTGCTGCCCTGGACCGTCTTGTAGGAAACGTACACGGAATAGAAGCCCCTCTGTGGTATGTCCGGAGTCCATCTGGCATTTGCGCTGGCGCTCCTGGAGTTTACACTCTGGGCCTTTCTTGCCGTACCCATCGTGAAGGGGTTGTCGCTGCCCGAGTATGCCTTCTTTGCATCGGCGAACCCTACTCCGGCATCTTCCCACTTGCCGCTTTCGCTGTATGCTCCCTTGCCGCGAACGCCGCTGCCCCTTGCATCATTGAACGCAGGGTCGTTGTCGCAGATGACTTCGTTCGTCTGGGTGTCCCTTTCGCGCGGTGTCATGACGCAGGCCCCGGCGTTTTCAAGCATTGGGATGAGGAAGGGGAGCACGAAGCTCTGAGTGAACATGTCCTCTACCGTAAGGAAGCCCCTCGTCCTCTGCCACTCCCACTTTCCGCGGCCCTGGTTGTAGAACTTCCCGTGGCTCTGCCATAGGGCTATGTGCCTGTCTGCAAGTCCTTTGGAGTATCTCTTTCCGTCTGCTTTCTGAACGAGCGGAAGATACTTTCCCCTCATGTCCTCCATCTGGAAGGATGTGCTCTGGGGGCTGCCGTCACTGCCGGGCTCGGATATCACCATCTCGGAAAGGTCCCTGTTTCCGCAGTATATGTTTCCTACGCGGTAGGATGAGTATGCCATGGGGAGAAGGTCCTGGAGATTGTTCTTGAACCACGACACGTCGCCGCTCCTCCATGGAAGGTCGCCTATGCTCTCTGAGAATGCGAAGTCAAGGTATGAGCCGCTTTTTGAAACGCTTTTAAGCACAAGCCTGTTCCGTACCGTGGTCCTTTCCTTCAGGAGCGTGGAAAGCGAGTCTACCGTCTCTTTGAACTCGCTCACTTTCTGCGCCCCCAGGCTTAGTGGCAGCAGAAGGGCCGTAAGGATGGGAAGTGTCTTTCTAATGAGGTTTCTTGGTATGAAGTACATGTCTTAAGTGTCTAACAGTCTTTTTATGTGAAGGCTCCGCATGTGCGTGAAGGGAGCCTGTCCTTTCTGTCAACTGGAGGGAGAAGCCTCGCTCCTAGCTCTCCCTGGGCTTTGCAAACTGCTTCCCAAGGTCGATGATGGTGACAAGCAGCGATGATATTGCAAGGGCTATCGCATCCGCCTTGAAGTCCATGAAATCTCCGCTACGGTAAGATGTGAGCTTCATCTGCCCTATCTCGGTAAGTCCGGCGATTACGCAGCCCGCAAGGAACAGGCACACGGCAAACAGCAGGGCGTGGAAAGGCTTTCTGCTCAGGGTGTCGAAGGAGAAGTACGAAAGGATCGGGAATGGCAGGAACATCGCAAAGTGGATGACCTTGTCGATGGGGTAGCCGAAAAGCACCCTCGGGACGTTGGGAATCTTGTCAAAGTGCCCGAAGCAGAGGTATGCCACCGCTGCCGCCCACAGCACGAGCAATATCCTGAATATCCAGTTGCGGCGGACATCGCACTTGCTCTTTGCCCTTTTTGCTGGGATAGTCCCTTTGGCCGCCTTTTCCTTCGGAGAGTCTCCAAGCAGAAGGGTGCCGAAGTACTCTGGCCGGTGGAAGTCAGGCTTCTGCGTCCCTACGGGGTTCCAGGAAAGGTAGTGGGGAGTTCCGGTCTTGTCTCCGCATTTGTAGAAGTTGGCCCTCAGGGACTTCGGCGGATTGGCAGGGTCCACCCCGATTAGCTTCAGGGGGATTGCGAAGGTGACCTCCCATGCGTGGGAGCCTCCCTTTAGCTCGATTGGGCCGGGAACCGTGGGGGCGATCCTTCGTATGGTGTCCATCTGTGCGGCCGGCCTTTGGGTCCGTCCTTCCCTTGCAGCTCCGTATGCGGCGAGGATCTTCCCTGCGGGGTTCACCTCGAAATTGTAGTAGTAGCCGCTTTCCGGGTCCTGGACGAAGAACTCAACGCAGCTGTCCTCCCACTGGCGGAGGTTGTCTGAAAGGTTCTGGATCCTCAGGTCCGGTCCGTCGCTTTTGAAGTGCACGGCGATGGAGTCCTTTCCCATTGCGATCCATCCCTTGCACGTGGGCTTGTCGGGAAAGGTCTCGCTCCAGTTGACGCAGTCCACCGTAAATGGTGCGCCGCTTTTCTTCAGCGTGCTTACAAAGGCTGAATCGGGGAGTGATTCGAGCCCCTCTATCATCGGAATCCTTATGCTTTTTGTCTCGTCCATTTTCTTTTTTTCTGTTGTTTTACGCAAGGCGCCTAAAGGGCCTGCATGTCGTTCAGTTTCTTGTAGTATCCACCCTTCTTCAGAAGGTCTTCGTGAGTGCCCCTTTCAACAATCCGGCCCTCCTGCATTACGAGGATCTCGTCGGAGTTCTTGATGGTGGAGAGCCTGTGGGCTATCGCAATGGTAGTCCTTGAAGTCATCAGCCTGTCGAGTGCCTGCTGCACGAGCTTCTCGCTCTCGGTGTCAAGGGATGCGGTGGCCTCATCGAGGATGAGGATGGGCGGGTTCTTCAGGATAGCCCTTGCGATTGAAATCCTCTGGCGCTGCCCTCCGGATAGTTTCATCCCGCGGTCGCCGATGTTGGTGTAGTAGCCCTGCTCCTTCTCCATTATGAAGTCGTGGGCGTTGGCTATCCTGGCTGCGGAAATCACCTCGTCCTCGGTCGCTCCTTCCACTCCGAAGGCTATGTTGTTGAATATGGTGTCGTTGAAAAGTATCGGCTCCTGGTTTACGTAGCCGATGAGGCGCCTTAGCTCCTGGAGGGAGAAGTCCCTGATGTCTACTCCGTCGATGGCGATCCTTCCCTTGCAGACATCATAGAAGCGGGGGATGAGGTCCACGAGGGTCGATTTGCCGGCTCCTGATTCTCCTACGATGGCGACCGTCCTTCCCTTTGGAATATTGACGGATATGTCGGTGAGGATGGGCCTTTCGGGCTCATAGCTGAACGAAACATCCTCTATGGAGATCTCATTTTCGAACTTCACGGGGACGGGATTCTCGGGCTCCTTGATGTCGTTGGGGGCCGAAAGGATCTTGTCCACCCTCTCCATCGAGGCCAGTCCCTTGGGAATGCTGTAGGTAGCCCTTGAGAACTCCTTTATGGGGTTCAGGATGCTGTAGAGGATCACCATGTAGAATATGAACGTAGGGGCGTCGATGGGGGAGTTGTCACCGAGAATGAGTGTACCTCCGAACCATAGGACTATCATTATGAGGATGGTGCCCAGGAACTCGCTCATAGGGTGGGCAAGTGCCTGCCTTGTGGATACCCTTGCGGTCTTGCTCCGAAGTGCCTCCGTTATGCCGTCGAAACGGGAGCTCATCTTTCCTTCCGCTATGAAGGCCTTGATGACGCGAAGGCCTCCGAGAGTCTCCTCGACCTGGCTCATGGTATCGCTCCATAGCTCCTGCGCCTGCAGGGACTTTTTCTTTAGCTGCCTTCCGACCGCTCCCATCACCCATCCCAGGACAGGCACCACCAAAAGGGTGAAGAGGGTGAGCTTCCAGCTTACGAACACCAGGGTGGCGAAATAGAAGAGGATGAGGATAGGATTCTTAATCAGCATGTCCAGGGACGCCATGATGGAGTTCTCTATTTCGGAGACGTCCCCGCTCATGCGGGCTATGATGTCACCCTTGCGCTCCTGGGTGAAGAACCCCAGCGGAAGGGAGAGTATCTTGTCGTAGAGCTGGCGCCTAAGGTCCCTCACCACGCCTGTGCGTATGGGTATCATGACGGCGGAGGAGCCGAAGTAGCATGCGGTCTTCAGAAGGGTCATTATCCCAAGGAATGCGCAAAGGAGCAGAAGGGTCTTCGAGCCTCCTATCGTCTGCATCAGCTGCTGCACCTTGAAATACATGTTGTTCATCAGTCCGGAGCCCCATTCGCGAAAGCCCATCTGCGAAAGGTCCAGCGGCATGTATGAATACACCTTGTCGTTCATCTTGAAGAGGATCCTCAGCATGGGGATTATCATCGTGAACGAAAAGATGTTGAACACCGCGGAGAGGATGTTCAGAATGACGCTTCCGTACAGATATTTGCGGTAGGGTGAAACGTAGCGTTTCAGCACCTGCATGAATTCTTTCATATATTGTGGGACAGGTATCGGACGCTCTCCTTCGGGGGAGATTCCGCCAAGAAGACCTATCTTACAAAAATAGTGAAAAACAGGGGAACGGCAAGGAAAAAAATCCAATAATGAGCCCTAAAAGATACGACAAAACCGGCATCCTGAAAGGAATGCTACCGCACCTGTCTGTATCTGTGGGATTTGTAAGGAAGCTACATCCGAGGGCTCCGTGACGCAGCGGATGCGGCCTCGTCGCTGAATTCTTCCCAGAGGGCTACTGGCCCAAGGTGCCAGTGTTTTGTATTCTCATCCTCAAGACGGCGGTAGGTTTCCGACCGGTAGAACATCTCAAGGGCCTTTATCGGGGATATCCCCTCTGACTCGGCGTACATGGCTGCAACATCCGCCACCTTTCCAGGCAGAAGCAGATGGAGGCTCTCCTGCGTGACGTCTATCATGACCTTGCCTCCTCTGCCTTGACAAACCGCAGATACTCCAGAGACTGCGGGGTATGGAAGAGAATCTGGTCGACAAGCCTGTATGTGCGCAGTTCCCTGATAAGGCCATCCTCGTGGAGAAAACCGGTTTCGTAGAGACTGAAGGGCGGCGTAGACTCGGTCATTTGCAACTGGACCGCAGACTATGTCGTAATCGTGGGTAAAACCTTCCTCGGTCCTGTTTTTCATAAAATTATTAGGCGCGGAAACCCACTTCTCTTGAGAGGTGGGAGGAGCGCCTTTTTTTGTTATACTTGTTTACTCAATGTGCTTTTGAACAGCAGGGGCTGACATTTCGCCGATGCCGCTGGCAAAATGGCCGCCTGGTCAAAAAACTGTTTTTTTCAGCAGTGGTGCCTGGTGAGTGCCGAATACCTAATCCATACTATGTAGTTCTCTTTTTGAGAATACTGATATGGTTTTACACGGGTG
>Ga0065708_1005435_pt1 | contig 14101 bp, 9 predicted proteins | sample Hoacrofraction12_2_FD_59095 | JGI IMG/M metagenome (GOLD analysis project Ga0065708, IMG submission 59095) | Hoatzin crop microbial communities from Cojedes, Venezuela, sample from fiber fraction 12 v1 | ecosystem: Host-associated > Birds > Digestive system > Esophagus > Crop | place: Venezuela... | reverse complement strand
ACCTTAAGTTTTTTTCACGAATTTCCCTCGAATTTCCCTAAACGAAACAAGCACTTATGTTAAAATTCATAAGTGCTTGATTTTCANGGGTGCGCCCTTAGGGACTCGAACCCTAGACCCACTGATTAAGAGTCAATGCTAATAGAATTTATTGAAATCGTTAAAAATANAAAACACCGATAAATAAAGGGTTTTAAGCGCTTGTGTATCGCAAGAAATTTCGTAATTTTGCAAAAGTTTTCTTTTAAAAAGTTCCCTAAAAGTTCCCTAAAGAATCTTTGAAAGAGCTTATTAACAAAGGGNTTTATTGAGTAATNATTTTTAAAAAAGTTTCAAACGACAGAAAAAATGAAGAAAAAATATGAAGATACGGGCAAAACAAGCCTTGCAAAATTCAAATCTTTCAATGGTACCGTAGTCGGAACAATTATGCTAGACCCACGCCATATGAAGGCAGAAAGAAATGAATTAATACCAGTCGTAATAAGGATCGCGTCAGGCGGAAGAAAAACTTATCTTAATATGGGCAATATGTATTCCTTAAAAGAATGGGTGGATCTGTGTGAATGTGAAAAGCAAACACGTAATAAAAAGGCAGCTGAAAGACAGGAATTAAAGGCTGTAATGTCCAAGGTCGAGATGATGGTTAATGAACTAGTAGAGAATAATACTTTTACTTTTCAACGACTTCAAGATTTATTTAAAGGAAAAAAAGAGGTTGACACTAGGAGTATATACACTATCTGGGAGCAATATATCAAAGATAAATTAGAGGAAGGAAGAACCGGGACTGCAAGAAGTAATTTTGATACAATGAAGCGATTTATAAAAGACAAGGGAACAAAAGTTACTTTCGACCAAATAGATAGAAATTTCATTCTCAAGTGGTCTAAGAAAATGAAAATCAGTGGACTAAGTGCTACCACGATAGGTATCTTTCTACGAACTTTTAGGGCAATCGTCAATGTGTGTATAACGGAAGGACTGATTAAAGGCGATACTAAAAGTATGTTTAAGGATACCGACTACAATAAGTCTAACAGCCGTAAACATGAGTTCTTAGACGTGAAGACAATGAAGAGATTGTACGATTTCTGGGAGAAAGGAGAGGCAAAAGACGAAAAAGGTAAAGAGATGTTCCAACCACATGAGAAGAGGGCTGTTTTTCGTGATCTAGGTCTTTTCTTGTTTATGTATCTCGGTGATGGACAGAATTTAGCTGACACTCTGCGTCTGCGCTATGATGAGTGGTATTTCTCTTCACACCATCAACAACTGCGTTTTTATCGTCATAAGACGCATAATAGAAACGAGAAGGCCAGTGAAGTAATATTTCCGGTTACACCTGAACTTCAAAAGATTATTGATGAATATGGAAATGAACCTAAGCGAGGGAAAAGAGTATTCTCTATTTTAAGCGAGCAACTTTCGCCAGAGCAGGAAATTGAAGCTTTGAGACGATATAATCGATACATTAGTGAACACGTGAGGAAAGTTGCAACAATTCTTGGTCTAGAGCAAAGACCATCCCCGACATGGGCTAGACACAGCTTTGCGACCAATCTAAATAATTCGGGTAAAGTGCCGTACAAGTACATTAGCGACAGTATGGGGCATAGCAGTAGTGGTGATATTACATCAAACTACATTGGAGCCTACCCTCTAGAGAAGATGTTGCTATATAACCATTATCTGCTTCATGATTCTTTTACTGAGACTAAATCTAATAAGCGCACAGCCCTCATTGAACTTCTGAAAGGGATGAGTGATGAAGAAAGGGAAGAAATATTAGAAAGCATACGATAGACCGTCGGTATTTCCCATCTTGAATTCTATCAGGTTCTTCACCCCTTCTCCACTCTGTCCCCAAGCCTGATGAACTTCAGCAAGGGCTAAATGGAAACAAGGCACTTAACCACATCGGTTCCTATGGTATATCCGATACGTATATTGCGAAGAACCTCTCGGTCATCTATGACTACAAATTCAAGCTCTCTGATACGGTTTTTAAAGAACAGTTTGATTTGACAAAAAAGATATTCAAAAATACAAAATTGTTAATAACTCTCTAAAGTGCTGTAATACGGCACTTTAGAGATGAGTTTTAATTCGGGGGTATTTGGTTTTAACTTGGGGGTATTTGGTCTTAATTCGGGGAGATTTAGCCCATTTTTCGGTTTTAATTCGGGGTATTTGCGGTTTTAATTCGGGGGGATTTACCCATCAAAACACCCCAATTTTTCCGTATCTTCAGCAAACTCTAACAGTATATTAACAGTTTATGCTTAATAACAGGCATGCGCTGAAAACAGATTTTGGCACCAAGAATAGGATAATATTTAAGTTTTAACTTGGGGGTATTTGATAATATATTGTAAATCAAAGTATTAAGTGGTCAAATTTTGTATATTTTCGGCTTAGGACTGAAGATAACTCTAAAAGTTATCAACAGCCTCTTATTCCCATACTTTTCTTGTATCCTTCTACCTCGCCACGAATAGCCTCTATGACCCAGCCAATGCCCATGTATGTTCCGTCGCTTTTCCGACGGCGTCCCTGTATGTTTGACAGTGTGTACATCGGGTCTGGCAGTATCTTCCTTGCTTCATCCAGAAGATTTTTATTGCGATTAATGCTTTCCGATGGTATGTGCATGTTGTATAGCATATAATCCTTCATCTGATGTCCTATCAAAACGGCAGCGGGAATCTGTGACTTTAATGAAGAACCCTCCAAGTCAACATCTCTGTTCCTGGGCAGGTACACCGGTTGAAAAAAGAAACCTATTACTGGACTTTTACTGTTGCTTTCACTTTCACGTATCTTCTTGTACGTAAACGTCCATGGGCATCTCTCTCGTAGTAATTTCTGCGTGGGCTTCAGGATACGAGACTCGATATGGTCTATTCTGTCCTTTCCATTTCGCTTGTAACTGTCCTCCGGTATTCCTAGCCAGGATTTCATATCAGAAATACGCAGCATAAAGGGGTTTCCCTCTCCACTAAGGAGAATGTAGAAGCGTAACGAATATGATGTCGGAAGTACAAGTGCCTTGTTTAGCTCGAACCGTCTGAAACCCAGCGTAAAATCAGAGAGGACATTCCAAATTTTATTGTCCACCTCGACCTCGATGATACCAGAGCGATATGTGTATGTGGCATTGTTGATAAATCCACACACGGTATAAACATCTCCGTTCTTGTACTCAAAGGTACGCTTTCTTAGATTGTAGAGGGCATTTTCGATGTCTATGTGCTTCATCTTGGTATTGAAGAGTACTTCGGCAACTGGTATTCTGACCTTTACGTTTTTGAGTCCAAGACTCACCCTTTTCTTGTTTTCCTTTACAAGAAGTCCCTTCATCCTGTAGGAGGCATATTCTAGTATTCTTAGTATCACTCGCTGCTCTAAAATGGACATTTCTTTCTGTCTAGTCCACGCATAAACGAATGATATCAATATATCTTTATTTGGAGTATTTATGTTAATCAAATCTGTTCTAGCCATTATTTTTTTATAAATATATTTTTCTATTCTCTTATTGATGTATTGAAATATTTTTCTATTGTTAAATTTTCTTATTTCTCTATTTTTCTATTGTCTTATTGCTATATTGTTCTATTGACACATTGAAATATTGTGGTATTTTATTATTTGCCGAAGATTTCTTTCACATTACCCTTCTTTGGTTGCTTTATCCTGATAACTCCGTATTTTTCCTCGTAACTGGATACTACCATATCTAGTGCAACTGCAAATAGGTCTTTAAGCGATACCCTTTCTCTCTCGGCGATTGTACGGATCTTAGCTATCTGTTCTTTGTCAACTAACGTACATATAGGTTCCGTTAGCTTTTTGACCTTCTTGTTAGATTTTACCTGCTGACCATCTTTTTCTGTATCATTATTTACTTCATTGGTAGTGGTTAGTTCATTCACCAAATCACTCATATCAAAATTCTTCTTCATCGTCCTATCACTTTATTCGTTCAATAATCTTTCACATAGCTCTGTACTAAATCTTAGATAATCTTGTGCTCCGTTACTCTTAGGAGCATACGTCACTATATCTTGTTTCTTATACGGTGCCTCTGCTAGGCTTATATTCTTACGTATCTTGGTCTTAAATACCTGTTCTCCAAGAGTATCTCTTAGTTGTTTCTCTACTCCTTTACCAAGGTTTGTTGACTCCCATCTGGTTATTAGTATGCCCGTTATGCGTACATCAGGATTAAGTTTTTTCTGCACCATCTTTATAAAGTTATTAATCATCGCTAGTCCTTTGAATGGTAATACTTCTGCTACTAGCGGTATGACAATATCTGTGGATGCAGTGAAGGCGTTGAGCGTCAATAATCCCAATGAAGGTGGACAATCTATTATAATGTAATCATACTTATCTTGCTCTTTAGATAGTAGATCGTAAAGTATACGCTCACGTGCCATAGCTGATGCAAGTTCAAGATCTGCCATTGCCAGTTGTAATGACGCTGGAACTAAAAATAAAGACTCGTTAATTGGCACTATGGGTAATTCATACTTTCCAATCATTGCGTCATAAATGGTTGTTTCTACTTCACCTTTATATAAAGAGGTGGTAAGATTTGCTTGTGCATCCAGGTCGATTAGTAGTACATTTTTCTTGTAGGAAGATAGTATAGCACCGATACTTGCTGCCGTAGTCGTTTTACCTACTCCTCCTTTGTGATTCGCAATGGAAATGATTTTAGTTTTCATCTTTCAATATATATTAAATTATTTTATTATATTAACGAATAAATATTTTTCATTTCAAAATTCAATGCAAAGTTAGAAAGAAATATTCTAATAGCAAAATAATTATTGAAATATTTATTGAAAAACATGAAATATATAAAGAGATATAGTCTTTCCTTCTGATATTTAAACATTTTACGTGAACTTAGCACTCTAAATAAATTGTATATGACGAAAACTCTCACCATTGGCGAGACAAATTAGCTTAGCCATTCATTTTCACCGACTATGGTAGCAAAATACGTAAGCTAAAAATGCAATAAAGGAGAGGTAAACGAAACCGTGAAATATTGTCACGAGTTGAAGATGTCTTTGGTAGGTGGTAATATGAGAATGAACGATATGTCGGTATCATTTGACCGCTATCCGCAGATAGTCTTGATGTATTTCATCACAGTCAATTCTTTTGTCCATCTCCTTTATTTCTCAAAACTATCCTTAAAATTCACTCTTAAAGGAACTATCCTTTAGGTTGTAATCTAACAGTCCGTTTTTGTGTAGAAAATTCTTTAAATCTGTTTTTTGTTCCTCCGTTGTAAATTTCCCCATCAAGATTTCCATTTTATGGAAGATTTTTGAATTTAAAGATACATCAATATGTTCTGTATTAATTTTATATTCTCCCGATCTAGTAGCGTTAAAGAACATAGGGTTCTTTAGTATTGTGAAAAATTGTTGTACTGAATCCATATCATTGAAGTCCTCAATTGTTGTTTTAAGTGTACTTCGATCAAAGGGATGCGCATTTATTTTGAATCGACTTTCATTTTGATACAGCCATTGTTCTCCTTTATCTGTAGAAATTTTACTTGAGATACGTAAGTGCCCATTTTTGAGTACTGAGTGTTTTCTATGTCCTTCTGCGACATCTTTTTCGTATATAACATCATAGAGTATTACGTCATTATCATATTGATGGATGTAAAAATCTTCACCAAGATAGAAAGCATGTTTTATGAAACTCCTACGCTTAGGGTTTTTAATATTAAAAAAAATTGGATAGGTTACAAAAATATCCTCGTCTGTAAGTCCAATTCTAACACCCCCATAGTTATCACCATAGATCTCCCACATTTTACTTTTTTCCTCACTGTTTTTTGTCCAGCATGATATATAGGGAATCGTTCTCGATAATTCCTTGTTCTCATAATACATACTTTCCTCTTTATCATCAACCTTGTCGATCCTTGTAAATCTTATAGTCTTATTGGTGATGATCTTTTTAAATGTGTCATTTGATGTATAATGATAGATTCTCATACACATTCACGATAATTAGACAACGTGTTCCCAAACCATACCTAGATGATACTCAACGATACCTTCGTCTTGATTGTAAGTTATATCTATCACTTGTACCAAAGCTTTTTCACAATCCTTATCGTACCCGACTAACAATTTTAGTGCATCATAATGTCGCAGATATCGTTTTCCATCTTCTTCTAGTATGGTATATCTATTTACAGTAGAAGGTTTGATCTGTCTATATTCTATTTTCTTTTGACCTTTTATTATATCGTCAAAGTACACTCTCTTTATATGCAGAGTTAGAACTTTGATATTAGATGTATCAAATTTTAATTCTTTGCTTTCTATCATTCTTTCTAAGCATTCTCTCTCTGCATTATACGTGTAATGAACAATTGACCCATCCTGTATTTTTCCAATAACAGCATCTATTACTCCTAAAGGTGCGACATACCATTCCTTGGGATTATGTGCAAACCCTTTTTCGTCATTTACAATAACACTAAAATTAACTTGACCGAACACTTGATGTATTAGATTTTCAAATTTTTGGGAATCTACGTTATAGACTCGATAAGTCGCTGCGATTTTAACGTCAGCCATTAGGTACGTTGGATCATTCTTTGCGTTAGCTATACGTTGTTCAACTGTTCCTGTGGTAAATCCTATTTTATAGAGATTCTTGACATTTTTAATCTCTGGTTCCTCTGCAAGAGAACTAAGAACATAAATATAACCTGTTTGGACATCCTCATCCGTTAGATCTGAGGAACTAACGGATAGGCCTGCATTAGCTTCATCATCCGTTAATGTTACAACATAGCCGTCTGTCATAACATTCTTTCTCAATGTTTGTAGATAAATATCAGACTCTGTTCCATTTTCGTATATGCAACGTGTTCGTGCATTCATTCCTCTCACATTCTCCTTCCATTCTGCAGCCTTCATACTTTCAAGATAGACTAACTGACCCGAGACGAGGAAAAATAGACCAGGTTCAACATTTGCTGTTTTCTTTAATCTGACTACACTCCGTCTACCAGTCCTAAGATCCTGATGTATTTTTAAGAACATATCATGGAATGGAGCAAAATTTTCACATAGTTTTCTCTTTGCTATGTAGTCTGCATCATTTCTTTCCTTTATAGCAATACGCATATCTTTAGGAAATTCGTATAAACTCTTTTCCCTATCCGTTATATTCAGTAGAGGGTCATTAAATATTGCTTCTAATTCTTTATTTACATCCATAATACTGATCTTATTTTTTTAACACCCCATGTCTGTCATATCCAGAAAGCAAGTCTGCGTGTTCTTTCAATGCATCAAGAGATTTTGATAATAATTTTTCTTTTAAATCTCCTCCACTAGAAGGTATTCTACCATTTTTATCTATCCATGTATTAATTTCTTCCAGTTTTTTGCACATCCTGTCATCTGGTTTCATAGGAGAAACCTTTGGTTTGACGTTGTCAAACATAGGATCTGCAAATGCATCAAGCAATTCTTTTGGCCATTCCATATCTTCATTATTCTTTTTCAGGTTCGTATTCCAACCCCGCCAATTGTCGTTGTTTCAGATTCTTAAGTTTCAGATAAGCGGCTGCCAACTCTCTGACTTTGGGGTTAGGATCTTCAATATCAGGAATCTTTCCGTTATGGTTTGATACATATTCTTTTAACGGTCCTTTGAATATGGCTATTGCTTGTTCGATTGTCATATCAAACTTCTGTTCAGCAAGAGAATTCTGAATGATTTTCAGCGTAGGGGCATCAACCGATTTCGAGATAATTTCATAAGCTCTTTGAAATGGATTTATAGAATCTATCAGGTTGATGGTAAGTTTATCCAGATCTATAAATTTGTCTACAATCTTTATGAAACGATCTCCGTCACTCTTTTGATCGTCACTTTTCACATCAGCGTATCTGACATCAATAGGTTTACCTTCATTATCATATAAGTCGTTACCCCTAGCAATCATGTCTGCCACAACATATTGTCTTACCTGCTCGACCTCGTCATTGTCAAGGTTATATCTTTCCCTTATTATCTTAGGTATAATAACCTTGTTAATTCTTTCAGGAGAAACACCACCACATAAACTTTTCTTCACATCATCATGCTGAAGGATTGCAGCTTTTAAGTCGTCTAACTGCTCGTCAACTATCTGTTTAGCTTTTGCACTGGTAAGCGGCTTTAACCCCTCTATGACAAGGGTTCTTGCAAATTTATTATTTTGATCATCAACATCCTCGTCTTTAATACATTTAAACTTCCAGTTTGGCGCCATCACCTGTTCCATCAAGAGTGATGCTGTTATTGCTTTCATAAAGTCATTAACTGCAAGCTTCACATCAGGCATATCTGCGTCAGGCATTGCTATCATATTTATGAAACGGGCGGTTTCCTTACCTTCGCAATCTCTCGTACATCGACCTATTATCTGTATAACTTCCGTTAACGATCCTCTCGTACCTATGGTAAGACAGACTTCGCACCACTGCCAATCAAAACCTTCTTTAGCCGTACCTAATGCAATGATTATATCCACATCTTCTTTGTTCTTATGCGTTCTGAGATAATTTTGTGCAAGATTACGGCTCTTTATTTCATCCTCGACTAAATCAACGACCTTTAAGAGTCTACCATCTGTCGTTCTGACATAAATTACACCAGTATTGTAGTCCTTTCCTTCTTCTGTACCTATACTTTTTATTATTTCTCCCGTTTCAGCATATTTGCCTTGTCCTGTAGCTGCTCTTGAATTCACACTTGGAATGTGTACTATTGTTTTCTTCGTTGTGTCAAGAACTTCACTAATATGGTCAAGATAACTACCATGATAGAAATGATAACCAAGAATTAGATTCTTTAAATATTTATAGCCATTTAGTTGCTGGTAATAATTATATGTGATTGGATAAAACTTTTCTTCCTCCTCAATTCGAAGCACGGGGAATCCATCACCTCGGAAATAAGAGCCTGTCATAGCTACGATATGTGCATTGGAGTTTTTCATCACTCTTCGTACAATATCTCCAAGCTCTGAGTTTGCATCAGCGCTAGTATGATGAAACTCATCTATTGCCAACAATGTATCATTCATTAGTTCGTCACTAATATTCTTCATACCATTCCTGAGTGTAGCATGTGCACAAACCAACACTTTTGCACTGTTTTGATGAAAAAACTCGACAAATCGATTTGCCTTGTCGGTATTGCTACCATTCCTCGTATCGCATAAATCAAAGTAAGAAGGAACTTTCCAGTCTGCAAAGAATCCGTATTTTTCCAGTTCAGTATTCTGAAACGATCCTCCTATACTCATCTCTGGAACTGATACTATAACCCGTTTTATACCTTGATGTTCCAATTTATCTAAAGCGACAAACATCAGAGCCCTGCTCTTACCTGATGCAGGAGGTGCCTTCACTAACAAATATTGTTTATTCCTTGCCTTGTATACCATCCCCTGCATTTCTCTCATACCTAAGGCATCGGTCTTTGATGACTCGCCCGTCTGCAGATAAGATATGTCTACGAAGTTAGTATTTTTCTCAGTCATATTATTCTTTTTGTTTTGATGTCATTTTTACATAAAGCTTAAATAGGCATTCTAATCTCTCATCATCATTTGTGAACGGATAACCTTTATAACAACTGTCCACGATATCATCTAATGCGTTGTGCGCATCTCGGAGATCCTTGGGCATTGTCTCAGGGTCATACATGTCTGCAAGTGTCATCTCTGGATGTCCTGCCCGTGCCAATAATACTTCTTCTGCAGCCTTCTCTATTTCCGTCTTTTTCTCTTGTTTTATATCGGGAAAAGGAAACGTATTGTAGCATAGTCCTGCAGAATATCTATAGTCTGTTTTAAGTTTACCTCCAACAGTTCTGACCCATGCCATGTGCATACGGCTAGTGAGTATGCCAAAAAGCGAAATATCATCTGTTCCGATAACCATACAGCTATCTGCAGCGATATTTCCATCTTCAAGGTAACCCATTGGTATATAATCTCTATTTTCCGAAGACACACGAGGTATTAGAATAAAAGAGCAACCCATTGGCTGTGTTATTTGTGCAAACAAATGCGGAATGGCGGCTAGTTGTGGACGGGATGACTTCTCCCTAATAATCTTAAGTTCATTTATTCTTTTGACAATTTGTGGTATATTAATATAATCATCTTCATTCTCCTGATATAACCATATACACCACCTGTTTTTGCCCTTAATAAAATCATCTGCACCTATTAGCGGTTTTATAAACCTTTCCGCCTCTGGTGATTCCTCTAATAGTTTTGCTTTGTCGTAATTGTCTAGTAAAAGTTTACCTCCATCTGCAGGCATATTTCCGAAATTCATTTGAGGGAACCATTTACAAATGGGGACATTCTCACTTTTAACGATTACTGATGGTGCATCCATAAGATATGGAGATATATTAGGTACTATTTTGTAGTTTGTACCATCGTATATTTTTCTTTCATGAATATTGGTATTATTGGCAACACCTACTATCGTACAGGTTACAGCTGCGTTATGCTTAGCATTGTTTTGCCATTTAAAAGATTTATAGGCAAAATTTATAGACAAATTTTTAGCGAATATTCTATTCCAGAGTAAACCGACATGTAATCCTTGACATATAGAGTTTGTCGTCACGAAAGCATATTTCGCCTTTGTTTCCTTGATGTAATTTGCTGCGGTAAGGAACCATGTACAGATGTAATCAAGCTGACCAAAATCCTTCTGGAAAACATGTTTCATATCCTCTTTTTGAGTTTTATCTTGCCTGCGACTGCCTAGATATGGTGGGTTCCCAAAAATAAAAACTTCCTCATCTGAATCGTGAGGACACACCTCCTTCCAATCCATTCTGCAAGCGTTGCCACACATAATATGTTGTATGTTTTTCAAAGGAAGATCATTATATGATGCTTTAAACTCCTTCTCAAATTCCCTATGCATCTGATGTTCTGCAAGCCATAACGATAGTACGGCTATCTCATGTGGAAAATCTAGCACTTCTATACCATAAAACTGATTAATATTGATGCCAAAACTATCTGCATAAAGTATATAAGTACCATCTTGACATCGTTTTTCCAATTTTCGGATATCCATCTCCAGAGATAGAAGACTTTTATACGTTATGATGAGAAAGTTTCCGCTTCCACAGGCAGGGTCAAAGAACTTCATTCTACTCATCCTAATTAAAAGATTACGACATTGGCGATAGATGGATTTCTTTTCGTTACTATATTGGTCTCCATCTATTGCGCCCAATTTATGCATCTGTGTTTGTTGTTCATAGTAATCCTTTAAGCTATTGTACTTTGAATGAAGTTCATCAAGGAATAAGGGATTTATCACTTTCATGATATTAGGCACGCTAGTATAATGCATACCTTCTGTGGATCGTACCTCTGGATTTACTACAGCCTGTATCATGGAACCAAAAATATCAGGATTAATCTCGGACCAGTCCAGCTCGCCACATTCAATCATCAACTTACGTGCTTTTACGCTAAGTTTGGGTATTTTTATTTTTTTTGAAAAGAGACCTCCATTGACGTATGGAAACTGTTTTACAATGCTTGGTATTTCATTACTTCTTACACTAGTATCCATTACATTGAATGTTTCATCCAAATAGGTTGATAAATCGCTCCCGTCTGTTTTTGTATATGTTCTTATAGAATTTGTAAACAGATTATCCTCAAAAAGTCCAGTATCTTCGGCAAAGTAACAAAATAATAATCGTGCAATAAATATATTCAGATCGTGCAAATCATCATCGCTATCAAAATCATTATATGCTCGTATCTCGTCGTGAATTTTTGCTAATTTTTCAGCAGCCTTGATGTCGGCTGGACTTTCGTCTACATTTTTAACTTTCTCTATTCCAATTAGGGGATAAAAGAAGGCAAAATCGCTGTGCATACTTTTGACAAGATTATCGTAGCTTTCTTTTTCTCTTGTGTCGTATGCCATAATTCGATATTCATCAGATACTGCTATAATTTTAGGGGTAGCCTTCATGACAAAAATGTCATTCTTCAGATTTTCAAGCATTGAGGATATCTCATTCTCTTTAGATACTTGTCTATAGCAAAAGAGATTTTTTATCAATAGTCCATCAAATGTCTTCAATACACCTTTACCTTCATCCCATCTTCGTATGTCGTGTTCACTATATCCAAAAGATGACAATATGTTATACCCAACATTAGTGGGGTCAACACTATTAGTAAAAGTCTTTAAATTCTTTTCTATATCCTTATAGCTTATCTGTTTCTTTTTAACCATAACTAAAATTTTTTCTTGTTATTACACTAATGCATATTATATCATTTTACATGATTTCGACATCTATGCTTACTCCTCCATCTCGTCGTATATCTCTTCACGTTCTGGCACTAAGTTAAAGACCAATTCGTATCTAGAAATTCCGCATTCTTTAAACATATAACGAATTGTATTACATATCGACTTTGAACTGGCAGCCGTCCAAACATAACAATTCTCTGCTATCTTTGAATATATTTTTGCTTCATAATCATGGAATGTGTCATCTTTGGAACAAAGATACTCTATTTTTGATGGACTTTCCTCATAAACAAGCTTACACAAAGCAACAAGCATTGCTTTCCATGAGTCTATATCATGTTTCTGCCCTCTAAACGTGAAAGATTGTATTAGCCTATTTGTTGGTTCAAAGTCATCGTCATCAAATGATACCAAATCAGAATCCTTTTCTAGAGGTATATATTCAGTTTTAATCATTGGCCACAGATATAGGAAGTTGTCAAGTAACTTATTTTCACGCTCTAGAATTTCTGTCAACGTCCACTTGTTTATCGTCTTTAGATAATTACTAAGTTTGAATACAGAATCCTTAAATCCGTATATCTTATTACCTTTCTTGTCGATATACCCCTCTTTCTTTTCAATAAACGGATGATTACCGTAGTTAGAGTTGTATGCGGTCAATGTCAGATTTGCAAAAGTGTGAAGGTACTTCTCATGTATTTCTTCGTAATTTTCTCCCAAAGCACTTTTCCATTCTGGGGTAAGAGTCTGTGGCATGATATGTTCAAAAGAATAATCACCATCTGAAAGTTTTTCCACTATAGAATCATTCCTTTCCTTACTGTCTAGATTTTCCATCCTTTCAAAAAGGAAATACCTGTATTTGATTGGTAATCTGTAAACTTGCCGTTTGGGAAACTCATCCTTAACCATGCCATCATTAGGGAATATAGAGATACCTTGTTTCTTTAATAAAATATATTTTATAAGCTCTGCGTATGACACCGTTAATTCTACATTTCGTCTCTCATGTGCTGTTACAATACGCATTGCATCATTGTGCATGGTAGCAAACGTCTTTTGCATCACATTGGCAGGATAACCACAAATAATCCTTCGAGCCCAATAATTTTCTATTGTATCAAGCACTTCATATACAATATCATCGTCAAGGTCGTTATCCTCGGCATAACGAAGAAGATTCATATAATACGGCATACACACTAGTGATCCGATATAACTGAGTTGTTTGAATTTCTGGTTAATCTCTTTACTATATCCTTCGCCTAATGATATATTCCTAAAATACACGGAGTATCTGAGTAAGTCTTTTAGGAGTTCTTCCCTAGGTATATTATTTGTCTCATCGTAGGCCTTGAAATCAAAATACATATCCTCTAATTTACTGATTGTAGCAGTCTTAACCGTCAGATAATCACGGATGAACATAGTTAAACAATCATCAACATCTGTATATACATCCTTTAAGTTTGTATTTTCTTCAACCATTCTCCAATACTTTCGATAATAGTCCTCCTGTTCTTCAGAAGTAAGTGACATCAGCAGGTAGTTCCTTACTTTGTCAGATTCTTGAAGATCCTTACCACACGAGTTTAGACTCTCAAATATTAGTTGTGGATTATCGCTTCTCTCCAGTCTTATGTCTATTATTGTAAGTCTATCAATAGCATCTATCATTTCATCAAAGGTCATTTGAGTCTTAGAAACCTTCTCAAGAAATAATTTATAATTCT
>Ga0065708_1040177_pt1 | contig 14132 bp, 13 predicted proteins | sample Hoacrofraction12_2_FD_59095 | JGI IMG/M metagenome (GOLD analysis project Ga0065708, IMG submission 59095) | Hoatzin crop microbial communities from Cojedes, Venezuela, sample from fiber fraction 12 v1 | ecosystem: Host-associated > Birds > Digestive system > Esophagus > Crop | place: Venezuela... | reverse complement strand
TAATGCTCCGGAGGGACGAGCAGCCAGCGAATGCATCGTACCCTATGCTGGTGATGGATGACGGAATCGTAATGCCCTGGAGGGATTTGCAACCCCAAAAAACAGATTTTCCAATGCTGGTGACGGACGAGGGGATCGTAACGCTCTGGAGGGACGTGCAGCCGTAGAATGCAGAGTTCCCTATGCCGGTGACAGACGAAGGGATCGTAACGCTCTCGAGGGACGAGCAGCCACGGAATGCAGAGTCCCCTATGCTGGTGACGGAATCGGGTATCGTAATGTTCTCGAGGGACTTGCAGCCTTCGAATGCAGAGTCCCCTATGCTGGTGACGGATGACGGAATCGTAATGCTCCGGAGGGACGAGCAGCCAGCGAATGCATCGTACCCTATGCTGGTGACGGACGAGGGGATAGTAATGCCCTGGAGTGATGTGCAGTGACTGAATGCTCTTTTCCCTATGCTGGTGACGGATGTGCAGTGACTGAATGCTCTTTTCCCTATGCTGGTGACGGAAGAGGGGATAGTAACACTCTCGAGGGACGTGCAGAAGTCGAATGCATGGTCCCCTATGCTGGTGACGGAAGAGGGGATAGTAACGCTCTCGAGGGACTTACAGCCACCGAATGCGTAGTCCCCTATGCTGGTGACGGAACCGGGAATCGAAACGCTCTGAAGGGATGTGCAGCCTTCGAATGCACAGTCCCCTATGTTGGTGACGGAGTCGGGGATCGTAATGTTCTCGAGGAACTTGCAGTCTTTGAATGCCACGCCCCCTATGCTGGTGACGGACGACGGAATCGTAATGCTCCGGAGGGACGAGCAGCCACAGAATGCTCCTTTCCCTATGCTGGTGACAGATGACGGAATCGTAATGCCCTGGAGGGACGTGCAGCGTCCGAATACCCAGTCACCTATGTTGGTGACGGAGTCGGGGATCGTAAAGCTCTGGAGGGACGTGCAGCCGTAGAATGCAGAGTTTCCCATGCTGGTGACGGAATCGGGGATCGTAATGCTCCGGAGAGACGAGCAGCCACTGAATGCTCCTTTCCCTATGCTGGTGACGAAACCAGGGATCGTAACGCTCCGGAGGGACGTGCAGCCACGGAATGCAGAGTCCCCTATGCTGGTGACCGACGAAGGAATGATAACAGACTCCCAATCATTGCGTCCCTTTAAGCTATACTTTGTAACAACAAGTGTCCCCTCTTCTATCTGGAGGACCTTCGCATCTGTCTCCATTTAGTCTTTTGATAAAAATACCATTATGAGGATGGAGGCCTTCTCACCCACAAGGCCGGAAGGCTCTTTATGAATTCTATACCCTTATAATTTTCGATGTCGGAATGCCAGCATCGGTTAAATCCAGATTGCGATTATGAACAAAAACGTTCTGGAGGTACGTGCAGCCCTCGAATGCCCTACCCCCGATGTGGGTGACGGAGTCGGGGATTGTAACGCTCTGGAGGGATGAACAGCCCCAGAATGCCCCGAACCCTATTCTTGTAACGGAATCGGGGATCGTAACGCTCTGGAGGAATGAGCAACCCCTGAATGCAGAGGAGTCTATTTTGGTGACGGAACCTGGAATGTCAACGCTCTGAAGGGATGTGCAGCCACTGAATACATCGTCTCCTATCCATATTACTGAGTCGTGGATTATTATTTGCTTTAAGTCTACACAATCCTCGAATGCCACGTCATCTATTTTGTGTACCGAATTGGGAATAAGTATCTGTTCCCAGTCTGTCCGTCCTTTTAGGGTATCCCCTTGTAATTACTAATGTTCCTTCCTCTATCTGAAGGCCATTCGCGTCAATTTCCATTGCATTATTTATTTTTAGTTCCTATACTGTCCGCGCTAGAAGACATCGCGAAGGACATCATCTGCAATTCTCCAAATGAAACTGAGCATTAAATCATTAACTATAGTGATTCATTTATCGTTCAAAGGCTTGCAAGTTAAAGCGCTATGATAAATCTCGTTCAAGTCGTATATAGCCCCATTCCTTTTCTGTTCAATGCTCATAGGAAAATGTGGTTTGTTTATCAAAGATAGTGATTTTAGCCTAAATGGATGGTAACCGATTGAAAAAATACCGCCATATAGACAAAGCGGAAAATGGCGCTTCTTATGGGAAGCGCATTAAAAAAAACTCCCCATGCTATCACAGCGTGGGAAGTTCAAAAATCTAATCTACACACATTATAGAATGTGCTGTTCAAATGTAGCACTAATTTTTGGAATAACAACTCAATTAGGCTCTTTATTGAACATCGTCACTTTTGGATTTTTGTTTGTCAAGAAATTCCTTCACTTCAGGAAAATTTTGCTTTATTAGTTCTATCTCGTTCTCCAGATTGATTCTTGTAGATCGTTCTGCGTAGAAGCATATTTTCAGATACTCAACTGCACGTATCGGATCTTTAGGCAGATTTATCCATTCTGAGTCTACCTCTCTAGTATAGCTTCCAAATGTATCCTTATCGAGTAGTGGACCGCTTCCTGTCAGGAGAAATTCCATTCGCAATCCATATGCATCAGCATACTTCCTAGCCATCTTTACGCTAAATGGAACAATGCCGGCAAGCTGCTTGGCAACCGTCTGCTCTCCAATACCGAGCTCTGCCGCAATTCTCTTATGGGTTAGCTTTTTTCGCTTAAGATAATTCGCAACCTCAGTCGATATCCTCTTGAGTCCATTATCCTTTTCCCCTTCATTCCTGGCGTTTTCGTTCATTTGATCATAATTATTGCTATACATGCCTATCTCTGTGCAAATATAGCGGACTTTATCGAATTTCTTATAAAAAGGAATAAAAGGAAGAAATATTATATATTAAATTCCTAATTTAGGAATATTATATGTATATTTGTGTGCACAAGAGGATTGGATTTTCCATTTCAAGGAATGCTAAATGGACTTAATGAAGAGGAATTGACAGGATTTACGGATGTGTCGTCGTCAGGAATGTTCCATACGCGCATAATGAAATTATGATATATAGCAGAGCTCTTTTTGAGCATGGAAATGGACTTATCCGTGCGTGTCCCAGCCTCCGAAAAACGGTCGTTTGTCGGAAGGGTTGATGTAGTGCAGGAAATCTCTCTTTTACTAATGAAAAATGGTACGGAAACTATTCCGGAAATCAAAGTTTGGTAAACGTCTATGAAAATCGGATATGCAAGGGTGTCAACCCAGGATCAGCACCTGGAGAGACAGATGGATCAACTGAAGGAAGAAGGATGCGAGGTGATCTATTCAGAGAAGATGACCGGCACTACAAAAGATCGACCGGAGCTTGAACATATGCTGAAAGCACTCCGCCCTGGCGATACGGTTGTAGTCGCTGAGTTGTCGCGTCTGTCGAGGAAAACAAAGGATATCCTATCCATCGTAGACGAGATTCATAATCGCGGTGCGGATGTCAAATCTTTGAAGGAAACCTGGCTTGATACGACGACTCCGCATGGCGCTCTCATTTTTACCATCTTTTCTGGACTTGTCCAGTTTGAAAGGGATCTTATTCGCGAGAGAACTATTGAAGGACTTCAGGCTGCAAGGGCCAGGGGCAGAAAAGGCGGGCGGAAACCAACCGATGCCAAAGTGATGGACAGGGCTATCAAGCTTTACGACACGAAGACAGTTACAATATCGGAGATTAAGGAGATGACGGGGGTGTCAAAGTCTACTCTGTACGATGAGATTAGGAGAAGAAAAGTGAAATGATGCAATATTCCGCAAAACGGGGAAGGTTAAAGCGCCTTCCCCGTATCGTCTTATTGTCTCTGCATTTCTCTGGCATCTAGCTCCGCTTTCAGCCTGTAGTAGTCTTCCTGCTTGTAAAAGCTTCTTCCTCCTCTCTTCACCGTTTTAATCTTACCAGCCTTGACCCATCTTGCGAAAGTAGATTTCCCGATATTGAGCATTTTGATTATTTCGTTTCGAGGGAGAAGTTTTTCTGTCTCGGTTTTTCCTGGCAATGTTTTTCCGGCAAGGTTAAGGAGTATGTTTGCAATTCCAGATGTAAATTTTAGTATATCCTTGTCATTGAGCACGTAGACAACGTTGGCATTTAACTTTTTGGGTTTGCGCTTTTCTTTTGAAGTATTGTTCATCGTGAAGCTTTTTCATGATCGATTTTTAAGTATAAGTTTTTGGATTTCTCTAATAGAGATTGCCCTAAAGGTTTTCAGGCTAAGAGGGATAGTGTTACGGTATAGCAATAGATTGAATGTTATATAAGGGACATTTTATGGATGCTATGAAGTAGTGGATGGTGAGATTCCTTCAGCAGGAATCTTTCGTTGGTGAGTAGGCTTGCCGTTTTTTTAGAAGTCTCTCCTGGTGTCGCTTTTTGCGGGCGATGTCCGGCTTTAGGTCGCTACATGTCTTAGGGTGTGGTTTAGCGTGGTGTATAATAAATCATCTTCCCTTGCGAGGATTGCCTGCGAGGGATATTGCAAATTCAAACTGTTTTTTAGGTACGGATGCATAGCCCGCTGGAAAAGTTGATGGATCACAGAGGAATTCCCATTTATGTGGTCTGTCGCAATAGATGTATCTTGCTCTGTTTCTATCCTTTCACAAAGTAATACAAAATAAATTATACTTCAAAATATCAAAATTTGAAATTGGTTAAAGAAAAATTTACTCTTGAACTCGTATCTTTTTATTATATTGTGATATACATATACACATAAAAATTTCAAAAATTTTTCAATATTTATTCATTTTTCTCCGGAAAGGCATTGAAAGCCTTATATTTCTCATGAATGGCCCTATTCCTGATGCTTTCAGTTGGGGGCTCTTATGCTTGTTTTTATCCGAAAATTGTTAAATTTGTAGTTCTAGAAAGGGGGTTAATCTTGACTTGTATTTTCCATATTGCGTTCCTGCCTTACTCTTCTAATCGGGGGGGGGTGTAAATGCTTAATATATAATAAGTTAGGATTTTACAAATTACCATTGATGACTGGAGAACTATCGGTTCTTCGGTTTTTTTGTGCCCTGATCCCAACATGCTTATTGTGGCATTTCGTCTTTAAGAGCCGATACGATACGCTGTCGTACGGATTCTGAAGATGTTGCTCTATGATGCGCATTATAGAAAAGGCTATTCTCATGTTTGGGAAATTTGTGAACAGGTATTTAATCGACGCTGATTTCAAAGAACAACCATTTTCGGCCTCAGGGAGGGATGCCAGTTGATATTTGAAGAAACCGATTTATTGCGGAGGCCATAAAATCATCGCAGCCATTTGACACGAAAACTACAAACCAATTAAAATCATACGATTATGAGTAATTACTGCACCTATCAGCAAATCAGGTTGGCAACATCCGACAAAAGGTACATCGACAGGTTAATCACTCTGCTTGATAATCTGGATATGGAGGAGATTGAAGAATTACCGGAAGATGAGGAATATGACGAGGGGATTCCCCTGTCGGATTTCCTCGATGTGCTCCGACTTGATGATGATTCTGAAGGAGAAGGCCTTCTCAATGGCGGAGAAGATTCGTGGGTGGTCAGATGGGATGCCGGTCCTGGCGAGGGAAAGTTGGCGGGAAAGACTGTGCTTGACTTGACCATACTGATACTGGAATTCATTACTGAGGATGACGTGGATGCGGCGAATGGGTGCTTCCTTGAATATGCTGAACTTCCGGAAAATTCATACGTCGCATATGACATATTGTCATCAGACTTCAAGCACATTAACTTTCAGGAGTTCAAGTGTGACCCTTTCGACCTGTTCTTCCACACGAAATATCTGTTCAACTCCGGGAAGAATAAAATTTGGGGGATAGAGAAGATGGTGGATAGCGATAAGGAGATGTGCTCTTTGCTCACCAATGCCCTGGACCATCCTGTGGATGAAAGCAATCTTAAGAATGCAATCGGAGAAATTAACGAACTAGATGATTTCGATGCGTTCTGCAGTCCCGTGGTCGAGCTGGATCCTGTCATGGAATATGACGAGGATAAGATCGTCTGTTCATCTCCAACGGGGAAAACGGGTGAAGGTGATGAAATTGATGGGGATACCCTTCGGATAGCTGAAGGAACACTATCCGTTACAAGCAAAAACCTGTACAGGCGTAAAGATTGGAAGTCTATCATCATCCCTGATTCCGTCACCTGTATAGAAAAGGATGCACTTAATGGGTGCAAATCCCTTCAGAGCGTAAACATCCCAGATTCCGTCACGAGCATAGGAGAAGGCGCATTTTGTTGCTGCAGATCCCTCCAGAGCATAAACATTCCTGATTCCGTTACCTTTATAGGAAAGAATGCATTCGAAGTGTGCACATCACTTCAGAGCGTTACCATCCCCAAAGGCGTCGCTAGTATAGATACGGACACATTCCATTTGTGTTCAAAACTTCAGAGCGTGACCATCCATGCAGGCGTCACCAGCATAGGTTCAAGAGCATTTAGTGAGTGCGGTTCCCTTCAGAGCGTAAACATCCCTGATTCCGTCACTAGCATTGGTGAAAGAGCATTTGCGAGCTGCACATCCCTTGCGAGCGTTAACATTCCTGATTCCGTTACCAGTATAGGATACGGTGCTTTTTCTAGGTGCCCATCTCTTATGAGCGTAAACATCCCTGCAGGCGTCACCAGCATAGGTTCAAAAGCATTTAGTGAGTGCATTTCCCTTCAGAGCGTAAACATCCCTGATTCCATCACTAGCATAGGTGAAAGAGCATTTGAGGCATGCACATCCCTTCAGAGCATAAACATTCCTGATTCCGTTACCTTTATAGGAAAGAATGCATTCGCAGTGTGCACATCACTTCAGAGCGTAAACATCCCTGATTCCGTCACTAGCATAGGTGAAAGAGCATTTGAGAGCTGCACATCCCTTAGGCGCTTGAAGATCCCCTCATCTGTCAAAAGCATAGAACAACACGCTTTCGATGGTTGCGAAATAGAAGACCTGAGGATTGAATCGGATATATATGCCGCATCAAACGGCCTTCTTGTACATTCTCCCACGGGGACAATCGTGGGATTTTATAGACATAGCCCGGAAATTGTCATCCCAGAATCTGTCAGAATCATCGGAAAGGAGGCATTTAGGAACTGTGCCTTCATTAAGAGCGTAAAGATTTCACAGTCCGTCACCAGCATAGGGGAAAGTGCATTCTATGGCTGCACGTCCATCCAGAGCGTTGCGATCCCCTCGTCCGTCACTAGCATAGGGGAAAGTGCATTTTCTAGGTGCACATCACTTCAGAGCGTTAACATTCCTGATTCCGTCACCAGCATAGGTAAAAGAGCATTTAGTTGGTGCAGTCTCCTTCAGCGCGTAAACATTCCTGATTCCGTTACTAGCATAGGTGAAAGAGCATTTGAGAGCTGCACATCCCTTCAGAGTGTTAACATTCCTGATTCCGTTACTAGCATAAGTAAAATGGCATTCATTGGCTGTACATCCCTTAAGAGCGTTTTATTGCACAGTGACAAGTTTGATTCGGACGAACTACGTCGCATGGGTATTCCGGAATCGGCCAGAAAAATGATGGATGCGGACGCAATTGAATCAACGGATAGCCTAGGTTCAGACTCCTAACTCAGTTCAATGACCGGACAGGACCCTGCAAGTGAATATGACACGAACAGTGCGCAATCCGTTGCCAAGGAAGGGAAATTCACAATTACGGTAAACGGCAACGGTGGCAGAAATATACAATTGATAGGTGCGGATTAAAGGTTTAAGCCACCATTAATCAACTATCAAACATTGATTGTTATTAAAAAATTAAAGATAAGTTATGATTAAAATTGTCCAGATTAAGAATGATTACGTAAACTTCGGCAATGTCGCACGTATGGTTATTCCCGAGAAAAGCAACATCATAAGACTGTATTTTAATTTTTACCGGGACGGGAAGAGGCCTGAGGGTGATTTTGTCATGTACACATTCGTCGATAAGACGGAGCGTGACTCGGAGGTGCAGCGCATCCTGAAGGAACTCTCGGAATGAACATCAAGATAAAGGTAAACCAGCGCGTCCGCGACTTTTCCCTAACCTTTGACTACGCTGCCTACAAGTCCCCCTGGCGACGGTGTCGCGACTTCTTTTCAGAGTGGGTGGGCGACGGCGAAGGTTTGATCCTGCCGGGATCCTGGTGCGAGCGTGTCATAAAGTTGGACACGGAGGGGATTGTGTGGGCGCTCCGCCATGAAGGCAACGAGGGCGTTTACAATGCCGCAGCGGCCACGATGGTCGCCCCGAGGTTTTACGATTCTGCCGGAATCATAGGCCCCGGTGAGGTTCTCTCCGAGCTTCGGCTTAGAGACAAGATCGGCTACGTTAATCCGTATACCGGTACCCTGATTCCATGCGTCTTTTCGGCGGCTCGGATCGTGACTATCGACTCCAAGGCCCGCAAGGAACTGGTGGCTGTTAAAAAGGGGCGCAAGTGGGGGATTATGGCGCAGGACGGCTACACGGTGTTGCCCCTCGAGTACGACGAGATAGGGAATGCATACCATTGTGAGCGCATACGGGTCCGCCAGGGAAAACTATGGGGGTATGCCAACATGGACGGTTCTCGACCCGTGGTGTGCATGTACTCGTTGGCCGGCGATTACTCGGATGAGAGGAAGTGCGCACCGGTGGTGTATCAGGGGCAGGTGATACTGATCGATAAACAAGGGAAGGCCGTAAAATGACCGAGATTAAGAGACAACAGGAGGAACACAGGAAGTGATTTACGCCAGGGCATCGAGCAAGGGTTACCGACAGGTAACCGACCTGTCGGCCTATGCCAAGGCCATGGGTGGGTGTTCGAAAAAACATACCCCGAGCACACATCTGGCGCCCTCGGGGTGGCAGACCTTCCGGTGCTTGCGGAATGCCTGGCGTAATGCACGGCCAACCATGTGGGCGTACTCATGGTCTTCAAGTTGTCACGACTTGGGAGTAGCGTCAAGGATGTCTTGTCGGCCATCGAGGATCTGTCCAAGGCCGGCGTCTCCGTGAGGTTGGGCGGCCTCAGGATTGAAACCCTGTTACCCTCAGGGGAAAAATCCGGTGGTTGCAATTATTGTTATGGTTATGGCGCAGGTATAATGGTTATGGAGAATTGGACGAATCGAACTATTACCTTTACTCTATGGAAGATGGAGAACATGTAGATTCTGCCTGCCGAAAGAGGAAAGGATACTCAGTTATCATATCGCTATTATTGATTTCTAAAGAATTGACATTTATATATATGTAGAAATATTATGGCTAATCAAATTTGTACCAAATCGGTTGGTGAACTTTGGAATGGGGAAGGGAAATACACCTTCTATATTCCCGCATATCAAAGAGGCTACAGGTGGAATGAGTTTCAGGTGAAGAGTTTGTTGAAAGATTTGTATGCCTTTGTTAAGGATAATAAAGATAATAAGGATAATAGTAATAAGGGGAAATTCTATTGCCTTCAACCGGTAATTGTTAAAGAGATAAAAGACCAAAATAAAATCGATGCAATAAGAAAACAGATAGGTGAAGAAGATATAGACAATCGTAAAATATATGAAGTTATTGATGGTCAACAAAGGCTTACTGCCATATATCTTATATTGCGCTATATGATAGCGAACTGCTTTTTCTCGGAGGAAATGAAGAGCTGTTATCTTAAATCATTATATAGGTTGACATTTGAAACTCGCGAAGAAATGTACGGATATCTTCGTCGCGACAGTTTGATTACAGATACGGGGAACCATAAGCAGACTGATAAGCCAAATATTGATGAGTATCATGTACAGAATACAATTACTTGGACGAAAGCATGGATAACTAATGAATATAGTAAATGTACCAATATTCTGCGAGGAAATATTGAACGAGACATTTTAGAGCTTTTATTTCAAAATGATAAAAGTGAAAGCCCCAATGCAAAGTTCATATGGTACGAGATCACAGATGACAAAGATCCTGTCAAGGAGTTCCTTTCAGTGAACAATGGTAAGATCCCCCTTACGGAGAGCGAACTTATCAAGGCTCTTTTCCTGCAGAAAAGAAACTTCCAGAATGACGGAAAAAATCTGAAACAAATAGAGAGAGCTCTTGAATGGGAGAGGATGGAGAATACATTGCATCGGGATGATTTCTGGTATTTCCTGACCTCCAAAAAAGTCAATCCCGCAAATAGGATAGAGTTGATCCTTCGTCTGACTAGTGGGAAATTCGGACCTGGAGATTTCGAACGGAATGTTTTGTTTGGGGAGTATTACGATAAGTTTGAAAATAAAAGCTCCAACGATCTCGAGGAAATATCCAAGGAGGAATGGGATAAGGTTGTAGGATGTTTCAGGGTATTGGAGGATTGGTATTTGGATCCCATCAAATACAACATGATCGGTTATTTGGTCCATTCGGGGAAAAGTATCTATGACATTTATGTAGACTTCAAAGAATACAATAAAGAGAGTGGTTCCTCTCGAAAAGGATTTCAGGATAGGCTAAAAGAAATGATTCGTGAAACCATTAAAGGTTTGGAAATTTCTGAAAATGGGTTCTCTCTCAATAAAAATTACAAACAGCAGGGAGAGATTAGGAAAGTACTTCTTCTATTGAATATTAATTCTCTGAATGAACAGCTTAATAACAGTAAAGTCGGATCTGCGAGCTCTGCCTACAAATTCCCCTTTGATGTGTATGTCAACCAGTCGTGGGATGTCGAGCATATTGATTCCCAAACGATGAATATTGGGGATAAGATCAAATGGATAGAGGATAACAAGGGCTGCGTACATGATTTAAGTGAGGAAGAAAATGAACGTTTTGTTACGGCATTTTCAGAAGAAGAGTGGGATGAATGTATCAAGATTATAAGAGAAAAAATAGGTGAATCAGATGACGAGATGAAGGACGAGATTGGAAATCTCACACTATTGGATTCAGAAACCAATAGGAGTTATGGTAATGCCATTTTCCCCCGTAAACAAGAAAGGATATTGGAAGAGATTAGAAAGGGGAAATATGTCCCATACTGCACGCAAATGGTGTTCTATAAAAATTTTGACATTGACAGAAAGAATTTACCTCGATGGGATACTGAATGTAAGAAAGCGTATGGTAAGTATGTCTGTGAACAATTAAAAAGTTATTTGAGTTTATAAGAGATTGTATATGGAAAATAATAACTTATATTCACTACGAGATCTGTTGACTAGTGGCGTAATGACGAATGGTGAAAAAAAAGTAGTCAGCCGGATAGTAATACCTAAGATTCAACGTTCTTATGCCCAGGGTAGGGATGAAGAAACGCAGGTAAGAGAGCAGATTCTAACAGCTATCTTCGATGCAATCAAGTCTGAGGATGGTGACGAAAAACTAGAATTGGGTTTCATATATGGTTCACTAGAATACAGAAATGATGGGAAGTTTGATTTTGTGCTTCTAGACGGACAGCAAAGAATAACAACATTGTTTCTTGTCCATTTATACATACAGTTGCGTGAGCAAGGATCCGTTCAAAAGTGGTTAATAGATAAGTTTACTTATGAAACGCGAAAGACTTCTGGCGACTTTATAAAAGAATTAGGATTATTGAAGTATAGCGAGGGCGATCATAGTTTTATCTCATGGGCGGCTAAAGAAAGATCAGAATCGAAGAGTGAAGACGATGTCGAACAGAGATTTAGCTCATGGGCGAAAGATTCGATATGGTATACAAATGCATTTGAAGAGGACTCAACTGTTCAGGCCATGCTTACGATGCTTGATGCCATCCAGAAGCATTACGACGACGCTATCCCAAATAAGAATGGTACTGATCTAAAGCAGAAAGATACTGTTCAGGAGCAGGACGATTCTGTTCAAGAGCAGAACGATGCAGTTCAAGAGCATGACGATGCTATTCAGAACCAGGACGATGCTGTTAAAGAGCAGAACGATAATATCTGGTTGTCTGATAAATTGGAAAGGCTTAAATTCTATGTACTTCCTCTTAAAGATTTTGGTCTTACTGAAGAATTGTACATAAAAATGAACGCCAGGGGCTTGCCCCTCACCCCTTTTGAATGTTTCAAGGCAGATTTGCTTGGTGAATATAAGCTGCCAGAAGTTTCGGATAAGTTTAAAAATATAGATTTGTTAGATTTTGCAAGTAAGATAGATAACAAGTGGATAGATCTATTCTGGAAAGCAAGTGATAATTCGGACAAGGAATATAACGATAGATTTTTCCGTTTCTTCTATCGTCTGTGCTCAACGTTAGTATATTTAGAATACAATACAGGTGTTAAGCAAAATGATGAAATCCAGAAATTCTTTGACGAAACGAGTGAAACGCAGTCAAATGACGATGTCCGATATCTTGGGTTTGAATTTTATCATGAACTCATTTGTAAAGGTGTAATAGATTTAATGGCGTACACCATGAAGATATTGGACACATGGTGTGAGAATAGAAAGATCATAGAGGGGCAACTCAATGCTCCATGGGGTGATAGGACAGAACTTTTTGAAAAAGATAGCTATAGACGAAAAGATGCGGTACGTTTTTCCGCAATCACCCAATACATATTGTCTCATAAAGATTTTAGAGAATCAAATTTCAAGAAATGGATGAGGGTGGTATGGAATACGGTTGAGAATTATGACATCGATAATTTTGATGCTCAGAAAAGGGCTGCTCAACAATTAAGAGGCATTGCAAAGGAAGATGCATCTAATAACGATATCTATAAAACACTTAGCGATTGGAAAGGAGATTTAATATTGCCTTTACGGGAGGAGCAAAAGAAGGCCAGTATTATAATTCATTCTGCTGAGAATTCGCCTGAACATAAAAATAACGACGGTAACTGGGAAGATCTCTTCAAAAAAATAGAGCAACACGAATTCTTCAGGGGTTTTGTAGATGTAATACTTCCAAAAGATTCGGATTGGGAAACCATTGCAAACGATGAAGGTTATGATAAAATAAATAATCGAATCACTATAATTTCAGAGCTTTTTGACCAAAAAGGAATAAAGGAAGACTATCGGGAAGACCATATATTGCTTCGCGCCATTTTAGCCTGCATCGATAAATGGAATGATGGCCTTAATTGGTTGAGAATAACTGAGAATGTTAACGATGATGCACATTTGAAAAAACTGCTCAGACGGGAAGATGTGAAGGAGAGATTGCAAAGAGACGTATTGGATAAAACAAGTAATGTTAGTGGACTTATTACTTTATTAGAAAATGTAATTAAAAAGCCAGTTCAGTTTGATTATAACACATGTGGAAATATCCATCAATCGCGGATAGATCTTGCCCGCAAACGCTTGCTGACTGACATCAGATTGCACAATTGGATTGCAGATCACTGTACCAGTAAATCAATACTTATCAGGGAAAGAGACTCTCGCATTAAAGTAAGAGTTCCTGCGGCATGGTATGCAAAGTTGTATTTGGATAATAACCTAAATGAGGAAGTGCATAAATTTATTGAGTCGAATACAGGATTTGAATATGCCAATCAAGATCAGAAAAAGTCTCGTGATGACTATGGCTACTATTTCGACGATTCAGTTACCATCAAGAAAGACGGTGTTTGTAAGGTGTCTATTACATTCAGCCATACTGAGGAGGTTAAGATAGAACTATATACTGAAGATTCTTCAATTCAGACAGCGTTGACTTCAACTTCTTTGGTTGAATTCAGTGAAGGGAAAGCTGAAATAAAGACAGATGTATCTGAATTTAAGGATAAGTTTACTCAAGTTTCTAATGTAATTTCTGCTTGATTTCTTCAATTTACGCTTTACTTCCCGTCAGGACGCCATCTGCACCATCCGCCGGGATGACTGGATGAAGTCGTACAACGCCTCGTTGTCGGTCTGGTCTATGACGAGCTCGATGAGGTCTTCGACGTTCCAGTTCAGGCCGGATGCTATTATGCTTAGCGACTCCATCATCAGCCCCCATATCCTCTTGGTTATGCTCAGCTCGTGATCGGACATGTAGAGCTTGCTGAAAAGGCCCCCCCATCGTCTCGTATGACTCGAAGCGCTTGACGCAAGAGTGACAAAGGGAAATATGGAAATGCGTCCCATATTCCATTTTACTGAAAGAAGGATAGAGGCCCACATATGCATTTGCTTTGTAGCATACAAACTTTACA
>Ga0065708_1006678_pt1 | contig 14195 bp, 16 predicted proteins | sample Hoacrofraction12_2_FD_59095 | JGI IMG/M metagenome (GOLD analysis project Ga0065708, IMG submission 59095) | Hoatzin crop microbial communities from Cojedes, Venezuela, sample from fiber fraction 12 v1 | ecosystem: Host-associated > Birds > Digestive system > Esophagus > Crop | place: Venezuela... | reverse complement strand
TATTGAGCGCTATAGGCGGTATCTAATTGACCGCTACAGGTGGTATCATATTGACCGCTACAGGTGGTATCGTTTGAGCGATATTATCAACTACGACTGTTGAGAAGTCAGATGTACCTCAATATATCGAGAGTTTTTTAGCTTCTCTACGTGAACTATCTTAATATTATTATAATGTCAAAACTATAGATGCCCACACACCGAGGATGTGGATTAGCCTTAGAGTGAGTTCCTTGATATTTCAGCATCGACAACATAAATATCTCCGTCTTTGTCATAAAGTACATTGCGAGGAAGTAAATCCCATACCGTGTAATCCACATTGGAATATTTTCCTACTTCTTCTCTTTTCGAAAAACCGATCGCTGCCATGTAAGTGTCTATTATTATCTGTGTTGCTGGTTGTGCATTTGCAACACGGTTTTGGCGAAGCACAGGCATAATAGTCCTTCCCTCAAAACCCGTAAAACCATAAAGAACATAAAAAGTGTCTGGGAAAATCTCATTGTGCATCTTAATCTTGTCAAATAGACTAAGAATACTTCCACAGTTCATTAGATTATTGACTTTAAAAACATAATCTTCATTAACATAGGTATCGTTTTCATTCCCACTAGGACCAGGTTCACCCAATGCAAAAATTTTATCCATGGGAATCCATATAGCGTGCTCCTTTGCATATGCTTCAGCAACACGCATTTCTATATCAAGCGCAGTTACATTGTCGCTGCTTTTTCCACATTTCTGCGCATATACGCTACAAAATCTGACGAACTCATTGGTGATTTCTGTGATTCTCTGATTTTCTGCATCTTGCGCTCCGATGCTTCCTTGTGAAATTGGTTTAAGTAAGTCATTGTTCATCATGATTTAATAAACTACGGTACAAATTTACATATTTTTTATCAGCTAGAATACATTTTCCTTAAAAAATATTTTATGATAGTTCTTAATATAAACCTCAGCAACATCCAGAAATTCTATGATATTGTATGGTATTTTGTTCAAAAAAAGGCGAATTTATAACCAAAATTTGTTCAGATTAAAAAATTAAGGAGTTACAGAAACCTGTAACTCCTTGATTTTCAATGCGCTCCAGGATGGGCTTGAACCAACGACCCCCTGATTAACAGTCAGGTGCTCTAACCAACTGAGCTACTGAAGCAGTTTTGCTATCGGAGCAATTTTCCGAATTGCGAGTGCAAAGGTACAGCAAAAAATACATTCCACCAAATTTTTTTCCATATTTTTTTTGCNTTTACAAGAAATAATTGAAAATTATTANCTATTGCTCATTGAGCAATTGTATAAAGTGGTCAACGCTAACAATCTCAATTTTAGGGAATTCTATATTTTTAAGGACATTGAAATGATGATCTTCAGTTACTATAAATTTAGCATTGGCAGTTAAAGCTTTCTTAGGTGTGAATGTTTTATTTCTTCAATCTTATCAAGGTTTATAGTACCATTATCCCAAAGGTCATTTATTTTATTCTTTAATTTTTCGGCGTAATATTTGGCCAATACATTCTTCAACTCTGTAAGACTTGCTTCCGACGTGTTTACAGAAAAGAGTCTTAAGAGATGCAATTGTATCGGATTGAATACTGTATTTTCCATATTTCCCTCCAAATCAAATATATTTATATTGCAAAATTAATTTGTTTTTTTGATAAATGCAAGAAAATAAAAAAAATCACTCTCTTCGCAACAATTTCCTCTTTAACGTGTTCCATAAATTGGTTTTGGAACGGAGGATGTTTAAAGAGATGGCAAGACTGACAACGAAGAGGGCGATGCCGGAAATCCAGTAGTTTAATACGCTGTCGTTATAGGTGTTCAGGAAAGCTAATATTCCTAAAGGATAGATCATTACAATGTATCGCAATACTTGATTGGAGAAGGTGTAACGGTATTTACAACGGGCGTAGACTAATAATACCACGAACTCCACGGCGGAGGCTGTCAACAGACCCCAACCGGAACCGCGCAGACCGTTGCATAAATATCCTAAAACCACAAAGACAAGCATCGAGATGCAGGCGATAGACTCAATAATGAGGAATGTCAGAGAGTCGCCCTTCGACAAACTGATATAGGCTATCGGCAATTTCACGGCCCTGAGATAAAGGGCTAAGATTCCTACCTGTAACAGAGGTATTATGGGCAGAAACTTTGAAGAGTATAATAATGGTACGAGGATAGGTAACGATACGATCAACGCCACCAACATGGGCGATATCAACAGTAACGTGACCTCTATCTGTTTGTTTACCGTGTCATTGAGTTTCTCTCCCGTTCCCTTCACTGCCGAAAGACGAGGGAAATAATCGGTTTCCATCGCGGAGAAAACCATGCTGCCATAGACCATGATGACGGTATAGGCAGCGCTAAACAGTCCCACGACAGCGAGATCGGCATGGACGTTGAAGAACGAACGGATAGCGAAATCGGTACCGCTGTTGATGATACCCGCAATAACAAAGGCGATGCCGAGTTTTACCATGTCTACACCACGGAGGATGGTTATCTTACTAAATGACAGACGGGGAGGGCAGATCTTGTACGAACTGGCTATCGTGACTATCATCTGAGTAAAAGCTACTAATATCAACGAAGGCACAATGGCGGCCTCATGGAAATAATAAAACAGCGGTACGGTGAGAATCAGCGTCAGAAAGACGTTGTACACCGATATTGCTGCCAAATGGCGCAACTGTCGCAGACCTTTCAGTATCGCCAACTCGCCTCCCGTTATAGCGGTCATGCCCACTACAGGAGCTAACAGGATAAAATGAAGCGTGTGGTCTCCCCAGGTAAAAACCCAACGGTTCAGAAGGGGACTTAGCACAAGACATAACACCATGCCTAACAGCGCGGTTATAAAACACCATGTTCTTACTACACCCGCACTGCATCTTACCTTCTCTTCATCACCGTTTTCGTAAGCATCGGAGATCTCACGGACTCCGCTCATCGGAATACCGAAACCTGTGGAGTCGCCGAGAACTTTGGTGGTGGAGTTGAACAAAGACATAAGACCCATACCCTGCGGTCCCAAGAGCACTGCCACCAACTTAGTACGAACGATACTTATAAGGATGGTGATAACCTGTACACCACCGAATAGACCAGTAGTTTTCAGAATATGGGTGTAGTTGTCTTGACGCTCTTGTTTCTCCATCTACAGATAGAACGCGTTAGAATTAAAATTATTGTAATTTTAATTCTAATTCGTTCTAATGGATAATGGATAATTATGCTGCTTCGCAGCAATTTTATTTAAATATTATATTTCTGAGTATTAACTATCAACTATCAATTATCAATTATCAAATAAAAAAAAAGCGGCGCGAGGCCGCTTTTTTTATTTTACTGTGATCAAGAAGTAGTTTTTCTTTCCTTTCTGTACCAACAGATATTTACCATCTATCAGGTCATCTGCCGTAACAGGCTGGTCAAACTGCTGCAGTTTCTCTTTGTTTATCGAGACGCCACCGCCCTGTACCATCTTTCTCATCTCACCCTTGCTGGGGAATACAGGTGCTGCCTGTGTAAACAGCTCCACAGCGGGTTGACCGAGCTGATCTTTGGCGATGTCATACTGCGGCACACCCTCAAAAATGTCGAGCAGTGTCTGTTCATCGAGTTTCAACAGCGACTCTTTGGTAGATTTTCCGAATAGGATGTTGGAAGCTTCTACGGCTGCGTTGAAATCATCTTCAGAGTGAACCATTATCGTCACCTCCTTAGCTAAGCGCTTCTGGAGTATACGTTGACCGGGATCCTGCTTATGCTCTTCTACCAATGCATCGATAGTAGGTTTGTCGAGACTGGTGAAAATCTTGATATAACGTTCTGCATCATCATCGCTCACGTTGAGCCAGAACTGATAGAACTTATAAGGTGACGTACGTTTCGGGTCGAGCCAGATATTACCGCTCTCCGTCTTACCGAACTTCTTACCGTCACTCTTGGTTATCAACGGACAGGTGATGCAGTATGTCTCAACATCATTACCTAAGGTACGACGGATAAGTTCCGTTCCCGTTGTCATATTACCCCACTGGTCGTTACCGCCCAACTGCAGTCTCACACCCTTATGTTGGTAGAGATACAGATAGTCGTAACCCTGCAGAAGTTGATAGGTGAACTCGGTAAATGACAGACCGTCGCGTGCCTCGCCGTTGAGACGAATCTTCACGCTGTCTTTTGCCATCATGTAGTTTACAGTGATATGCTTACCCACTGTACGAGCGAAATCCAGGAAAGTGAAATCTTTCATCCAGTCGTAGTTGTTCACCATCTCGGCGCCGTTAGGCTCGTTGGTGTTGAAATCCAAGAATTTGGCAACCTGTTTCTTGATACATTCCTGGTTGTGATACAGTGTGTCGGAATCCAGCAGGTTACGTTCCTGACTCTTTCCCGAAGGGTCGCCGATCATTCCCGTGGCACCACCCACTAATATGATTGGCTTATGTCCGCACTGCTGAAGGTGTCGTAACATCATGATACCGCAAAGGTGTCCTATGTGCAGTGAGTCTGCCGTAGGGTCGGTACCTAAATACGCTGTTACCATCTCCTTCTGAAGAAATTCTTCTGTACCTGGCATTATCTGTGCCAGCATACCTCTCCATTTCAGTTCTTCTACAAAATTTTTTGTCATCGATTTATCTTGTTGTATTACACAAAATTTGTCTTCTCTTACGGTACGGGGTCGTAACCGCTGCCACCCCACGGGTTACATCTCAGTATCCTCCATATCGCCAGTGCCAGTCCCTTTATCGGTCCGTGCTTTCGTAGTGCCTGTTTAGCGTACTCCGAACACGTGGGAGTGAACCGACAGGCGGGCGGTGTAAACGGACTGATACACTTCTGATAAAAGAGTATAGGCAGACAGAGTATCCATACTATGGCGTTCCTTATAGCCCTTATCATAGTCGTTCCGCTATTTTCCGCATCAAGGTTGCCATCTTACTGCTTACCTCTGCGCTGCTTACTATCTCATCGGCTATCCAGATAAATGCCACCACGATGTTGCATCCCTTTTCCGTAGCCTTATCCCAGAGTATCTCTTTGTTTAGTCTGTAAGCCTCTCTCAGCTGTCTCTTTACCCTATTTCTCTTTACTGCCCTTTTGAAGTGCCGCTTGCTCACGCTCACCATCATCATCACGGGTGGCATGTCTTGTTGCTGCTCCTTCGTCATATATACAGCCCTTATAGGATATACGGAAACGCCTTTGCTGCCATCTCCGCTAAAGAGCTCGTCCATCAGTCGTCGACTGCATATCCGCTCATTCTTTTTCAGACCATGAGCACAGCCTGTCATAACTATTTCTTATGTGTTTTGAGATATTTGTCAAGAGCTGCCGTCATAGAGGGAGCATCCTTCGTAGGAGCCTGTAGGTCGAGACGCAGCTTATTGTCTTTCACTGCCTGTGCCGTACTTGGTCCGAACGTAGCGATAGCGATGTCGCCCTGTTCGAAATTAGGGAAGTTCTTGATAAGCGACTGTATTCCTGTAGGACTGAAGAAAATCATCATGTCGTAATCGAAGTTCTTCACCTCGTCCTCAGTAAAGTCATTGGTCACGGTGCGATACATCACGCACTCCGTATGAGTAATCTCCTTGCTGTCGAGCAGTTTCTTGATATCATCGTTATGCACGCTGCTCAACGGGATGAGATATTTCTCTGTCTTATGTTTCAGGATGGCAGGTATAAGGTCGTCGATCTTACCTGTGTTACCGAAGAACACCTTACGCTTGCGATACTGAGCATATTTCTGGATATATAGGGCGATAGTCTCTGTGACACAAAAATATTTCATGTCCTCAGGTATCTCCACACGCATCTCCTTGGCGATATTGAAAAAGTTGTCGATAGCATGCCTTGATGTGAAGACAACAGCTGTATAATCAAGAATGTTTATTTTCTGCTGACGAAACTCCTTAGCAGATAACCCTTCAACCTTGATAAAAGGTCTGAAGACCAACTCTACCCCATATTTCTTGGCAATGTCGTAGTACGGAGACTTCTCACTGCTGGGTTGAGGCTGCGAAACAAGTATCTTCTTTATCATTTCTACCTTACAATTTTATCAATAACATATCATACATAATACCTACTGCCTTCACTAACGTGAGGAGGGGTATTATTTCGAGGGTGCAAAGGTACAACAAAATTCCCGAAATGTCACTTGTTTTTTGAAAAAAGATAGAAAAACACTTATAAATGGTGAATATTTTTACCAGAATAACAACAAATGTGTATAAATATAGAACATTTGTTAACGAATAGACAAAGTACACGTATGCGATGGTGGCTAACAGAAGGGCTACTCCCTCTATGTACAACATAAGCGTAAAATACTTCATCCATAAACCGTAACGTTCGGGACTGAAGAATATCTTGTCCGTTATGTGATACAGGAAGTATTTTAAGGCGATGTATCCTACAACACATACTAGTATAGCCGCAAAGATAACCTGTCGCTCATAACCCTTGACGACGGCTATCGGCGTCACGCTTTCGCCATAGACTAGGAAAGCCAAGGCGAACGACAGACAACTGTTGACCATCAGCAGCGAGGCGAATCGGTTGTCGAAAATCGATTCCACCATCTCCACGATATTCTTTGGCTTCTTAAAGAAGTTGTTCAGTCGTCTGTACAGCACGCTCCACCCGAAGATCGTTCCTACACAGGTTATCACAAGACATGCGATGATGGTGTTGCCGATGAGTTGACTGTCGGCAGGATAGAAGGGTTTCATTACCCCCCTCTCACCGTTGCCGACAGCGAATGTCTGTGCAACATGACGATCGGCGAAACGTGTGGTGTCTATAGAGAAAGGATAGAAGATATCCGTTTTGTCTACTATCGTATCGCTGTCGCTTTTTGATACAGCGGCAGGGGTCTCCGTGGTGTCACGAAGAGAGGTAAGAGTGGTATCAGCTATGTTAAGACTGTCTGTCATCAGATACCGAAGGTTTCACGTATCTTGTCAACCATGTCGAGCTTCTCCCATGTAAACAGTTCCACTTCCATGGTCTTCTCCTCGTGGTAACGACTGGTGAAGGTTTTCTTCACTACTTTGTTCTCCCTTCCCATGTGTCCGTATGCCGCCGTCTCCGTAAATATCGGTTGACGGAGTTTGAGTGTCCTCTCTATGGCTTTCGGACGGAGGTCGAAGAGCTTACTTATCTTCTTGGCTATCTCTCCGTCGGTCATCTGTACGTGACTCTTGCCGTAGGTGTCTACATATACGCTTACGGGCTCAGCTATACCGATGGCGTAACTTATCTGTACCAACATCTCGTCGGCAACACCTGCGGCTACCATGTTCTTGGCTATGTAACGTGCTGCGTAGGCTGCGCTGCGGTCAACCTTCGAAGAGTCTTTTCCTGAGAAGGCACCACCGCCGTGAGCACCCTTACCGCCGTAGGTGTCTACGATGATCTTACGACCCGTCAGTCCTGTGTCTCCGTGAGGACCGCCGATAACGAACTTACCTGTCGGGTTGACGAAGTATTTGATGTTGTCGTTGAACAGTGCCAACACCTTTTCGCTCTTGATACAGGCTTTTACGCGAGGCATAAGTATCTCCTTTACATCGTCCTTTATCTTTTTCAGCATAGCCTCATCCTCGTCGAATTCGTCATGCTGTGTAGATACCACGATTGTAACGATACGCTGTGGTATACCTTCGTCGCTGTATTCCACCGTCACCTGACTCTTGGCATCGGGACGGAGGTATGTCATCACCTTACCCTCCTTACGGATGTCTGCAAGGGTCTTCATTATCAGATGTGCCACGTCTAATGATACAGGAATGTAGTTGGATGTCTCGTTGGTAGCGTAACCGAACATCATACCTTGGTCACCCGCACCCTGTTCCTCCTCGTTGGCTCTGTCGACACCCTGGTTGATGTCATCGCTCTGTTCGTGGATGGCGTTCAGTACACCGCAGGAGTTACCGTCAAACTGATATTCTGCCTTATCATAACCGATGTTCAGGATGGTCTTGCGGGCTATCGTCTGCAGGTCTATATACTCCTCGCTATGCACCTCGCCGGCTATCACCACCTGTCCTGTGGTAACGAGCGTCTCCACTGCCACGCGAGCCCTGGAGTCGTAAGCTAAAAACTGGTCGAGTATAGCGTCTGATATCTGGTCGGCCACCTTATCGGGATGTCCTTCCGATACTGATTCTGATGTGAAAAGATATGCCATAATATATTATTTTTTTGATTTCTTTTTCGATTTCCTTTCTTTCTTATCCTTCTTATCCTTTTTCTCCTTCCTTTTTCCTCCGCGCTGTGCGGGTTGCTCGTTGCGCTTCTCCCTACCTTTACGAGCCTTTCTGCCATGTCCCGGTTCTTCGGCATCGTTGCACCTTACCTCTCTACCGTGGTAACGGGTACCGTCGAGGAGCTGTGCCACCGTGTCGGCATCGTCTTCGGGTACTTCGAGATAGGCGTAACGGTCGTAGAGGTCGATATGTCCCACCTCTTGTTTCCCGGGCACATGTTGGTTGATATACTGCATGGCCTGTGCGGGGAAGAAATTATCGTCTTTCCCGAGGTTGATAAACAGTCGACGATATCCTCGTTCCGCTTTCTGTCTCCCACGTGAGGATTTCTTTTTACCCGACGACTTCTCGTTTGTCACGGGTTCTATCTCGGGAGCATCGGCGTAGTAGGCCAGGAACCGTCCGAACTCCCTGCTCATCACCTTCTTGATGATATCCAGTTTGTCGATATACTCGAAATGCCGTTTTATATCATTCATAAACGGTGCTATCTGTTCTTCGTCGACATCTGTCTTCAGTATCTGGTCCATCACCTTGTACAACTGCTTGGTACAGATATCCTTCGGCGTAGGTATCGGCTGTTGCACGAAACTCTTACCGATAACCTTCTCTATCTCCCTTATCTTTCCTTTCTCCCTGGAGTGCACGATGGAGATACTGGTACCGTTCTTACCCGCTCTGCCCGTTCTACCGCTGCGATGCGTGTAGTTCTCTATGTCGTCGGGCAGTCCGAAATTGATGACGTGCGTCAGGTCGTCAACATCCAGTCCGCGTGCTGCCACATCGGTGGCGATAAGCAGTTGGGTGAGATGTTGTCTGAATTTCTGCATCGTCAGGTCTCTCTGTTGTTGCGAGAGGTCTCCATGCAACGACTCCGCATTATATCCGTCGTGTATCAGTTTATCGGCTATCTCCTGCGTCTCTTTCTTCGTCCTACAGAATACTATAGCGAAGATACGAGGGTGATAGTCTACTATCCTCTTCAGTGCCAAGTACTTATCCTTAGCGTTGACCATGTAGTAGATATGGTTCACATGTTCCGCTCCCTCGTTGCGACTGCCTACCACTATCTCCTTGTAGTTGCCGAGATAGTTCTTTGCTATCTTCTCTATCTCCTTGCTCATCGTAGCCGAGAAGAGCAGCGTATGTCGCTGAGGCGGCACGTTTTCCAGTATAGTGTCGATACTCTCCGAGAAACCCATGTTCAACATCTCGTCGGCCTCGTCGAGTACCACGTTACGTACATTATCGAGTTTCGCCACCCCTCGTTTCATCAGGTCTATCAGTCGTCCCGGCGTAGCCACGATGATCTGTATACCGTGACGCAGTGACCTTATCTGCGCTTCTATCGATGTACCGCCGTATACGGGCAGTATCTTTATGCCGTCGATATATTTTGCAAAGTCTGTCAGGTCGTCGGCTATCTGTAGACAGAGCTCCCTCGTAGGACTGAGCACTATAGCCTGTGTCGTCTTATCCTTCGGGTTGATACGTTGCAACAGCGGTATGCCATACGCAGCAGTCTTACCCGTACCCGTCTGTGCCAAGGCGATAATATCGTCACTGCTGTTGTTGAGCAGATAAGGTATCACCTGTTCCTGTACGGGCATAGGTTCCACGAACCCCAGTTCTTCCACGGCCTGGCATATCTCGGCGCTCACGCCTAATTCTTCAAATGTCTTCACTATATTGTTTAATACCTATTATGAATTCGGACAACAAGGCATACAGACCGAGATGAGGGGTATTGTTCGGTCTGCGCCATTTCTTTTCGTTTGCAAAGGTAGTGATTTTTTCTGTCATTGTAATCTAAATGGATTTTTTTTATTAATTTTGTGGTCGAAATGACAGAGAATATAGGATTTAAGGATCTCATCGTCTTTATCATCATCTGTGGCGGTCTGCTGTATATCACAGGCTCATGGATGATGGCGTTGGGTATCATGATACTGCTTATCCTCCTTGACGTGGGATTGGCGGCATATATCGTGCGAAAACGGAAGGAGAGAGAAGACAAGGAATGAGATAGGGTTTTTACCCTCTGCAGATTATGGAGCAACTGATAAATTTATATAGAAAATGGAGCGGTCATGACCCTCGTACCGTGGAACCGTTGGAGGGTGCGGGCAGTAACCGACGCTATTACCGTTTCTATGCCGACGACGCATCGACGGTGATAGGTGTGGTGGGTACCAGCAGGGATGAGAACCATGCCTTCGTGTATCTTACCAACCATTTTACGGGGTGTAAGTTGCCCGTGCCGAAGATACTCGCCGTGAGTGACGATGAACTGCGTTATCTGCAGACCGACTTAGGTAAGACATCGCTCTTCGATGCCATCGCAGGTGGTCGTAATGCAGGCGGCAGGTATAACCTGAAAGAGAAAGCACTGCTCGTAAAGACCATACGACAGTTGCCCAACATACAGTTGGGAGGTGCCAGGGGACTGGATTTCAGTAACTGTTACCCTCAACCGGAGTTTGATATCGACAATGTGCTGTTCGATCTCAACTACTTTAAGTACTGTTTTCTCAAAGCTACGGAGATAGACTTCCATGAGATGAAGTTGGAGGCGGCTTTCCGTCTGTTTGCCAAGGACCTGACATCCGAACAGAACGACTGTTTCATGTATCGCGATTTCCAGGCACGCAACGTGATGGTTGACGGTGACGGTAATCCGTATTTTATCGACTATCAGGGCGGACGAAAGGGACCGTTCTACTACGACCTTGCCTCGTTCCTGTGGCAGGCGTCGGCGAAATATCCGTATAAGTTGCGCCGTGACTTAGTGGCGGAATACTATAACTCGCTGAAGAATTTCATCGAGGTACCGTCTACCCGTCATTTCGTCGACCGACTGAGTCTCTTCGTACTCTTCCGTACCCTGCAGGTGTTGGGAGCGTATGGTTTCAGGGGCTATTTCGAGCGCAAGAAACATTTTATCGACAGCATACCTCCCGCGATACAGAACCTTCGGGAGATAATAAAGCGCGATGTGTTCCACTATCCGTATATGATAGACCTCCTCCGCAAGCTCACCGAACTGCCGCAGTTTGCGATGCTCGAGGAGACGGCGGTGAGCAGGAGCGACGGATACAAGACGGCGGTAGACGATGTGTACAAGGCGCATCCTATGGACGGTCCTGCTACCTTCTCGAAATACGATAACAAAGGACCGTTGGTGGTTAAGGTATACAGTTTCTCTTACCACAAGGGCATCCCCGAGGATGACAGCGGCAACGGTGGCGGTTATGTCTTCGACTGTCGCAGCACGCATAACCCCGGACGTTATGAACCGTATAAGAAGCAGACGGGACTAGACGAGCCCGTGATACGTTTCCTGGAGGATGACGGTGAGATACTCGCTTTCCTCGACCATGTATACGCCCTTGCCGACCATCACGTGAGACGATATATACAGCGCGGTTTCACGTCGCTGATGTTCTCCTTCGGTTGTACGGGCGGACAGCACCGCAGCGTGTACAGCGCACAACATTTGGCGGAGCATATCAACGAGAAATTCGGAGTAGAGGTGCATATCTGTCACCGTGAACAGAATATAACACAGGTGTTGGAGGCACATAAGGTATGAGACAGGCGATGATTTTTGCGGCGGGACTGGGTACCCGTCTTAAACCGCTTACCGACACGATGCCCAAGGCACTGATACCCGTTGACGGAAAACCGCTGCTCAGGCATGTGGTGGAGAAACTGAAGACTGCTGGTTTTGAGCATGTCGTGGTCAACGTGCATCATCATGCGCAGATGATCGTCGACTACCTGAAAGAAAACGACAATTTCGGTATCGACATCAAGATAAGCGACGAGACGGCAGAACTGCTCGATACAGGCGGAGGCATAAAGAAAGCGCGACAGCTGTTTGATTCTGCCTACCCGATACTCATACATAACGTGGATATCCTGAGTAATGTCGACCTACAGTCGTTTTACGACGGTCATGCCGACCACGACGCCACGTTGCTCGTAAGTAATAGACAGACAAAACGTTACCTGTTGTTCTCAAAAGCGATGAGGATGCAGGGATGGACAAATATAGAGACGGGCGAGATCAAGGCACCGGGAACAGTAGATGCCGATGCCCGCAAGTTGGCTTTCAGCGGTATTCATATCTTTTCGCCCCGACTGTTCGGTCTTATGGACCGTTGGCCGGAGAAATTCGGTATCACCGACTTCTATATCCGTCACTGTGGAGAGGCAGACATCACGGGGTATGAAAAGAAGGACCTGCATCTTATCGACGTAGGGAAACTGGATACCCTGTCGAAGGCGGAAGAGTTTATCAAGACGGAGACATAATATAAACATATATATATGCAAAAGATTATCATTTTAGACTTCGGGTCACAGACCACCCAACTCATCGGTCGCCGTGTGCGCGAGTTGGATACCTTCTGTGAGATTCTTCCTTATAACAAGTTCCCCAAGGACGATAAGGAAGTGATAGGAGTCATCCTCAGCGGGTCGCCCTATTCGGTTCACGACCCTGAAGCCTTTAAGGTTAACCTCGATGACTTCATCGACCGCTACCCTGTGTTGGGCATCTGTTACGGTGCACAGTTTATCGCCAACAGCAGAGGCGGAAAGGTGGAGAAGACCAATTCGAGGGAGTATGGACGTGCCAACCTGAAGTCGTTTGACGATAAAGACCCTCTGTTTAAGGGTTTTACCGAGAACTCACAGGTATGGATGAGTCATGGTGATACTATCACGGCGATACCTGCAGACTGTCATGTCATCGCCTCTACGCAGGACGTGCATTTTGCGGCATATAGCAACTACGGCAGTAACGATGCCAAACGCTATTGGGCGGTACAGTTCCACCCCGAGGTGTTCCACACCACACAGGGAAAAGACCTGTTGCGTAATTTCGTTGTGGATATCTGTGGCAGTAGACAGGAATGGAGCGCCGCCTCCTTTGTGGAGACTACGGTGGCAGAGCTGCGACAGCAGTTGGGTAACGACCGCGTGATACTCGGTCTATCCGGCGGTGTCGACTCCAGCGTCTGCGCTACCTTGCTCAACCGTGCCATAGGTAAGAACCTTACCTGTATCTTCGTGGATCATGGTATGTTGCGCAAGAATGAGTTCCAGAAAGTTATGGAGGCCTACGAAGGCTTGGGACTCAACGTTATCGGTGTCGATGCGAGTGAGAAATTCTTTGCCGACCTGCAGGGCGTTACCGATCCAGAACAGAAACGTAAGATCATCGGTCGTGACTTCGTGGAGGTGTTTAATGCTGAGGCTAAGAAGATCACCGATGCCAAATGGTTAGCACAGGGTACTATCTATCCCGACCGTATCGAGAGTCTGTCGATAACAGGTATGACGATAAAGAGTCACCATAATGTAGGCGGTCTACCGAAAGAGATGAAACTGCAACTCTGTGAACCGCTGAAGTGGCTGTTTAAAGATGAGGTGAGAAGGGTAGGGTTCCAGTTGGAGATGCCCGAGCGACTCATCAAACGTCATCCGTTCCCCGGACCGGGATTGGCTGTACGTATCCTCGGAGATATAACACGTGAGAAAGTACGTATCCTGCAGGATGCCGACGATATATATATCGAGAATATGCATCAGTGGATATGCGAAGACGGAGAACCGCTCTACGATAAGGTTTGGCAGGCCGGTACTGTGCTGCTCTCTACCATACGTAGCGTGGGAGTGATGGGAGATGAGCGAACATACGAACATCCCGTGGCTCTGCGTGCCGTAACCAGTACCGATGCTATGACCGCCGATTGGGCGCATCTGCCTTACGAGTTTATGGCTAAGGTATCCAATGAGATAATTAACAAGGTTAAGGGGGTTAATAGAGTGTGCTATGACATTTCATCAAAACCCCCCTCAACTATAGAGTGGGAG
>Ga0065708_1000130_pt1 | contig 14196 bp, 7 predicted proteins | sample Hoacrofraction12_2_FD_59095 | JGI IMG/M metagenome (GOLD analysis project Ga0065708, IMG submission 59095) | Hoatzin crop microbial communities from Cojedes, Venezuela, sample from fiber fraction 12 v1 | ecosystem: Host-associated > Birds > Digestive system > Esophagus > Crop | place: Venezuela... | reverse complement strand
ACGCGATTTCCTGTACATCATGCCCGAATCCCTTTTCCTGCAGTCGCTTTTCCATATACTTCACCGCCGCCTTGCTCGGCCACATGAGGTCATCCTCCGCGTAGATGAACAGAATATCCCCCTGAATATTTTCCACCCGGATCGCGGTCTCCTCCCGGAAGTTTTTCAGCGGCCGCTCGTACATATACTTCAGATCAAACTGCTGCTGGGTAATCAGGTGCCACACCGCCGGCGCGTATTTCAAAATCGCCTGCATGCACGGCAAGTCCTTTCCCCGCCACGTGAACTCGGAAATATTCGTTACCTTCTTGTCCAGCAGGCCCTTGTTCCCTTCCAGCCCGCTCCACACGCAATGCATCGGCGACAGCGCAACCACTCCGCAGATCTCCGGAATCAGGGACGCCGCAAGCAAGGCCAGCTCCCCACCCTTGGAAATCCCGTATATAAAAACCTTCTCATATCCCTGTTTCCGGAGCCACGCCACCGCCTTCTCAAACGGGTCCACCGGCACCCGGATCAAATTGTCCGGCAGCCCCGGCACATTGAAATAGCACATCCCCAGCGTGGAAATCCCGCGCTCGGCAAACTTCTTTCCGACGTTCATCGGGATNTTCTCGTTGCCCTCGCTCCCGCCGATCACAATCAGGGCCTTCCGACTGTCGCTTTCTTTCTCCGCCTTGTGCCACAGCCCGAAAAACCCTTCCTCTTCCACCGAAATCCTGACCGTTTCCATCTTTCCTGTTCCTTTCTTCTCCGCCAAAAAAGTGTTAGCAAGCGCTAACACTTTTTACCATATTTTGCTTTCTTTTTCAACAGGAAATATAAATTCCGGCTTCCCCTTCCATCAAATAAACAATATTACGAATAGTACTGCTGAAATTTACTTCTCGGCTTTTCCGGAATTGTAAGATGAATCACATCTTCCTGCACCATCGGATTAATATAGCGGCTCATCAGATACGCCGGTGATATTTGGGGAAATCGATTCTTCAATTCGTCTCTTGTCCTCGGAGTCTTGCAGAACTCAGCAATTTCCTGTTGAATTTTTCCCGTCCCGGTTTTTTCATCATTCGCGCGATGATTATATAAAGTCACGTGGAAATTACCGCGAATCACCTCAAATTCCGGCGGACGCAGTCCATAATTCCGCATTTCCCGTCTGATTGTCGGAATTCCGGAATAGCGGTTTTCTGTCAGTGCCAGAAGTTCCATTGCGCCCGCAATAAACGGATTGCGCGTATCCGCGATGGCCCTTCCAAGTAAATCCAGCGTCACACGTCCGTACAAACCGCCGGGATTCTCCAATTCAAGCCGATCTTCAAAAAGACGAAGAACAATCGGTACGGACTCTGTATGAATACTGTAATCGCGATGGATCAACGCGTTCAACAAAATTTCACGAATGGCCGTCACCGGATACATCGGTTTGTCCGTTCGATTGCCGGTTTGCGGATCAATAATTGTGGCCGTGGGAATATTTCGAAGAACAAAAGCCATCGCGCGATCCAGCATTTGAGGAAGCGTTCCTTCAATGCGTTCATTGTCAATAAACCGTTCTCCCGCGCTGCCCGTCTCACCGATTTCCGTTCCCGGCACGACAACCGCGGTCAGGCAAAATTGCGGATAATAGCCTTGCGGATACACTCCAAAAAGCATCATGCCGGCCAGCGTCGGGCGGTTTTCATCCATAATTCCCTGCATTTGCAGCGCCTTTTCCTGCCCCAGCTGCGCAAGATTCGGTTTCTTGAACCGGATCATCTGCATATATTTTTCCAATGCGGTCTGATCCAAATCCTGAGCGGTCGCGCGCTGACAAGGCCGAAGCTCATCCTGTATTTTTTTTCGAAAAGCTTCATAACTGTAAATTTCATATTCGGTCATATGCAAGTCCTGCTCGCCGGCACGAATATAGGAACCGTTCTGCCGCCCCTTACCTTTATAAAAACACGGTCTTTGATCATATTCGATCTCGGGAATCTCCGCGCTGACAATGGTCGCTCCCTGATATGTTGCCGTGGTATAAAGCGGCCGCACAACCGGTTCCATCTGCAAACACTGATTGGTAATCTGCTTCATTAAATCTCCGGCATCATAAACGCCGCAAGCCGCAAACCCGCTGCTTTCATCCAATCCGAAAAGAATCGTTCCGCCTCCGCTTTGATTGGAAAAGCTCGAAAGCGAATCAAACACTTTCGGACATCCCATCCGGGCGGCCTTCACTTCCACGTCCGGCAATTCAGTCCCCAGTTCCCGGATCTTTTCCGCCAACGCGATCAATTCACTTTCCTGCATGTTTTCCACCTCAATCCACATTTTTGCTGTTTTTCACGAAAATTATACGAAAAATAATGCGACTTGTCAAAAATTTTGTCGCAAAAACTTCATTTTTCGCGAATTTTGTGCGAATCCCCGAATTTTTTTGCGAATTTTATGCGACTATCCACAGGTCTTTGCGAATTTCCACAGGCTTTCACGAATTTTCACACAAAAAATCGGCTCTTCCTTTCCGGACAGCCAACAACGCATAAAGCAAANCCGGATCACGCCGGTTCTTCCANTTTTTCCCTCACACCCCCAAAAAGCAAAACCGAGCCCGGCGTTTCCGCCGGACCCGGTCCTGTCTCTTACTCCTTTTGTTCCATATCGTTTTGCGCGACTTCCACCCTTACGGTCACAGCATCCAACTCCCGCCGGGCTTTCCGGAACGCCATCACGCCCCATACTGCCAGTGCCGCCGCGATCACGCCGTCCAGGATGAACATGACCACCTTCCATGGCGCCATGCCGTAGGTGTAATCGCCGTTCATCGCGTTGGAGTTAGCGATGATGTACAAAATATTCTTCGCCGCCGTCCGGATCGCGGTCGCTTGCGTCGCCGTCAGCTTGTCCTCCGACGTGGAGGGCTTGCCGTCCTGGCACAGGTTCAAATCGCCGCCGGCCCGGATCATCATGTCCGCATACATATAGGTGGTGTTCGCGTTAAAGTCGGAAATCACAAACCCGTCAAATCCCCACTCNTTCCGCAGCACTTCCGTGCACAGCGCATAGCTCCCGCCGGCCCANGTCTTCCCGATCCGGTTGAAGGAGGTCATCACGCCGTTCGTCTCGCCCTTCTGCACCGCGATCTTGAACGGTGTCAGATACAACTCGCGAATCGTCTGCTCGTCCGCCCACGTCAGAATGCCGTTCGAGTTCCGGTTCGTCTCCTGCTCGTTCAGGGCGAAATGCTTCACCATGGTGAACACGCCCTTTCCGGTCGCGCCCTGAATCTCGTTCGCCGCCATCATGCCGCTCAGCAGTCCGTCCTCGGAGAAATACTCCGGATTTCGTCCGCCGAATGGGCTGCGGTGAATGTTCACGCCAGGCGCGTACCAGCCGGAGTACGTCTGCGTGCCGTCGCCGAAGAGCGACTCATTGCCGTACGCGATCCCCATTTCGTACGCCAGCCGCTGGTTCCACGTGGACCCGAGCACCACTTCGCTCGCGTATCCGCAAACCTGCGTGTCCTTGGCCAGGTCAGACTTCAGGAAGTCCACAAATCCCACCGGTCCGTCCCCATGAATGGTTCTCGGAATGCCGTATTTCTCAAATTCCTGCGTATTGTAGCACCCGGTACCGATCAGCGTCGCCATGTCTTCAACGGTCATCTGATCCATGAACGTCTCCCACAGCGGGTCGTCCTTGTCCAGCCCGACCAGCTCGCGGAACTGCACCGTCACCTCCGTGNCCTGCGTCGGATATTCCTCCGTGTAGTAGGGCATGTTCACGTCGTTCTCGTCCGAGAAGGAAGCCTTCAGCTCGTCAATAAAGCTTTCGTCCGCGCGCCGGTCCTCGTATGTCGGCGTCATCGGGAATGTCCCGGCGAAGTCCGCTCGGCTCATCACGCGGCTGGAAATGACCTCGCTCGTGTCGTCAAACTGATTTTCCACGGTGTTCCCGGTCTCCCGGTCCGTATCATAATTCGTCGCGGCGATCTCCACCTTCTTGGAATCGATCAGCTCGTGCGAGTTCTTCATCAGCTTGAACTCATACTCGCCGGCGTCCAGCTCGTATCCCTTGTGCCCGTTCCCGTTCGCGTCGTCATAGTCGTAGGATGCCATGTCCTGCTCGTACACCGTCAGGGTGATCTGCTCGCTCTCGCCGGGGTTCAGTTTCTTCGTCTTCTCATACGCGCCCAGCACCACATACGCCTTTTCGATTTCCCCGGTGATGTACGGCGCCGTGTAGTACAGCTGCACCACGTCNTTCCCGGCCGCGTCGCCGGTGTTCGTCACGGTGACCGCCGCCTCGTAGTACACATTGCCGTCCCCGTCGGTCTTCTTCTCCAGGCTGTCAAATGTCTGCTCAAATGTCGTGTAGCTCAGTCCGTATCCGAACGGATACACAACCGCCTCGTCGTAGTCAATAAATTCTTCGTAGGCCGCCGTCTCATAATAGCGGTACCCCACGTAAATGCCTTCTTCATAGTCCACATAGAAGTATCCGGTATACTTGCCAAAATCCTCTCCGCTGCGGTTCGTCGTCATCAGGTAGTAGCTGTTCCCGGTGCCGCCGTCCGCCTTCTTGTCCGCGCTGCCGAGGTTCGTGGAAAAGTTCTGCCATGTCGGGTCCTTGGAAAAGTCACGCACATAGGTGTCCACCGTCCGTCCGGAAGGATTGACCGTGCCGTTGAGGATATTTCCCAGCGCCATAATGCCGTAATTGCCCACACCGCCGATCCACACGGCCGCGTCAATGTGGCTTGCGAAGTCGTACCCGATCGTGGTCTCGTCCCCGTCGTCCCGCTCGTCCAGGAACCCGAGCTCCATCGTGTTCGAGCTGTTGATGATCACGATCACCTTCTCAAAGTTCTCGCAAACCATCTGCAGCATTTCCTGCTCNTTCTGATCCAGCTCCAGATAATGGTCGTCCGCACTCATCGCGCCGGAAATGGCGTTCCCGTCCCGGTCCTTCATCGTGCGGGGCAAATCCCACCCCTCGCCGGAAATCCGGGAGAAAACCACCAGTGCCGTGTCGCTGTCCGCGAAGCTGGCCTTCACCTCATCCGTGTAGCTTGCTACCGGCGTCTCACCAATCTCAATCCCAGTCGTCACGCCGGATTCCATGGACGGGTTCCCGGCTCTTCCGCTGCCGGACGCGCCGTCATCCTCGTAGAATTTCTTCAGTGTCTCGTTGACCTTGAACCCCGCCGCTTCGAGGCTTTCGTAAATCGTCTTCGCGTCCGACCGGTCGCTGGACGCCGATCCGGACCCGCCGTACACCAGATTCACGCTGTTCTTCCCGAAAACACTGATCGTCTCGGTGCCCGCCAGCGGTAGCGCGCTGTTCTCGTTCTTCAGAAGGACGGAGCCCTCCTCGCAAATGGTCACGGTCAGATCNTTAGCCGCCCTCAGCGCGTCTTCTTTCTCGTTGATTCCGTCGCCCACATCATAGTATTCCAGATTATCCCCGCTGGTTGATGTCGTGTACAGCACCTGCGCGTCGCCGGTCGCCTTGGCCACCGGGCCCCCGAACACCTGATCCAGCGTCTTGCTCACCAGCAGCCACTGCGTGAGCACGATATTGACGACCATCGCCAGCACAACCACGATGGATGTGACGATGAGCCATCTCTTGGTGGATTTATGTTTTAACATTGCTTTTCTCCGCCTCCCGCCGGGCTGCTGCGCAAACCCGTCACTTACTTTTATTGTTCAATTTGCTTGCGATCGCTGTTACCCGCTCTTACTTCGCTTGCCAAACGCAGACAACTGCAGCATGGCAATTCGTAATCAGTTCGCCTCAATATACTCCGTATTCATCGGGAACCCTTCCGCCCAGGTCAGGGTCGCGCCCGAATCGGTCTTCAGAATGATGCAGTCAATGATCGGGGCGGTCGCCTGCATCGTGCCTTCCATGGTAATGTCGTTGGTCACCGTCAGCTTGATCAGATTCTCGCCTTCCTGCAGGGAAATCTTCCCGATGGTCTTGTTGGCGAACGGCAGCAGCTCNTCCTTCACCGTCAGCAGACCCGGAATGTTGTTAAAGGTCATCGTGCGGTATTCAATCGGGTCGCCGTCATTCACGGTGATTTCGAATTCGTCCCACGCCAGGGAAGCGGAACTCGCCTTGTTCTCCATCGTGCANCGCAGAATCAGCGTCACGTCGTCCACATCCNGGTCAGAGTTGATGTAGAACTCAACTTCGTTCCCGTTCTCGTACAGATATCCCAGCGCCCAGCCGCCGCTTGCGCCCGCGTCATACTTGTCCTTGATCAGCANCCCCACGCCCATCACTTCGTTGGACCACCCGTGCCCGGACAGATAGGTCAGATCCACGTTTTCCGCTTCGAATGTAAAAACTCCGGCTTCTTCGGTCNCTTCGGTTTCTTCCGCGCACGCGGCGCCCAGCGTCCAGATCATCATCGCGGCCAAAAGCAGAACCAGCCATTTNTTCATTTTCATTTTCTTTTCCTTTCCGGCTTTTTGCCTGTTTCTCAAAATCCGGGGGACCCGATCCCGCGGATNTTATTTCGGGAACCGGATCCCCCTTTCAAAAGGGGAGGGTTATTCGATCGTCATGGTCGTGTGCAGCACGTAATTATCCGTCGTGGTTCCGCCGCCGAACATGCCGAAGTTTGTGAAAATGCCCTGGCTCTCGGTCACGCTCGTCGCGTTGATCACGATGTCATAGGTGCCGCTTTCCNCCGGCGTGCCGGTAATGGTTCCGTCCTCGGCGATCTCCAGGCCTTCCGGCAGGTTCTCCGCGCTGTAGGTCACAACGGATCCCTCTTCCGCCAGAATGTCGGAGGAGATCTTCACGCTTAATTCCTCGCCGGCCTTGCCCGTCAGTTCAGGAATGTCGAACAGGTCGTTGACCACCGTCATGGTGAATTCCTTCGTGTCCTTGATCCAGCCGCCGTCGGCCGCCATGGTCACGGTGAAGGTGAATGTGCCGTTCTCGGTGGGTGTCCCGCCGAACTTGCCGGTATAGGTGTCAAAGGTCAGTCCGACCGGCAGNGTGCCTTCCAGCGTATAGGTCGTGTCGTCGGTGCCGAGGGCTTCCGCGTCCGCTGCCGCGCTGGCCTTGGTCGCGACGCCGATGGTCGCCTGAATGTCGCTTTCCGCGCCGAACGCGCTCAGGTCAAGGTTGTTCCACATCACGGAGCTGTTCGCGTTGACGTACATCACGCGCTTCACGCTCATCCGGACCGCCGCCCACGCGATGTCGTTGCGCTCGCCGTTCACTTCCACGCACTTGGTTTCACTGTTCCAGTCGCCGCTGGCCTTCACACCGCGGTTCGCGTTCAGGGGCAGGTCCGCGCCGATTCTGACCATGGTCTCGCTGTCCGCATAGGGGCTTCCGGTCGCCGCCGGCACGATGTCCGTCACGGTGTATCCGTCAAATCCCCACTCTTCGCGCAGCAGCGCGGTCATGAGGTTGAAGTTGTTGGAATTGCCTCTCAGGCCAATCTGGTTCATGGAGTTCATCAGGCCCTTCGCGCCGCCTTCTTCGACCGCGAACTGGAAGCTCTTGGTATAAATCTCGCGAATCGTCTGCTCGTCCACGAAGGTCACCAGACCGTAGTCAGAGGAGCTCGCGAATGTCATGCCGGGCAGGCCGGGGCCTCTGTCGGTGTCCTGATGGTTCACGGCAAAGTGCTTGATAAACGCATTCACGCCCTTGCTCTGCAGTCCGACCACTTCCGCCGCGGCGATCTTGCCGGAGAGCAGCGGGTCTTCCGCGAAGTATTCGAAGTTCCGGCCGCCCCACGGACTGCGGTGAATGTTCATCGCCACGCCGTACCAGCCGTCCAGCTGCAGCTGCAGCGCTTCCTCACCGACCATCCGGCCGCGGATCTCCGCCAGTTCTGTGTTCCACGTNGCCGCGATGTTCATCGTGCTGGTCCACTGAATACCTACGTCGCTCAGATCGCCGTTGCCGGTGTTCTGCCGCTTGATGGCCACCGGGCCGTCCGCCTGCTCGCTGAATGTCACGCCCAAGGTCTGCCCATCCACCAGATCCACGCCGTTGGACTCAAGACTCTGGTTCTTTCTCCGGGCCAGCTCGTCGGACAGGGAAATGCTCCAGTATCCGGAGTAGCACAGGTAGTTGGACAGCTGCTCCCAGCTGAACTGGTTCAGGAACGTTACCCACTCTTCATCGTCCCAGTCCTTACCGGTCATGTCGGACAGGTTGATCACATTTTCGCCGATCACGCCCTGGTCCCAAATCTGGGTTTCGCCATTCTCGGAGGTATAGTATTCCATGTAGTAGTCGTACCACTTCTGGTCTTTTTCGTCCTCGCCGCTGCCGGCGGTGAAGGCCGGGCTGGCCAGATCGGTATACTCTTCCTCGCTCAGGTTCATTACGACGGTGCCTTCCGCGCCGACCTTGCCGTTCTCGCCCACCGTCACGGTCGGNGTCGTCGGGAAGGTGCCCGCGAAGTCCGCGCGGCTCATGACCACCATATCATGGTTAAAGCCGCCCGCGGCCGTCTCGTTGCCGNTTTCATCATACAGGGTATACGTGGAGTTGTACGTCACGTCTTCCTTGTCGGTGAACAGGTTCTCCACGGTCGCGCCCGTGGTCCGGTCGGTGTCGAAATTCTGCGCCGCGATCTCGACATCCGCCTGGTCAATCACCTCGTGGGAGTTCTTCATCAGCTTGATCTGATAAATCCCCGCGTCCAGTTCATATCCGGTGTGTCCGTTCCCGTTCGCGTCGTTGTAGTCATAGGAGGCCATGTCTTGCTCATAAATGGTCATCACCACGGTCTCGCTCTCGCCGCTCTTCAGGTTCTCNGTCTTGTCGAAGGCGCCAAGCACCACATGGGCCTTTTCAATGCCGCCCGCGGTATAGGGCGCGGTGTAGTACACTTCGACAACTTCCTTGCCGGCCTTATCGCCGGTGTTCGTCACGGTCACCGTGATTTCNTAGTACACGTTGCCGTCCTCGTCGGTCTTCNTTTCCACGCTGTCCATCGTCTGGCTGAATTCGGTGTAGCTCAGGCCGTATCCGAAGGGATAAACCACCGCGGTGTCATAATCAATGAAGCCTTCCTCGCCCGCGGTCTCGTAGTAGCGGTATCCGTAATAAATGCCTTCCTCGTACTCAATCGCGTGAATCAGGTGATCCCCGCTCTCGTCGGTGTACACATAGTCCGCCGTGCCGTTTTCCACCTGCAGGTTTTCCATGTTGTTGTAATACGTCGGATCCTTCGTCATGTCCGCCGCCCAAATGTCCACCAGNCGTCCGGAGGGATTGACCTTGCCGCTCAGCACTTCGCCGATGGCCTCAAATCCGTTCAGTCCGGGATGGCCGACCCACATGCAGGCATCGACATCGCCCAGTGATCCGTCCTTGACCCAGCCCAGCTCGATCTGCTCGGGAGAGTTCAGAATCACAATGACCTTGTCGAAGTTCGCCGTCACGTGCTTGATCAGTTCCTCTTCCTCGTAGGTCAGCATCAGGCCGTGCCGCAGGGCGTCCGCCGCGAATTCCGAATCATTGTCCAGCTTTTCCTCCAGCAACGCCTGCCGCGCCGANAGCTCTTCCTCGCTCGCGCCTTCCGCNCTCAGCTTGCTCAGCTCCTCGGCGATGAACGCTTCCCGCGTNCGGCCCATGTCCTTGTCACCGCCCTCGGAACCGGTCCGGCCCAGCACGATGATCGCCGCGTCGTCATACCGCGCGTAGGAGTCCAGCACCGCGCCGGTGAAGTCCGCCGGATCGACGTCCGCGATCTGCGCGCGATTGCCGGTGGAAGTAATGCTTCCATCCTCGTTCACGGTGTAGCTGAAGCTCGATCCTTCCAGGCTCTCCCCGGAAGCGGCCTTCTCGTAGAACGCCCGCACCGCCGGGTTGATTTCGTATCCCGCATCCTCCAGGGACTGGTAAATCGTCGTGTACATTTCGTCCGGATAGTATCCCGCCGCGGTGCCGGATCCGCCGCCGGCGTAGAACGGGTCTTCCGCGGCCTTGCCGAATACGCTGATCGACTTCACNTTTTCCAGCGGCAGCACGTNATTCTCATTTTTCATAAGCACCACGCTCTCCTCGGCAATCTGGAGATTGACCGCCTCCGAAGCCTCGCGGGCTTCTTCCAAGCTGGAATAGCTGGAGTAGTACTTCACTTCCTCCGCATCCCCTCCCGCAAGCGCCGTGCCGGCCGCNGAAACGATCATGGTCGCGCTCAGCAGCAGGGACAGGCCCTTCCTGGCGAGCAATTTGGGTGTTTTCATCTGCAGTTCCTCCTTTATTGATTTACAGGAGCGGTTGTTTTTTCGGTCCGCTCTTTCTGCTGACCCTAAATTACCACAGATTTCCGCTCCCGCCGTTTCGGTTTCCTGTTTGGTCATTTTTGTTTCACATTTTGCTTTATCTGTCCAAATATGAAATAAATTCCGCCATTTATGCAACGCCTTTGCTTTTTTCCGCTTCCATCTATATACTCTGAAATGAAATATTGAACTGATTCGAAGGGAGGTCTCCTTCATGAAATCCCAGGTCTTTAATCCTTNTCTTCCCAGCTGGGAATACGTCCCGGACGGCGAGCCCCATGTCTTCGGCGATCGCGTCTACGTCTACGGCTCCCACGACGCGTTCGGCGCGCCCATCTTCTGCGTCAACGATTACGTCTGCTGGTCCGCCCCGACGGACGACCTCTCCGACTGGAGATATGAAGGCGTTATATATGAAAAAAGCAGGACCCCGGCAACCCCCTCGGCATCCGGTCCCTTTACGCGCCGGACGTCACAAANGGTCCGGACGGNCGTTACTACTTATATTATGCCTTTGACTTCCTCGGAGAAATCGGCGTCGCCGTCTGCGACACCCCCGCCGGACAGTACGAATTCTACGGCAAAGTCCACCACGCCTCTGGCAAGGTCTGGGGCAAAAAAAGCGGGGAACAGTTCCCCTTTGATCCCGGCGTCCTCACGGACGATGACGGCCGCGTCTGGCTGTTCTCCGGTTTTGCCACCAAAGTCCCCTTTGTCGCCTCCCGCTGGCATAACCTCCGGAATGACGGCGGCGTGGTCATGGAGCTGGAGCCGGATATGGTCACCATCCGCACGGAGCCAAAGGTTCTCTTCCCGATTAAAGAAAAGCCGGGCGCTTTTCCGGACCACGCGTTCTTCGAGGCCTCCAGCATCCGGAAGGTCGACGGCAAATACTGCTTCGTCTATTCCTCGGAACATAACCACGACCTCTGTTACGCCATGAGCGACCGCCCTGACGGCCCCTACACTTACGGCGGCGTCCTCGTGGATCTGGGGGATCTGTATCTTCANGGAAACACCGACGAGCATCACGCNAACAATTACCTCGGCAACACCCACGGCGGATTATTGAACATCGGGGACACCTGGTATATCTTCTATCACCGCCAGACGAACCGCACCTCCTACGCCCGCCAGGCCTGCGCGGAAAAGCTGGAAAGAACNGCGGACGGCGGCTTCCGCCAAGCGGAAGTCACCAGTTGCGGTCTCAACCCCGGTCCCCTGCTTGGCAAGGGCCGGTATGAAGCCCGCATCGCCTGCAATCTCTGGGCCAAAGGGCATGAAACCGGCCGCGTGGACGGATCGAAAAAAGCCCTCGCCGCCCATCCTTACTTTACCCAGACCGGACGCGACCGGGAATCGGACGGCGACCAGTATATCGCAAACATGCGCGACTGCGCGTGCGCGGGCTTCAAGTATTTCCTCTTTGACGGAACCGAAAGCCGCCTCATCGTCTCTTACAGCGGCAAAGCGACCGGCCGCCTGCTGGTCTCCGACCGTCCGGACGGGTCAAATCTTCTGGCCTCGCTCCCGGTCTCGTCCTCCGGCCCCATCGCGCATTCCGAAGGCGATTTCACCGTCTCTGCCGGAACGCGTGCGCTGTATTTTACCTTCTCCGGCTCCGGAGAATTNAACTTCCANGCTTACAAAATCAGCTGAACCGTCCCGCTTGCAATGACAAATCTTTTATGCGATAATGCTTCCAGAGCATACTATNTCGGAAACGGTTCGAGGTTGAAACATGATTAAAATTGCCATCGTGGAAGACGACGATTTCTTCGCCTCCCAACTGTCGGAATATCTGGANCGTTATTCGCGGGAGCAGGGCGCCGATTTCAAAGTCCGGCGCTTTACCGACGGCTATGCCGTCGTGGAAAATTACCGCCATGATTTCGATATCATCCTCATGGATATCGAAATGGGTCTCATGAACGGCATGGAAGCCGCCCGGGAAATCCGCAAAATCGATGAAAATGTCATCATCATTTTCATCACCAACATGGCGCAGTACGCCATTCAAGGGTACGCCGTCTCCGCTTTGGACTATGTTCTCAAGCCCGTCAATTATGTCGCCTTCTCGGAAAGCCTGAAAAAGGCGATCTCCCGTCTGGCAAGGCGCCCGGATGCCCTGATCCAGATCGCGCAGAAGGNCAATACCCTCCGCCTGCGCTCCTCGGAAATCTACTGGGTGGAAAGCCNGGGCCACCGCCTTACCTTCCACGCGGAATCCGGGGATTATGACACCACGGTCTATTCCCTCAAAAACATTGAGGAAAAGCTCAGGAAGCACGGCTTCATGCGCGCCTCCAGCAGCAGTTTGGTCAATCTCGACAAGGTCTCCAAAGTGCAGGGCGAGGCCGTCNTTGTCGGGGATCAGCCGGTCTTCGTCAGCCGCGGCCGCAAAAAGGAATTCATGGCCGCCCTCGTCAGCCGCATGACCGAATAATATGAAATTTTCATTTGATTTTTGAGCCGTTTGAACCTTTTNAAGCATTTAAACCGCTTGAAGCATTTAANGCATTTAAACCATTTCAATTTTAAAGCAGGGTGATGAATTTGGATTACGCGCTCAACATCCCCAAAGTTTATACAGCCATTGCCGAATGGATGTCCGTCATGACGGTCATCCTCGTCTACCGCCGCTGCATTCCCCGGAAGAAGAAAAGCCTTCTTTGCATTCCCTTCTGGGCTTTTTCGTATTACATCATCCGCCGCATTCAGGATTTCTGCGGGTCCGCGACCGGCGCCTGGTGGGCGCTGGGCATGCTTGCGGCCGTTCTGGTCATGTTCCTGACCATTCATTTAACTCTCCGTCAGGACATCCGCCTCTCCGCGTATCTCTGCACCCGCGCCTTTATCTGGGCGGAAATGGCCGCCAGTCTGGAATGGCAGGTCTTCTACTTTTACACCTTCCAGCAAAATAAATTCGTCTGGCCTATGNCCGCGCTGTTTTTCGCCATTGCGTTCTATATNGCCGTCTTCGCGCTCTTTTACCTCGCGGAGCGCCACGGCCTGCCGNAGGATCTGTCCTCCCTGCGCGTCCACTGGCTCGATGCCCTGATCTCCGCGCTCATTGTCCTGTGTATCTTTATTCTCAGTAATTTAAGCTACTTTCTCCCAAACTCATCTCCCTTTACCGGCGCGACCGATTTGGATATCTTTTATATCCGCACCCTCTCGGACGTCGTTGGCGTCATTGCCCTCCAGCTTTTCCACGTGCAAAAGCTGGAGCAGCTCAAAAGCCGGGAAGCCGCGGCCATGCGCTATATCCTGAAAAATCAGTATAACCAGTACAAAGCCTCCCGGGATAATATCGAGATGGTCAACCGCAAGTATCATGACCTNAAGCATCAGCTGCAGCTTCTCAAAGCCCAACCGTCCGACCAGATCCGAAACAGCTATATCGAGGAAATGGAAAACGAGCTTTCCCATTACGACTCCGCCTTTAACACCGGCAACCCGACCCTCGACACCCTCCTGACCTCCAAGCAGCTGCGCTGTCTCAAAGAGCATATCACCATGACCGTCGTCGCCGACGGCACCCTCCTCAGCCACATGAAGGCCATGGACCTCTGCGCCGTCTTCGGCAACGCCCTGGACAACAGCATCGAGCATGTCATTCAGATTCAGGAGCCGGAGAAGCGCCTCATCCACCTCACCATCTCCGAGAAAAACAGTTTCATTTGCATTCTGGTGGAAAATTATTATATCGGCAAAACGATTNCCGACGGCACCCTCCCGGCCACGACAAAAAAGAACGCTGATTACCACGGCTACGGCCTCAAAAGCATCAAATACACCGTCGAACAGTACGGCGGCTTCCTCAATACCGGCGTCGCCGACCACTGGTTCCGTCTGGAAATNCTCCTGCCAAAAGCCGCGTAAAGCGCTTTGACACTATTCTTCCCAAATGCTATACTGCAAACGAGTGATACCG
>Ga0065708_1000095_pt1 | contig 14222 bp, 8 predicted proteins | sample Hoacrofraction12_2_FD_59095 | JGI IMG/M metagenome (GOLD analysis project Ga0065708, IMG submission 59095) | Hoatzin crop microbial communities from Cojedes, Venezuela, sample from fiber fraction 12 v1 | ecosystem: Host-associated > Birds > Digestive system > Esophagus > Crop | place: Venezuela... | reverse complement strand
TCTAACGCAAAAATAGCCGCAGAGGATTCTGTTCTCTGCGGCTATTTTGCATAATATAGAATGCCTAATCGGCAGGCTGCTTGTTAATCCATTTCCACTATATTCTTGAAATTCTTCCAGCCCTCTGTGGCCTCATACTTTTCCTTGATGCCGGAGGGCACATAGAGCGTAGCTGTATCATAGTTGTCGTAAAAAGCATATTCATAAAGCTCAAATGGCGAGGTGATATACGATTTTATCGTTTTCAGACTTTCGCATCTATAAAATGCATATCCTCCTATATAATTCACACCTGCCGGGATATTTATCTCCTCTAATGACGTTGCTTCCTCAAAAGCGGATTCGTCAATATACTCCACCGACTCAGGCAAAACAATATCTTTAAGAGAAAAACATTCCAGGAATGCAAAAGTACCTATATATTTTAATGTTTTAGGCAACTTCACCTGTTCCAAATTTTCACAATTCTGAAAAGTGCCTTCAGTCAAATATTTTATATTGCTATTTACGGTTACAGATTTTACATTCTTGCATTCGTAAAAGGCGGCCTTACCCAAGCTGTCGATATACTCCGGAATAGTAAACGAAGAGGCTTTGTTACCGGCAAAGTATGTGTGCAATATATTGCCGCCTTTGTTTAGCAACATACCATCCTTAAACTGATAGTTTTTATTGTTGCTGTCAACATCAATACTTGTAAGACTTTGACATGCTCCAAAAGCCAACTTCCCAATATTCGTAACAGAGGCAGGTATATTTATCTTTTGCAACCCACGGCAATTCATAAACGCATCCTTGCCGATTGTCTTAACTTTCGACGGAAGCGTTATTTCTGTCAACAACGTGTCTTGGCAGAATGCCCACTCCTCGATTTCCGTTAAATTCTCCGACAGTTCCACCTTTTTCAAATCATAGCACCAACCAATGGCTGCGTAACCGATATATCGGATTGTGGATGGCATTTTCAATGAGGTGATTTCTGTATAGTAAAAAGCATTTTCCCCTATACTCGTAACTGTATATGTGGTGCCGTTCACCGTTACACTCTCCGGTATTGTTATGTCGCCAGAATAAAATTTGTATGGCGTATCATCGTCGTATTCAAAATTCCCGTATGTTTCAATGTATTCATCTATCAAGTCATCGTATGCGTCCATACTATAAACGGTAGTAATCTCACCTGTCTTCGGGTTTTTAAAATCATATTGTTTAAGAGTCACATAGCACTCATCGGCGTTCGACTTGTCCTTCTTGAAATAGATGGTGTCACCCTCCGACAAGGCATAGAAGTCCCATGCTCCCTTGTTCACTGCGGTTTGATTACTGTTCGTCGTTCCCTGAAGGTTGCTTGCCGAGTTGTCATTGTCATCGGAAGAGCAGCTGCTAAGGCTCATTCCCACGGTCAGCATTAATAATGCCGATAAATAATAATTTCTCTTCATTTTATTTAAGTTTTAGAATTTGTGTGCAAATATAAGGCTTTTATCTCAATCCTCCAAATTTTTCGCCACATATTTCACTTTTGACATTATAGAGACAGCTGAATTGAGGCTAAAACAGTGCTTATTCGGCGATATTTCAAATCACCTCCTTTTTTTCGGGTCGGTGAGTTCGGGGATGGCATCACCGGCGATTGCCCAGAAATAGAAGCTGGCGATGCTGCCGAAGGGAGAGAGACGACGGCGATACTTCTGAAACAAGGGCTTCGTGATTTCACGATGCCTGTAGAGCATACGCATGCCGCGCTGTATGGCGAGGTCGTCGTAGCTAAGGATATCGGGGCGTTGCAACGAGAAAATCAGGAGCATTTCCGCCGTCCAGCGGCCGATGCCCTTGAGGGCGGAGAGGTGCTGTATCGCCTCCTCGTCGCTCATCGCTTGCAGGGCTGCCTCCGAGAGGTCGCCACGGATAAAGGCGTCGGCAATGCCCTTGATATATTCCACCTTGCGCTGCGACAGTCCCCCTCTCCGCATTTCCGCCTCAGCGAGATTGGCGATGCTCTGCGGAGTAACATCGTCGATTTTCGCTCGCAGTCTCGCCCACAATGTGCGATGTGCCGCCATCGACACCTGTTGCCCCACGACCGAATAAATCAGCGATGAGAACACGTTGGAGTTTGTCCTCCTTACAGGTCTCTCTATCCTGTCTATCGCCCATGCCAACCGCTTGTCTTTCGCACGCAGAGCCTCAATCTCCGCATCCCCAATAATGAATACTCCGTCTTTATCGTTTTGCATAACTTCCACTTTTTTCAATTTTTAATCTCTAAGGCACCCTAAAGGAATGATTTTAACACCATCAGAGCGGGTGTAGCCCATCTGGCCTCCGGTGATGATAAGCAGCAAGTCGGGCTCACGCAACCTCACTTGTCTTTCATTCTCGTTATATTCCTTTATCAGTCGTTTGATTTCCAATAAATGCGAGGCGCCTTCCTCTATCTCGGCACTGCCGAGCTTAAATTCTATAAGCGCGAAACGTCCGTCGGCGAGATGCAATACCGCATCTGCCTCCAAACCATACCTGTCGTGATAATATGAGATATGACCGCCAAGAGCTTGGGAATACGCTCGGAGGTCGCGAATAGCCATAACCTCAAAGAAGAAGCCGAATGTATGCAGGTCGGTAGTCAGGCGCGAGGGCGACAAGCCCAGAGCCGCAATACCAATCGATGGGTCGATGAAACATCTCTTCATACCACTGCGCATTGCCGTCGCCGACCTTATGGCCGGATTCCAGGCTTCTATGTCTTCTATGACAAACAGTCGCTGAAGAGCCGACACATAATCATCAAATGTGTTCATCACCACACTTTCACCATTCACTTCCACATCTTTCACCATCACCGATTTCTTTGCCAAAGTGGCTATATTCCGAGCATAGCTCATCAATATCAGTTTCGTCGTTGTCGGACTGCGCTTGGTGCCGTCAACAGTATTCATATCGACATTGCACACACTGTTGAAATAGTTTTTTGCCACCTGCAATTTAGCCCTGTCGCTGTTTACCGACAATGTTGCCGGCCAACCGCCACGGCAAGCGAGGAATATAAGTTCTTCTATCGACAAGTCGGATGTGCAGCCATCGATATCGTAAGACGGGTCGTCGAAAAGCTGTTTTAAAGACACTGTACCTTTCGACTCCCCCGACTCCCACAAACTCATAGGATACATCTGCATCCTTGCAATCCTGCCTGTTCCGGAATGGGATATTTTAGACAAGTCAACAGAATTAGAACCCGTGAGGATGAAATGCCCCATACCGCCACGTTTATCAACGGCGAATCTCACGGCATCCCACAACACAGGTGCTTCTTGCCACTCATCTATCAAACGGGGTTCCTCGCCCTCAAGGAGCAATGAAGGCTTTGTTTTAGCCGTGGCGAGATAACCGGTTTTATAATCCGGGTCTTGCATACTAAGAACGCTGCCTGCCTGTTGGGCTGCAGTAGTGGTTTTTCCCGACCATTTGGGACCTTCTACAAGTACCGCTCCTGAGGCTTCCAAATTGAGCCTCAAAATATCGTCTGCTATTCTATTTAAGTATTCCATAAGCAAAATTGTTTGTATTTCGGGGGCAAAATTACAAATATTTTTTTAATCCACCAAACAATTTCGCATTTTTGTGGCAATTCATTGAGCATTTTTGTGGCAATTCATTGAGCATTTTTGTGGCATTTCATTGAGCATTTTTGTGGAAATTCATTGAGCATTTTTGTGATAGAATTTGCGTTTTTTAAGAATTTGCAGATTTACAATTTACTTAGCTGGTTTCAGGCTTTTTCCCCCTATTTCAGAAGATTTAGGGGGGAAAGTTTGGAGATATGGGGAAGAATAACTAATTTTGCGGTGCAGAAACAACTAAAAGCGAGATTATGATGACATTAAGACATATAAAAAAAACGGCGCGGATTTGGGGAAAAGCCGGGCGGATTTGGGGAGAAACGATGCGGACGAAAACTGTGCGGGCAGGCAGAAAAACGGCGATGATAATGCTGACGGCAGCTGCTGCGGCGATGATGCCAATAACCGCAATGGCCGATACTGCCGACGACGACAGAGTGAAGAGCGAATGCATGCAGATGCTCAACGACTTCATTCCGTATATGAACAGCATCTACACCCCCGCAGCCGATAATTCCGAAGGCACAAAAACAGGCTATTTCAAAGCTAAAAGCGCAGGAAAAAGCAATGAGGACGGAGTGAGAACAAATGCCGACATGGCAATGATTTGCGCATTCCTGCATAAATATCAAAACGCAAATTCCAACTCGCAAATCGAAAATTCTAATTCTCAATTCTCAATTCTCAATTCTCAATTGCCATTTATGGCATTAAAAGCCTTAAGATACGCCTACTCCACTCACAAAGCCAACAAGCTCCTGCCCTGCACCGACAAAAAATACTGGGGGATGTCGTGGGAGAGTTCGCTGTGGACGGAAAGCGTGGCACTGGCGGCTTTCTTCCTCGACGACCAGTTGACCGACAACGACCGAAAGCATATATTCAAAATGCTCGAGGCAGAGGCCGATTACGACCTTAAAAGAGAGGTGCCGACAGGGTTCGCCGGCGACACGAAAGCGGAGGAAAACGGTTGGGAGACGAATGTGCTCGCAGCGGCCTGCACGATGATGCCACAGCACGAGAGAGCACAACAATGGTATGATAAGATGCGCCTCTTCGCATTCAATTGTCTTACTCTCGCAAGCGACTCCACAGACAACACGCTCATCGACGGAATACCGGCAAAAAATTGGTATAAAGGGCAAAATCTTTACGATGATTACACCCTGCAAAACCATAACTTTTTCCATACGAATTACCAAAGCGTGGTGATACAGGAGCTTGCGGAAACAATACTCATTCTAAGGCTCATCGGCAACAAAAAAACGGTATCGGAAACGCTTCTGTGGCATCAAAAAGAGATGTTCGACAGCGTGCTGAAACACTTCGCACTGCCCGACGGAGAACTGGCAATGCCGAACGGCAGCGACTGGAGCATGCTAACATACGACCAAATGCCCTCGTTCGCGGCAATAGCGGCACTCTACAAAGACCCCGAGGCGCTGATGATGGAACTTAAAGCACTCGAAAGCATCAGGAAAAGACAGCTCACGACGAAAGACGGGGCATGGATGCTGAAACCCGACATCGGACCGAGACGAATGGGGGTTACGGCGCACAGGGTGATGATGACTTACCTGATTCACGACATCATAGGCACAAGTAATGTGAAACCGGCGACGTGGCAGGAATTCTGCAAGCGTCATAAAGGGACGCACGTCTTCGACACACAAAAAATAGTGCAAATGCTCACCGAAAATTACCACCTNAGTTTCTCGCAATGCGACGGACTGAAAAGCACCGGGGGCATTCTCTACCCTTTCATCGAAGGCAATGACAACCTCCTGCTGCCCTGCCGAAAAAACGGAGCCGGAACACTCACCGGTTTCATCAACGACAAGAAAATGAAAGTTGAAAAGGAAATGGCGGTCGATAACGACAAAATCACCGTTACTCTCCGCGCCGAAGACGACAGCTACCGGCAGACCATAGAAATCACTCCAAACAAGCGAAAAGGCATTACGATTGCCGTCACTGTAGAGGCCCTGCAAGACCTGACTATCGAGAGCGATAAAACGGCGATGCTCGCAGTCTCCCTCGACCCGCTGACAAAAACTTCGCGCACGATAAATTACAAAAAAGGAAAGACGATTATCACTAAGGATTTTATGGCGAAAAAAGACAGCGTAATAACAATCAAGTCGCCTTGGATTTGCATCGATAATCAATTCAAAATAAAGAGCCTGAATAGCTCCAAGACAAGCGAAATGGTTATCGCCGACCCGCAAAACATCAATTCCATCGATGCCATCATGCTGTATCCTTTCGCAGGGAATAACGGCAAAATCCTTAAAAAAGGCGAGAAAATTAAAAGTGCTTGCACGATGGCGGCTGAGCCGCAATAGCCCTCCGCAGGAGCAGTCCAGGCAGGGCCTGGTTTGACCAAAATACCATTAATAAAAATCCCCAAGGCTGAAACGTCTTGGGGATTTTTATAAAGCTTAAAAAGTTTTACTTTTTCACTGATACTTTCCTGCCATTAATAATGTAGATGCCCGATGTGGTAATCTCATTAAGTTTCTGGCCGCTGATGGTATAAATACCCTCTGTTCCAACGAATTTCTCTGACTTCACCTCGCTGATGCCTGTAGCGATATTCAGGAGGTCAACGAGCTGTGCCACGATGCCCTTGGTGTCGGTGGTCTCATAGCCGCCGAGCATCAGGTCGCAAGCGAGTGTGCCGTTGCTGTAGTGGTTATGGTCGGTGAAGCAGGCGATGATTGCCTGTGCGGCGGCATCGGCGCTCTCATAACCGTTAGAAGCGTAGTCGGCAACGTAAGCGTTGAAGATAACGTCGGCATTCTTGCCAATCTCCACGAAGCCGAGGTAGTTCTCATCGCTCGAGCGTGAGGATGCCACGCTGCGCACCACATTGTCGTAAGAGTCGGTGCGATAGCTTGTGAAGGTGTTGGTAGAAGAGTCGTAACCACTGGTGTAGCTGCCCACTGCTCCGTGAGGAGTATAAGAGTTAAGGATTACCTTTGCTCCTAAGGCCTCGGCAGCGTCGATGTAGTAGTTGAGGTCGTCCTCGAAGGATGAGCCCATACCGTTGGTACCCATATTACCTATCATCACGATGTCGCCGGGATAGATGTCATTGAGCACGCTGGCATACTTGCCCTGGGTGTAGTAAGTGCTCAGGTTGCGACCGCCTGCGCCGTCGTTGTGGAAGGTGCAGAGAGCGTCGAGCTCAGGATATTCTGACGAGATGACGTTCTTCAGGCGATAAGCCCAAGAGCCGTTGTTGGCTGACGTGGAGTCGCCGATGTCGTGAACGACGATCTTCGAACGCTCGGAGCGTGCCGGCTGCTTCTCGATTTCTATCTTCGCGATGCGTGCCACGGTAGTGGCGTCAGTGGTGGCGTAGTTGCTCACATGGATGTCCATAACGTCGGTGGTGGCGGGGATTGTGAAGGTCTCCGTGGTCATCGATGTCTGGGTTCCGAGGGTATAGCCTGAGAGGTCGCTGTTCACATAGCCGGTGCTCAGTGTGCCCTGGTATGTAACAGTAACGGTGTAGAAGCTGCCCTTGGTAACTTTAGCGTCGAATTCCATAGCTCCCTCGAGCCAGTCGGTGGTGGCGTCGGTTGCCGATGCCTCTCCGCCCTCTGCGACGGTGCCGGATGCGATGCCGTAGCCGGCGGTGGCGCTATAGCTTGTGGATGTGCCAACCACGGTGTAACCCTCGGCGATGGCCTCGTCAGTGGTCATACCGAAGTCGAACTTCAATCCGTGTACAATAACTTTCACGCTTCTGCTGATTGTCTCGCCATTGCTGTTGGTGCCTGTGGCCTTCACGGTGAAGGTGGCGGGGGATGCTGCGGAGGTTACTGTGAGCTCTCCGGTGGTGGCGTCGAAGGTAATGCCGTCGCCCGGGGTGTAGGCCTCTGCGCCGTCCTTGTCATAGAGTGCGAGCGTTACAGTGCTGCCGGTGTCGTTGCCCTCGCCGTCAACAAGAATCGCCTTGTATGTGGCTGTTGCCGGGGTGTCGTCGCTCGGTATTGTGATGCTTGCTGTGCTCTCGGTAAACTTGATGCTCTCCTCTGATGAGGTGATGCTCAGGGTGATGGTCTGCACCACGCCGTTGATGCTTGCCTGAAGAGTGGCGGTGCCTGCCTGTGCGCCGTCGAGGAGCTTAACGGTTACGGTATAGCTGTCGTCAGCGTCGGGAACGATTTCGATGCCCTCTTTCATATCCTCTTCCACGATGCTCCACTCGGGAGTGATGGTAACAGGCAATTTAAAATAGTTGTCACAATCATTCGAGTAAGCTGTAAGCACCACGCGTGCGGTGTCGCCATTGGGAATTGAGAGAGTTTCCTTGTCGGCAGACAATGTCATCAGACTGTCAGCTGTCGAAACCTTTTCTAAACTGTATCCAGCAATATCAATACTTCCGGTATTGGAGTTGCCCATTCCGAAGCTGAGGAATGTCGGTGTCGAGGTCTCTGCCCATGCAAGCACCTCTGTCTCGCCTATTAATGCTTCTGATTCTGCATCGTATATTTTCGCATAACATTTCTCTGATGTCTTGTCAACCGACAGAGCGAAGGCATACCATGTGCCGGTGCTGAATGTGGCGGCAGAGCCGTCTTTGGTCAGCGCGGTGCCGTTGAGGGTGATATTGGTGCCGTCGAAATTAAGCGTTACGGGACAGGTGTAGTTCTTGCTCGACCAGAAGGGGTAGCCTGAAGTGAATGTTACCAAGCCGCCTGCGCTGTTGAAACGCACGGATGCTTCAAGCATCACCTGTGTGTCGAAACTAACGGAATGTGTGAAGACGTGCGACTTCTTGAGGTTTGCAGCTGTGAGTCTTACAAACATCAATCCGTCTTCATTCGTCAGTGTGGCTGTGGCGTCTCCGTCGCTTCCTGCACGGCACCATCCGCCAAGGATGAGGTCGGAGCCTGTGCCGTAGGTGGAGTGTGTCATCTCATAACCTGCCAAGGCGTCATCATATTCGGTCAGCAAAATCGGATAGCCGGCAACAGGCAGGATTTGTCCGTCTTTCACTGTCAAATCGCCTAATGCCACGACATATTTCTCTGCCACGGTGGTGGTGCCGTTATAGGTTACGGTGGCGGTCATCTTGCCGTAGAAATTCATCGGCACGTCCTTGAGGTCGAAAGTGGTGCTTACAGAGCCGGTGTTGTTGGCAGAGAAGGAGCCGTAGGAGTCGCAATACTGCCCCTCGGTGTCGTTCTCGGTCTTGAAGCCGGCGATGTCCCACACCACATTGAAATCGCTCACCTTGCTGCTGATGTTGTCCTCGGTAATCACTGTGCCGTCGGCCCCGGTGATGGTGAGGGTGTAAGCATTATTATAAGGTGTGTCAGTGTCGCTGCCGAAAGTCATAGTCTCCGCACCGTTGATGACGATGCTTGCTATCGGCTCCACATAGTCGGGATCCTCGACAAACACCGCGGTGTAGGTGATATTTGCGGTTACTGCGGCTGAGAGCACCTCGTCGGTGGTGAGGTATGTCTTCGACGCATCGTAATCAGTGCTGCCGTCGGTGGTCCATCCCTTAAAGATGTATCCTCCGATTTCTGTCGAGGGAGCGCTCTCAACCTTGCCGTTTTCCTCCACCACCTCGGTGGTCTGTGTACCTTGCACGTCGAATGTCACATTATAATAATTTGTGGCGTCCTGGGTGATGGTGATGTTGTCGATGGCATAGCAGCGGTCGGTGTTGCTCACTGTCGATGCCACCTTCATCTGCGAGAGGTTGTTGGTGAGGCTTCCGATGGTGCCGGTAAACGAGGTCTCCGTGCCATTGAGGGCGAAGGTCATCGTTACGCCGCCCTGCGAGGTGATGGTAACGGTGATGTGGGGGTTGTAGCCGCTCGTGGCCACGTAGGGGCGGCCGTTGCCGCCGAAGCCGTTGGCATTTCTGGAACTCGACAGGCTCTGGAGCGAGAACTCCGCGAAACCGGAGGCCGCGCTGCCGCCGATGTTCACAGCGGTAATCTTACAGGTATTGCTGGCGTAGGTGTAGCTTGCCAGCTCATTGCCGTCGCTGTTGAGAAGCGACACGGTGGTTGACTGCGCGGAGGCGAAATAGCCGTGGAAGGCATCCCACTCCACTGTCTGCGAACCTCCGGAGACCGACAGCGGTGTGCTGTCGAAGGTGCCGGTGGCGGTGGCGTTGCACACTGCCAGCACATTGTCGAAACCGCTGAGGCCGGTGGCGTTCAGATAAGCGGTTCCGGCGGTGGCCGTCGTCGATGTTACGCCGAAGATGTTGGTAGAGCCGGAGAAGTCCTCCGTGAGCACTGTCGTCTGTGACATCAACGGCATCGACAGCACCAGGGCGGCTGCCGACACTATGCGGCGCAACCCGGGCAGAAATCTTTTCTCTTTCATCATTTCGTTTTTTAAGTTAATAATCTATTTTGTAATTTTCTCTTTTGCTTAGTGGTTGGCGAGGCGATACACTGCCTTCATCTCCTCGGGACCGAGCACTTCGAGCGAGCCGACGGTGATGGTATGCTGACGGCTGCACATCGTCGCCATGTGCTCAATTTCCTCCTCGGTAACTGTCTTGCCGAGCAGTTCCTTGATGCTCACAGGCATTCCGATGAGGTGGTAGAAACGCTCCATCGCCTCCACGCCTTTCAATGCCGTGGCCTTGGGGTCGGTGAAGTCGTTGGCGACACCCATGACATTCACGGCAAACTGTGCGAACCTCTGCTCATGACCTTTGTCGATGCAATAGCGTGCCCACCACGGCCATATCGCCGCGAGACCGGCGCCGTGGGTAACTCCGAAGAGGGAGCTCAGCTCGTGCTCAAGGCGGTGGGTGGCGAAGTCTTTCATCGTGCCGCACTCCGTGAGGTCGTTGTGCGCCAACGAGCCGGCCCACATTATCTGGGCGCGGTTGCGGTAGTCCTCGGGGTTCTTGAGCACCTCCAAGGCGCAGTCTTTCACGGTGCGCAAGAGAGCCTCGGCAATGGCGTCGGTGAGGGTCATATCCTGCTCGGGAGTGAAATAACGCTCCATAGTGTGCATCATTATGTCGGTGGCGCCGGCGGCCGTCTGATAGGGCGGCAGCGTGTAGGTGCGCTCGGGGTTCATAATGGCAAACTTGCACCGGCAGAGGTCGCTGTTGATGCCGCGCTTGTTCTTGTCCTCATCACGGGTGATGACGCACGAGTTGCTCATCTCCGAGCCGGCGGCGGGAATGGTGAGCACCACGCCGATGGGCAGACAGGCCTGGGGTGCGAGGCCCTTACCCCAGAAGTCCCAAGGGTCGCCGTCGTATGGCACGCCATAGCCGATGGCCTTCGAGGAGTCGATGACGCTGCCCCCGCCCACGGCGAGGATGAAATCCACCTTCTCCTTGCGGCACAGCTCGATGCCCTCCTTAACCTTGGAGAGCAAGGGATTGGGCACCACGCCGCCAAGCTCCACAAAGGGGATGCCGGCATCGCGGAGCAAGCCGAAGAGCTTGTCTAACAAACCGGAACGCTTGGCGGAGCCGCCGCCATAATGCACCAGCACCTTAGTGCCGCCATAATGTTTCACTAAGCCGGCGAGCTTCTCCTCGGAGCCGCGGCCAAACACCACCTGCGTGGGGGCGTAAAAATTAAAGTCTCTCATAATTATGCTTTTAGTTGTTTTATAATCGTTTCTTCTGCGGTGCAAACTTACACAAAAAAATCGAAAAAGCTGACACTTTTATAAAAAAAATAGCAATTATCGAAAAAAATGCCGGTAATTGCCATTAAAAACACGCAAAACTCCCCGGCTGCGATAACCGGGGAGAACTAAAATTAAAGTCAGTCGAGAATGTAAGCCTGCCTCATATAAACCTGCTTCACCAGGTCGCTCGCAAGCTTGTTTATCTCTTTGTTGAGAATTTTCTGCTCGCTCTTTTCCAATGCCGCATATTCGCTCTCGTGTTCTTTCAGGAAGTCGTCGAGGGCGTCTTTAGACAGCAGTCCTATGAGTTTTCCGAAGTCCTTGGGCACATGCACCTCACCGATGTGGCTCACCACGTTGGCAAGTCTGGGCTCGGTGACGTAGGTCTCAGCCACGGGCAGCAATGCTTTCAGGGCATCGCTGTAAGGCACTGGCTCGGCGAAGAGCTTCACCCTTTTCTTCAGCCCTTTCTTCTCGGCAAACCTCTCGTTCTTGCTCTTTATCAGCACCCTGTCGCCTTTCCTAAGATACATCGGTGTTACTGGTCTGATGACGATGCCCTCACAGATGTTGTCGTCGATGGGAGGCAGACCGAACTGCTTGTATATCGTCGATTCGAAGGCGTTGGGGTATTTCAGGCATTCTGCCAAGGTGCCTTGGAAGAGGGTGTGAGCATAGATGAAACCATGCATCTCGAAGAGCGCATTCACCTCATCCACAGGCAGATACCTGCCAGTGCCGTCGGAAGAGAAGAGGTAGATGTCGAAACCGTAAAACTCGTGCTCGGGAGTGTAGTAAACACCCTTTTGCACCATCGACAACTTGCGGTTGGGGACCACGTCGGGGTGAGGATATTTACCGCCGAAGAACTCTCCGAAGACGCTCACCGACATGGTGTCGGGGTATTTGGCGATTACCTCTGCCGAAAGCTCTAACACCTTATCTTTATATCTCTCCACCAGCTCGGGGTGCTCATAGAAGCGCTCTCCCTCAACAAGCACTGATGTTCTTTTTGCGAAATCCATTTCTTTGCCGTCGCACAGGAAGCTCGTGTTGGCGCCGTGAACCTTCTCTTGCACGACGTACTGCAAATCAGCGGGCATCTCCTCTGCCACTTTCTCCATAAACTCTCTGTTGAAGGAGTTTTCTATGGAACTGTACTTTTTAAATTCTAACATTTTTTCCATTTTTGTGCGCTACGCGCGGTTAATACTTTTGTTGATTTATACTTGTGCCCCAAGGCCTTTCGATGAGGAGAAGTCGCCGGTGGTATGACGGCGGAGTCATCGGAGTGACAGGCACAAACGAAACGGTTGGAAAGCTGTATGCTTCCCAACCGTCGTTATTTCATTTCTTGACGTTGTTTTTCTACGCCGTCGCCGGACAATAATGCCGCCGCTCTGGCCGGGAAGTCTTTCCGTAAATATTATTATCGATTGACGCAATGCTTGCCGCTGGCATACGAAACATCGGCTCGAGGCTCCATGAGCACCGCGCCGTTCCGTAATTATTGATATGTGATAATACAAGCATTTTCTTACATTTTTTAAAATTCGGCTGCAAAATTACACACTTTTTATGAAACTCGCAAATTTTTCCGCATTTTTTTTGCAAAATAATTCACTTTTCCTTAATTTATGTCATTTTGAGCCTCTTCTTCGAACAGATTCTTGAATTTTCATCGAACAGACTCTTGAATTTTCATCGAACAGACTCTTGAATTTTCATCGAACAGATTTTATGTTTTCATCGAACAAAAAATCAACCTTGCGCCTTTTTTTTATCCTCCAAAGCAAAGAATGTTTGCAGCAAAACGCTTAAAACGACCAATGCGACGCCGATATAAAAAGCGGTGTTCAGCTCGCGGGCCTCACCGAAGAACAGGAAGGCCCAGATGAGGGTGTAGCAAGGTTCGAGGTTGTAGGTTAAATTCACGGTGAAAGCGCTCAATTGCTTGGTTGCCATAATCTGCAGCAAATACATACCTACAGTGCAGAAGAGAGCATGGCACAGCATCCACCACAAATTCGCCCCGGCAGGAATTATCAGCACCGGCTGGTTAGCCGGGAATGCCATCAGGTATATCGGAATGATGCACGACACGCCAATAAGTCCACCTGCCATCTGATACAGCAACACCGCGCGGCTCTGTATTCCAGGAATAGTTTTCTTGCTAAGCACAAGATACAGTGCATTGACAAACGACGACGCCACTCCTATCATTATACCATAGCGATAACGGCTGTCGAAAGAGAAGATGAGCAGGATACCCGCGACCGTAATCAGCGATATCAGCACCTCACGCAGNGATATGCGCCGGTGATTCANCAACGGCTCTAAGATGGCGGTGAAAAAGCCGACNAGGGCAAAGCATACCACGCCGATGCTCACATTCGAGGCTTTTATCGAGGCATAGAAAAGTATCCAGTGCAAACCGAGCAACGCACCGCATCCCGACAGTTGCATTATCTTCTTAAATGGTATCCGTGGCAAGCCCGTGAATACCAAGAGAATCAGTGTCGTAAACAGCATTCGATACCATACGATATCGACTTCATTATATGTTATCAGTCTCCCAAACAGCCCTGTGAAACCGGCTATAAATACGGAGGCATGGAGTTGTAAAATCGCTTTCTTCATTTTTAATATCCCAGTTCTTCATCCACGAGGATTACGATATGGCGCTTCACGGGGTGTGAGTTGCGCAAGAAATGTATGTAGTTGCAAATGCTTTCGGGTGAGGTGCAGTTATGGCACATCCCGTCGGTATGGCAGGGGGTCTTGACGTCGAAACGCATGCAGTTGATCGGCGAGGCGGTGCCACGGGCTCTCGACAGGGCAGCCTCCACGTTTTGCGCCACTTTGTTCATTCCCACGATAAAAATCACTTTCTTCGGACCCCAGGTGATTGCCGCCACACGGTTGCCGTTGCCGTCGATATTCACTATCACCCCGTCT
>Ga0065708_1000185_pt1 | contig 14372 bp, 11 predicted proteins | sample Hoacrofraction12_2_FD_59095 | JGI IMG/M metagenome (GOLD analysis project Ga0065708, IMG submission 59095) | Hoatzin crop microbial communities from Cojedes, Venezuela, sample from fiber fraction 12 v1 | ecosystem: Host-associated > Birds > Digestive system > Esophagus > Crop | place: Venezuela... | reverse complement strand
GCGCGGCGATTGTTCCACGCGTTTGCTGCGCTGCTTTTGGGCGGCGGAGGGAGTGTTTCACGCGCGGCGGAGTCGATTTTGCGTTCCGAACGGGGCATTACGAAATTTGCTGCCTTGAAAATTTCGTTTCAAGCGGTGGAAAAGTTCAAAAGATGCGGTGGAAAATTTTTTTTGCTGCCTTGAAAAATTTGTTCCGAGCGCAGCAAAATTCGGAACAAACGCGCTAAAAAGCGGTGGCGGCGCAGCCCGCGTGCATTTCGACTCGCACGAACGGGCTGCGCCGCCACTGCGTGTGGGGCCAAAGGGCTCACGTTCAGGGCACTTCGCCGCGCCTCCTCCCCTCGCGGCCGCCTTCGACGCCGGCGGAAGTGCCTATTTTGAAAAAATGAGAAAATTTCCGTGTTTGCATATTATTCATTCTTCGTTCCAACTTTCGCCTGCGAATATAGGCATTTCAAAAATTTCTGCCAAATATTTTTCAAAAAAATTCGCCGCCAGCGATTGCGTTGGCGGCGAATTTTTTTGCGTTTTCTCATCGCACGATGTATTTGCGGCCGTTCACGATGTTCAAACCGCGCTGCGGACGCGCGAGCCGACGCCCTTGAAGGTCGAAAATACTTGTCCCTTGTCTCTTATCACTTGTCACTTGAAGAATCCCCGTGGACTCGACCGGCTGTTTCTGATAGACGCGCACGTAGTCGAAGGAGGTTTCATAGACGTAGTCGAGGTCGGGCGAGGAAGCCCACGAGCCGTCGCCCACGCTCTGGTTCAGAATGATATAGAAGTCGTGCGTGAAGGGCCATTGGCCGCTCGAAAGGGCGGTTTCATCGGAAGATTTGGCGTAGGTGCCCTTCACTTCTCCATCGACGAGCCACTTGATGCTCACGCTGTCCCACTCGACGCTGTAGACGTGGTAGTTGGGCAGATAGACCCACTCGTTGAAGCTGCTGGTGGGGTTGGATTTATTGCCAAGGTTGTAGGTCCAGTTGGAATGGACGGTGTGATAGGCGCGATTGGCGGCGTCGATGGATTCGAAGATGTCGATTTCGCCGGCGTTGGGCCAACTTTCGCAGGGCGGCTGCGGCATCATCCACGCGGCGGGGAAATTGCCGACGTGGAGGTTGGTTTTGAGGCGAATATCCACGCGGCCGTAGGTGAAGGCGAAGTGGTCGCGCGTCTCGATGGCGCCGCTGAGCATATCGACGTTGTCGGCCGACGTGTCGCCATTGCGCAGGGCGCGGCAGACGAGGGCGCCGTCGCGCACGAACACGGTGCTGTCGCTGTAGGCGATGAAGCGGTTCCACGTGGAGCCGTAGCGCTCGCTGGGCGTCCACTTGGCGGTATCGGGTTGGGTGTAGTCGGCTTGATTGAATTCGTCGTTGAAAATCATCACCCAAGCGCTGTCGCTCGTGTTTTCGGCGAAGGTGGCCGTGAACATCATATCGCCATCGACGAGGGTGCCGGGGAGGTCGATATAAGAGCCGAAATAATTGGAGAGGTCGATGTCTTCTTCGATGTATTGTGCCACGTTGTCGGCGATGCTGTCGGCGGCGGCGAGATTGCCGTGGCGCACTCTAAGGCTTTGCAGAATAAAACCGTCGGCGGCTTGGGCGAGAATGCTGAGGGGCCGGCCGATGCTGATGGTTTGGCCGTCGAGGGCTGTGCCGTCGGGCAGGGTGAGCGTGCCATTGCCCTCGACGTCGGCGCTGACGGCGGCTTGGGGCTGCGAAGTGATGAGCAGTCGCACATCGACGATACCGCCATTGTTCTTGATGATGCTTTCGTCGTCGTCGATGCGGCCTCCGGCGTCGATGCTGTTGTAGTCCACCTTGAAGCGCATCACGTAGTATCCCTCGGGCAAGGTGGCGGGCAGCGTGAAGGCGGGGGCGTCGAGGCCGGAGAGGTTGGAGAGTTGCTCGCCGGTGCTGTTGCGCAGAGAGCCGTCGCTGAGTTCGTAGCCGGAGTAGGCCACGAGTTCATTGTCTTCGGCGAGGGTGCCGTCGCTGAGGGGTTCATCGACGTCGAAGGTGCCGCTGTGGTCGAAATCGATATAGACGTAGGTGTTCATCCACGAGGTAGAGAAGCCGACGCTGGGGTCGATTGTGGCGCCCGGGGCTACGACGAACACTTTGTCGGTGAGGTCGGTGTAGAGCATATTGGCGTTGGGCACGCTGTGGGTGGCGGCGTCGAGGCTCACGGACGTGAGTTGGCGGCCGGAATAGGTTGTGCTCGAGCGCTCGGTGTCTTTCGCGAAATTGGTGGGATATAATTCGTCGTCGGAGTCGTCGAGACTGCGCGCCGAGACTGAGAGGGCGCAGCACAAGGCAAGGCTGAGGAAAAATAGTTTTTTCATAAACGAAAGACTGCTGATTTTCAGTTGGCAAAAATAAGCAAAATTTTGAGACATTTTGCCTAAAAACAAAAAAATCGCCCTCACGCCGCAAATGGCGGGGGCGAAGGGCGATTATTGGGCACGCGGCGGGCGTTTTCGCTGGTAGACGCGCACATAGTCGAAGCAGGTTTCGTAGATGAAATCGGGGTTGAACGGAGCGGCCCACGAGCCGTCGCCAACGCTCTGATTGAGCACGATGTAGAAGGGCGCGTCGAAGGGCCATTGGCCGCGAGAAAGGGCGGTTTCATCGGAAGATTTGGGGTAAGTGCCCTTCCAATCGCCATCGACAAACCAGCTGATGCTCACGCTGTCCCACTCGATGCTGTAAACGTGGAACGAATCGACGCTGACAGGCTCGTTGAAGCTGCTTTGGGGCTCGTGGCGGCGGCCAAGGCGGCGCGTCCAGTGCGTGTGGACGGTGTGGTAGGCGCGCGGGTCGGAGTCGATGGATTCGAAGATGTCGATTTCGCCGCTGTCGGGCCAGGGCGCGCAGGGCGGCTGCGGTTTCATCCACGCCGCGGGGAAATTGCCGGCGAGCAGGTTGGTTTTGAGGCGCACGTCGACGCGGCCGTAGGTGAAGGCGAAGAGGTCGCGCGACTCGATGGCGCCGGTGAGCATGGGCACGCTGTCGGCCTTGAGGTCGCCATTGCGCAGGGCGCGGCAGACGAGGGCGCCGTCGCGCACGAACACGGTGCTGTCGGAGTTGGCAATCTGGCGGTTCCACGTGGCATTGCGACGCGGGCAGGCTTGCCACTTCGCCGAATCGGGCGCGGTGCCGTCGGGCTGGTCGAACTCATCCTGAAAAACGAGCACCCAGCCTTCGCCGACGCACTGCGCGGCAGCCGCGCTGCTCATCAGCAGACCAACAAGCAGGAAGAAAAGCAGTTTTTTCATTGACGGCACAAAGATACGAATTTTTCGCAAACAAAAAAAGCGCCGCAGACTTTTTCGCAATGAAAGTCTGCGGCGCTCTGTCGGTTGGGCTTAGGCGCGATGGTCTATGGAATCAAGTTTTTTTTTCCGTCCACGATGTTGATGCCTTTTTCGGGCTTCTGACGGCGACGGCCCTGCAGGTCGAAAACAGTTGACAGTTGACAGTTGACAGTTGACGATTTTTCGTCGTCGTTCAAAGCCACGTCTTCGATGCCGGTGGCTTCGATGAAGAGGCCTTCAATCTCGATGTCGCCATCGACTACGACGGCGGGAATCGTGAGACTGTCGCCTTCGAAGAGGTCGGCGCTGAAGATGGTGTCTTCGTACTGGGCAATGCCGTGNANGAGGCTGTCGCCGGCGAGGTTGTAGCCGTGGCGCACGCGAACGCCGCTGTAGGTGAAGCCGCGTTCAGGGTTCATCTTGATGACGAAAGCCTTGTTCCACTTGGTTCGATAGCCGTTGAGCTTGCTGCCGTCGGCTGCGAGCACTTCGCCGTTGCGGTTGGCGTCGTTCACGTTCACNCTGTCGTCGTGNATATTGAGGCGAACGTCCACGATGGCGCCGCCGTTGGACACGATGTAGTTGTCGCTCGACGTGTTGCCGCCCGGGTCGAGGCAGTTCCAGTCCACCTTGTAGCGGATGCANTAGAAGCCGAAGGGNTGGTCGGCGGGCACCTTGAACGTGGGCGGATTGAGCACATTGCGCGAAGAGAGCGACGCGCCGGCAGAGTTGAGGCTGTTGTAGTTGGAATAGGCCACGATTTCGCTGCCGTCGGCGGGCGTGCCGTCGGAATTGATGTCGTAGGAGAAGTGGCCGTCTTGGTCGTAGTCCACATAGACGTAGCCGTTCATCCACGTGCCTTTGTAGGTGAACGCCGGCGTCACGGTTTGTCCGGGCTTCACGTTGAACGTTTTTTGCGAGGTGAAGTCTTGATAAACGGGCAGGGAAGTCGTGATGGAAGAGGCCACCGTGAGCGACTGCGCCTGCAGNTTGACAGCCGTGAGGCCGCGGTCGGTGCGCGTATAGACGGTGGAGGCTTTGTCGAAGTTGGTGGGATAGTCGTCGCGCTGCGTCGNGGTGGCGGGACTATCGTTCACGACGATTTGGTCGATATAAGCAATGAAATCTTCGGCCATATCGTGGCGACTCTCGAGGTCGGGCACGACGACGAGGCTGTAGATGTCGATGCCGCCATTGCCTTTGATGGGGAAGACGGCGTCGCACCACTCATTGGGCGTGACCGTGTTGGAAGAGAGCTGCCAAAATTGCTCGGTCTCGGGGCTTTGGCCTGCGCGCTCGGTGCGTTTGCCCAGGCCGATGAGCATCACGCGGCTTTCGACGGGCTTGTGNATGAGCACGTGGACGTATTGCGTCGTGGTGGTGAGTTCGAAGGTTTCGNTCAAGTCGATGCGCACGCCGAAGGTGTTGGAGCCGTAGCGGGAGCGCTGCACAGCCACGATTTTCTCGGTGGAGTCGGGCGCGTAGCCGAGCACGTCGTCCACGTCGTTGAGGAAGTTGGAAATCACGGCGGCATGGCCTTCGAGAGCGCCGGTGCGGAAGGGCGATTCTTCCCAAGTGTCGTAAACGCCGACGGCTTTATAATCGTCTGTGTCGAAGGTGATGGTCTGGGCGGACAGGGCCGGCGTCAGCGCCATCAGCATAGCGGAAAAAATGAACTTTTTCATAGTCGTTTTCGAAAATTTAGACGATTAATAAACAGCCACTTTGGAGAGCAAGGGGCAGGCCTTGCTGTCGTTGATGGTGATGCGCACTGCTTTGGCGGAATAGCCGGTGCCGTAGCTGGAAGATGTGCTTCCGTTCAAGGGGATGATGCGTTTGTAGCCGACGGTGGTGGTGGCGATGTCGCCGCCGCGCTGCGTCCACGTGCTGCCGTCTTCGCTGGTCTCGATGGTGAAACTCTTGATGCGCTGACCTTTCTTCACGTACTCCATGAGTTCGACGTAGCGCACGGTTTGGGNCTCGTCCCACGTGAGNGTGATGGTGGCGGAGGTGGTACCGTCGTTGGCGGCCCAGTAGGTTTCTTTGTNGCCGTCGATGAGGTTGGCGGCTTCGTAGCTGCGGTTGGCACCTGCCGTGCGCGTTTCGGACACGCTGACGGCGGCATTTTGTGCGAGGTCGGTGCCAAGGCGGTTTTTCAACATAGTGCCCACGTTTTTGAGCACGTTTACGCTGGCGGTGGGCAGAGAGCCGCTCTTGTCGGGGGGAATGTTGAGGATGAGGGTGGCATTGCGTCCCACCGTCTCAAGATACATTTGGAAAATGCGNGCNGCGGTGAGNGGGCTTTCGCCGGCGTGCCAGAACCAGCCCTGATTGGTCATTTTGGCGTCGCTTTCGCCGGGAAGCCAGAACCATCCGTCTTCGCTGCCGTACATGCCGTTCTTTTCGGGTGCACTGCCGCGATTTTCGGGGCTCCAATTGGTTTCTCCGGCCCAGCCGGCCTCATTGCCAATCCAACGGGCTTCGCCGCCGAGACCCCACATCACACATTCGGGACAAACCTTGTGGACGGAGTCGCGCAGGTTGGGAATGTCGTAGTAGGTGGAGGCATCGACGCTGACGGTNGTGTTGCGGCCGCCATAGTAGCCGCTTCCGCCGTTTGCGCCGTCGAACCACATTTCGAATTGGTCGGTGCCGTATTGGGCAAGCTCGGCGCACTGACGCAGGAAGACGTCTTTGACGTATTTGTCGGTGCCATAATAATAGGAATTGCGGTCCCACGGCGAAATGTAGAAGCCGTACTTCATGCCGAGCTTTTGGGCNGCTGCGGCGAAGTCGCGGGGAATGTTGGTGGCGGTGCCGTAGTCGTTTCCGGCCTTGAGCACGTTGTGTTCGGTGGTTTCGGTGGGCCAGAGGCAGAAGCCGTCGTGGTGTTTCACCACTGCGATGCCGCCTTTCATGCCGGCCGACTGCGCTGCCGTGAGCCACTGTTCGGGGTCGGGCGCTGCNGTGGGCGCGAAGGTGGCTTCGTCTTCGTCGCCATTGCCCCACTCCTTGTCGGTGTAGGTGTTCATGCCATAGTGGAAGAAGGCGTAAAATTCGGTCTCCTGCCACAACATCTGGCGCTCACTCGGCACGGGGAAGACGGGGGCGGGCTCGTTGTCGGGATTGGCCAGCGTTTGGCTCTCCACGACGAACTCGCTCTGCGCCACGCCTGCCGTGGGAACGGCGAGGGCCAAGAAGAGAATCAGCGAAAGCGATTTTTTCATAGTTCGACGTATGTTTTTTGAATGAGATTTGCTTATATATAAATAAGAACGCGCACGCGCGCTTGGGTGAGCAAATATACGGCCTTTNGAGGGGAACACCAAACGCGGAGGCCTAAAATTTGATTTAAGCCCCCGCGTCTGCCGTTTTTGGCACGTATTTTGCAGGAAATTTCTTAGGAATGGGTCTCCACGATGTGCGTGGGCGGCTGCTCGCGNTTGCGCCGTTCGACNGCNTCGACCACGGCGGCGGCCAACTGCCTGAACGCGGCGCCAACGGGCGAATCGGCCTTGAGCGCAATGGGTTCGCCGCCGTCGCCGCTCTCGCAGACGCTTTGNACGATGGGAATCTGCGCCAGCAGCGGCACCTGCATCTCGGCGGCCAAGCGCTTCACGCCCTCGCGACCGAAGAGGTAGTACCGGTTGTCGGGCAGTTCGGCGGGCGTGAACCAACTCATGTTTTCGACCAATCCGAGGATGGGCACGCCGACTTTCTCGTTGCGATACATGTCNATGCCCTTGCGCGCNTCGGCCAGTGCGACCTCTTGCGGCGTCGATACGATGACGGCGCCCGTCAGTGCGAGCGTTTGCAAGAGCGTCAGGTGGATGTCCGACGTGCCCGGCGGCGTATCAATCACGAAGTAGTCCAAATCGCCCCACGAAGTCTCGGCAATGAGCTGTTTGAGGGAGTTCGACGCCATGCCGCCGCGCCAAAGCATCGCGCTCTCGGGCTTCACGAAGAAGCCGATGCTGAGGATGCGCACGCCGTACTTCTCGGCGGGAATGAGGCGCTGCTTGCCATCGACNACNTCGGCGAAAATCTGCGCATGNTCCAACTGAAACATTTTGGGCACGCTGGGGCCGAAGATGTCGGCGTCGAGCAGGCCCACCTTGTAGCCGGCTTGTGCGAGCGCAACGGCCAGATTGGCGGCCACGGTGCTCTTCCCCACTCCGCCCTTGCCGCTGCTCACGGCGACNACGTTCTTCACGCCGGGCAGCAGGCGCTCTTCNGCGGCTTGCTCCTTGGGGCGCGTCTTCACGCGGATTTCAACCTCGGCGTCCTGCGAGGCAAAAGCGTGAATGGCGGCCTCGGCGGCTTTCACCACGCTTTTCTTGAACGGGTCGGTGGGTTTGTCGAAAATCAGGGAGAACGAGACGTGATTGCCNGCGATACGCATGTCGTCTTCCACCATGCCGGCTTCCACGAGGTTCTTGCCNGTGCCGGGATACTTCACTTGGCGCAGCGCGTCGGTGATGAGTTTGGGATAAAGCTGCATTTTCTTNCTTATTTNGANGTGTCGCTNCCGCTGCGCTTTTGGCGATTNTAGGAGCGATATTCGTCCATTTCGATTTCCACNTCGGGCTCGCGCANGNNGCCCTGCTGNGGCAGTTGGAACTGCATATACTTNATGGCNATGCCGCGTGCGAGCCACTGCTGTTCGTAGTAGGTTTGAATGTTGAGCAGGGGGCGCATNTCGTCGGGCAGGCTGTCGGCGTAGAGGTCGAGCGTNCGAAANNNGAGCGGCAGCGCTGTTNTCGCTCACCACGTAGTCGGTNTAGGTGAAGAGGAAGCGGCTGTCGGTCTTCAGNTGNANGAGGCCGCCGTCGCGCAGNATGCGGCGATAGCGNTCNAGNAAGTAGGTCGANGTGAGNCGCCGCGTGGGCTTCTTCATNTGCGGGTCNGAGAACGTGAGCCAGATTTCGTCCACNTCGCCGGCCGCGAANAATNGCTCGATGAACTCGATGTTNGTGCGCAGNAAGGCNGCNTTNTTCAGTCCCTCCTGCANGGCNGNGCGGGCGCCGTGCCACATGCGCGANCCCTTAATATCGACGCCAATAAAATTCTTCTCGGGAAACATGCGCGCAAGGCCCACGGTGTATTCGCCNCGGCCGCAGCCGAGTTCCAANACGATGGGNTTCGCGTTGCCAAAGAAGTCCTCGCGCCAACGTCCGCGCTCAATGAGNCCGGCGGGCATGTCGTCGTCGAACACGGGGCGGCCTTGCTCGTCGCGGCGCACGATGGTGCCGGCNGGTGCCTGAAAAACGTTCGCAAACGTCTCCATTTCGGCGAATTTCGCCAACTTACCCTTCCCCATCGCCCAGTGCTTTTTCAACGTCCTTTTCGGTGCGCGTCAGCTTGTCTTGGCAGACCTTCANNANCTGCTGCGCCTCCTTTATTTTGGGACTGAGTTCTTCGAGGGGCACGTCGCCTTGCTCGATGGAGCCCACAATNNGCGTGAGCCTTTGGAGCGCCTCTTCGTAGGTGGGATTTTTTGTGCTCATAGTTTCAAGAAACAGTGCTTTCGATGGTTCCTTTTTCAAATTGTGTTTTCAAAACGTCGCCGCGCTTGAGTGCTTTGGCATCGCGCACGGGTCGGCCGTCGAGGGTCGTGATGCTGAAACCCAGATGGAGTATGCGCTCGGGCCCTGCCATGCGCAGCAGNCGCTCTGCCGCCGCCAGCNTTTGGCGCGAACGTTCCAGCTGCGTCTGCGCGCCGTAGGCCAATCGCCGCCGCAGGGGNTCCAAACTGCCGCGCTCAGTCTGCAGCCGCGTTTGCGCCGCCATGGCGAGGCGATGCCGCAGCCGCTGCAGCCGCGACAGTTCGTCGGCGTTGTGGCGCGCCACGCTCAATTGCAGGCGATGGGCCAGCCCGTCGAAGCGCCGACGCTCATTTTGCAAGCGAAGGCGCACGCCTTCGCGCAGCCGGTCAGCGAGTTCGCCGACGGCGTCCCATTCTTCTTGCGCAAGGTCGATGAGAAAGGCGGCCACGGCGGTCGGCGTCTTCAGCCGCGTGTTNGCCACGAGGTCCACCACGGTTTCGTCGCGTTCGTGGCCTATGCCCGTCAGCACAGGCAGGGGGAATTGGGCCACGGCGGCGGCAAGGTCGTAGCTTTCGTAGCCGTCCAAATCGCTCACGGCGCCGCCTCCGCGAATGATGGCCACGGCGTCCCAGTCGGCCTCCTCGGNGGCGATGTCGGCCAGCGCGGCAATGATGCTGTCGGCCGTGCGAACGCCCTGCATGATGGCGGGGAANAGCCGCGTCGTGAAGGCAAACGGNGANGCGNNCAGTTGTTGGCAGAAGTCGCCGTAGCCTGCCGCCGTTTCGGCCGAGACCACCGCGATGCGCAGCAGCGGGCGGGCGAGCGCCAAGTCGCGGTTCAGGTCGAACACGCCGTCGGCTTCGAGGCGCCGCACGATTTCCTGCCGCCGCTTGGCTGCTTCGCCGAGCGTGTAGGCCGGGTCGATGTCGAGGATATTGAGCGAATAGCCGTATTGTTCGTGGAAAGTGGGTTCGGCGGCGACCAAAATGGAAATGCCGGCCTGCAAAAGCACACCGGCAGTCTGTTCGAATTCGTCGCGCAGGAAGATGAAGCGATTGCTCCAGATGTGGGCGTCGGCGCGGGCCACTATTTTGCCGCGCTCGCGCTCCACGAGGGTCAGATAGCAGTGCCCGTTNGCGGCCACGCGCAGCTCGCTCACTTCGCCCACCACCCAAACGGGGCCGCCGACGCTGTTTTCAACGGCATCGCGCACCATTCCGTTGAGCTCNCGCAGAGAAATGTGCTCCACCCCCATTGTTTTTTCGGAAAAAATTTATTTCTTTTGCAGCGCGTCCAGGGCNTTCTGCATGTCGGGGATGCCGTAGCCAAAAATCTCGTTCGGCGTGTCGGCATTATTGCCCGAACGGCGCACGGCNTCCATGATTTCGACNGGCGATTTGTCGCGGCAGGCTTGCAGCAGGCAGGCCACGGCGCCGCACATGATGGGGCACGAGAACGATGTGCCGTTGGCCTTGGTGAGTCGGCCGTTCGTGCCATACACGGTGCAGGCCTGTCCTTGCGCCATCACGTCGGGTTTCACGCGGCCGTCGGCGCTGTAGCCCAGCGAGGAGAAGCCGGTGTTCACGCTGTCGGAACGCACGGCGCCCACGGCCAAAATGTCGCGAGCATCGGCGGGGAAGCCGATTTTCTTCCACGCTTCGTCGCCCGAATTGCCGGCGCTGTTGAGCACGATGATGCCGCGCGAAGCTGCCAGCGAGGCGCTCTTGGAGCACAGGGCCGTCTGTCCGTCGAGGGCGGCGTAGGGGTCGTTTTGGTCTTTATGGTCGAACTNCGTATAGCCGAGCGAGGCGGTCACGATGTCGCANCCGACCGAATCGGCGTATTCGAGGCCGGCGCAGTAGTTGTCTTCTTCCACGAGCTGCTCGCTGCGGNCGTCTTCGGTCTGAATCAAATAGAACGCGGCCTCGGGCGCGGTGCCCACGAACAGGTTGGGCGTGTTGGCGGCAATGCACGAAAGCACCATCATGCCGTGCGAACCTTCGTCGTANACGTCGTTGCCGCAATCCACAAACTGCTTCGTGCCAAAAATTTTGACGCTCCGCAGGCCGGGAATGATGTCGGCGTTGTTGAATCCGCCGTCCAGAATGCCAATGGTGATGCCGGCGCCCTTATAGCCCATGCGGTGCAGGCGATGCACGTTGAGCATCTGCGCTTGCGACTTGGCTCTGCCGTAGCGGCCCAGCGTTTCGTCGGGCTCTTCGGCCGACGCGGTGATTTTCTTGTGGCGGTCCACCTTGTCCATCTTCAAAATGCTGTCGGGGCCAATCCACACGCGGCGCACGCCCGACACATATTTCAAATCGCGCACGCGGGCGAGNANGCTCGTGTCGGCCGTTTCGACCACCACGGTGTTGTTCCACTTGCTGGCGTTGTGAATGCGCAGGCCCAGCGCCTTCAGACCGTCGATATAGGCGGGCGTGATGGGCAGGTCGTGCTGGTCCACTTTCAATCCGTAGCGCTTGCGACGCTCAATGGATTTTTGCGAGAGGAATTCCTCCGGATGCTTCACCGAATAGGGTGAATTTTTTTTGTCTGCGAGTTGGACGCGAAATTTATAGAGCTTCTGAACTTTTTCGTAGCGATANTCCAAATCGTCTAAGTCTTCAAACTGTGCATACACGTTGGTGCCGACCAAGAGCAAGGCCAGCATCAAGAGAGAACGTTTCATCATTTATTTTTGGGATTTTAGAGAAATTTTTCGTATTTTTGTCCCCGCTTNCGCTCACGCCTCGTCGGCGGGCATCAGGGTGTCGAAAAAGTCGAGATAGGCCTGCGGGTTCACGGCNCCGTTCAACTGAGTGTCGGGGAACGAGAGCGTGGGCAGCCCCATCTTTTGGGCGCGCTCAAACACGGCGTTNGAGGCCGGATTGTNNGCGCTGTGGATGAAGGCGTCGGAGAATTTCAGCGCCAGTTCCACACTCGAGTCGGCCGAGGTCAGGTCNACGCCGAGTTTCTTGATGGCTTTCTCGTCGAGCGTGCGGAAGCGCAGCGCTTGGGCGAAGTTGGCGGCCGGCGCGTCGGTGGGAGCGTCGCCGTAGGTCGAGAAGACCACGCGGGCGTTGGTATAGGGCGGGTCGTCGTGGAAAGCAGTCTTGATGAACAGCGGNGCGAGCGACGCAATCTTGCCGTGGCAGTGAATCACGTCGGGCNTCCAACGCAGTTTCTTCACCGTTTCGAGCACGCCGCGCACGAAGAAAATGGCGCGCTCCACGTTGTCCACGTATTCCTTGCCTTCATCGTCTTTGAAGGCGTTGCGGTTTTGGAAATAGTCGTCGTTGTCGATGAAATACACCTGCAAGCGCGTGGTGCCCACCGAAGCCACCTTGATGATGAGGGCGTGGTCGTTGCCGTCGATAATCAGGTTCATGCCCGACAGGCGTATCACCTCGTGCAACTGATTGCGGCGTTCGTTGATGAAGGCCCAACGCGGCATAAACATGCGCACCTGCNGCCCTTTCTCCTGCGCTTGCAGGGCCAGTTTNAGGCACATTTCGGCCATTTCGGACTCTTGAACGTAGGGCGCCACTTCTTGCGCGATGATGAGAATCTTTTCTGCTTTCATAATAGTAATAAGNGGGACAAAGGGGGATTTCCTAAACGCAAAAAACGGGCGCTCAAAACACACCTTGCCGGCGCATAAAAACACACCTTTTTGCGAAAGCCTTTGTTTTCCAAGGTGCAAAGATATACAAAATTTCCCGAATTTCTGCAATTTTTTGTGCAAGAAATTTTTTACATCTCATTTTTTTCTAATTTTCAATCCCCATTTTTGGGGATTTTATTATCTTTGCACACGCATTTTCGAACAACAATTTAAATTTCAAACCCTTTCAGCTATGAAAAAGAAATTCGTTTGCACCGTGTGCGGCTACGTACACGAAGGCCCCGAGCCCCCCAAAGAATGCCCCGTTTGCCACGTAGGTCCCGACAAGTTCAAGGAAGTGAAAGACGACGAACTCTCCTTCGTTGCCGAACACGTGATTGGCGTGGCCAAGGACGTTGACGCCGAACTCAAGAAAGACCTCAACGCACACTGGGAGGGCGAATGCTCCGAAGTGGGCATGTACCTCGCCATGGCTCGCCAAGCCGACCGCGAAGGCTATCCCGAAGTGGCCGACGCCTTCCGCCGCTACGCCTACGAGGAGGCCGACCACGCCAGCCGCTTCTGCGAACTCCTTGGCGACAACGTTTGGGACACCAAGACCAACCTCTACAAGCGCATGATTGCCGAAGCCGGTGCCTGCGAAGACAAAACGCGCATCGCAAAGCGCGCCAAGGAACTCGGCCTCGACGCCATCCACGACACCGTGCACGAAATGGCACGCGACGAAGCCCGCCACGGACGCGGATTCGAAGGCCTCTACAAGCGCTTCTTCGGCGACAAATAAAACGCCGCTCCCCCACCCTGCCCGACGCACATACCCACGCTCCGACAGCCTCTCCTTTAGGCTGCAACCGGAGCCGCAGCGAACAACGCACCGCCCCGCCCGCAGCGGACAGCGGAACGCGCAGGCAGCACACAAAAAATCGCACTCCCCACAGCGGGGAGTGCGATTTGCGTATTCGAACGCGTCAGAAGCGGCGGGTTCTCAAAATTTTCAAGCCTCCAAAAAAAATTTTCGACCGCACCTTCCAAAATTTTCAAGCCTTCATTTCACAAAACCAAGCCCGCGCGTTTCGAAACCGACATTCCGAAAATTCGCGCCAACACTTTGCGCATTTTTTCGCCGATTTGGTTTCTTTTTGTCAAGGCTGAAAATGGGAGGAAGGAGGGGAAGATGGGGGAAAATGTGATTACCTATTTATTTTTCTTCATGGTCGGAAGCACTTTCTATACTGCGATGAAATGTTACGCTGCAACGTACGTACGCCCCATCCTTCGTGTGCAGCCTCGGCAGCATACCAATCGCGTGCCTCTTTATCGGGGACCTGCAAAAGTGTGCGATAATGTGTCCACGAGAGATTGCCGATAAATGCTGAAGAGACAGCATTTTCTTCAACACTTTTAAGCCCCGCTGAAAGCGATTTTTCGAATTTTCCACTCACCGAGTGGAAAATGTTTGGAAAAAGTTTATAGAATTGAACGAACGTATATAAATTGGTCTTGGTGAAGCCCCTTCCATATTCTTTGGTTAGTACGTTGCTTAAGTCTTTAATTACTTCTGCACCGTAGTTCGCACGTCCGTCAACGCCCAATTCTTCCTGCGCAATGCGCTGACCAAGTAGCCAGTTGCGCCGAACCAATGTCAGGTCGGCCAAGCGATATGCTGTTTGTTGTGCGGCTTCAATGATTTGACGGGTGTCGACGAGGAGTTTAGGGGCTATAATTGTTTCTTGTTTCATAGCATTTCATTCTTTTCGCCGCACAAAATTCGGAAAATTTTTGGAAAAAAGAAAAATTTCGCACTTCTTTTGCGCGAAATTTGCTTGCGTGTGCCGTTTGCGCGGCTGCGGGTGTCAGAAAAAGCGGCACTTTTTTC
>Ga0065708_1000230_pt1 | contig 14382 bp, 16 predicted proteins | sample Hoacrofraction12_2_FD_59095 | JGI IMG/M metagenome (GOLD analysis project Ga0065708, IMG submission 59095) | Hoatzin crop microbial communities from Cojedes, Venezuela, sample from fiber fraction 12 v1 | ecosystem: Host-associated > Birds > Digestive system > Esophagus > Crop | place: Venezuela... | reverse complement strand
TTCGAGGAAGACGGGATGGTCTTGCGAAAGGCGCCAACCCACCACGCCGCCAATGTTGAAGCCGGCTTTCAGGGTGGTGAAGTCGTGGGTAAGTTTGCTGGAGGTGACGCCGACGCGAACGCCGTAGTACATGCTGCGCAGGTTGGCGTCGAAGCCGTGGCGCGTGGAATATTGTGCCGAAGCCGTGAGACTCGTGGCGAGACAAAGCAGGGAGAGGAGCAGTTTCTTCATAGTTGATGTTCTTGGTATTTTCGTCTGCAAAAATAGCGTCTGGCGCGCGAAGCACCAAACGCTTTTGCAAAAAAGAAAGTCCGCAGTTCGAAAGCTGCGGACTTTTGGGTTTTTAAAGCTCGTGTAGGGCTTAGAAGTTCACACCAACGTTCAGGAAGAGACCGCTGTTGTGGGAGGTAACGTCGGAATTGAACGTATAGCCGGCAACCGATACTTTGTCGTTCAGCACGTTTGCGAGACCGAAGTTCCAGCCGAGTTCGGCATAGAGCATGTCATACTCGAAGCCGCAGCCGAGTTTCAGACCGGCGTCGAAGCGCTTGAAGTTGTCGCCGAAAGCGTCAGCCTTGAAGTCGCCATACTTGATTTTGCCGCTGCCAACGCCTATACCGAAGTAGGGGCCGAAGAACGGCAGCACTGCCATGTCGTTGCCAATTCCGATGCCATACTTAACGAGCACGGGGATTTCGAGGTAAGGCAGGGTGACTTTCAAATCGCCGTCCTTGCCGCCCTTCATGTTGAAGTAGAGGCCGGATTCCAAGAAGACGGGAGTGGTTTGCGACAGACGCAGACCGATGGCGCCACCAACGTTGATGCCGGCCTTCATGTCGGTCGAGAAGTCTTTGGTGGTTTTGTGAGCATAGAGACCAAGGCGAACGCCGTAGTAAACGCTTTCCTTGCTGGCCTTGAAGCCACCTTTGCTGGTGTACTGTGCCGATGCGGTGAGGCTCATCGAAACGCACAGCAGAGCGAGAATAATCTTTTTCATTTTCTTGAAAGAATTAAGTTAATGAATACAAAAATCGGTGCGAAGATAGAGACTGTGTGGCAAAACTGCAAGTTTTTTGTCAGTTTTCTGCACACATGAGGGTCAAATATGCACGCTTTGCGCGTCGAATGTGCCAAAAAGTTTAATTTTTGCAAAAAAAACGAAGCGGCTCGCCCCGTCGCGTGGACAGAGTGAGCCGTTTGGCTTGTTTTTTCGACTTGTTCGCTGCCAATCAGATGCGGTCGAGCACCGTTTGGATGAGCGTTTCGATGGAGTTTTTGTAGTTGGGATTGGCTTTGCCGGCCACGCGGTTGGCGATGACCATGCAGCAGGTGAGGGCTTTGTGGCCCATGAGGCGCGAAAGTCCGGCCACAGCGCTGCCTTCCATCTCGAAGTTGGTGATGCGTTGGCCCTTGTATTCGTAGGCCATGATTTTCTCGTTCTGATGGGGGTCGGCGAGCGGGATGCGGAGNTCGCGGCCTTGGGGGCCGAAGAAGCCGCCGCAGGCAATCGTGACGCCGCGCACCATGTCGTCGCCGGCAATGCGGTCGAGCAGCTCGGGGTTGGCATCAATCACGTAGGGATGGGCGATGCCCACGTTGCCTTCCCATTGCATGTAGCCCATAAAATTTTCTTCNAAGTCNAGGTCGCAGACGTCGTTGCGGCCGGCGTAGAAGTTCAGCAGGCCGTCGAAGCCGATGCTCTTGGCGCTGGCGATGAAGGTGCCTTCGGGCGTGTAGGGCTGCAGGCCGCCGCACGTGCCAATGCGCACCACGGTGAGGCTGCGCAGTTGGTCTTTCTCCTCGCGCGTATTAAAATCAATGTTCGCGCACGCGTCGAGTTCGTTGAGCACGATGTCGATGTTGTCGCAGCCGATGCCGGTCGATACGACCGTGATGCGCTTGCCCTTGTAGGAGCCGGTGATGATGCGGAATTCGCGGTTGGACACGTCGCANTCTTGTTCGTCGAAAAACTTAGCCACAGTGGGCACGCGGCCGGGGTCGCCCACGAGAATCACGCGGTCGGCCAACTGTTCGGGCAGGAGGTGGAGATGGAACACGCTTCCATCGGAATTGATGATGAGTTCGGATTCAGCAAAATGCTTTTTCATAGTAATTGTTTTGAGTTAGAATCTTTGAATTATTGTGCAAGTTTACAGAATATTTCCGATAAAAAAGCAATAATTCGAGAAAAATGTGTATTTTCGCCGCGAAATATATCCCAAAAGCACTATGAAATCTTCGAATTTCCTCCAACGCGTCCTTTTTCTGTTCGTTTTCGCGCTTGTNGGNCTGAGCGCATTTGCCCAAACAGGCACGCGCACCCACGTTGTGAAGAGCGGCGAAACGCTCTACCGCATCTCTAAAACCTACGGTGTCAGCATGGAAGACATTGTGGCCGCCAACCCGGGCCTCACGGCCGAGGGACTCAAGGTGGGCGCGACGCTCAACCTGCCCGCCGGCGCCTCGAGCGAAGTGACCACGCAGAGCGTGAANACCGGCGACGGCAACGTGCGCGCCGCCCTCGTGCTGCCCATCTCGGCCACCGGCATCGAAGGCGGACGCAGTCTCGAATTCTATCGCGGCTTCATCATGGCGGCACAACAAGTGCAGAGCGAAGGCTGCGAAGTGAGCATTTTCGGCTANGACGAGAAGAGCGACGNCACCTCCATGGTCTCCATNCTCGACAAAATGAAGGCCAACAANGTGCAAACGTTCGTAGGCCCCGTCTATCCCAANCACTTCGCCGAAATGGCCCAGTTTGCGCGCACCAACCGCATGCAAATGGTGGTGCCGTTCTATTCGAAGGCCGAACAAGTGAACACCAACCCCTACGTGGCCCTCATCAACGCGCCCGAGAAGTTCGAAAACGAACTCGTAGTGGACCTTTTTCTCAAAACATTCAAAGATTGCAACGTCGCCATCATGCACGTGGGCAGCGCCAATAAGCAAGGCTTCGTGCAATACCTGCGCAAACGTTTGCTCGCCCTCGGCGTGAGCGTGACCGAGTTCTCCTACGACTCGCCCCTCGAGCAAATGCACTCCGCCTGCAACGCAAAAAAAACCACCGTCATCGTNCCCGATGCCGGCGACGCCGANGCCTTGAGCAAGACCATTGCCAANNTNGAAGGCTTCAAAAAATACTATCCTTCCTACCCCACCAAACTCTTCGGCTACCCCGAATGGCTCGACAAAGCCGGCGACTATGCCGACGCGCTCTATGCCAACAATTCCTACCTCTACACCGACGCTTTCTACAACCCCTACGACAAGCGCACCAAGGACTTCGAGGCCAAATATGAGCAGACGTTCAACGCGGCGCCCGACAAGAACGTGCATCCCTGCATGGCTCTNCTGGGCTACGACACCGGCCTCCACCTCTTGCGCGGCGTGGCCAAACACGGCAATCANTTCGCCACGCAAGCCACGGGCTCGGGCCAACTGCAGAGCGAGGTGCGCTTTGAACGCATCGAGCAAGACGGCGGCCTCATCAACAACAGCCTGTTCTTCATCCACTACCGCACCGACCGCAACATCGACAAAATCGCGCCCAATCGCAAGTGAAAGGCATTCGTAAATACTTGGCCGCCCTCGCCTGCGCGGCCGTTCTCTTCCCCACCCCGCAAGCCCACGCTCAGTTGGGCGAAATTCGCCGCGGCTTTGCCATTGGCGGCAGCGCCGGCTTGGCCATGAACCGCATNGGCTTCGACCCCACGATTAAGCAGTTTTGGCACCTCGGNCCCACGGCGGGCATCACGGCGCGCTTCACCAGCGANCTCTATTTCAANGCACTCTGCGCGCTGCAGGTGGAACTCAATTTCGCCCAAGTCGGTTGGCGCGAGCACGTCCTCAACTACGACGGATACGANCTGCCCGACACCTACAGCCACCAGATGAACTANGTGCAATTGCCCATTTTGGCGCGCTTGGCGTGGGGCAAGGAAAATGGTTTCATGGTGGGATTTTGCGCCGGCCCCCAATTTTCCTATCTGCTCGGCGAAAGTTCGAAGCAAGGCTCCACTTGGACCACCGACGAGAACGGCAATCCCGACCGTCCCAACGGCATGTTTGCGCAATACTCCATGTCGGCCGACCACCGCTTCGAATATGGCATCACGGCCGGGCTTTCCGGCGAGTTGGCCACGTCGCTCGGCCGCTTCGCCCTCGAGGCGCGCTACTTCTACGGCCTGAGCGACATCTATAAGAACGCCAAAAAAGACGTGTTCGCCCGTTCAAACAACGGAACCATCATCGTGAAACTGTCCTATCTNTTCGANTTGAAATCTTCGAAGTAGGCGCAAAGNTNGANCNTTTTTTTGAAAAAAACAAATATGCTCACGCGCGCGCAAAAAAAATATATGCGTTCGTTCGCGCAAAAGAAGGTGCGCGACGCCGAAGGAGCCTTCATCGCCGAAGGTCCCAAGGCTGTTGGCGAANTGGCNGAGAATTTTCCCTGCCGCCTCTTGGTNGGCACGGCCGACTACTTCGCCGCTCACGCCGACCTCGTCGCCGGCGCCGCCGAAGCCGTGGAAGTCAGCGCCAAAGACCTCGGCGAAGCGTCGCTCCTGCAGTGCGCGCACGACGTGATTGCCATTTTCGACAAAGAACGCCTGCCCCANNCNGCCCCTGCGACGGGCAGCCTGATGCTCGCCCTCGACGGCGTTCAAGACCCCGGCAATGTGGGAACTATTGTGCGCACGGCCGACTGGTTCGGCATCAGCCGCATCTACTGCTCGCCCGATTGCGCCGACGCTTTCGCCCCGAAGGTGGTCCAAGCCACCATGGGCGCCCTCGGCCGCGTGGAAATCGAATATACTCCCCTGCCCGAACTGCTCGACGNCCTCTCGCCCGACGTGCCCACCTACGGCACGTTCCTCGACGGCGACAACATCTACCATGTGCCCCTCGCGGCAGGCGGCCTCCTCGTGCTCGGCAGCGAAGGGCGCGGCATTTCGACCGAAGTGGAGCAGCGCCTGCGCCACCGCCTCTACATTCCGCCGTTCCCGCCTCACGGCAGCTGCGTCGAAAGCCTCAATGTGGCCATGGCCGCCGCCATCGCGTGCGCCGAATTCCGCCGCCGCACATTCTAAAAGCCGCCGCNCCCCGTCCCTAAGATGCTCACGCAAGTCCTCAGCCTGTTTGCCCGTCCCGAAGTCGCCGCCGCGTTGGTTGGCGCCGCCNTCGTGNTGNTGCTGGCCGTGTGGCGCTGGCGTTGGCGCGACTATTCTTTGGGACNTCGCATGGTGAAGGCCGAAGCGCCCGACGTCGAAGCTGCCGCGGCCGCCTACGACGAGCGACTGCCCATGGTTTCCGTCGTGGTGCCCGCCAAAAATGCCGGCGCCGACTTGTCCGAACTCATTCCCCTCTTGCTGCGCCAACAATATCCGAACTTTGAAATCATTGTGGTGGACAAAGGTTCCACCGACGACACGGCCGATGTCTTGCAGCAATTCGAACACGAGACCACGCGCTTGCGCCACACGTTTGTGCCGGAGCGTTCGCGTCGCCTTTCGACCGAAAAATTGGCCATCACCATCGGCCTGCGCGCCGCCCGCAGCGAATTCATTTTGCTCACGCAGCCNCAAGCGCGCCCCTGCTCCGACCGCTGGATTTATACGATGGTGTGTCGCGGCGGCGGCAATNTAGTGTTGGGCTATACGTCGCAGGGCGCCGACGGTGGCTCCTTCGCGGCCTACGAACAGCTGCGCGCGTGGCTCACGACGTTCCGCGCNTGGCGCAGGAGGCGGCTGGTGGGCGGCGAGACGGNCAATATGCTCATTCGGTCGTCGGCCTTTTTCGAAAAGGGCGGCTTCGAAGGCCACATGGCTCTGCCCTACGGCGAGGCGGCTGCGCTCTCGGCCAATTTGGGCGGCGACGGCGAGAGCCANNTCACCGTGAACACCGACGCCGTAGTGCTCCAACCGCGTTTGCGNGGCGAGGCGCGTCGCATTCAGCGGGCTGCGCGGCTCGAGACNCCGCGGCGCGTGGGCGGATGGGCGCGGCTGCTCAGTNTGCGCGAGGCTGCCGCGAGCTGGGCGTGGCTCCTTTTCTGGCTCGTCTGGCTGCTCTACGTCGGTCTGCGCGTCGGCATCGCGCTCACGTCCAACGCCTACGCCCCCGAGTGGCTCGCTTTCGACGCGCCCATGCTGCTGCTCTTCTTCCTCGCGCTCATTTTGCCGGCCGCGNTCCTTGGCCGCTCCACGCGNNCNCTTGGCGAACGCGGCTTCGGGCTCAAACCGGCGTTCTACGACCTTGCCTTGCCATTTTTGCGGCTGCGNGCACGCCTCGGNCGCCGCCNCGCGCGCAAAACCTATAGCAAACCCACCGCCGCCCTCAAGTAGGTGCGCGCGCAATCCTTTCAAAAAATTTTTCCAAGCGGGCTTCGGCCCGTTTTTTTTGCACACGTTCGAAAAGTGTGTGCCGGTTTTCAAAAAAAGATGTCCNNTTTCNGAAAGTTCTTGCCAAAATCGCCCTCCTTTCCACAAAAAAAAATTATCTTCGCGCGCAAAATAAAGGGTTTGACAATTATGCTTTCTCGAAAGAAGAAGAGAAATTGGTTTGTGCCGAAAGGCTCTCCCATCACCGACTTCGACCGCAAAATGTTCGCCTATCAAGACCGCGGCATCCTCGTGCCGCCNCGCCATTTGATTCTGAACGACGAGCAAATTGAGGGCATTCGTCGCTCGAGCGTCGTGAACACCGGCGTGCTCGACTTGGTCGAAGANAAAATCCACGCCGGCATGAGCACGGCCGACATCGACAAATTGGTTTACGACTANACCGTCGGCCACGGNGCCATTCCCGCGCCGCTCAACTACGAAGGCTTTCCGAAAAGCGTCTGCACCAGCGTGAACGAAGTGGTCTGCCACGGCATCCCCTGCGAGGAAGAAATTCTCGAAGAAGGCGACATCATCAACGTCGANGTCTCCACCATTCTCGACGGCTACTNCAGCGACGCGTCGCGCATGTTCATCATCGGAAAGACGACGCCCGAAAAGGAGCGCCTCGTGCGCGTTTGCAAAGAATGTCTCCACATCGGCGCCGAAGCAGCCAAGCCGTGGGGCTTCGTGGGCGACATCGGACGCGCCATCGGCCGCCACGCCCACAAAAACGGCTACTCCGTCGTGCGCGAACTCTGCGGACACGGCGTCGGACTCCAGTTCCACGACGACCCCGAGGTCGACCACTACGACACCCACAAGCGCGGCATGTTGCTCGTGCCCGGCATGGTGTTCACCATCGAGCCAATGATTAATATGGGCGACCGCCACGTCTTCATCGACGAAGAAGACGGCTGGACCGTGGTCACCGAAGACGAACTCCCCAGTGCGCAGTGGGAACACACGTTCCTCATGACCGAAAACGGNCTNGAAGCGCTCACTTGGTGAGACCTATTTTTCAGACATTCAGCGATGAACGACATTTATATACTTGGCATTGAATCGAGCTGCGACGATACCGCCGCCGCCGTGGTCAAAAACGGCGAACTCTTGGCGCAAACCACNGCTTCGCAAACGATTCACGAAAAATACGGCGGNGTAGTGCCCGAACTGGCCTCGCGCGCTCACGAAAGGCTCATTGCGCCCGTNGTCGAGAAGGCACTGCGCGACAGCGGCGTNGAGCGCGAACAGTTGTCGGCCGTGGCCGTCACGCTGGGNCCGGGCTTGCTCGGNTCGTTGCTNGTGGGCGTNTCGTTCGCCAAAGGCCTCTGCGCCGCGCTCGACATCCCGCTCATCGAGGTGAATCACTTGCAAGGCCACGTGCTCGCCCACTTCATTCGCAAAAGCGGCGAAGAAACCGCGCAGCCNCCCCTGCCCTTCCTCTGCCTGCTCGTGAGCGGCGGNAATTCCCAGATTGTNCGCGTCGATGCTTATAATAAAATGGAAATTCTCGGCCAGACCATCGACGATGCCGCCGGCGAAGCGCTCGACAAATGCGCCAAAACCATGGGACTCGGCTACCCGGGCGGCCCCATCATCGACCGNCTCGCGCGCCAAGGCAATGCCGACGCTTTCCACTTCAGCAAACCCCACATCGACGGCTTGAACTATAGTTTTAGTGGGTTGAAAACGTCGTTCCTCTACTTCCTGCGCGANGCCATGAAGGACGACCCCGCGTTTTTGGAGCGCGAAAAATGCAATCTCGCCGCATCCTACGAACGCACCGTGGTCGAAATCCTGATGGACAAACTTTCAGCGGCCGTGCNGCAGACGGGCATCACGCATGTGGCCCTGAGCGGCGGCGTTTCGGCCAACACNGCCCTGCGCGCCGCCTTCCAAGCCAAGGCCGACAAGGGCGANTGGACCATCTACATCCCCCCGTTTGCCTACACTACCGACAACGCCGCGATGATTGCCACCACCGGCTACTTCAAATTCCTCGACAAAGATTTTTGCGCGCTCAGCAAACCCGCCTACGCACGCACCTCGATATAAAATCTTCTGAAAATCAAATCAAAACAATACCTCATTATGGATTTAGACCTCAAACTCGCCAGCAAAGAAATCAATGAAATCATGTGGAAGTGCCACAAAACACTGTCCACCGCCGAGAGTTGCACGGCCGGACGCATCAGCAGCGTCATCACGGCCGTTCCGGGCAGCTCGACCTACTACGTGGGCGGCGTCACGTGCTATGCCGACCACACCAAGACCGACCTTCTCGGCGTCGACGCCCAAGTGATTGCCGAACAGACGCCCGTCTGCGAAGAAGTGGTGCGCCAAATGGTCATTGGCTGCAACCGTCTGTTCAACAGCGACTATTGCGTGGCCATCAGCGGCTATGCCGGCCCGGGCGGCAGCGAAAACGGCAGCGTGCTCGTGGGAACCATTTGGATTGCCATCGGCAATGCCGACAAAATCATCACGCATAAGATGGAAGAAGACGAGGGGCGCGACCAAAACCTTGCCGCAGCCACCAAGAAGGCCGTCCATCTCTTGCTCGACTACCTTCACGAAGTCGCTCTGCCCGCCGAACAGCCCACGGCCTAAGCCGGCAGGCACAAAAAAAAGAGAGGTTGAATGCCCACGCGGGATTCTAACCTTTCTTTTTTTNTGGAGTCTAATAGATTAGTTCTTGAAGAAATCTTGCACGGCTTCGTTGGGAACCATTTTCTCATCGAAGACGTAAGCACCCGTTTCGGGGTTCTTCACCATCTTAATCACTTTCGTATATGAACGTCCGTCTTTACTGCCTTCGTGAAACGAGGCGACTGTTTTCTTTGCCATAGTTCAGGGAGTTGATTACTTGATTTCTTTGTGAACGGTCATCTTGCGCAGGATGGGATTATACTTTTTAATCTCCAAGCGCTCGGGAGTATTCTTGCGGTTTTTCGTCGTGATGTATCGCGAAGTTCCGGGCATACCGCTCTCCTTCATTTCGGTGCATTCCAGAATCACTTGCACTCGATTGCCCTTAGCTTTCTTGCTTGCCATAGTTGTGTGAGAGTTTATCCAATTACTTTGATTTTGTTCCAATCGCAATATCCGTTGGCCACGGCGCTGTTCAGCGCGGCATCGAGGCCGACCTTGTTGATGAGTCGCAGACCGGCGGCGCTCACGCGCAGCTCAATCCAGCAGTCCTGTTCTACATAGTAGAACTTCTTAGTGAAGAGGTTCACGTCGAAAGAGCGCTTCGTGCGGCGCTTCGATTTCGACACGTTGTTGCCAATCATGGCTTTCTTTCCGGTAATCTGACAAATTTTGGACATTTCTATTTCGAGTTTTTGTATTTCGGGGTGCAAAATTAGTACATTCAAACCGTTCCACAAACTTTTTCTGCAAAAATCTTTCGTTTATTCTGCGCAAAAGGTCGGAGAAGCCCCTCTCCCGCCCTTTTCGNAAATCAAAAAAAACGCCCCAACTTTCCCAATGAAAGCAGGGCGTTTTAAATTTTAGCCTATAATTTNAAAATTATAGCCTGTAATTTTAAAATTATAGTCAGTAATTTTTAAATTATAGGCTAAAATTTGTTTTTTGTTCCGCACCGGCCGGAAATTCGAAGCCGGCNTTCTGATTTTGCGAGCCGCGNGCGCCATTTTTCNNGCGTTGGNNGGCGCGGCNGCGGCGGTGGCCGAGGCGGCGGGATAGGCCTATATATATTTATATGCGCACGCGCGCGCGAGGAACGGCCACTTTTTTGCGAAAAAGAACGTTAAAACGGGCAATTTTTTAGAATTTTTCCGTTTTAATAGTAGGTTTTCGGCAAAATGCTGTATATTTGCCGCTGAAANGAATCCTCTGNTATGAAAAAGCGAACGCTTTGGGCCTTTGCCATACTGATGGGCGTGTTTTTCTGCACGCTGCTCTATCTGCAAGCACGCTACGTGGAGCAGGTGGTCGGCATGCGACGCACGCAGTTCAGCTCGGCCGTGAAACGCAGCCTCTACGAGACGGCGCGCGTGCTCGAGTTGGACGAGACCCACGCTTCGCTGCAGGAATTGCTCGGCGGCNCGGCGGGCGAAGACAAGCAGGCGAAGGCCGACAGTGCGCAGGCCGAGCGCGAAGACTTCGACGCTTTCGAAAAGCGCATTCTGCAAAGCACGGGNTCGGCGGCGCGGCGCGCGATTCTCAAGGACTATTCGACCGGTTCGGCCGACTCCGAAGCCTTCCGCCAGAAGGTTCAGGAAATGTATCTCCACGAGAAAGGCCTGCTCGAAGAAGAGATTTTCTCGATTCTCTANCNGCGCAGCAGCAAGCCGNTGGCCGACCGTCTCGGCAGCCTTGAGGGCGAGCTGGACCGCGCTCTTCGCGGCAACGGCGTCGATATGGACTATCACTACTACGTTTGCGANGCCGTTTCGGGCGACACGATTGCCATGTGCGCCGACTACGACGAGCAGGGCAACGGCACCACGTTNGAGCAGGTGCTCTTTGCCAGCGACGCNTTCGGCAGCCGCGGCGTGCTCTACGTTCACTTCCCGCAATTGCAGCGCTACATCCTGTCGAGCACGCGCTACGTGGTGCCCGCCATCATCTTCACCATCGCCCTGCTGGGCATGTTCATCTTCACCGTCTATAGCATTTTCCGTCAGAAAAAGCTCACGGAGATGAAAAACGACCTCATCAACAACATGACGCACGAGTTCAAGACGCCCATNTCGAGCATTTCGCTCGCTGCGCAGATGTTGGCCGACGACAGCATGCCCAAGACGGANGCATCCTACAAGCGGCTTTCGGGTGTCATCAACGACGAGACCAAGCGCCTGCGTTTCCAAGTGGAAAAGGTGCTGCAGATGTCGCTGTTCGACAAGAAAGGCGGCACGTTCAACCTCGAAGACGTNGCGATGAAGCCTCTGCTCGAAGACGTGGTGAGCACGTTCCGACTCAAGGTGGAAACGGGCGGCGGCGAGATTACGACCAACATNACGGCCACCGACGACAAGGTGCTCGGCGACAAAATGCACCTCACGAACGTGATTTTCAANCTGCTCGACAACGCCCTGAAATACAAGTCCGAAGAACGNGCGCTGCGCATCGGCCTGACCTGTCGCAATGCCAACGGACGCCTCATCATCGAGGTGCTCGACAACGGCATCGGCATCAAAAAGGAAGACGTGAAGAAAATCTTTGAGCGATTCTATCGCGCTCACACCGGCAACTTGCACGACGTGAAAGGGTTCGGACTGGGACTGGCCTACGTGAAGAAGGTGGTCGATGTGCACAAGGGNTCCATCCACGCCGAGAGCAAATATGGCGAATGGACGCGCTTCGTGATTAGTCTGCCTTTGCTCAAGCACTCTTGAGCCGACAAAGATACACAATTCTAATCAAAAATAAACTAAAAAATTATGGAAAAGAAAGTAAAAATTTTGCTGTGCGAAGACGANGAGAATCTCGGCATGCTCTTGCGCGAATATTTGCAGGCAAAAGGCTACGAGACNGAACTTTGCCCCGACGGCGAGGTGGGATTCCGCACTTTTATGAANGAAAAATTCGACCTGTGCATCCTCGATGTGATGATGCCGAAGAANGACGGTTTTTCGCTGGCCAAAGACATCCGCCAAAGCAACTCCGACGTGCCCATCGTGTTCCTGACGGCCAAAACGCTGAAGGAAGACATTTTGGAAGGCTTCAAAATTGGTGCCGACGACTACCTCACCAAGCCTTTCTCGATGGAAGAACTCACCCTGCGCATCGAAGCCATTTTGCGTCGCGTGAACGGCAAAAAATCGAAGGACAATTCGACCTACCAACTTGGCAGCTTCACCTTCGACACCCAAAAACAACTGCTCATTCGCGGCGACGAGGTGAAGAAACTCACTACGAAGGAGAGCGAACTGCTGAGCCTGCTGTGCGCCTCGGCCAACGAAATCATGCAGCGCGAGTACGCCCTGAAAGCCATCTGGATTGACGACAACTACTTCAACGCGCGCTCNATGGACGTATACATCACGAANCTCCGCAAGCTGCTGAAGGACGACCCCAACGTAGAAATCATCAACATCCACGGCAAAGGCTACAAACTCGTGGTGCCCGAGGCCGAATAAACCCGCTCCAACCCAGAAGAAACGTATGAAAAAAGCATTTCATTTGCTCTTGCTTTTCGCCGTGGCCTTGAGCGGCACGCTTTGCAGTTGCGAAGACGAGGAATCGGTGGCCGANATGCGCAAAAAAGAGCGCAAACAAATTGAATCGTTCTTGCAAACCGGCGCCTATTTCTTGGACAACGACTCCATCGTGTTGCTCGATGTGCCCGCCCCCATCAAAGTGATTTCCGAAGAGGAATTCTATGCCAACGACAGCACGACAAACGTNGACGAAAACGAATACGTGCTGTTCAACTCGACGGGCCTCTACATGCAAATCGTGCGCAAGGGCACGGGCAAGAAGTTGGAGAGCGGCGANACGGCCACCGTGATTTGTCGCTATACGGAATTCAACATTTCGACCGACAGCATTCAAACCACGAACAACACGCTGGCCTACGAGGGCAACCCCGACATCATGACGGTGCAGGCCTACGAGGGCACCTTCACGGGAACGTGGGTGGAAGGCGTGATGAAATCGGCCTACAGCTCGACCGCCGTGCCCAACGGCTGGCTCTACCCGCTCAACTACATCAACTTGGGCCGACAGACGAGCGCCGATGCCGAAATCGCACTCGTGCGCCTCATCGTCCCCAGCAGCATCGGACAGAGCGATGCCACGACAAACTACTACCCCTGCTTCTACGAAATCACGTATCAACGCGGACGCTGATTCGGACGGCAAAAATACAAAAAATTGGAGGAAAGTCGCAAACGGACTTCCCTCCATTTTTTTGTGCGCGCGAATCGTAAAATTGTAGCGACGGCTTTTCCACGCCCCAAACCGACTTTTCGGAAAGAAAATAAATGAAGTTTTCTCTTTTTTTCGTCTCTTTTCAAAAAAAACATGTATATTTGCCCCAAATTCGGCCTTTTGGCCCTACGATAAATCTAATATCAAAAAATTATAACGATTATGGCAACTCCTCACATCTCAGCACCCGATGGTGCTTTTGCAAAGACGGTGCTTATGCCGGGCGACCCTTTGCGCGCTAAATTATTGGCTGAAACTTTCTTGGACAATCCCGAACTGGTGACCTCTGTTCGCAACATTTTTGGGTATACGGGCACTTATAAGGGCGTACGTCTGTCGGTGATGGCCAGCGGCATGGGCATTCCCAGCATCGGAATCTATTCCTACGAACTCTACACGGGCTACAACGTGGAGAACATCATCCGCATTGGCAGTGCCGGCTCCTACACCGAACGCCTCAACGTGCTCGACGTCGTGCTTGCCGACTCTGCCGTGAGCGATTCCACCTACGCCCTGCTCAACAGCGGCAATCTGTCGCACGTGCTCTACCCCACTCCGCGCATCAACGAGACGATTTTGGCGAAGGCCAAAGAGTTGGGCGTGAACTGCCTGCTCGGCCGCGTGAACTCCGCCGACGTGTTCTATGGCACCGACAAATCGGAAACGTGGCAGGAACTGCGCGACCGCACCGGCGCTGACTGCGTCGAAATGGAAAGCTTCGGCCTCTTCGAGAACGCGCGCGCTCTGGGCAAAGGCGCTGCCTGCCTGCTCACCATCAGCGACTCGTTCATCACCAAACAAGCACTGCCCGCCGAAGAACGCCAAAAATCGTTTATGGAAATGATGCACTTGGCGCTCGAATCGGCCATCGAACTCTAAAAACATCCAATCATCAAAAGAGGGAAGGCTCGCAAGGGTCTTCTCTTTTTTTTTGCGCGCTCGTTCAAAAATTTTGAAGGCAGGGCCGCGCCAAAAGATGTACATGTTTTTCGCAAAAGATGTACATGTTTTCAGAAAAAGATGTACATGTTTTGGCGAAAACATCTACATCTTGTCCCTTCCTGAAATTGGTTGACTCGGTTTAACTTAAAAACTGGATTTTGTT
>Ga0065708_1000094_pt1 | contig 14383 bp, 9 predicted proteins | sample Hoacrofraction12_2_FD_59095 | JGI IMG/M metagenome (GOLD analysis project Ga0065708, IMG submission 59095) | Hoatzin crop microbial communities from Cojedes, Venezuela, sample from fiber fraction 12 v1 | ecosystem: Host-associated > Birds > Digestive system > Esophagus > Crop | place: Venezuela... | reverse complement strand
TTTCCTTTGCCCTCGCTTATCGGAAAGTTGAGATTTGAGAGGTGGCATCGCAAGCGATGCAGTAATTCTCAATTGTTATGAGGAAAGAAGATTTAATTCGGAATTATGAGTCGGATGCGGCACGGTATGATGTGATGTCAAAGTCGCTAAAGAAGACAGGCAACTTACTTGTCGCTGTCGAGATTATTGCTGTGCTTTTATCTGTTGCTTTGATTATTGCTTTTTGCTCGAACAGCTTAGGCCATTGGGCTTTATTTACTGCCGTTGCCTTAATCGTATTTTATCTTATCGTGCGGCATATAGATGTTTTGAATGACGCAAAGTATGAGAAATATAAGAGCCTCCAGCAAGTGTTGGAGAATGAACTTTCCTATCATCGAGGTGATTTCTCCGCTTTTTCCGACGGCAATGAATTTTCTGACCCACAGCATCCTTTTACTTTTGATTTGGATATCTTTGGGCATCAATCCCTTTATAACCGCATTAACCGTACTATAACCACAGGCGGAAGTGAATATCTTTCGCAAGCATTAGCTGATACGGATGTCAGAAGAAGTTCTGACATATCCAAGCGTCAAGCTGCACTTTCCGAGCTTGCGAAAGAATATGATTTAAAAAACAGGTTTATAGCCCTTGGTAGTAAAGGAATGATAGATACAGAAAAAATAGAGGAAGCTGTTAAGTCGGCCCGTGCCACTAAGGTGCCATCTTTTCCTTTGTCGCCATTACTTTTGCCTATCGCTTTCGCGGCTATCGCCGGCTTTATAATTTCTATCATTCTTGCTTCTTTCGGCTTCATTAGTTCCAATGTGCCTATTTATTGGGGTATCATACAGTTTGCTGCCGTACTTTTCGTATGTTCCAAGTCCATACATATTATCAGCGAAATAATTGGCAAGATACTTCCGCAGCTGAAGTCGTATATTTCCCTTATTGAAATTATTGCCAGTTCCAACCTTAAGGAAGAAGAGAATGCGGAGATTATCGCCTCGCTGACTTCCGGCGGCAGTAATGCACTCCAGTCGTTTAAGGAACTGAAAGGCATACTCGATGGTCTCGACCGACGTGGAAATGTGCTTGGACTGATGCTTTTCAATACCCTTTTCCTTTCCGATTTCTTCTTAGTGCGCAACTTCTTGAAATGGCGGGGTACCTATATGGAGCAGATTGACACTTGGATTCACAGCGTGAGCCATTTCGATGCACTTGTGTCGATGGCAACGTTTATGTATAATGAACCGCAGGCAATCATGCCCGAAATAAAGGATGACAACGTCGCAAAGGAAAATGGAGAGCCACTTCGTCGCATTGATAATGAAGATGGCTGCGCAATTGATAAAAGCATCGATGTCGGTATCTTTTATGAAGCCAAGGGCTTGTATCATCCTTTCCTTGGCGAAAAGGCAGTGACAAATGATTTTGAGATTCGCGACGGTCATTATTATATTATCACCGGCGCCAATATGGCTGGCAAGAGCACATTCTTGCGCGCCATCGGCATTAATTATGTGCTTGCGATGTGTGGAATGCCTGTCTTTGCCTCGTCGTTTAAGGCTTCGCTCTTCTCACTCTTCAGCAGTATGCGTACCACCGATGACCTCACGAAAGGCATCTCGTATTTCAATGCTGAGCTGCTAAGACTGCAACAGCTGATGGATTATTGCTGCCAGAACAACCATACACTCATCATACTCGATGAGATTTTAAAGGGCACTAACTCGTTGGACAAGCTCAACGGCTCAAGGCTCTTCCTACAAACTGTTTCTAAACTGCCGGTGTCGGGTATCATTGCCACTCATGACCTCGAACTATCGAAAATGGAAGACGAAGACCCGAAACATTTCACCAATTTTTGTTTCGAGATAGAGCTTACCGACAACGTAAAGTATTCGTATAAGATTTCAAGAGGAGTCGCCAAAAATCAAAATGCCACGTTCCTGTTGAAAAAAATTTTAAAATAATATTTATTTATCGTCATAATGTCCTAATACAGACATAACAACTACAATAATTGTATCATCAAAAATCATATATCGGATACGATTCTTTTTATCCAATTTCCTTGACCATACATTTTCAAGATGCTTGAGTTGATGAGGATGCCCTGTTCCTGTGTATGGATGTTGTTTAAGTTCCTCAATTATACTCGCATACTTTTTATATGCTTGTGGGAGAGATTTTCTTAATTTTAAAATTTCCTTGACCGCTCTTTCTGTAATTTCTATTTTATACATTTCTCAATGCGATTTAGAAATTCATCCAGGTTTTCATTCTCTCGCATTTCGTAGGTTTTACCATTGTATAAATCCTCGAGTCCCTGTTGTATTGATTGTAGTTCTTCTAACGATAGCATATCATCGTCTTCTGCAACTTTTATAATGATGGGTCGGGCATTCTCCCGTGCAACAAACACGGTTTCCTGTTCTGCTAAGTCAAAATATTTATTTTGGTTAGCTCTAAATTCATTAGATGTAACAACTCTCATAGTCAAAAATTTTATTTACGGTGCAAAGGTAGTATTTTTTTTAGAATGAGATTGTTATTTGCAAAAAAAGTTACAATTTTCTTGTTTTTTCGTCTTTAAGAAAAATGAGTGATATGAGAAAAACGTTTTTCGCTGCACTGTTATTTGGTACGATGACGGCAGCGTCGGTTGCTGCCGTGGCTCCTGCCGGTCGTGGCGGCATAGAGACAGGTGTGAAATATCTCTCCGGACACGGTTGCGATGATATGGTGGAATGGGACTTTGAATGCACCGGCGGACGGAATGCCGGCAAGAAGACTAAAATCGGAGTGCCGTCGTGCTGGGAATTGCAAGGTTTCGGCACCTATCAGTATGGCATGCGCTTCTATGGCAAGGCCACACCCGAGGGCATCGCCGATGAGAAAGGTTTTTATAAATATGAGTTCACTCTTCCGCAGGAATGGGAGGGCAGAGAGATACAGATAGTTTTCGAGGCTGTGATGACCGAGGCGAAGGTGAGCATCAACGGCAGAAAGGCTGGCAGCGGCACCCATCATGGCGGTTTCTGCCGATTTATGTTTGACGTGAGCGACCGTGTGTTCTTCGGCTCCAAGCCCAACCGCCTTGAGGTGGAGGTGAGCAAGGAGAGCAGCAAACCACAGGTGAACCTCGCCGAGCGCCGCGCTGACTATTGGAATTTCGGTGGCATCTGGCGCCCTGTGTTTATCATGTCGAAACCCTCAAGAAATATCCGCCGTGTGGCTATCGATGCCGGCATGGACGGACGGTTTAAGGCCACTTGCTATCTCAACCGTGCTGTCGAGGGTGCGACGATAGAGACGGTGATAGTCGATGAGAAAGGAAATACCGTCGGTAATAATGTCGCTGAAACGAGAGGCAGCGACAATGCGGAAATCGACTTTATGGTGAAAAATCCGAAGCTCTGGACTGCCGAGACACCGGTGAGATACACAGCTGTGATGACTTTGAAGGACGCGAAAGGCAATGCCTTGCATACAGAAAGACAGAAATTCGGCTTTCGCACCATCGAATACCGTGAGAGCGACGGTGTGTATATCAATGGCAACCGTGTGATTTTCAAGGGTGTCAACCGCCATAGTTTCCGTCCGGAGAGTGGACGCACACTATCTAAAGCCAAGAATATTGAGGATGTGCAGCTAATCAGAAGCATGAATATGAATGCAGTGAGGTTGAGCCATTACCCTGCCGACCCGGAGTTTCTCGACGCTTGCGACTCTTTAGGACTTTATGTGGAGTGCGAGCTGCCCGGCTGGCACTGGGCACACGAGACAATCGTGGGAGCGCAGCTCGTAGAAGAGATGGTTACGCGCGATGCCAACCACCCGAGCATCATTTTCTGGAGCAACGGCAACGAGGGTGGGTTTAATTATGAGCTGGAGCCCTATTTCCACAAGTTCGACCCGCAGAAGAGGGTGGTGCTGTATCCCTGGGCCAACCGCAACGGTTTTGAGACAAAGCACTATCGTTCATACGGCGAGACGCAAGAGTATATGCGCCAGAAGGAAATCTTCATGCCCACGGAATTCCTGCACGGACTTTATGATGGAGGACATGGTGGCGGACTTGCAGACTATTGGGATATGATGATGAGCAATCCGCGATGTGCCGGTGGGTTTCTTTGGGACTTGAGCGACCAAGCAGTGGTGCGCACCGATCAGGATGGAGTGCTCGACTGCCAAGGTAATTTCGGAGCCGATGGCATCGTGGGACCGCATTTCGAGAAGGAGGGCTCTTATTATACCATCAAGGAGGTGTGGAGTCCGGTGCTGCTGCATCATAATGCCGAAGGGTGGACAGTGAGTAACCGCTACGACTTTTTGAATCTCAACACCTGCCGTTTCAGCTATCGCTATTTGAATATGCCGGTGGCAGGAGGAAGTAAGATTTCTGTGGTGAAAGAGGGTACTATTACCGCGCCCGATGTGAAACCGTGGCAAGAAGGAGAACTGAATGTGCCGCAGTGTGGTGGCAACTATGATGCTATAGAAATTACTGCCATCGACAACCGTGGCGAGGAGATATTCAAATGGTGCAAGAGCAAGGAGGAACTTGAAAACGCCGCTTACGGAAATAACCCGAATGGAGGTTATGGCTCGAAAGGCAGTTTTGGCTCGAAAGGTGGTTTTGGCTCGAAAAGTGGTTTTGGCTCGAAAGGTGGTTCCAGCTATAGAAATATCGGCTCGGCGACTGCGGCTAAGAATGATGCCGCTGCTGATGCCCTTCCCTCTACAGCGATGAAAAATAAGCAAAAATGGCGGTTCCATCGGAGAATATCACCTTTAAGAGTGGTAATGTGAGCTATTCGTTCTCTTCAAAGGACGGACGGCTTACGAGTATTACCAATGGCAGCAAGGCCATCTCCTTGAGTGGCGGTCCACGCTTCGTAGCCTTGCGTCGCAGCGACCGCAGCTATGACCAGTTCTATAATCACGACGATAAGGAGGCAGAGAAGAAAAAGACACAATACACCGAGTATGCAGACCAAGGAGTTCTCGATAAAATTGAGGAAACGACAGACGATGCCGGACATAAACAACTCGTGGTATCGTATAAACATGGAAGTCTTGATATGGTGATTTGGACATTCATGGGCGATGGCTCTGTGACTGTGGATTGTGAATATAATTTCGGAGGTGTTGTTGACTTGATGGGCATCGCTTTCGATTATCCCGAGAATAAGGTGAATGCCAAGAGTTGGGTGGGCAAAGGTCCTTACCGTGTATGGCAAAACAGAATTCAGGGTCCGCAATACGGTTATTGGCAAAACAAATATAATGACCCGATACCGGGTGAGAGCTGGGATTATCCGGAGTTTAAAGGATATTTCGCTGATGTGAAATGGATGCGCCTTGAGACCCAAGAGGGCACAATCGGCATACAGCCCATCACCCAAGGGAAATACATCGGAGTATATCAGCCGCGCGACGGTCGCGACCATATTCTCTACGACCTGCCCGATATGGGCATCAGCATCCTCGATGTGATTCCGGCAGTGAGAAATAAAGTGAATACAACGGATTTGAATGGCCCTTCCGCACAACCGTTCTGGGCTGCTGGAAAGCAGCACGCCGCTTTCCAATTGACAATTGAGAATTAATGAAAAAAGTATATTTGATAATATTGATTTTTCTTTCCATTCCTGTTGGCATAAAGGCCGATGGAATGGGGAGTGTGGATCTGAGCAGGCCAATGACATTCTGGTATTGGATGTATGGAGCCGTGTCGAAGGAGGGGATACGGGCTGACCTGCAGTCGATGAAGGATGCCGGTCTTGCCGGCTGTTATCTGATGCCCATCCGTGGCGTGTCGGAGCGGCCAGAGTTTGGAGGCAAGGCAGAGCAGTTGACTACCGACTTTTGGGAGATGGTTGACTATGCCCTTTTCATCGCCGATTCCCTGCACCTCGACTTGGGAATACATATCTGCGACGGTTTCGCCCTTGCCGGAGGACCTTGGATAACTCCGAGGGAATCGATGCAAAAGGTTGTGTGGACCGACACCATCGTGAAAACCCCGATGAAATCGCTCGTTTTGTCCCGTCATCCGGGGTATGAAGGATATTATGAGGACATTGCCACCTTTGCCTTGCCATACGAGGAACCGAAAGCAGCAATCGATGGGATTGCTCCGAAAATATCACTTTCCGGCGGTGCTACCATCGATGAAAAGGGACAAATCCGCAGTAATGAACCTTGCCGCATAGTGTTTGAATACGACTCTCCGAGGCTCTGCCGCAGTATAGAGATTAAGACCCCGTCAAGCAATTTACAGGCAAAACGGCTTAAGGTTTTGGCCAGCGACGACGGTGTAAACTATAGGATGATAAGACAGCTTACGCCTCCGCGCCAAGGATGGCAGGAAGGTAAGTATAATACCACATACGCCATTCCATCCACTACTGCCCGCTACTTCGCTTTCGACTGGACTGCCGAGGGGAGTGAGCCCGGATCCGAAGACCTCGATGCTGCAAAGTGGAAGCCAAACCTTAAGGTTAATGGCATCAAGATGAGCAGTCAGCCCGTAATCGACCAATGGGAGGGCAAGGCCGGATATGCCTGGCGCATTGCCACCTCTTCACCTGAAATCACCGATGAAACCGCGATAATTCCTTTAAATAAGATTGTATGGCTTAATTTATCAGGCGATGAAATCGCAACAAAATTGCCTGCCGGCACGTGGAGAATCATAAGAATGGGTCATACCTCCACAGGTCAGAAGAATGAGACCGCCGGAGGTGGCAAGGGCTTGGAGTGCGATAAATTCTCTGCTGGGTCGGTGACAAAACAGGTGAGCAACTGGTTCGACAAATTCAAGAGCCGTCCTCACTCTAACGTCATCAAATATATGCACGTTGACAGTTGGGAGTGCGGTTGTCAGAACTGGAGCAACAATTTTGCCCTTGAGTTCAAACGCCGCCGTGGCTACGACCTCTTTCCCTACCTCCCTGTAATGGCCGGCATCCCCGTGGAGAGCCGAGCCAAGAGCGACAGCGTGCTTTACGACATACGCCTCACCATCAACGACCTTATCAATGACGTGTTTTTCGCCACAGTGAAAAACCGTGCCGCCGACTACGGATGCCTCTTCTCTTCAGAGAGCGTGGCACCCACAATGATAAGCGATGGAATCGAACATTATAAGTATTGCGACCTTCCGATGGGAGAGTATTGGCTTAATTCACCGACCCACGACAAACCCAACGACATGCTCGACGCAGTGAGCGGTGCTCATATCTATGGAAAGAATATCGTGCAGGCTGAAGGGTTCACAGAGGTGAGGGGAGTATGGGATGAAACACCTGCGAGCATAAAACCATTGCTCGACCGTAATTTCTGTTTGGGAATGAACAGGTTGTTTTTCCATGTCACCGCACATAATCCTTGGATTGACCGCCGACCGGGTATGACCCTCGATGGAATCGGACTTTTCTTCCAACGGGACCAGACTTGGATGAAAGAGGCTCGCGGGCTGGTGGATTATGTGAATCGGTGTCAGACACTCTTACAACAAGGCACCCCTGTCGTTGACATTGCCGTTTTCAGTGGAGAAGAGATTCCCTCCCGTTCAGTGATGCCTTGGCAGTTAATAGACGTTTTGCCAGGTGTCATAGGTGAGGATAGAGTAGAGGCAGAGAAAAAACGTCTTGCAAATGTAGGTTTGCCAATGGAAGAGAGTCCCGTTGGCGTGCGTCATATCGCTGGCATACCTGATATAAAAAATTGGATAAATCCGTTGAATGGTTATTCCTACGACTCGATGAATCCGGATGTTTTGATGTCTTCGTCAATTAATGACGGCTTCTTGTCAACCTCTGCGGGCAGCTCTTATAAAGTACTTGTTCTTCCTCATCCCCTTTCTTCATATTCCACTAAGGTAAGAAAGAAAATTGAGGATTTCCGTCGCCAAGGTCTTGCTGTCGTTGAAGGCAACTATAAATCTAATGACTTTTCCCAATTCGGAATAGTGAAGGATATAGACTTGCCTGATGGTATCGGATATGCTCACAGAAGANCCTCTGAAGGTTGCGATATCTATTTTCTGAGTAATCAGACCGACGAAGTAAAGAGTTTCACAGCAAAGTTGCGCAGAAATAATCCAAACACCGATGAAATCGCTGTTTTTGACCCTTTGACAAATGCCTATTTTGTCGATTCCATCGGGGAAATGGCTGTTGCAGACATCAATATTCCTGCCTTCGCCCCTTATTCTTCTTTATTTATTATAACGGGAAAATCCTCACTTCTCTCTAACGCTACAGAAGTGCAGACATTACCATGTATGGCTCAACGGCAACCTGTGATAACTCCGATAAAAAATAAAACACCTTGGACAGTAGCTTTTAAGGAGACAGATTTGTCTATAACTTCCGATACACTTTTCGACTGGTCTGCATCCTCAAATCCAAAAGTGCGCTACTATAGCGGCTCTGCCCGCTACAGCGCCTCTTTCACGTATAAGTCTTCGGTGGCGAAAAAAGCTAAGGACAACTCTTCTAAAAAAGCCAAAGGCAACTCTTCGGTTAAGAAAGCCAGTAATATGCCCCGCCGTTTCCTCCGTCTCGACGGCTTGCACGACGTGGCTCATGTTTGGCTTAATGGCAAAGACTGTGGCATCATCTGGACTGCCCCCTACGAAATAGAAATCACCGATGCCTTGCGCAATGGCAGAAATGAAATCGAGATAGAGGTTACCAATACATGGGCAAATGCCTTACGTGGCTCAGATGCCGGTCAGCCTCCTTTCGAGGGTATATGGACGAATGCCAAATACCGTCTTAGCGGAGACTCTCTGTTGCCCGCCGGTCTCCTCGCCATGCCCTCAATAGTGGAATATAACTTAAACAAATAGGATTATGGAACTGCGAATAATACACCTTAGGGAGACGAAATCCACGAACGACTGTTTGTTGGAGATGGATGCCGCTGACGATGCCCCCGACGTGATGACGGTGGTGGTGGCCAACTACCAGACGGCAGGTCGCGGACAGAGCGGTAACCATTGGGAGAGCGAGGCAGGAAAGAACCTTCTCATGAGCGTGATGACCCATCCCCGGCGGATTCCCGTGCATCAGCAGTATCTGTTGTCGATGGCGTTGGCATGTGCATTGCGCGACGTGCTGAGCCATTATACCGACGGCATCACAATAAAATGGCCCAACGATATATATTGGCACGACAAGAAAATCAGCGGAACACTAATCGAAACACGACTCAAAGACAAGGAAATCAGCGACTGCATCTTCGGCATCGGCATAAATGTGAATCAGACAGCATTCCAAAGTGACGCCCCAAATCCCGTGTCGCTTAAAAACATCATTCAGAACGACACACCGACTCAAGAAATAATGAACGCTGTGATAGAACGGCTCACACATTATATAAAAATGGTGGAGGACGAAATCGCAAGCGGCATGGCGGCTTCGGGAAATGCCAGCGGGACTTCGTTTTCAGAAAGCAAAAATGATACTCTTTCGTCTTCGGGCATCCGTGTCGATTATCTGAAAAATCTTTATCGCTTGGACGGAAACATGTATCCTTTCGAAGACAACGACGGGCAGTTTATGGCATCAATAACCACCGTTTTGCCCGATGGCACTCTCGTGCTTGCCGACAGTGACGGGCAAGAGAGGCGATATGCATTCAAGGAAGTGAAATTCATTGTAGATTGAAAATTTAAGAATATGGCAGAGCATAATGAATTAGGCAAGTGGGGCGAGCGAAAGGCAGAGGAGTATCTCCGTCGCAAGGGTTATCAGATTTTGGAGCGCGACTGGCGTTTCGGACATCACGACCTCGACATCGTGGCTCTTACCCCTGAAGGCGTATTAGCTATCGTAGAGGTGAAGACACGAGCCACCAACGACCTCACCACTCCCGAGGAGGCAGTGAACAGGAAGAAAATACTAAGCATTCAAAAGGCTTCCAATTCATACGTAAAACAGAAGGCTTTCGACGGACGCATACGATTCGACATCATCGCAATAACAGGAAAGACCGATGCTACTATGGTGCTCGATCACATCGAGAATGCGTTCACGCCAATTCCTACATACAGATATTAAAAGTAAAGACTAAACGATATAAAAATGAACAGATTCAGACAAATAAGCATGTTGCTTGCGATTGCCTCGTGCCTTGGTTTGCAGGCAGAGGTGAAAATGCCCGCCTTATTCAGCAGCGGCATGGTGATGCAGAGGAATGCCGACTGCAAATTGTGGGGAACGGCAGAGAAGAATAAGACCGTGAAGGTGTCGGCTTCGTGGAGCAAAGAGAGCTATAAGACACAGGTTAGCGATGATGGCAAATGGCAGTTGACTATTAAAACACCCGATGCCGGCGGTCCTTACGAGCTCACGGTGAGCGATGGCAAGGAACTGAAAATCGACAATGTGATGGTTGGTGAGCTTTGGCTGTGCAGCGGTCAGAGCAATATGGAAATGCCGATGAAAGGATATAAGAACCAGCCGGTGGAAGGTGCCAGCGATGCCATTTTGCACAGCAAGAACCCGAATATCCGGCTCTTTACCGTTAAGAGATGCGCCTCGATAACTCCTGTTGACGATGTTACCGGTCAATGGTCAGAGGCGGCTCCAAAGAGCGTGAGGGAATTCAGCGCCACGGCATATTATTTCGGACGGCTGCTCAACGAAATCCTCGACATCCCCGTTGGACTGATTGTTACTGCCTGGGGAGGAAGCGCATGCGAGGCATGGAACGCACCCGAGTGGCTCACTGCTTTCCCGCAGGTGAAACTGCCGCAGACCCAGGAAGAGGTGAACAAAACTGAACAGCGCTGTCCTACAGCCCTCTATAATGGCATGCTCCACCCGCTTATCGGCATCAATATCGCTGGCGTGATATGGTATCAGGGGGAAGACAACTGGCCGCGCTATTCCTACTATGCCGACCTTTTCTCCGGTATGGTGAAAGGCTGGAGACAGCAGTGGGCGATAGGGGAGTTCCCCTTCTACTACTGCCAGATAGCTCCGTATGACTACGACCTCATCACTTTCGAGGGACAAGACACCGTCTGCAGTGCCTACCTGCGCGAACAACAATGGAAAGCGGAGCTGATGATACCCAATAGCGGTATGGCGGTGCTGATGGACGCCGGTTTGGAGAAGGGCATACATCCGATGAAAAAACAGGTGGCCGGTGAAAGGCTCGCAAGGCTGGCGTTAGTGAAAACCTACGGCATCGAGGGCATCACGGCAGAGAGTCCACGCTTTTCGGGGATGAAGATACAAAACGACACAATTATCTGCTCGTTCGACAACGACAAGATGTGGATTAACTGTCACGGCAAATATACCAGCGACCTCTTTGAGGTGGCAGGTGAAGACCGGGTGTTTCACAAGGCAAAGGCGTGGGTGAGCCGCAGTAAGATGATGGTGAAAAGCGACGAGGTGAAGAAACCGGTGGCTGTGAGATACGCATTCAAGAACTTTGTGGAGGGCGACGTGTTTTGTGAAGACTTGCCTTTGTCGTCGTTCAGAAGTGATGAATGGTAAGGCAAAGCTGTGCTTTGCAGTGAGAGGTGGCACGGCGAGCCGTGCAGTGAGAGGTGGCAAAATCTCCGATTTTGCAGTATGATAGTAATTAATTAAAGTAAAAATGGATATGAGAAGAGTTATTAGAGTGGCAGCGATGCTCTGCTTGTTGTTTTCTTGCGGCGCAGCTAAGGCTGCTGCGGAAGGGTTGTCGGTATCGGTGGAGAATTTGTTTCCCCTGCAAGGCTCAGACCGTCAGGTGTATAATTTCAATACAGGCTGGCTGTTTAAGCTCGGCGAGGCACCGGGAGCGGAGGCCGAGGACTACGATGACAGCCAATGGGAGACGGTGGCCACTCCCCACTGCGTGAAACTGGAGCCGGCAGAGGCTTCGGGAGGACGCAACTACCAGGGCGTGGCTTGGTATCGGAAACATTTCACACTGCCAAAGGAGTGCGCAGGCATGGAGGCGGAAATCTATTTCGAGGCCATTATGGGCAAACAACGCATTTATGTGAATGGCAAAGAGGCGGCATACCATGAGGGCGGCTACCTGCCGATTGTCGTTCATCTCAATGACTATGGCGTGAAGGCTGGCGACGACTGCGTGGTGGCGGTGATGGCCGATAACAGCAACGATAAGAGTTATCCGCCGGGCAAACCCCAATATACCCTTGACTTCGCCTACCACGGAGGAATATATCGTGACGTGTGGCTCGTGGCGAAAAATAAGGTGCATATCACCACTGCTGTGGAAGAGAATGAAGTTGCCGGCGGTGGCATCTTCGTGCATTATGACAATATATCAAAGAAGAGCGCCGACGTGTTTATCGACACAGAGATAGCCAACAACGGCACTTCGGCACAGAAAGTTACAGTGGAACAGACGTTGACAGCTCCCGGCGGTAAGAGCGCGGGCAAAGCATCTGCGGCTCTCACGATACCGGCAGGCAAAAAGACGGTGTTCCGACAGAAGATAAACGTGAAGAATCCGGCATTATGGTCGCCCGACGTGCCTTCCCTCTATAGTCTTGCCACCACGGTGAAGCAAGGAGGTAAGAATGTGGACGGCGGTATCACAAAAATCGGCATCCGCAGTTTTGAGTTCCGTGGACACGACGGCTTCTGGCTCAATGGCAACCGCTATCGTCAGTTGGTGGGCGCTAACCGTCATCAAGACTTCGCATACGTGGGCAACGCCGTGCCAAACTCACAACAGTGGCGCGATGTGCAGCGGCTTAAACAGGCCGGCTGCAATATAATCCGCACCGCCCACTATCCTCAAGACCCCTCGTTTATGGACGCTTGCGATGAGCTCGGCATCTTTATTATCGTGGCCACACCGGGTTGGCAGTATTGGAACAAAGACCCGGAGTTTGAGAAGAAGGTGCAGCAGAACACCCGTCTTATCATCCGCCGCAACCGCAATCACCCTTGTGTGTTGATGTGGGAGCCGATACTCAACGAGACCCGCTTCCCGGAGAGTTTTGCTCTCGACGCATTGCAAATCACGAAAGATGAATACCCATGGCCGGGCCGTCCTGTGGCAGCTGCCGATATGCACAGCGCGGGCGTGGCAGAGAACTACGACCTCGTGTATGGCTGGCCCGACGACGCGAAGAAGGCAGAGACTCCGAAGCAGTGCATATTTACCCGCGAATACAGTGAGATTGTGGATGACTGGTATGCTCATAATTGCATCAACCGCACCAGCCGTTCGTGGGGTGAGCAGCCGATGCTCTTGCAGGCACTTTCGCATGCGCAGTCCACGAAAGAGATGTTTGATACCAAAGGACAGTTCCTTGGCGGTTGCCTCTGGCATCCTTTCGACCATCAGAGAGGTTATCATCCCGACCCGTATTGGGGCGGTTTGTATGACGCTTTCCGTCAGCCGAAAACGAATTATTATATGTTTCATTCGCAGTTGCCTCAGAGCGAGCCCGTGATACATATCGCACACGAGATGATGCCCTCGTCGGGTAAGGACGTGGTGGTGTTCACCAACTGCGACAGTGTGCGTCTTTCGCTCTATGATGGTGAGTTCACATACTCTAAGGTCGTCGATAAAACCGCTAATTTTGGTGGTGACAAGGCCGCTTTGCGAGCTTTCGCCTCATCGCTGAATATCCCGGAGAATGAGGTGCCGGTATATAGCGCCCCTGTGATTTTTGAGAATGCGTGGGATTATATGAAAGCCCGCGACTGGAGCTATAAGCAGAAGAAGTCGGAGAAAGTGAATATCGTTGCCGAGGGTTATATAGGTGGCAAGGTGGTGTGCCGCGACAAGCGGATGCCCTCTCGGCGAAGCACCAAACTGCGCCTTTATGCCGATGAAATGGGCAAACAACTCATTGCCGACGGCAGTGATTTCATCGTGGTGGTGGCAGAGGTTACTGATGACAGTGGTCATGTGCGCCGTTTGGCAAAAGAAGAAATACTCTTCACTGTGGAGGGTGAGGGCCGCATTATCGGCGATGCCTCGATAGGTGCCAATCCCCGCACGGCAGAGTGGGGCAGTGCACCTGTGTTGGTACAGTCAACCACCATACCAGGCACGATACGCATACATGCGGAGGTGGCATATCCCGGCACTCACGCTCCTTCTGCCGCTGACCTTGAGATAAGCAGTGTCGCACCGCAATATCCGTTTGTTCATGGCAAAATCACATCTGTGGCAGGCAGCCAATATTCCACTGTACAAACAGCGGCATACTCCGGTAAAACAAAAGAGTTTACCGAAGAGCAGAAACGCAGTATGCTAAAAGAAGTGGAGCAGCAACAAGCAGATTTCGGAACAGTGAAATGATTTGGTTCAGAGAAATAATTTGGCCAATGAAATGATTCCCAAAAAGGTTTATTCCAATGAAATAATCCCCCCAAAAAAATAT